>Ga0182737_1000495_pt1 | contig 54886 bp, 36 predicted proteins | sample eDN5th30CBELigOP_FD_128878 | JGI IMG/M metagenome (GOLD analysis project Ga0182737, IMG submission 128878) | Enriched Organic Plus compost microbial communities from Emeryville, California, USA - eDNA 5th pass 30_C BE-Lig OP (version 2) (version 2) ...
AACAGAATATGCTGCTCTATCCAATTTTGAAAGCGATAAACAGGCGTGTTAGGGTATTTAGGTTTAGGTTAATTTGAAGAGAATTTTGTAAAATTACACAGTCTTAATTTCGGGAAGCCGACAGTATGGGCTATGAAAATCGGAAAGCTTCTTTACGTCTGTTCATTAGAGGTTGGCTCGAATACTTCAAGCTTGCGGACATGAAGAGCCGGTTACAGCGGATAGACAAATGGTATAGGCGCAGGCTTCGGATGTGCATTTGGAAGAGTTGGAAGAAGATAAAGACACGTTTTAATAATCTATGTAAATGTGGAATTGATAAGCGTAAAGCTTGGGAATGGGCAAATACTCGAAAGGGTTATTGGCGCATCGCCGACAGCTTTATACTCCATCGGGCACTGAACAACGACAATCTAAAGCGTGCCAACTATCCTTTCTTAATGGATTGTTATCGTAGAATAGTATCGTAAGTAAGGAACCGCCGTATGCGGAACCGCATGTACGGTGGTGTGAGAGGTCGGAAAATGGAAGTAGGAAGAAAACTTTCATTTTCCTCCTACTCGATTGATTTTCAGATTTCGTGAGTAAGTGCCGGATGGATGTGAGGTGTTCTAAATTTGTTTCCATCATACGAGATTCCAAGTTTGAACACCGTGTGAATCAGCAAATGTTTACCTGTGTGATTTGCATGATCATATGTATTGCCTATATCGGACAGCAAAGGCAAAAGCTTTTCATAATGCGAACAAAACGAAACTATATGCAATCAAATTTGCTGTGCCGTGAGCAATCCAACCTGGAATTATACTGCCATTTGCGTATTGCTCATTAAGATAGGTTTGGAAGTATGCACTCATGGCGGGGAAAATAAAAATTACTAAAAGGAACAGCGCATTATGGGTTATCGGTAAGAAAAATAATGTATGGATAATACCGAAAATCAATGCTTGGAGAAAATTTCCTGTTTGGAAATTTGTCAGTGCGATTAGCCGTTTCGCTAAAAAACCCCTGAAAAAAATCTCTTCTGATAAAGAGGTTCTTAAAATGGCTGCAATCAAAATTGTTATAATGGTTTCAAGGCCAATTCCCATTTGTTTTATGTTACCTGTTGTGCTTTGAGGATTTGTCATAATGGATTTAAATTCTTCATTTGTGGTAGTCAGCAGAAGAAGCGGTATTGCAAGTAAAAATATAATCAATAAGGCCAGCAAGTTTGCTTTTTTAGTTGGTTTTTTCAAACCTATGTAGTTCAAAAATCCTTTTGCTGATTTATTTTTAATGACAAAAAGCAGAAAAGGTGTCAGTGCAAATACTAATATTTGAGTTATTGCAGAAGTTAATGCATTAACCATATATGTAAATTGTTATTTAATTTTTCAACGTCTTGAATATTTCCGTTTCTAATTTTCATTTATTTTCGTGATTTTCTCCAGCTTGCTTAGTCTTTCTTCCGTTTGAGCTTTCATGCAAACTCCAGGTATTTCCGTCAGGGTCAGTAACGGTTGAAAATTTCCCCCAAGGTGTTTCAGCAATTTTACCTGCTATGATGCCGTTGCTTTTCAGTCTGTGAATTTCACTAAGAATATTTTCACAATCCACAATTACGGCTTGTAGACTGCCGGGCGGCATTTTAGGAAACCACGTAACCAAAGTAATATTGAGGTTGCCTTCCGGAAATCCCATTTGTATCCATAATTTGTTGTTATCCAATGGCATTTCCCTTACTAAGTGCAATCCCATTTTCAAATAAAATGCTTTGGATTTTTGTGGGTCGGTTACGGGAACCGAAATAAGCGATACTGTTTTCATAATTTGATGCTTTTGTTTATTGCTTAATAGTGGTGGCCTCACCTCCTTGGATTTGAGTACCTGGAATTAAGCCTTCCGGAATTAAACCGATTTGTGTCAATACTCCTAATCTGTCGCTTTGTAGCCAGGAGTTGGTAACTTTTCCGTCCTTTAACTGGTATATGACGATTGCATTATCTGTTACCTTTTTATTGCTTGCAGGAATTCCCCTAAATGGAGCCGTATTTGTTCCATTCCAATGCCACCGTACTACCACTTTGTCGCCTTCGGAAAGTATATCTTCAATCGTCCATTTTATATCGGGAAAGCCGGCAACAACGGACGATACCGCATTTGAAAATCCTGTAACTCCTTTAACGCCTCCAATGCCCACATAATCAGGGGAAATTATGTCGTTAAGAAGCTCTGTTTTCCTGTTGTTTAAAATGTTTTCATAAAGGTTGCGGATTATTTCTTTATTGGTAGTTTCAGGTCTTGGCTGCGTTTCCCTAACTTCTACCGTGCCGCCCTGATTAAGAATAGGACATAGTTGTGCCAGTTTTGTTGCCTGTTCAATATCTGTCGCTTTGACGATAATATTACTGATAACTTTGGTGTCGTTGGAAACTATAGATTTCTTTACAACATTTTTATCTTTTCCTGTTACCACATATCCATCGGTTGGAGCAATAAAGCTGGTAACAAATATTCCGTCTGTTTTCCATTGGTCAGTAAGTGCTGTCCATTGTGCCCTTACGGCCTGAGCTTGTACAGGTCCATAATTAAGTGGCAAGCGAATTAATAAGGTGTATTCTTTCATTTTTTTTGAATTTAAGGTGTTAGATAAATGATTGGAATTAATTTGAGCAAACGCAGTAATGCCATTGAGTATAATTGCAAATAGAAGTAATCTTGTTTTTGTTTTGAATTGCATAAGAATGATTTTAAAATTCACGCGACAAAGTTGAAGATTTACAATAACAGAAACTTGTATAAAATCATTGATCTACCAAAGGGAAGTAGATTTGAAGAATTCGCTTGGCGTTAAGCCTGTGAAAATTTTAAAGTCCCTGTTAAAGTGAGGTTGATCGAAGAAGCCTGCGTTTAACGCAATTTCTGTAAGTAATTTTGTTGATTGCTTTTCATTAATTACATTTTTCATTCTTACAATAGACGAAAATTGTTTTGGCGAAGCGCCTACAAGTTTTCTAAATCTTTTTTCAAAAGCATCTTGACTTATATGGAGAGAAAAAGCCAATTTATTGATTGGATACAAGCCTTTTGCCGTATGGATTTTTTGTAAGGCGGACTGAATCAATTGGTCAGGTATATGATTATAAAGTCTTGACAATAAAAATTGCTCAATAATTCCAATACGGTTAATGTTATCTTTTGCCAAAGCCAACTGTTCTTCAATTCTGTCAATTTCGCTACGTTGTATAAAATTTTCAAGTGATGTACTTACCTCAAAAAGTTCGTGCATAGGTTCTTTAAAAAATGCAGATGCACCTGCCTCTTTAAATATGACAATGATATTTGCTGAATCCTGAATGTAATTTATCAGTCGAACAGATTTTTTCAATCCAGTTAAAACGAATTTTGGTAATTTTTCTTTAGTGTTTCCCAATAAATAATTGACTTGCCCTTGAATTCTGAAAACCAAAACGTGTGCCGTTTCAGGATACACTCTGTTAACCAATTCGTCTTGACTTCCAATAATTTTGTACGTTTTCACGAAAGGTCTTAGTAATTCTGTTGGTATGTACGTTTCATTCGTCATTTGTCTGTACGGCCGTTTCCTTACTAGGTTACCTGAAGTCCTATTTTGATGTATTCACTCATATTACATGCTTAATTGCGGCTGCTTTCCAAAATGACGTACAATTGCCGAGAGCTTGGTGAAGTGGCGGTATTTGAAAACCGTCAGCCGTAACCACAGTTAAAATTATAAATAAAAGTTCATTGTTTATTCAATTGCTTGGCTTTATTCGTTTGTATGCCCCAAACTGTTACTGTCTGGTCATTTAGCGTTCAATATTTGCGGCCAAAATCTTTAGGTTTTTATTAGGATAGTCTAAAAAATCTATCTGAAGGTGTCGTTATGGCTTTTTTCCAAAATTCGATTTCTCCTTGGAGGTGAGTGTGTAATCGTTGTTACTTTAATGGTATGGCTTTGTTATATTTGTTTAAAAGTATGCCTTGCATTAATAAATTGGAGGTTTCGGCCGATTTTAGAAAAAATAAAAATTGAAACAACGAGATATTTTACAGTTTTGGAGGGATGTTGAAATCTTTGATCTTCCCGATTTTAATGAAGATGCCGCACCTTTGGCAGGCGGCGACCAATTACCCTGGTTGGCACAGCATCGCCCTGCAAAAAAACACTATAAATGGCGCTATACGCTGATCTTTGGAAAAATCGAAAAGAAACAGATCATTGACCATCTCAACACGCTACTGAAAGTAGACATTTCCAATGATTGGGAAGAACCAGTACGGGGATACAGCTGCTTTTCGGCATTGATACTGGATGAAGAAGGCTGTCCTCAACAAGATAGTTATGTTACGGCAAGCTTTACTTTTGGCATCCATGCCTTGGAAAAGAAAAAAGAACTTTCTACTGTGTCCGAAGCTTTGGAGCGGGCGAGGGAAGATTTTTTTGAACGGTACAATATTCCATGGAGTACTTCTGAAGAAGATCATGTAGAAGCGACGAAAGGAGAAGTTATTTACTATGAACACCTGAAAAGAGAGATTGCCTATTTAAAAGAACTTAATTTCTGGTGGAAGGAAGATATCAGGATTTTTGTTTTAGCAGAAGAAGTTCCCAAAGACAGTGAGTTTAATTCAGAATTCCTGAACAGTTTCTATCTGCATGATTTGAATCACCTATCTTCCCTTAACGAAAAAAAGCTTGGGATTGCCCTCCAAAACTACCTGACTTTAAAACCGTCCGGGAAACAGCGAAAAGATCTGATTCAAAACAAACAGCTACTTTTTGAAACGATAGCTCCCAACCTAATGACATCCGGGCGTTGGCCGTCCAAAACAGCATATGGCCTGTATTCAGCTCAAGTCGGGGCCGTCAATACCATCTTTGCAAACTTACGGAACGATGAAGGATTGCAGGGTGTAAACGGCCCCCCCGGTACTGGAAAAACCACCTTGCTGCTCGATGTCATTGCAGAAATTATCGTTGACCGGGCAAAGGCAATTTCACAGCTAGGGTGTAATGATATATTTGAAAAAAGATATACAAAGATTGAAAAGGAATCCGGTTATACCCAATATACGTATCATCTTGCCGCCATGTTAAAAAGAAACTTCGGTATTGTAGTTGCCAGCAACAACAACGCTGCTGTGGAGAATATCAGCAAGGAACTTCCGCTCAAAAGCAAGATTGATGTATCGGTATTTCCGGAGGCCGATTATTTTTCGGAATGTGCAGAAACTATTATCGATGAGGAGAGCTGGGGTGTATTGGCCGCAGCATTAGGAAATTCCAAAAACAGGAACACTTTCAGAAAGGCATTCTGGCAATCCGACAGGGATAAAGACACTCTTGGATTCAATGAGCTGCTCCACACTGTTTATAAGGATCCTGAAAATGATGATGTAGACAGATACCACGAATTATTCGAGCAATACAATCAAACCTTCCACTCTTTACTCCATGAATTTGCCAAATTTAGAAAAGATGCCGACTCGTTTCATGGGCAATTGCCTTTGTACATTGAGAACAAAAGGGTAGCACCAGGACTTGAGCATGAACGGGGAGAAATAACAGAAAAGCTGTCCCGGCTATCGGCAGAAAGGCAGCGTATCGCTGAAAAAGAAGAGCAAACAAAAAAGGATGCCGACCGGACAGCATCTCTATTACACCTGCATACCCAACGCAAACCATCTTTTTTCTTTTTTCAAAAACTCTTTAACACAGATAGTTTCCGGAAATGGAACACCGAAGCAGAAGAAATACTGACGGGATTGCAGCGTGTAAATACAGAGCTAGGGAAGATCAGGAAGGAACTTGATGAAAACAATAGGGCCATCCACTCCCTGCAATCAAGGCAAAGGGAGTGTAATGCTTCATTATCCAAGTTGGCGTCCTTTTTTGCCGAATATGAAAGCTTAGCAACAACATTAACCGAAAAATATGGGATAGCTGCCAACAACTTGTTTAATATCGATTTCTATCAAAGAGAGCTGTCCGAGGTCCATCTTCTCAACCCCTACCATTCACCGAAAATTGCCAAGTTAAGAAGTGATATATTCATTGCCGCACTGCAATTGCACCGTGCAGCCATTCTTGTAAATGCCAAAAAGATCAGGAACAACCTGACAGCCTATTTTGAGATGACGGCTGGATGGGTCAAAGTAGATGCGGCTATCGCACAAAACCTGTGGGACACGTTTTTCCTTTGCGTACCTGTCGTATCCACCACCTTAGCATCGGCGAGCCGGCTTTTCCCCAACACGGACAAACAGCAAATTGGCTGGCTGCTTATCGATGAGGCGGGACAGGCCACCCCACAGTCGGCCGCGGGATTGATACACCGTGCCAAACGATGCATTATCGTCGGAGATCCGTTGCAAGTAGAGCCCGTGGTTACCATTCCGGAAAAACTGGTTTCAAAGCTCAGAAATGAGCATGCTGTCGAGGTGGATTGGTCTCCCTATCGGGTATCCGTACAGCAATTGGCAGACAGGGCGTCTCGATGGGGAACATATATGGATGTTGGAGACCTCGATGAGAAGATATGGACAGGTTTCCCGTTGAGAACCCATAGACGTTGTGATAATCCCATGTTTTCCATTGCCAATGAAATTGCCTATGGTAACCAAATGGTAAAAGCCATCAATACCAACTCCAAAGAACTATTTATCGGAACATCGCGCTGGTTTGATATCAACACCGAACCTACGCTTATCAACAGGCACGTGGTGAAAGAAGAAATCGACTTTTTGATCCAAAAGATTTCTAAATTGCGAGAAGCAGGTTACGCTGGTAATATTTACGTAATTTCCCCGTTCAAATCCATTGCTTCGTACTGCAGTGAGCGGTTGAAAAGTCAGAAGAAGGTGTCTTGCGGGACTATACACAAATTTCAAGGCAAAGAGGCCGATATTGTTTTTCTGGTACTGGGGAGTAACCCTAAGTCTGCCGGAGCGAGAAACTGGGCTTCCCAGAAGCCCAATATGTTGAATGTGGCATTGACCAGAGCAAAGAAGCGCTTCTATGTCATCGGCAATAAAAGGTTATGGGCATCCTGTCGTTATTTCAACACGATGGCTAAAGTACTGGAATAAGGTCTTAATTACCTAATATTTGCTTTTTTCGTTTATGACATGCTTAATCCTCCTGATGAAGGTCTAATAGATTTTCCATTAATCGTTCAATAAGACCAGTTCCTCTTGGAGGTGTATTGATGATTTCTCCTGATCTAAATTCACTTTGTCCACGCTGAATTACATTTAATGTATGAGCAGGCCGTATCCCTCCAGATGTATTTTTACTTTATTTTTAGCTAAAACGTTATAAATGCCTATAAATGGCTATTATGAGACAAATTGGCTAGAACTTGACACGACTATTCTAAACCAGATGGGAGTTTTGAGCTATTTTTACACAATCAATATTTTATCTTTTTATCTAACTAATAAATGAACAAATTCAACAAAGCAAATGTATGGGGCCTGCTTATTTTTATGCTGGCAATCATCCAAACGCAGGCGCAAGACAGAAAGGCACCAGCGTATCCACTCATTACACACAATCCTAATTTCAGTATCTGGTCAACTACTGATCAACTGAATGCATCTACTACCAAGCACTGGACAGATGCCGATCACTCGCTTTTAGGATTGATTCAAGTAGATGGCCATATCTACCGTTTTCTAGGTAAAGAAGAACCCAACTATAAAACAATACTGCACACATCTGACGAAGATCCCTATTCCGTACAGTACACCGAAACTGCGCCAGCAGGAGCGTGGACCTCTCCCAGTTATGCCGCAAGCGACTGGAAATCAGGTCCAGCTCCTATTGGTGACGATAAAAGAAATGTAAAGACCCTTTGGAAATCAAATGATATTTGGGTAAGACGTACATTTAACGTGGCCAATTCCTCCGATATCAATGAACTCTTATTAAAATTGAATCATGATGATAATGTGGAGGTATTCCTAAACGGCAAACAGGTATATGAAAAAACCGGGTGGACCCATAATTTTCAATACCTGCCTATTGATAAAGCGCATTTGAAAGCTGGACAGAATGTCCTTGCTATCCACCTCGCCAATACTGCCGGCGGTCGGTTTCTTGATTTCGGACTGGTTGATAAACTGAAAGATAATGCGGCACAGATACAAGTGGCTGAGCAGAAAAATGTAGAAATCACCGCAACACAAACCATTTATAATTTTACTGCTGGAAAAGTAGACCTAAAGCTTACTTTTACTTCGCCGTTGCTTATGAATAATCTGGCGTTACTGTCGCGTCCGGTATCTTACATTACTTATCAAGTAAAAGCGAATGATGGAAAGAGCCATGCTGTAAAAGTTTTTCTAGGTGCATCATCAAATATCGCCGTTTACAGGCCTTCGCAAGAAGTAACTGCTGAAAAGTATGCAACGGATAAATTATCCATACTGAAAACGGGAACCATAGAACAACCCGTCCTGCAAAAGGGTGCTGATGATATGCGTATCGATTGGGGATATTTCTATGTAGCGACCCCTAAAACAAGTGGAGCTGTACAATTTATCACCCCTGGTGCTGCCGCTGCTGATGCTTTTAGAAAGGGGAGCACCGCTTCTACGGCAACAAAAGGCAAATCATTATCGCTTAACACCGTAATTCCATTTGGAACAGTGGGTAAAGAAGCGGTAGAGCGTTTTGTTGAACTGGGTTATGACGAGATTTATGCTATCCAGTACTTTAAAACCAACTTGAGGCCATGGTGGAACAACTCGGGCAAGGAAACCATAGAAAATCAACTGACTGCTGCTGCTGCTGATTATAAAACCATTATGCAGCAATGTGAAACATTCAATAAACAGGTATATGCAGATGCATTGAAATCGGGTGGTGCAGCATATGCACACTTATGTATACTAGCCTACCGCCAGAGTATTGCGGCACATACCTTAGTTAAGAGTCCGCAAAATGAAGTGTTGTGGCTGTCTAAAGAGAACAACAGTGGTGGCTTCATTAATACCGTCGATGTAACTTATCCATCAGCACCATTGTATCTGATCTATAATCCAGAATTGTTGCAAGGCATGCTGAACGGTATTTTCTACTTCAGCGAAAGCGGCAAGTATCCACATCCCTGGGCTGCGCATGATTTGGGTACCTATCCAAAAGCTAATGGACAAACTTATGGTGAGCCCATGCCGGTAGAAGAGTCTGGTAACATGATCATCCTCACTGCAGCCATTACCAAAGTGCAAGGCAATGGCAATTATGCTAAGAAACACTGGAAAACACTTACCACCTGGGTCGATTATCTGGTGAACGAAGGTTTTGACCCTAAAACACAGCTGTGTACTGATGATTTTGCAGGCCATTTAGCACGTAATGCCAATTTATCGGTTAAAGCCATTGTAGGTATCGCTTGCTATGCACAAATAGCAGAAACCTTGGGAGAAACTGAAATTGCTAAAAAATACCGTGCTATTGCCGAGAACATGGTGCCTAAGTGGATGGAAATGGCCGATGCTGGAGACCACTATGCGCTTACTTTCGATAATAAAAATACCTGGAGCCAGAAATATAATTTGGTTTGGGATAAGGTGTTAGACTTGAACTTGTTTCCGCAAAAAGTATACGATACCGAAATTCAGTATTACCTCACCAAACAAAATAAATTTGGTATACCGCTGGATAGTAGAAAAGCCTATACCAAGAACGATTGGATTTTGTGGACAGCGGCGTTTGCACCAACACGCACTGCGTTTGAGGCTTTGGTAAAACCAGTTTATAGACATGCGCTTGAGACCGAATCACGCGTTCCACTGAATGATTTTTATGATTCAAATACCGGTATCCGGGAAAATTTTAAAGCTCGTAGCGTTATCGGGGGCTTCTATATGAAGCTCTTGATCGATAAACTTCATGCGAAATAAACTATTAAACGTAATTCACAGCATAAGAGGGTATTTAATAAATCGTCATTTCGACGGGGATGGACGCCCTCTTATGTTTTATTTAGCACCATCTGGGTTATTCTGTTTATCGGTCATATAGAAGTGATGTATGCATGTGCCTGAATTATTGTTCTGAAAGATTTTTAACTATTTTGAGGCCTTCGATAAAGTTCTTATTCATCATTGCTTCCCATTGTTCTTTTATTGCCTTTCTCATTCTCATCCAGAAAAAGCGTTCTACCACCTATTTTCCAATCGCTCTTCATCACCAAACCACCTTCTGGATTAAAGGCGTTCGTCCATTCAGAATAAGTGCTTTCATTCCAGAGCGTGTCCCAAACTTTTTGGGCTGATGCTTTGATTTCTTTTGCCTCTTTAACATATCTTAACATACGCGTTTTAAACCATCAAGGGTTTTGAAACTCTATGGTATTAAATAACAAAAAGTAAATAAAATGAAAAAGTTCATATTAAGCGCCGTATTATTCATGGGTTTGGGTACGATGGCATTTGCACAGCAAGACAGTATGCGGATGAAACATAAACGGCATCCAAGGATAGCACAAACACCAGAGGTAAGGGCACAAAAAATGACTGATGCTTTGAGCAGCAAGCTATCTTTAACGGCAGATCAGAAATCCAAGATTTATGCTATTAATTTAGAAAATGCAAAGCAAGCTGAGGTTAAACGGAATGCCCGTATGGCCGAGATGAAGAAAGAACGAGAAGCGGTGCGCACAGCATGGCAACAGCACGATCGGCAAATCAGCGCGGTATTGAACAATGATCAATTAAAGACTTATCAGGATTTAAAAAAGGAACGGATGGATCATTTCAAAAAACGCAGGCATGCTGATTACTCTGGAAAAAGGCAAGACAAAAAAGTGAAGTAGGCGTGTGATGATGGTAGATGTGGAAGCCGGTTGGAAACGACCGGCTTTTTTTATGGAAATATGTATAGAGGTATAATACTTTCTAGTGGGTATAGGAAAACAATCTGAATGCAGTTAATTTTGGGTTACATGGAAAAATCTCATGATTGGATATCTAAAATAAAAGGGTTTATGCGTTTAAAAATTTACTTACTGCTATTATGTACACAAGTAGTTGGTTGTACCCACTTTAAAAAGCTATACAATGATTTTGGAGTAGATAAACAGCTAAAAGAGTATAGTGCTCATTATCCTCCTATTCGGATTTATTTTGACCGTTGGGGGGCAATCTATCCACAATATACTGTTCAGCATAAACTCTTTCAAGATAACTGTTCTGTTCTTGAAAGAGTTTACACCCATGTTTCTGAATTGAAAAGTGCTTTCGAAGCAGAAGGTATCCCGTATAAAGAAGATGCTTCGGCCAAAGATAATTTCGAGTTGCTTCAGCGCCGTTTGGTTGAGAACTATATAGCTAAAATTAATCAAGCGGCAACAGATAAAGAGCTCGTATTCTTGATTCATGGGTATAACAATACGGCCGAAACGGCTTTTCGCTCATTGGAGAAGCTGCGTGTAACGGTAGCCAAGCGATTTCCAGCAACTCATTTTCAATTTGTAGAAATCTATTGGGATGGACTGCACAATGAAGGTCGGTGGGTAAATAGTTTGCGTATTTGGGATAATGCCCAATACAGTGCTGCAAGAGTTGGCTTGGGATTACGGAGAATTTTGAGCGGTATAAAGCATACCCATAATTATGTTGTTACACATAGTCACGGTGCAGGAGTAATCACAGAGGCGCTTTTCAATGTCAGGAGATTTAAGGAGAAATTTTACCATTCCGATCCGGACGGTAAAATAATCAACATGCTACAGGAACGTTTTGATACGCCTAAAACCCAATTCGTAATTGGGATGCTAGCGCCAGCTATACCGGGAACCAATGTATTTGATGAGTATGCGTGTAGAACAGTAGATGGAAGAAACCAAAAAGTCCAACTAAAAAATTATCGGTTTATAAACGGCTTTAACAAATACGATCATGTTACCAGTAAATGGAAATTTGCCGGAATATGGGGGGCGACTACTTTGGCCTGCAGAGAAAAAGAACATCGGGCAGTTAGCCAATTGTTTCATGGTGATCAGTCAATATATAACCGCGTAAATTTTTCTGAAGATCGCCACCGTAAACAAACAAGCCATGTATTGCCCAGCTATATAGATAATCCAAGATTTAGTGATTTCATTGATCAAGTATTTCATGAATAGGCTATTCGCTTTCTTGTGCTATTTCAGACTGCTTCTCTTATATCATCTTTAAATAACCAGCATGTGGCAGTTGTTGTGTCAATTTGTCGATTCATTATACCAATTCGTCATGTTACTCGCTTGTCTGCCGTAGAAAAAAAAATATCAGCCTCAATGCCCTATTGGCATAAAAAATAAAAAATAATGAAATGAAGGAAATTTGGTACGATGATTGCTGTTGTGGTGGTAGGTTTAGGTTGATTTGAAAGGTCCGGCAATCCCAAAAAGCCGGGCTTTTCGCTTTTTATCGTCAACTTATTTAAATGAAGCGGCAATTAAGAAAAGATATCTGGCCCCTAACTGTTGCTCGTACAAAAAAGAATACAACAAGCATCCATGACTGTCCATTATTTACAACACGTTCCATTTGAAGGGCTGGGGTATATGGAAACTTGGCTTAGAGAAAATGGACATCAAACGATCACTTACCTTTATTACATGAAATAGATGCGTTAATTATTATGGGAGGCCCTATGGGGGTATATGATGAGGATCAATATCGTTGGTTGGCAGTAGAAAAGAAATGAAGGAAAGCCATTGTTGCCGCAGTGCAATGAACGAATGGCTGCAATTCTAAACCATTGGCTATGAAACAAAACAGGGCTGTAAAAAATTACAAATACCTTGCTGGCTAATCAGCGGAATCGATACCGGTAACGATTGCGCTGATTTTTTCAATCTGTAACTTGACTTTTCCATACGAACTATTGTAACATTGTTGTTGTAGAACAGTGAGTACTATTTTTTTTAACAGTTATGCAAACGTTGGTTTAAACCAAAGTAAACCGAGTAGCTAACGATTAATGAACCCTAATGAAAGAAATTTATGAGAAAAGCATGGTTGTTTGTAGGCTTTTTGATTGCGTTCTGTAGCCAAATATATGCACAGAACCGTCAAATAAGTGGTACAGTAAAAGACGGTGGTGGTTTACCGCTGGCCGGCGTAAGTATTTTGATTAAAGGAACATCGCAAGGAACCTCGACTGACGCAAATGGAAATTTTAAATTGATGGTACCCACAACGGCCAATACGGTAATTGTTGCAACATATATGGGATATAAACCTCAGGAATTGCCGCTTGGTTCTCAGACACATTTCGCATTCAACTTAGAGACAGATGAAGCTGCATTAGACGAAGTCGTTGTTATTGGATATGGTACAACAAAGCGGCGTGATTTGACGGGTGCGGTATCTTCCATTTCGGGTGAGAAAATTGCTGCTGTTCCAGTTGCCAATGCATCGCAGGCGCTGGCTGGAAAATTGCCTGGAGTTAACGTCATTTCGCAGGATGGTCGCCCTGATGCCGAGATTTCTATCCGCGTGAGGGGTGGTGGTTCTATTTCCCAAAGCAATGATCCACTGTATATTGTTGATGGTTTTCCCGTGGGTTCGATCAGTGATATTCCTGCCAATCAAATAGAAAGTATTGATGTGCTGAAAGATGCTTCTTCGACAGCTATTTACGGCGCGCGGGGAGCAAATGGGGTTATTATCATCACAACAAAAAGCGGGAAAGGTGATAAATTGGCGATAACGTATGATGGTTTTGCCAAATTTAATGAGCCTACCAAATATCTGGAAACCATGAATGCTTATGATTATATTGCCTACAACTGGGGCTATGCCCAAGCCATTAGCAATACCTATGCAACAAGTTGGGAAATGCTGTGGGGTATTGGTAATTATGCAGACGAATATAATAATGCTACAGGTATTGAGCATTATCGTAATGTGGGGGCCACTAACTTTTCGAAAGAGGTATATGGCAATTCTTTCTCGCACAACCACAATGTGAGCATCATGAATGGCAATGAGAAAACCAAATACTTACTTGCATTGAACCATATGGATGAAGATGGAATGAAGTTAAACTCGGCATACAAGCGAACCAATGTATCGTTTAAATTGGATCAAAAGCTTACCCAAAATCTACAATTTGCTTTGGATACCCGGTTTACGGATATTTATCAGCTAGGTAATGAAGGTACAACAAATGGTCGTGGTTCACTACTGTCTTCGGCCTATTGGTTCAGGCCCATTGCTACGCAAGATGTACTGGGTGTGTTGGATGATTCTGAAAATACGCAATTGGGTATGTACGACGTGATTCTGCAAGATGTGTTTAACCCTGTTGCGCGTATAAAAGACTATGTTCCCGAAGAACGAAACCGGTCAATCCGCGCTAATACATCGCTTGCATGGGTGATTATAGATGGACTTACAGCAAAATCTGAACTGGGCCTAAATACCAATTGGAATCGGTCGAATACGTGGACAGGAGCGGTATATAACAATTATTTTGATGCAGAAGGTAACAAAACCTTTGGCGGTAATGCTTCTATCAATCATGGACAAGGATGGAACCTCCGCTGGGCCAATACATTGAATTATGATGTACAGGGTTTAGGAAATGCACATCACTTGCAGCTATTGGCTGGACAGGAAATGATGAATTCAGGGTCAGAAAGTGTGAACATCTGGGGGAATTATTACCCCGCTTCTTTTGATGCTGAACGTGCATATGCGATGATGGATCAGTATTTAACAGGTACAACCACGATTAATCATGGTTACAGTTCTAACACAGGTACGCCCAGTAGGTTGTTGTCATTTTTTGGCCGGGCTAATTATTCGCTGCTAGACAGGTATTTATTTACAGTAACCTTCCGGGCAGATGGCTCTTCACGCTTCGCATCTACGCACCGATGGGGATATTTCCCCGCCGCAGCCTTTGCTTGGCGTATGTCTGATGAAGCCTTCTTAAAAGATACGCCATGGCTTAGCAATCTGAAATTGCGACTTTCTTATGGAGAGGTAGGGAATGATGGTATCAGTGCTGAATTGTGGAAAATGAATTGGAAATCTGATGGCCAAACAAAATATTCAGTCGATGAATTACAACAAGTAGCCTATTCGCCTGCTTCTGAAACCATTGCGAATCCTGATTTGAAATGGGAAACAACCGTTACACGTAACCTAGGTATTGATTATGGCATTTTAAATAACCGTATTTACGGATCGTTGGAGTTGTATAAAAACACCACCAAAGACTTACTCATGCTGACTTCCATATCAGCCATCAGTGGTTTCTCTTCTACTTATGATAATATAGGAAGCACCAGTAACAAAGGAATTGAACTCTCTGTTGGAGCCGATCTGGTTCGTTCGAGTAACTTCAATTTGAATGTCGGCTTTAACATCAACATCAATAGAGGTAAGATAGAAGAATTAGCCGAAGGGGTAAATGGCCTATATAAAACACAGTGGGGGTCTTCCATGACACAACCGAATACCGGCGATTATGTTTTGTTAGAAGGTAAACCTGTCGGAATGGTACGTGGATATACTTATGAAGGCTGGTACACGGTAGATGATTTCAATTACCAAGATGGTGTATATACGCTAAAGGATGACGTGGCCGATATCGCATCGGGCATCATCGGTACGGTTTATGGCACATCCGCACACAAACCAGGTGGTCAGGTAGCTTATCCAGGTGTCATCAAATATAAAGATATCAGTGGGCCTGAAGGTATTCCTGATGGTATCGTCGATGAAAACGATGTAACAGTGATTGGTAATATGAATCCCAAACATACCGGTGGACTGAATATCGGCGGTAATTATAAAAGTGTTGATTTCAGCCTGAATTTTAACTGGAGTTATGGAAACCAGATATATAACGCTAATTACTTGGCGGCATTTTATGGTAGTAAAGAAGATGGACTATTTAAAAATCGATTAAACTATTTATCTTCTTCATACCGCATTTTCGATATCCAGAATGACCAGCTGGTGAGTGTAACTGATCCGACAGCGCTAAGGGCACTCAACGCTAATGCTACTACTTTCTTGCCATATCATGAGAATCCGGTTGCATCTAGTTTAGGGATAGAAGATGGTTCATATTTAAGGTTGAATACGGTTACCATTGGTTATCAACTACCTAAACATTTGATAAGCAAAATGGGATTGAGTAAATTCCGGGTATATGGATCCATTTACAATGCGTTGTTGTTTACCAATTACTCCGGCTTGGATCCTGATGTAAACACCAACATGAATCAAGGAAATGCCCAATATCCTACATTGGGATTGGATTGGGGTTCATATCCACGAGCCCGCTCGTTCACCATTGGTATTAATGCAACGTTTTAAGAACAGAATAAGTACAAATAGAATTATACAGATGAAGAAGTATATATATATGATAATGAGTTTGATCGGATTAGTAAGCTGGTCATGCTCTAAAGATTTTTTGGACGTCTCTTCACCCTCTAGCGTTGATCAGGATTTTGTGTTTTCCACCCCGGATGAGGCATACAAAGTAATGGTAGGCTGTTATGAGATTTGGCGTGGTGCACTCAATGGTCTGTTTTATGACTTGAATGTAGTAGGGTCTGACTCTGAACATCATCCAGAGAGTTATGATGCCCAAACACGACACATCCCAGAAGGCTTATACGCGTCAGAAATTGCTATTGATTATGCCAACTCGGTTGGTGCTTGGCAAAACTTGTATAAAGTAGCAAACCGGGCGAATTTAATTATGGAGGCTATCGCAAAAAAAGAAGCTTATCAGCAAGCGGCAGCCACAGGCACGCCAAATGATTGGACGCAATTGTATGGTGAAGCCGCTGTTTTTCGAGCGTATGCTTATCATAAACTGATTAGCTACTTTGGCGATGTGCCCCATTTCACAGAAACCATCTATTCGACCGAACAGACAGACAGTGCGACCTTAATATCTCGCGATGAAATTTACGATTTTGAGCTGGCTGAATTGATGCGTGTAGAACCGTTGATGTATCGCCTAGGCGAAGGAGGTATCAATGCCGAACGCTTCTCGCGTACTTTTGCACAAGGGCTTATTGGCAAGATGGCACTTTTTGCGGGTGGATATGGTTTGAGGCGTACCGATTTCGATTATGGTAACGTTACATTTGAGCAAAAAGGAACGGAAAAATGGCATGCTAAATATGTACGCCGCAGCGATTATAAGAAGTATTATGAGATAGCTAAAACCTATCTGCAGGCCTGCGTAGATAATCCTGGTTCGGCACATTTAATTGTATCCGATCCACGTGGCGAAGGCTTTAATAATCCGTTTCAATACAATTTTCAGTACAATATGAATTTGCAAGTAAGTCCAGAATCATTGTTTGAAGTTGGCGAAACACAAGGACAGTTTTCTGAACGTCCATATGCTTTTGGCCGGCCATCAGGTGGGGGTGGTTCCAATGCTTTTCCTTGTAAATCATACGGTCAAAGCCGGATGTATGCTTCGTTCTATTATGGCAGTTATGACCCCAAAGATTTGCGAAGAGATGTGACAACTACCGTGACAGCGAACTCAGGTAGTTGTTCTGAAAAATTGATTTCTTTCGAGCCCGGCTCGCGTGAAAAAGGTGGGCTTCCCAATAATAAGTGGGACGAAAGCCGGATGGCAAATCCTTATACTATTGCTCAACGACAATCGGGTGTCAATTGGCCACAGATGCGTATGGCTGATGTCATCTTAATGCTTGCAGAGGTGGATGCCGAACTAGGGAACGAAGCAGCGGCTAAGACAGCGCTTACAAAAGTGCGCGCTCGTGCCTTTCTACCACAAGACCAAGCAGCAAAGGTGACCAATTATGTAAATGCGCTTTCGGGCGATGCATTGAAAGAAGCAATACAGGAAGAACGCAAATTGGAATTTGCCGGTGAAGGCTTCCGCCGTTATGACTTGATCCGTACGGGCGAATTGCCTGAAAAAATCAAGGCATTAAGGGATATACAAAAAGCAATGGTAGCCGGACTAAAAGGGCAAGGTTACTACACTTTTGCAAATGGTAATACCATTTCCCGGTATATTTATGTGAAAGCCGTCAATGTAGCTGATTTAGGTATGTCGAACATGCTAACAACGCAATGTAGCGTTGGGCAGAATGACCCTACTTATCCCGTTCGGTTTCCTAGCTGGCGAGGCAATTGTGATCTTTGGAACGCAAATGGGTTTACGGCATCGTCTGGTAACCGAAATTTAGCTATTAGAGGCTTGTTTGAATATATCGATCCAGATGGAGCTAAAGCTGCGGACTTAATAGCTGATGGTTACGTAAAGACAGATTGGGGTGCCACCATTATAACCTATAGTGATCAATATACTACGAATGTATTCAAAGGATATCCGGATGAATATGTGCAAGCGGGTTATCCGCCACGTTACCTGTTGCCGCTTTCATCTGAAACCATAGCCAAATCAAACGGATTGATTAGCAATGGTTACGGTTTTGCACAAAATTGAGTTATTTGTCTTCTGGTTATGAGGCTAAAAAGCTTGTCATACTGGCGAAAAGGAGGTTTTTAAACTTTTTAGCTTCATAATTTTTTCTGATGACTTCGCAAATGTAAGGCTTTTTGTCTATGTTTGAAAAGCACATCATTTCTGAAGATCATCATGGATTGGCTGCTTATTTATGAAGTTGCTTATGTTATTGTAGCCATTTTGGTATGCTTGCGTATTGTTTATGATACACGTAACAATACAAAAACATTGGCGTATCTATTGCTCGTTATCTTCTTCCCAATAGCGGGGATTATCTTTTATTTTTCTTTCGGCATCAATTACCGCAAACGGAAGATGTACAGCAAGAAACTCGTTGAGGATGAATATTTAGGACAAAGGCTGACCGAAGAGATTTTTAAGTATTCTAAAACAACTTTTGAACAGAGCAGAGAAGACCTTAGCCAAAACCGTGAACTGATGCTGATGTTACTCCGTGATAGCATGAGCCCACTTACTGCAAACAATGCGGTGAAATTGTTGGTAAATGGAGAGCAAAAATTTCCAGAAGTATTGCAGGCTATTCGGGAGGCAAAGCATCATATCCACATCGAATATTATATATATGAAGATGATGAGATTGGCCAGTTGATGGCAGAGGCGCTCATACAAAAGGCTAGGGAAGGAGTAGAAGTGCGCTTTATTTACGATGATTTTGGTAGTCGTTCCATCCGGCGTAAATTGGTTAAACAATTGAAAGCAGGTGGTGTGGCTGTTTTTCCTTTTTCACGCGTTATTTTTATTGCTTTAGCAAACCGACTAAATTACCGTAATCACCGCAAAATTATTGTTATTGATGGAAATACCGCTTTTGTAGGAGGCATCAATGTGAGTGATCGTTATATCAACCATGATCCATTATCTGGGAAGCTGTTTTGGCGAGATACACATTTACGCATGGATGGTCCTGGTGCACAATACTTGCAACATATCTTTTTATGCGATTGGAAATTCTGTTCGGAGGAGAGTATTCGGCCAAATAGCCATTATTTTCCCAATATTAAGAAACTTCCAGTAACAGGCGACAAGGTTGTGCAGATTGCAGCGAGCGGCCCAGATTCAGATAAACCAACCATTATGTACTCGCTGTTACAGGCCATTAATTTGGCCACCAAAGAAATTTTGATTACCACTCCGTACTTTATACCTGATGAGAGCTTGATTGATGGCATTACCATAGCTGCCTTAAGCGGGGTTTCCGTTAAAATTTTACTCCCAGGCATCTCAGACTCCTGGTTGGTCAATTTGGCAGCTCACTCTTATTATGAAGAATTATTAAAAGTAGGGGTAGAAATTTATCAATATAATAAAGGGTTTGTTCACAGCAAAACACTGGTAACCGATAGGAGCATGGCCATGGTGGGCACGGCTAATATGGATAATCGGAGCTTTGATCTGAATTTTGAAGTAAATGCCATTGTGTATGATACGGAGATCGCCAATCAGTTGCGTGATGTATTCTTCGAAGATCTGAAAGATGCTGAAAAGATTGACGGGAAGACTTGGAGCAATAGACCTTGGTATAAACAATTGATTGAACAAACAGCACGGCTCATATCGCCTTTGTTGTAAGAAAAAACACGTCATTTCGTTAGTCGGAATGACGTGTTTTTAAAGATAAGTTTGCGAATAAAGCTAAACCTTATAATATTCTTCCCAACCTTTTCTAGGTGGTTCACCCACTAACAAGTCGTTGGCCACTTTATTATTCGTAATGATTTTCTTATCACGATCAAATAACAATTTAGTGTTCAATCGTTGCGCCATTACTCCTAAACAGAACACTTGGCTTAATGGTCCCGCTATGTGGAATGGTGAACGCGTTTCTTCTTTACCCATACATGCTAAAAGGAAATTAGCATAGTGATTCGAAGGGCTTACCGGAACTTCTGGTAATTTAGAGGCCATTTCTTTTGCCTTTTCTTCAGGTATGATGGATAACGTGCTTCCATGCGATCCTCCCTTAAAGGTTAAATCTTTACTGTAGATAATCTTTCCCGGGTTTAGTTTAGCGGGCTCAATTTTTCCGGTACTTGGCGGCGGGATATTCGGGTCTAAGCCGGACACGCCATAACCCTCTGGAATGGGAGGTAGGTTGTCGATACCATCGTACCAAGTGACTTCCACAGCAGGCATTTTTTTGCGTTTAGGGAATTTAAATGATAGGGTGGATGACATCGGGAAGAAGAAATCGTTATGCCCGGTTAATTTCACTGCATTGATCTCTTCCGGTAATCCCAAATCAAGAAACTGATGTGCCGTGTCTAAAATATGCGCTCCCCAATCGCCTAAGGCGCCCATGCCAAAGTCATACCAACAACGCCATTGGCCATTAATATAATCATGATTATAATTGTGGAAAGGACGTGCCATCAACCAAGTGTCCCAATCTAAAGTGCTCGGAATGGGTTCTGCTGCTGGTAAAGATTTAATATTGGGATCCCATCCATGCCAACGCCGCGGTGCATTCATGTGCGCGGTAATAGCGGTTACATCTTTAATGATTCCAGCATCTACCCAAGCTTTGAATTGAAAATAATTGGCCTCAGAATGCCCTTGATTACCCATTTGCGTAACCACTTTCGGGTTCTTCTTGGCTGCTTTCATCATGAGCTCAACCTCATTAAACGAGCGCGCCATCGGCTTTTCAGTATAAATATGAATACCTCGACTAATAGCCTCTATGACGATTGGGAAATGTGAAAAATCAGGTACACCTGCGGTTACAGCTTCTATTTTATCGCCCATTTTATCGAACATCTCACGGAAGTCTTTAAAACGAGGCACGTCTGGAAACTGTTTGAGGGTCGCTAAGGTATGCGGAGCACCCATATCGACATCGCAAAAAGCAACGAAATTGGCTAGGCCTGTTTTATGAAACTCACGTAAAATTTCTCCTCCTCTATTCCCTATACCACAACAAGCTAAATTGACGCGTTCGCCTTTCGCTAATTTAGGTATGTTAAAAGAACGGGGGGCAGCCTGCAAAATGCCCGGTGTTACCGCTGCGGCGGCAGAAAGCATCATGGCCTTTTTCAAAAATAATCTTCTAGAGGCATCTTTTGAATTCATTTTTTCGAATAGATTATAACCTATTTAAACTTGTGTCTTTGAGGCAAGCGTAACAGGTTGTTTGGTGTGTAATTGTTTTAGTTTTTTGTTTGTATGTATACCGATTTAGACCTATAAATAACTCCATTCCAGCTTACATTTTTTGAAGATAGGAAATTTTTAAGCAATACAATCAAGCCTTTATTGTAACAGTTATGTTATGTTGGTTGAAAGTTCTATTTTTACGAAAACGATGTCGTAGGTGGTTTTAGGCCATGTTGATGTCTCAAGGCGCTATTTCATACGCGCAAAAAAAATCGTTTTTTTAAGCATATGGCGGAAAGAAAAATAGTGAATTTAAATTGTTTCCATATAGAGGCGAACAAATGTATGGTTTTCAATTAAATCCTTATCTTTCGCTTATAAACCCAAATGATAAACATGATGAACCGGAGACATTTTGTACTCATGTCTTTTTTTGTGATTAGCTTTGTAATTGGTATTGTCCAATGTACCCATGGGCCGGTAACTACAGATGCTAGGGGTGAAGCATATGCTGCAAATGAAACTTGTGTTCAATGCCATCAAGCTGTTGTACAAAACTACGAGCAACATGCTCATTTTCATACCACACAAACGGTACCTCAATTTATGGATGCACAGCATATGCAATTACATACAGATACCTTCATTTTTAACGGAAAAACCAAAATAGGAGTTGAATATCGAAAGGATGCTTGGTATCAGGTAGCCTATGTAAATGGCCAACAGGTAAAAGAGGAGCGTATGGATATTGCTTTTGGAGCAGGGAGAAGTGCTTATACCTTTGCCTTTTGGTATGGCAACAAGCTCATGCAATTCCCTTTAAATTACCTGGCACAAAAGCAAGAGTGGGTAAACAGTCCCGGATTCCCGAGTGAGCAAATTTATTTTGGTCGTGCCATTGTAACCCGTTGCCTGGAGTGTCATAGCTCATTCGTGCAAGCGAGGAAAATAAATACCGGAAACTTGCAAATGGAGGAAACATTTGAAAAAAACTCTTTAATACTAGGGATTGATTGCCAACGCTGCCATGGGCCGGCAGCAGCGCATGTGCAATTTCATCAAGCGCATCCCGATGCCAAGGAAGCACAGCATATGGTGCGTTTTGCGCAATTATCCAGAAGCCAAAAGATGGATGCATGTGGTGCATGCCATTCGGGAGCAAATTTACAGACGCTGAATCCCATCTTCTTTTTCAAGCCAGGTGATACATTGCTCAATCTGCCAGAATATAGCCGTTATACCGGTGAAGACCCCGATGTACACGGAAAACAGAAACAATTATTGGAAGCAAGCAAATGTTACCAACTCAGTAATTTGGATTGTACAAGCTGTCATGCCCCCCATAGCAAAGCAATGAGCACCATCGCATCGTATAGTCAAAAATGTATACAATGTCATCAACAAGTAAAGCATACCAGTTTGACGGCCAATGGTATGGTCAGAGAAAATTGCATCGATTGCCACATGCCATTAAAGGTATCTAAAGATATCGGATTCCAGCGCAGTGATAGCAAGGAAAAAATTCCTTATAAACAACGAACACATCGCATTGCGGTATATCCGTCTCATATTTAGTGCCGTTGTGCTTGTATGCTTGTTTGAATAATTTTATATTGCCCTATCCATTAACAAAATAGCATATTTATGAAAAACTCCTTTTTAGCTGTTTTTATTTTTTGTGTGGTGTCTTCAGCCATGGAGGCACAGGCCCAGTCGGCGCCGCAAATAAAGATTGCCGATGGCATTTTAGAGGGAGTGGATGAGTCGGGCATATACGCTTTTAAAGGAATCCCTTTTGCGGCACCACCTGTAGGGCCTTATCGTTGGCGTGAACCACAACCGGTGCAACCATGGAGTGGTATTCGGAAAGCTGATCAATTTGGTCCGCGCGCTATGCAACGACCCATTTTTAGCGATATGCAATTTCGGTCTGATGGTATGAGCGAAGATTGTCTCTATCTCAATGTTTGGACTCCCGCTAAGCAATTTGACGAAAAACTTCCTGTCTTGGTTTATTTTTACGGGGGAGGTTTGGTTGCTGGCGATGGCTCCGAGTTCCGTTATGATGGTGAATCCATGGCGCGTCGGGGGATCGTGATGGTGACGGTTAATTATCGCTTAAATATTTTTGGTTTCTTTTCGCATCCAGAACTCAGTAAAGAATCACCTTTTCATGCATCAGGTAATTATGGTCTACTCGATCAGTATGCCGCATTAAAGTGGGTACAGCAAAACATTGCCGCATTTGGCGGCAACCCTCAAAATGTGACCATCGCGGGCGAATCGGCCGGTTCGTATTCGGTGAGTGCCCAAATGGCTTCACCGCTTTCTAAAAAGCTGTTTCAAGCGGCTATTGGTGAGAGTGGATCGTTACTTGGGAATCGGCATTTACCTTCATTGAAAGAAGCAGAACAGTGGGGTGTGGCTTTTGCAAAAGCCGTTAACGCACCATCACTCGATGCTTTGCGGGCACTCCCTGCCGAAGAGCTATTGGCCGCTACAACAAAGCCAGCAGCTCATTTCGGAGTAAATATCGATGGTTATTTTTTTACCAAAAGTCCAATAACTGTTTTTAAAGCGGGAGAACAAGCCAAAGTACCCTTGTTGGCTGGTTGGAACTCTGAAGAATCTGGCTACCGTGCTGTATTAGGTGATTTAGCACCAACGGTAGCGAACTTTTCCAAAGCTGTGCGCGAACGGTTTGGTGCGCAGGCCAAGTCTTTACTTCACGTCTACCAGCCAAAAAATGATGCGGATGTTGAACAAGTTGCGACAGATTTAGCAAGTGATCAATTCATTGCATACGGAACTTGGCATTGGATTGATTTACATAGGCAAACAGGAGGACAGCCTGTATATCGATATCTATATGCCCGACCGAGGCCTGCGATGCGTGCAGGAGAGGCTCAGGCGGCAAAAGGGGCCGTACATTCTGCAGAAATCGAATACGCTTTAGGGAATTTATCTACTAATCGCGTATACGATTGGCAGCCTGAAGATGATAAAGTTTCCCAGATATTGCAAACCTACTTTATTAACTTTGTCCAATTCCACCATCCAAATGGTTTGGGAGTTCCTTCTTGGCCTGCAGTCGAGAAAAACCAAGCGGCAAATGTCATGCACATCGATGTCGAAACAAAATTGACAATAGAACAACACAGAGATCGCTATTTGCAATTACAACGTATTTGGAGCGAATAGCGAGGTTATTTCATGGTCGATTTTCTGATATCTAATTTAGACGGGATCATCATTTTAAGATCTTCCTTATCCAAAAATTTACCGTGTATGGCTTTTATCAATATGCTCGAAGCTGCTTGCCCCATTTCATAAGCAGGTTGTGTAACTGTTGTAATGGGGGGAGAGAGAATGCTCGCGGTGGCTAAATTGGAGAATGCAGCAATTTTGATGTCTTTTGGTATATGGAGACCTTGAGCTTGGCAGGCTAAGTAGGCGCTTGTTATTAATTTTTCTACCGATGCAATGATGCCATCCGGCCGGTTTTTGCGCCCTAATAATTGGCGAATGCGCCGCTCATTTTCTAATGGTACATCGGTACAAGTGATGATGTTTTTATCATATACGTGCAGACCATGCTGTTTCAAGGCATCTTCATATCCCGTTAAGCGTTTTTTTGTAATGGAAAGCGCATCAGAAAATAGCAGGAAAGCAATTTTTTGGCAGCCTTCTTCGATCAGGTGCTGCGTGAGTTGATAACTCGCTTGGTAATCATTTGTGGTAACCTCCCCTTTGCCTATATGCTCAAATATACGATCAAAAAATACAATTGGAATACCCGCAGTTACAAGTTCTTGAATGTGGTCGGCATGGGTTGTTTGGCTGGTTACCGAAATGAGTATCCCATCTACTCGACCATTTGATAATTCTTTTAGAATGGCGCGCTCCTTCTCCAATTGCTCGTGTGTTAAATAAACCAGCACGTGGAAGCCATCCGATTGAGCCATAGCCTCCACACCGTTAATTACCTGTGCAAAGAAACTATCAGCCACTTCAGGTATCACTACGGCCAAGGTTTGGCTCCTTTTAGCACGTAAGCTACTGGCGTGTGCGTTAGGTGTGTAATTGAGCTCTTTTGCTAATTGAAGTACTTTTTGTTTGGTTTCATCACTGATATCATAACTATCTCGGAGCGCTTTGGAAATGGTTGCAGTTGAAACATTGAGTCGTCGAGCCAGTTCCTTCATTCCTATATGCGGCATGTTTCAAAGGTATTTACGTAAACGATTAAGTAAATATATTGAATAGAAAGTGATTTATCCTAAAGAATTAATCAGAAATTTGATAGGAAAATAGAAATAAAGGTTGATTAGTAATCGGTAATTAGTGACTGGTGGCTCGGAATAGAAACTGGTTGTCAGTCACAATTACTGATGACGATTCATTGATTACAAATTTAAGCTTTGCAAGTGAGTATCTTCATCTATGTCTCACGTTAAAATGGTATCAAGTATCAAGACATCAGTATGAAGATTTACAGCACATGAATATCTAAATACTAATTACTGTGTACTAAATACTTCTCATATCTAACATTTCACATCTAAATACTTAACATTATGACTAACCAAACAGTAAATCAAACCCCCTTGGAAGATCTCGAATTATGGGAAGACGATTTATTACGTCGTTATCCCGATCCCGAGGCAATTGCAAAGGCAAAAGCTGCCGAGGCATACCGAAATTACGAAGAACCTGCACGCGATAGTGTAAAAGAATTTTACCGATTAAATCATACCTATCAAACTGTCGATTTTGTTACAAAGAAGAAGGAAGAATTTTTAGCATTTAATAAAAAGGAAATGCCCGTATGGGAGGCCTTCCAATTTTTAAACCAGTTGGTAGATGATTCCGATCCGGATACAGATTTAGATCAATTTCAGCATTTGTTGCAAACCGCAGAAGCAATTCGGGCAGATGGTCATCCTGATTGGATGGTGTTGACCGGGCTTTTTCACGACTTAGGTAAGGTGTTGTGCCTTTTTGGCGAGCCTCAATGGGCCGTTGTGGGTGATACCTTTCCTGTGGGTTGCGCTTTTTCAGATAAAATTGTTTACCCCGAATTTTTTAAAGATAATCCCGATTATCATAATGAAGCGTACAATACCAAATATGGGATTTATGAACCCCATTGTGGCTTGGATCAAGTACAGTTATCTTGGGGGCATGATGAATATATTTATCAGTTGTTAAAAGATTACATCCCCGAGGGTGCTGGCTATATGCTGCGCTATCATTCTTTTTATGCGCAGCACAGAGAGCGTGCCTATGATCATTTGATGAGTAAACATGATCAGGAAATGTTTCATTGGGTGAATTTATTCAATCCGTACGATCTCTATTCGAAAAGTCCGGTTCCACCAAAATGGGAGGAGCTCAAGCCTTATTATGAAGATTTGGTAGCCAAATACCTGCCATCAACCCTTCGATTGTAAGATTTGCAAAAGCTAATTTTGCAATATCATTTCAATTTATATATGTTTGTTCCCCAATAGGGGGTGTCCAGAGTATCCGCGTTTTTAGTTTTACAAAGACCTTTTGGACAGCCCCGATGCAAACCATTATATTGTTTTATCGTCATTATTCATGTCAAACCACCTCGCTATTTGGGACTATCTTGTCTTTGCTTTTTATTTTGTCATCGTTGTTTCGTATGGTTACTGGATTTATAAAAAGCGGAAAAAAACAGAAGCTACTGATTCAAAAAACTTCTTTTTAGCCGAGGGGTCACTTACTTGGTGGGCAATAGGGGCATCCATCATTGCCTCGAACATTTCTGCCGAGCAGTTTATTGGTATGAGCGGTGATGGTTTTTTTGCAGGTATCGCAGTAGCTGTATATGAATGGTTAGGAGCAGCAACATTAATTTTAGTCGCTTTTTTCATCATACCGGTTTACATTAAGAACAAGATTTACACCATGCCGCAATTTTTGACTGTGCGGTATAACGAACAGGTAGCCTTGATCATGTCTGTTTTTTGGCTATTCTTATATGTTTTTGTCAACCTAACATCGATTCTATATTTGGGCGCACTCGCCATCAACGGGTTGTTGGGTGGTGCTTATTTTCATGAGATTATGATTGTGCTGGCCGTATTTGCCATATTTATTACACTGGGCGGCATGAAAGTAATCGGTTACACCGATGCCATTCAAGTAGCTGTATTGATTATTGGAGGTTTAGCCACCACGTATATGGCTTTAACCATTGTGAGCGAGCATTTTGGTTTTGGGAAAGATGCTTTGGCCGGATTTAAAGTATTGATACGAGAAGCTCCGGATCATTTTCACCTGATGCTTAAAAAGCCGACTGCAGGAGCACCGCAAGCTTATGTGGATAAATATTTGATTTTACCCGCCTTCGGTATGTATGCTGCAGGTCAGTGGATCAGCAACCTGAACTACTGGGGCTGTAACCAATACATTACCCAACGTGCATTGGGGGCTGATTTGAAGACGGCACGCACCGGTATTTTATTCGCTAGCTTGCTAAAAATCTTAATGCCTGTGATTGTGATGTTGCCGGGTATCATTGCTTATGTACTTTATCAAAAAGGAGCATTACCTGGTATGGAAGGTGGCAACAAAGATGCCGCTTACTCAGCCATTTTGGCTTTCCTTCCTACCGGATTGAAAGGCTTGGCCATCGCCGCTTTAACGGCTGCGATTGTTGCATCGCTGGCTGGTAAAGCCAATAGCATCGCCACCATTTTCACGATGGATGTATATAAGAAATACTTACACAAACAGGCTGATGAACGAGCAATGGTACGCATGGGGCGTATCGCTGTAATCATCGCTATGGTACTGGGCATCGCCTTTACTTGGAATGATTTGTTAGGTATCAGTGGTGAAGGTGGTTATACTTTTGTACAGAAGTATTCGAGCTTCATCAGTCCTGGTGTATTCGCTACTTTTATGTTAGGTATGTTCTGGAAACGTACTAGTGGCGCAGCTGCCATTGCAGGTATCCTAACCGGATTTGCAGCTTCTATCTTTTTCAATCAGATGGCTGTTTCCATTTTTGGTCCGGAGACCTGGTTATATTCTGCCTTTAAAAATCGGGATGGTATTTATGAAATTCCCTTTTTCATTTGTTTAGGATGGTCGTTTTTAACCACGGTATTGGTTATGGTAGCCATTAGCTTATTGGGGCCACGCATCAGCGCCAAAGCTTTTGATTTGGATAAGACCATGTTTAAACTAGAACCTTCTTCCATTATTTTGAGCGTAGCAACCATCTTGTTATTGGCGGTTATTTACATTCGGTTTTGGTAATTCCCATCTTTATCTAGGGATATTTTCGATGGGTCTGAAGTAACCTGTTGTATCATTTGCAGGACAGCTCATAACAGCTGTCCCGAAAGCCTTTTTTATTTTTAATGACTAACAGTATAAATCCGGTATAGGCTTTATATATCCATCATCATAAATAAAAAAGATATGAACGCATATAAAAGGTGGTTTGGCGTTTTCTGTGCAATTCTATGCTGTTTTCATTTGGCAGCGCAACCTGCCCGGCCTGAATGGCCTGCAATTACCCAGCAAAATAAACCTTGGTCGCGCTGGTGGTGGGAGGGAAGTGCTGTTAATCAGAAAGATCTAGCTTGGATGTTGAAAACGTATCAGCAAGCGGGTTTAGGTGGACTGGAAGTAACTGCTATTTATGGCGTCAAAGGATATGAAAAGCAATTCATTGATTACCTGTCACCTAAATGGATGGATATGTTAAGTTACACGTTGCAGGAGGCACAGCAGTTAGATTTGGGTATTGACGTGGCGCAAGCGTCGGGCTGGCCATTTGGAGGGCCTTGGGTAAAGGAAGAAGATGCCAGTAAATACTTGGCGTATAAAAAATATACACTCCAATCTGGAAAAAGCCTAATCGAACCAATTACTTATATACAAAAACCTATTTTGCGTGTAGCCGGAGAAAAAATCGATTGGTCGGCCGTAAGAGAACCTGTTGCAGCAAATACTGATTTACAGCGATATGCATTTGATCAAGTGCGTTATGAAAAGCAGTTGCCCTTACAAACATTGATGGCCTATTCAGATCAAGGTGATGTCTTGGATTTAACCAATCATGTAGACGCCAAAGGTAAATTGCAATGGAAAGCACCGAATGGAAATTGGACTTTATACGCATTGTTCCAGGGACTGCATGGCAAAATGGTAGAACGTGCGGGGCCAGGAGGTGAAGGCTATGCCATTGATCATTTTTCAAAAAGAGCAACAGAACATTATTTAAATCACTTTACCACGGTCTTTAAAAACTACCATACGCAGTCGATACGGGCTTTTTTCAATGATTCTTATGAAGTGGACGATGCCAACGGTGAAGCCGATTGGACACCCTGGTTTTTTGATGATTTTAAGCGACTACGCGGCTATGACCTGCGCTCGTTTTTGCCTACTTTATTAGATGCTGACACAACAACACTCCACCAGCGGGTCTTGTGCGATTACCGGGAAACGATTTCCGATCTATTACTCGAAAATTATACCCAAACATGGCATCAATGGGCTAGTGAACGGGGTACTTTGATACGCAATCAAGCGCATGGTTCGCCAGCGAATATTTTGGATTTATATGCAGCGACGGATATTCCAGAGGGCGAGGGAACCGATATCTTACGGATCAAATTTGCCTCATCAGCAGCACATGTAATGGGTAAACCGTTAGCATCTTCCGAGTCTGCAACTTGGAATAATGAACACTTTATATCTACTTTGGCTGATGTGAAAACAGATATGGACCGTTTTCTTTTGGGCGGTATCAATCATATGTTCTATCATGGTACCGCATATACCCCTCAAGATGCTCCGTGGCCAGGTTGGCTTTTTTATGCCGCCGTTCATTTTACACCGAATAATCCCTTCTGGACAGATTTCTCCAAGCTGAATCGCTATGTTGCCCGATGCCAGTCGTTCATGCAACAAGGTAAACCGCATGGCGATGTATTACTTTACTTACCTATTTATGATGCTTTTTCTACTCCCGGGAAATCGTTGTTGCAACATTTCGATGGTATTGAAAAGGGATTTAAGGGAAGTGCTTTCGAAAAAAATGCCGAAGAATTGCAAAAACGTGGTTTTAGCTTTGATTTTATTTCAGATAAACAAATACAACAAACCATCCATCACCTGGGGCATATTGCCACAGGTGGCATTACCTATCAAACACTTGTTGTACCAGGAGCAGAGCGGATGCCCTTAGAAACATTGTCGAAGTTAATGGAATTGGCGAGCAACGGAGCAACCATTATTTTTTATGGGAAAATACCCAATGATGTACCCGGTTTGCATGCCTTGCAAGAACGTCAGAAAACTTTTAAAGCATTAACAAGCCGGCTTCATTTTATCTCAACAAAGGCATATCAGCAAGCAAAAATAGGTGAAGGAAGGATATTGGTGGGAGACGATTTGGAAAAACTATTGGATGCAATACACGTAAAACGCGAAACCATGGTGGATCAAGGACTGCAAGTAATCAGACGTGATGACGAGCAAGGGTCATATTATTTTATCAAGAATGGGAGTGATGAGGCTATTGACGGGTGGGTGCCTGTTCAATGCAAAGCTAAATCGGTCGCTTTATTTGATCCCATGACGGAAAAAATGGGTTATGCGGCCATGCGTACATCCAATACCGGTGATACAGAAGTATATTTGCAGCTAAAGAAAGGAACAAGCTGCATTTTGCAAACATTTAACCGTTCTCTACCTGAAAATGCTGCCCTGTACACTTATCAGCAATTCATCGCGAAACCCCAGGCGCTCACAGGAACATGGTCTGTGCAGTTTGTCCACGGCGGACCTACACTTCCGGCCCAGGTTCAAACGAGGCATTTGAAATCATGGACGGAATTTAATAGTGCTGACGTAAAGAATTTTTCTGGTACAGCCCATTATACACTGTCTTTTCCAAAGCCTGTTCAGCAAGCTGACGCCTGGTTGTTGGATTTGGGGCAGGTTTGTGAAAGCGCACGTGTCCTACTGAATGGAGATAGCCTCGCTACATTAATAGGGCCGATTTATCAAGTAGTAATTCCCACTTCCCAATTAAAAGAACATAACATATTGACGGTCGAAGTTTCTAATTCCATGGCTAACCGCATTGCCTATATGGATCGGCAGGGTTTACCTTATCGGATTTTTTATAATACCAATATGCCTGCTCGATTACCGCAGAATCGAGGTAAAGATGGATTATTCACGGCGGTGAACTGGTCTCCACAACCATCGGGTTTGCTCGGGCCAGTCACTTATACGCCTATTCAATATGTTCAGCCAGATTAAAGGAACCTTTATTTTAACACCTTTTTTCATTAATAGTTGGTTTTAAAGGCATTCAAGCTTTCCCTATGGGAAGGTTGTCTTGACACAAAAGGTAACAAAAAGTCAAGGCTTCATGATTTTCGCTAAAAAATTGGCTCCACCCATAATGAAGTGGAGCCGTTCGTTTCACTCCACTTCTTCACTTCAGAGCTCGTCACGTTGTTCCTCGGTTTGTGATACTTTGGGACAGCCAAAGTATCGAAAGATATTTTTAGCTTTACGGGATTTTTAAAATGAGCAATAGTAGATACACTAAAACAAACAACCATTCAATCAAATGATGAAGAAATACTTCCATGTAGGCAGCACGTTAAGCATATGGGCTTTAACGTTATTCTTTTCTGCCTGTAAGCAGCATACAGACACCAATAAATCAGCGCCATTGACTTTAGAACCAGGTTTTTCGGCAACCATTATTGCCGATTCATTAGGAGCGGCCCGGCATTTGGCCGTTAGTAAAAACGGTGAGGTTTATGTAAAACTTAATCGTTTAAAAGATGGCAAAGGCATATACCGCTTATCAGATGCTGATGGAGACGGCGTTTTTGAGAAAAAAACCAGTTTCGGCGATTATATCGGAACGGGGATTTTATTTCATGATCAATATTTATATGCATCATCCAATACAACTGTTTATCGTTATAAATTAGACAATGAGCAACATATCATTGATGAAAATCAACCAGAAATCGTGGTCGATGGCTTGGTGGCACATGCCGTTGATGGAGCAAAACCTTTGGTGATTGATCCACACGAAAATCTATATGTGGCTGTAGCTTCTTATTCAGATAATTGTGGCAATGAATCAAAAGATGGCAAATCATGTCCTTTGCTCGACTCGGTAGCAGGTGTTTGGCAGTTTAAAGCAAATGGTAGTAAGCAAAGCTATGCAGACGGGATTCGGTATGCCACCGGATTAAAGGGGGTAATGGGCTTCGCATGGAATGATGTTTCCCATACATTATTCGCTTTGCAGCATGGTAGGGGAAATTTTCATGAGAAGTATCCCCAGTACTTCGATGCAGCATACTCGGCCAAATATCCGGCCGAAACCATGTATGCCCTACATCAAGGGGTAGATGCGGGTTGGCCTTATATTTATTATGACCATATTCAGCATAAAAAGCTACAAGCACCTGAATTTGGAGGTGATGGTAAAAAAGAAGGCGACTCAAAATACATGGATCCCGTTATGGCCTTCCCTGCGCACTTGGGGCCGAATGATTTATTATTTTATACGGGAGATATGTTTCCAGCGAAGTATAAAAATGGCGCGTTCATCGCATTTCACAATCAATCTTCTGAAATCCATAAAGGGTTCTGTATTGCTTTCGTACCGTTTAAAGATGGGAAACCTTCGGGACAATGGGAAGTATTTGCCGATGGTTTTGCGGGGATTGATCTGATAAACCCCACAGGCCCTGCGCAGCATAAACCTTGTGGATTGGCACAAGGCCCTGATGGAGCATTATATGTAAGCGACGATTTACAAGGCACCATTTATCGCATTGCCTATCAGCACCAAGGATAAAGCGTGATATTATTATATAATGGAAGGGCTTACTTCAAATCCATAGTCAATACATCCCATAACGAGATGCGACTCACCCGAGCATTGTGAAAAGCTTTAAATTTCCAAACGTTTTGTTGTTTAATGGCAACTAATGTTTGGATGGACAATCGGCTTTTTGCCGCCTGTTTGCGCCATTTGGGTTTAACCGATCCGGAAATATGTAATAAAGCCGTGCTATCGTTTGTAAATTCAATGCTATGAATGGTCCGCCCTACGAGGGTAGATCCTTTTAACGGACCATCAAACAATTGCTGGTGTGCATCTCTGATTTCTTCTTTACCCTTTAGCCATTGCCCCATGAAAGTCACATAGTCTGCATCTTCGGTAAATGCATCAGCCATCAGGGCGGCCTCACCCTGTGCCCACCCCCTTGCTACTTGGTCTTCGAGCGCTTTCAAAGCGGCAATATCTTGATCGTGACCCACCGGCAGAGGAAGTTTTCGGAGTTCAATCGCTGGAGTAATGTAGATAAAGTGCAAAGCAATGATTAAAATGTTGACTACTAACACGATAATAAGGACGATAGAAGCTTTCATAATGTACGCTGTGAATGGGGTTTAATAAATTTAATGATAGGTTGTATTCACTTGACTAATTTTCCATTGCACACCGTCGCGATAAAGTGTAAGGTAATCTGTCTTTGTGAATTCCGCATACTTCATGCTCACCTTTGCAATAGCGCCATTTTTAGTTTGTTCGATGATTTGGTAACTGCAAATGCAATCTTGTTGAATACCTTTATTGCTTTTTAATTGCTTGATGATTTGATCTTTACTGTACGAATAGATATGATCTTTACCACTGATGTTTTGCTTAAAATCACTGGTGAAAAGCAGCTCAATCTGCGAAACATTTCCCTGGGCAACTGATGAGATGTAAGCGTTTAACAGATAACTGGTCTGTGTGAGCGTGGATGTCCGTGGGCCGCGTTCTGTATGGGCAAATGCTGTTGTGGTAATTAGACATATGATAGCAATACATATCGTTTTCATGATATTTAGTTTTAAAGGGTTAATCATTTCTGTTAATTTATAATGTGTTTTTATTTGTTGATTCAAAAGTAATCTCAAAACTTAAATGGGCCTATCCTTATTAGGTGGGCAGAATGAAAAACTCGGTAAATGCTCGGAATTTATCGGTAAGCAGATGGCTATTTGTTGCATCATATCAATCTGTTCAGCGCCAATGCACACAACATGGTGCTTATTTGCTAAATAGTTTTAGTAGATGTTAAAATATGTTAAAATACACGAAAAGGTTTGCAAGGGTTGTTTGTGGTGCTTATCTTTGTGTCATCATAATTTAGGTTTATAATTGGTTAGTAAAGGTCTTCAATCTCCCCGGTTGAAGACCTTTCGTTTTATATGGCCTTGTATTTATCGCGTTAAATACTTTTTGGTTCAAGCAGATTTTTAGGAGCTAACGTTGTTTTGTTCTTTCATTGACTAATGAAAAAGAACTTTTATATTAACACCTTTTTTCATTAATAGTTGGTTTTAAAGGCATTCAAGCTTTCCCTATGGGAAGGTTGTCTTGACATAAAAGGTGACAAACCGAAGAGTGGAGCGATGAGCTCATGAACACCTTTGAAACAAACAACAGTGAATAAAAGTCGAGGCTGCATGATCTTCGCTAAAAAATTGGCGCCGCCCGCAATGAAGTGGAGCCGTTCGTTTCACTTCACTTCCTCACTTCATTTCCTGTCCATCCCACCACCAATTTTTCTTAACGCTCACCTCATGAGGCCGTTTCTGTGCTTCGGAACGGTCTGTACACGGTAGCGTCTAGTGCTAATTGCACAAGCCCTATGGGCCCGTGCGGTGGGAGAACGGCCTTGGAGGATACGGCAGCAACGAGCAGCAAAGCATCAGCAGAAGCGTTCACTTGCAGAGAACCAAGTGTATGGAGGAAGCGAAGCGGCTGCCATACGCGCCATGAATGCTTTGCAATCAGGTGCAACGTAGCATCCATAGCCTTGATCTTTGCGTCGGTTTGGATCAAGCCAAAGCGACAAAAAAAGTTCTTTTATCATAGACAATTCCCTGATTTCAAGAATATCCCTCCCTTGAAATTTACCTGTTCTATTTTTTGCAAAAATAAACTCGCTGTGTTTCAGACGGCGAAAAGCTTATGTAAATTTGCAATAAAAGTTATGTAAATTTGCAATAGGATTTATGTAAATTTGCAATGGAAGCCCGTAAAGGAGGATAGCATGTATATAGAAAGAAGAATAACACGTCTTATTCAATCACAACAAGAGAAATTTCCGGTACTCGCTGTAACAGGGCCTAGGCAATCCGGTAAGACTACTTTATTAAGAGAACTTTTTAATGATTACGGTTATGTGACGTTAGAATCTCCCAATGTCCGTGCTTTTGCTATGGAAGATCCTGTGGGTTTTTTAGACCAACATTCCGAAAAAGTTATTTTAGATGAAGTACAGCGTGTTCCAGAACTATTCTCTTATATACAGGGAAGAGTTGATGAACAACGGATGATGGGGCAGTATATATTATCAGGTTCACAAAATTTTCAATTATTGAATAGTATTACTCAAACTTTAGCGGGGAGGGTGGCTTTATTTAAATTGCTTCCTCTGGATTTTTCGGAATTAAAATCCAGTAATTTGTTAGAGACGAGTTATTCATCTGCAATTGTAAAAGGAGGATACCCGGCTATTTTTGACCGAGATATAGATCCATATGTGTTTTATTCAAATTATGTTCAGACCTATATAGAAAAAGATGTAACAGCTTTACTTCAAATAAAGGATTTAAAGGCATTTCGGACATTTTTAGGCCTCTGTGCTGGTCGGGCAGGTCAGTTACTGAATATAAGTGCCATGGCAAATGAATGCAATATCGCTCCCAATACAGCGAAGGCGTGGCTTTCAATCTTAGAGAGTAGTTATATCGTGTTTTTGGTACAACCTTACCACCAAAATTTTAATAAGCGATTGGTTAAATCACCTAAACTTTATTTCTATGATACAGGACTATTATGTTATTTGTTGGGGATAAGAACAGCACAGGCAGTAGAAGATAACCGATTAAAAGGAAACATATTTGAAAATATGATCCTATCAGAATATCAAAAGAGAAACCATCATTTGTATTTACATGAAGATATCCATTTTTGGCAGGATAGTAATGGCTTGGAAGTTGATTTATTGACAAAGAAGTCGGATGGGTTTAATGTATACGAAATAAAAGCGACGAAAACGATTACATCTTCCTTATTTAAAAACATGGATCGATTTGAAGAAATTTCATCTCCGGCATCAATTACAAAAACATTGGTTTACGGCGGAGAGGAAAATGAAAAACGATCAAAATATACAATTATAAGCTGGAAAAATATAGCCGATGAATAGTTGCAATCATGGGTAATTTACCCGGTCTTGCTATTTCATTTTCACTGTAATATTTTGTAAACTTAGGGTGTATTTTAAGGAACCAATTATGATTATCAATTCTTCAAAATGGCTACGGAAGCAAGCATTGTTCGTGTGTTTTGCTGTTTGCTTGGCAATGTATAGTATTGCAGTGGGGCAGCCGCAGGAAAAGAAACGTTTAATTGTTTCTGGAGATGGTCATGGATTGCAGTTTGAAAATGGCACACCTTTTTTCTGGTTAGGAGATACCGGTTGGGAATTATTTCATCGGCTTACACTGCCCGAGATTGAACAATATTTAGATAACCGTGCAGCCAAGGGGTTTACGGTGATTCAGGCTATTGTATTGGCCGAGTTTGACGGATTGAAACGGCCCAATCCTTATGGCGAATTGCCTTTGATTGATCAAGATCCAACAAAACCCAATGACGCCTATTTTAAAGTAATCGATAGCACCGTTCAGATGGCATCAGAACGAAAGTTAATTTTAGGCTTGCTTCCCACTTGGGGCGACAAGGTAACAAAGGCATGGGGAACGGGGCCAATGATTTTTGATAGCGTCAATGCCTACGCTTACGGTCATTGGTTGGGTAAACGCTATCAGGATCGGCAAAATATTGTTTGGATTTTAGGGGGCGATCGGCCACCTGTATTCGAAGGCAAAGATTACCGCCCTATTTGGCGCCAAATGGCTAAAGGGCTACGGGATGCCACGGATGGGAAATGCTTAATCGCTTACCATCCGTGGGGAGGCAATGTGTCTAGTTCCAGGTGGCTTCAACAAGAAGATTGGTTGGATATCCATATGTTTCAGTCTGGTCATGGCAATGGGCATGACGTGCCCGGGTGGGAAACGGTGAAACACGATTATCAGTTACAGCCCGCGAGGCCGACACTGGATGGGGAACCCAATTATGAAGACCACCCGGTCAATCCTTGGCCAAAATGGAATCCTGACAATGGTTATTTCCGCGATTACGATGTGCGTAAACAATGTTATCGCTCTGTTTTTGCAGGGGCTTGCGGTGTGACCTATGGTCATCACGCTATTTGGCAATTTATGAGCGCCCGAGAAGCATCGATCAATTTTGTCGATCGTGGTTGGATCAATGCGATGGACAGACCAGGGGCTTTCCAGGTCGGATACTTACGTAGACTGATCGAATCTAGACCATTTTTGAACAGAGTAGCTGATTCGAGCCTGGTTGTTGGTGGTTTGGGCAAGCAGTCCGAACATATGGAAGCATTCCGTGGCGATGATAATCATTATGCAATGGTTTATTTGCCGATAGGACGAACAATTGAACTGAATATGAGCTTTATGAAAGCGAAACAGATGAAGGCGTGGTGGTTTAACCCTAGAACAGGAGAGGCAACACCATTAGGTCTTATGAAACGCTTAGATAACATGACGTTTACTACTCCAACACAAGGCAAAGAAAATGACTGGGTATTGGTGGTAGAAGATGCGAAGAGGGGGTATCAGACTTTGCAATGATGCAAATATAAATCGGTGTTGCAAAAGAAATGTATATGCTCAAAAAACACATAAATATCGATGCAGTTTAAAATTGTCCAACTTTTTATATAGATTCGCAGCGCGTAGTATACTTAACCACACGTTGCCTAGTTTCTAGCATAAACTTAAGAATGGAATCGATGCTAACCAAATATGGAAGTTTTACGGACGAACAGTTGCTCGAACATGTCCAACGAAATAGTGAGGAGGCCTTTACGGAATTATACCATCGATTTTGGAAAAAATTATTTATCGTAGCAGCGAATAAACTTCAGGACAAGGCAGTAGCAGAAGAATTAGCACAAGATTTATTGGCCGATGTCTGGCAGCGCAGGCACAGTATACGCATCACTACTACACTGCAGGCGTATATGGCCGTATCGATGAAATATAAAATCATCGATTACCTGGCACATCTTAACCATCGCCAAAAGTACCAAGCTTATATTCAATCAACCGGCGTACCGTTAGACCACGGAACCGAGAAATGGTTAAACTTCGAAGAATTGAGGGCTAGGCTTGAACAATACGTGAAAGATTTACCTGAAAAATGCCGATTGGTTTATCAACTCAGCAAAGAGCAAGGCTATAAAAATAGGCAAATTGCGCAAGAACAGGGCATCTCTGAGAAGACAGTAGAGGCACATCTTACCCGGGCTCTTAAGGTGTTACGGCATAAACTCAGCCATTTTATATTTTCTTTTCTGTTTTAAGGCATTTTGTCATATTAAAAAAAATCTCTTTTGATATAGGGTTTTTGTATGCATAACCGATATATCTAATAAAGACAAAGCTTGCATGAGACAAGAAATAGATAAGCGCTATTTAGAGCTTGCTGAAAAGTGGATGAACGGTACGATCACACCAGAGGAGGAGGTCATTTTTGCTCATTGGTACAATCAAGATCAAGATACACCCGTAGCGTTAGAAAGTGATTTCGCAACAGACGAGGCTGCCTTAAGACAACGTATATTTGAGCGCTTACGTACACGTAGCAAGTCGGCAAAAGCAAAAAATAAATTAAAGTCATATCGTTATCCAATTGCTGCCAGTATTGCGCTATTTTTACTGCTTTCTGGTTATTTTGGCCTTTCTTTATATCGCTCTGGATCCCGATCATCTGATGTTTTGCCGGGTGGCAATCATGCGCTTCTCACGCTGGCAGATGGAATGACCATTCCGCTGGATAAGGCTAAAAGTGGTCAACTAGCTGCAGTTTCTGGAATCCATATAACGAAAACAGATGATGGTACAATTGTATACACCGCAGTTTCCTCAACATCTGGTAATCCTTCGGCAAAAAATCGGGTCTCTACGCCAAGGGGTGGTAAATACCGTGTTCTTTTGTCGGATGGATCAACAGTCTGGCTCAATGCTTCTTCATCGATAAGTTTCCCTGTAGTTTTCAATGATACAATCAGGCAAGTTGAACTGGTTGGAGAAGCCTACTTCGACATCAAAACAGATCAGCACCGCCCTTTCCATGTGGTCACTTCCAATCATACCGTAAATGTATTAGGAACCTCATTTAACGTATGTGCGTATCCCGATGATGCTAACACCAGCACCACACTGGTAGAGGGAATGGTGCGGGTGGAAACGGCGTATGAACGGCAATTGCTCAAACCGGGACAACAAGCGGCCATTTCATCAGGTGTCCGAATAAATATCAATACCGTTGATGTCGACGCGATTACCGCGTGGAAAACTGGGTTTTTCAGTTTTGATAATGAAGATATTACGGAAGTGATGAAAAAAGTTTCCAGATGGTATGATGTGGATGTGGTTAACCAAAGTGAACCAAGGCCATTTAGGTTTGGCGGAACTTTCTCTTGCGATAAAAAATTGTCTGAATTATTGAGGCACTTACAAGAAATTAGTGATTACCATTTTACGATTAAAGGAAGGAGGATTATCGTACAATAAAGACTTTTTAACTCATGAGGACTTTAAACGTTAGAGGCGCGCCAACGCCTCCAACGCTTCATCAGCAAGGCTGATGGCAGGTCAAGAATTCTATTTTTTGTTCAGCTAACAAAACGATTATTAAACCTACATAGTCAAATGTATAAAATTTTTACTGCATTCTTTTTAAAGAAATGCCAAACTGTTTTTTGTAATCTTTTTCTTACCATGAAACTTGCATTCGTTCTACTCTTTATTACCTGTATGCAGGTAAATGCAAAAAGTTTCGCCCAAAAAGTCAGTATCCGAGCATCTAACACTTCTTTATTAACTGTTATAAAACAATTGAGGAAGCAAACCGGATATGACTTCTTGTATAATTTCCAACTGATAAAGAACGCTAAACCGCTGTCTGTCAACTATGAAAATGCATCGCTAACAGAGGTGCTCGACGCTTGCTTACAACCGGAGCAGCTACAGTATCGCATTGAAGATGGTACCGTCATCATTAAAAAAGCTCCTTCGATTACTACCAATGTGGTAGACCAAATCGAAAGAGCTTCACAAGCACCTCCACAGCAAATGCAGGTATCTGGAAAGATTGTTGATGAGCGTGGTGATCCTCTCCCAGGTGTAAGTGTTTATATCAAAGGTAGTACCCAGGTAGTCCAATCTGACGCTGCAGGTAATTACCAAATTACAGTTGCCCATGGTACCGAAACGTTGGTTTTTAAGTTTGTCGGTTACAAGTTTCAGGAAATTGCAGTAGACACCCGTACACGAATCAATGTTACGTTGGAGCCTGATATTGCAAGCTTGGATGAGGTAGCCGTAGTTGCCTACGGAACGCAAAAAAAGGAAAGTGTTGTGGCGTCCATTTCAACGGTCAACGTACGCGATGTAAAACAGGCCGCGCCGCGATCGTTAACCAACGCCTTGGCTGGGAAGGTTTCTGGGCTTATTTCCGTTCAGCGAAGCGGCGAACCGGGGTATGATGATGCACAATTTTGGATTAGGGGAATCAGTACCTTTGGTGCAGGTGCCCAGCCTTTAGTACTCGTGGATGGGGTGGAGCGGCCGATAGCCAATATCGAACCGGAAGAGATTGAAACATTTTCTGTCTTAAAAGACGCAGCCGCTACATCTGTTTACGGTATAAGAGGAGCGAATGGCGTTATTTTGGTTACTACCAGAAGAGGGGCGAGCCAAAAACCGAGTCTCAGTTTTAAAATGGAAAGTGGAACGAATAGGCCGACCAATTTACAACAGTATGTAGACGGCCCCACTTGGTTGGAGTTATACAACGAGGCGCAGTTGGCAACCAATCCAAATTTTGCTACTCCGTACACACCGGAAATTATTGAAAAATACCGATCTGGCGAAGACCCTTATCTATATCCAAATGTTGACTGGCTTGATATGATGATGAAAGATCAATCGTCTAATCAAAGAGCCAACCTCAACATTACTGGTGGCAGCGAGATGGCGAAGTACTTCGTTTCCGCAGGCTACTATCAGGAAGATGGTATATGGAAAGGAGACAATTTAAACGACTATAATACAAACGCCAAATTAAAACGCTATAATTTCCGTGCGAATATTGATGTGAATCTCAATAAAGATACGGAGCTTAGTTTGGGTTTAGGCGGTATATTAGTAACTGCAAACTATCCAGGAACAGGTAATGGTGATATCTGGGGTGCCATTCAGAACAATACACCGATAGGTTATTCTCCTACCTATCCTGATCCAAACGATCCAAATGGTTTTGTGTATGGAGGGATAAGCAGTCTGATCAATCCTTACGCACAATTAACTGGAACGGGCTTCAAAACGCAGTGGAGAAACAACATTCAATCTGACCTCACCTTAAAGCATGACCTTTCCAGATTTGTAAAGGGACTAACAATACAGGGTAAGTTTGCGTTCGATGGCTATAATTACCATTTCATTAACCAAACGCGGTCATATTTGGCCAATAGCGATCAAGTCGATAAATATTATGCAACAGGTCGCGACGAAAATGGCAATTTGATATTGAGTCAGCTCGTCACCGGAAAAGCAGACCTGACTTTCGGCAAGTCATCCAGTGGAGATCGTCGAATTTATATTCAGGCCAATATCAATTATAACCGGAGTTTTGGTAAACACGATGTGAAGGGATTGCTCTTATATAATCAACAGGATTATCAAAATGCAGATGCTGCGGATGCTATTAGCGCTTTGCCTTTTAGACTTCAGGGATTAGTTTCCCGACTTTCATATGGTTATAATAACCGTTATTTTGCAGAATTCAGTGCGGGTTATAATGGCTCGGAAAATTTCGAAAGGGGGCACCGTTTTGGTTTTTTCCCTTCCTTTGCTGCAGGATGGATATTGTCAGAAGAGTCCTTCTTCAAGAATAAGGTTGTTGACTATATGAAACTTCGGGGTTCATGGGGAATTAAGGGAAATGATCAAATCGGTGGACGGAGATTTGCGTATTTAACAACTGTGGGCGGTGGAAATGGTGCTTATTACTTTGGTATAGATGGCAATAACCGTTTTGATGGTAGAGGAGAAGATCAATGGGGTTCGAACTTGACGTGGGAAAAGGAAAGGGAGATTGATTTGGGCCTAGAGATGCGGTTCTTGAAAGGATTCAGCTTACAAGCCGATGTGTTTAAACGCCACCGAGATGGAATATTTTTACAACGTGCCTCATTACCTGCCATGCTAGGTTTAAAGAATAACCCTTATGGTAATCTAGGCGAGATGGAAAATAAGGGTTTCGAAGCAACATTGGAGTATCGGGCAACTTTAGGGCAGGTAGATCTCTCTTTCCGCGGTAATTATACGTTTGCCAGGAACAAATTGCTCAATACCGACCAGCCAGATTATACCTATGCTTATCAAAACAGGGTTGGAAAGCGGTATAACCAACCGTTCGGACTTATCGCTGTGGGCTTGTTCCATGATCAGGAGGAAATTGATCATTCGCCTACACAACAATTTGGTACGGTAAGGCCGGGTGATATTAAATACCTAGACTATAATGACGATGGTGTTGTAAATACGTTTGATGCGGTAGCCATTGGTAATCCACCGGTACCGGAAGCCATATATGGTTTTGGTACGACAGTCGCCTTCAAAGGTTTTGATTTTTCGATGTTTTTTCAAGGGAGCGGACCTGCTAGCTTTACTCTTGGAGGTAAGGGGTGGTACCCGTTTGAAGGGGGTGGATTGATCGGAAACTTGAATATTAATAGTTTAGATCGGTGGACGCCCGAAAACCCAAGGCAGGATGCCTTATTTCCAAGGCTTTCTTTTGGTACAAACTCCAATAATTATCAAACGTCCACTTGGTGGCAGCGTGACGCAAGTTATCTGAGGTTAAAGTCGGCCGAAATCGGTTATACCATCCCGAAAAGGTTAACAAATAAATTGAAAATAAATACGCTACGTGTTTATGCTAATGGTTTGAATCTATTAACCTGGAGCAGTTTTGATTTTTGGGATCCGGAATTGGGCAGTGCAAATGGTGGCGCTTATCCCATTCAGAAAACCATCAATTTCGGAATTAACCTGAACTTTTAACGTTGAAGATAGACAAACTAATCCAATAAAGCTTTAAGTAACAGATTATGTTCAATAAAAAATCTATATATTTCATACTAATCGCCTCAACAATTATCTTGTTTTCTTGCGAAAAGTACCTGGACAAACAGCCCAATGATATGTTGACGATCGATGAAGTGTTTTCTACTCGGTTGGAAACAGAAAAGTATCTGGCCAGTGTCTACAGTTATATTCCTGATCCACTGGTTTGTAATGGCGTGAATTATACCCCGCTTTCGGATGAAGCGGACTGGGTGTTTAACTGGCCTCATCAGCAGATTAACACAGGCAATTGGTCGCCGGTAAACACACCCTATAATATATGGGCCAAATACTATCAAGGTATCCGATCTGCCAGTACCCTTATCCATCGCGTAGGCGAATGTCAAGAATGTGAGGACCTTAACCCGGGTATTACCGTTCAATATCGAGAAGAAGCAAGGGTACTTCGTGCTTTTTATTATTTTCTCCTGATCAGGCAATACGGGCCTGTCCCTCTTCTTCCAGATGAACCGTTGGCTATTGATGCACCTTTATCTGAGATTCAGCTACCACGGAACTCATACGATGAGTGTGTCGATTTCATTGTTTCGGAGCTGGATAAAGCGCAAGCTATTTTACCGGATAATCCTACCAATACAAATGATTATGGCAGAGCTACTGCGGGCCTCGCTAGAGCGTTGAAAGCTAGGGTGTTACTTTATGCTGCTAGTCCTTTGTGGAATGGGAATAGCGATTATGCGGATTTTAAGAATACCGATGGTAAGCAACTTATTAATCAAATATATGATGAAAATAAATGGAAAAAAGCTGCTGAAGCAGCTAAAGCCATCATTGATCGTATGCCCGACGGACTATATAAAAAGAATGATGCCAGTGGAAATTTCGACCCCTATTTGTCTTATCAATATGTATTTTTAGACCGATGGAATAAAGAGGTCATTTGGGGCAGACCGAGAACCGGTGATGAGGTTCGTTGGGAGCGTTGTGCCTCGCCTCGCCAGCTGAATGGTTATATCGGTCTTTCACCCAGTCAACAACTCGTTGATGAATACGAAATGGCAAACGGGTTAAGCCCTTTTGCAAAGGAAAGTACAACCGCAAACCCGGTTATCAATCCGGCATCGGGATATACCGAAACGGGTTTTTCGGAGACAGCTACCAAATATACGAAAGCAGGTATCTATAATATGTACGTCGGAAGAGAACCGCGTTTTTATGCTACAGTAGGTTACAATGGCATGGATTGGCTTTATAAAGGCGCAGACGGTAAAACCATCACTCGGGTAGAACTCTATTCAACGGGAAAAGATGGGTACAATGGCTCAAATGACCACTCTACAACCGGTTATACCTCCGTTAAACTCGTGCATCCAGACAGTGATGTGAAAAATTCGAAACATGTATTAAAATCGTGGATATTCTTTCGGTTAGCAGAAATGTACTTGAATTATGCTGAAGCACTAAACGAATACGATCCAACCAATACGGATATTTACAAATACATTAACTTGGTACGTGAAAGAGCTGGTGTGCCGGAGATACCTTCCGGTCTTGACCAAGATGAATTGCGCCAACGTATCAGACATGAGCGCAGGATAGAACTAGCCTTCGAAGAACATCGCTTCTGGGATGTAAAGCGTTGGAAAATTGCAGAGGAAACGGATGCCGCCCCCATTTATGGGATGAACGTAACAGCCGGCACCAGTTTTACAGATCTGAGTTTTTATAAGCGTACAGTTGCTGAATCACGTGTGTTTGAGAAAAAACACTTGTTATGGCCGATTCCTCAATCAGAAATCGAGCGAAATATAAATTTAGTTCAAAATCCCGGGTGGTAACCACCATCATTTATCATTTCATCCTACCGATATCGGCTCGGTAGGATGAATGAAATAAAAGCCAATAAGGGTCTATAGACAGACGCTACTATATATGAAAAAACTTTTAATAATACCCTGCTTGTGGTACACGGTAGCTTTTGCTCAACTAGCGCCATCAGCAGTTGATGGTAAAATTGAAGCACTGATGGCCCGAATGACACTGGAAGAAAAAATCGGACAACTAAATCAATATTCGAGTGATCGACTGACAACCGGACCTGTACGGCCTAATAGCGACAAATATAACGATATAAGGCAAGGTAAAGTCGGGTCAATGCTCAATGTGAAGGGTGCGAAAGAAACACGGATGGTGCAGGAACTCGCTTTACAATCCCGATTAAAAATTCCATTATTATTCGGGATGGATGTTGTGCATGGATACCGCGTCACCTTTCCAATCCCGTTAGCCGAAGCAGCAAGTTGGGACTTAGAGGCCATACAATTGTCTGCGCGTATCGCAGCAAAAGAAGCTGCTGCCGCCGGCCTGCATTGGGCTTTTGCTCCCATGGTTGATATCGCTCGTGATCCAAGATGGGGACGTGTCATGGAAGGAGCTGGAGAAGACCCTTACTTAGGGGCGCTCATTGCTACCGCTAGAGTTACGGGCCTTCAAGGAAAAGGCTTGGGTCATTTAGATGCTGTGATGGCTTGCGCGAAACATTTTGCGGGTTACGGAGCAGCCATAGCGGGAAGAGATTATAATTCGGTGGATATGAGCGAACGCATGCTATGGGAAGTGTACCTGCCACCTTTTAAAGCCGCTGTAGATGCAGGAGCTGCAACGTTTATGACCGCTTTTAATGATCTGAATGGTGTTCCTGCCACGGCTAATGTGCATTTGTTGCGCAACATCCTAAAAACAAAATGGCAATATCCGGGCTTTGTGGTAAGCGATCACAGCGCGGTAATTGAGTTGATCAACCATGGTGTCGCGGCAGATAAGGCAGAAGCAGCAAAAGCGGCCATATTTGCAGGTTGCGACATGGATATGGAAGGTCACGCCTATATCGAAACCCTCAAACAACTCGTTCAAGCAGGAAAGGTACCTATCGAGCTGATAGACGATGCGGTAAGGAGAATACTGCGTATCAAATTTGAACTCGGCTTATTCGATGATCCTTTCCGTTTTAGCGATGAAAATCGAGAGCAAAGGGTGCTTAATGCTCCCGAACATCATCAAGCAGCCTTAAAAATGGCGGAGAAAAGTGTGGTATTGCTGAAAAATTCTGCGGCTACCTTACCATTAACTGGTGATTTAAAATCGATCGCCGTTATCGGGCCATTAGCGAAATCCAATTGGGATATGCGGGGTAGTTGGTCTGTATATTGGCCAGACGATCACATGGTATCTTTATATGAAGGTTTACAAGCTAGGGTGGGCAAAGCAACACAACTGCTTTATGCCAAAGGTTGTGGTATTGCCGATACGTCAAAGAAAGGCTTTGCAGAAGCCGTTGCGATAGCCAAGAAGGCTGATGTGGTTATTATGGCCTTGGGCGAATCAACGGATATGACGGGTGAAGCAAAAAGCCGTGCACATATTGAAATTCCAGGTGTACAGGAGGAATTAGTCAACGCAATAAAATCAACAGGAAAAAAAGTAATTGTCTTAATGATGTCAGGACGACCGCTGATTTTCCCTTCGATTACTAAAAGTGCTGATGCAATTCTCTATACTTGGTGGCTAGGCAGCGAGGCTGGCCATGCAATAGCCAATGTTTTATATGGAGATTACAATCCCTCAGGTAAACTGCCCATAACATTCCCCCGCACGGAAGGGCAGATCCCAATCTATTACAGTCACCGTAATACCGGCAGGCCTCTGGTTGAAGGACAAAACACTAGCTATCGTTCTAAATACCTAGATGTGAGCAATGAACCGGCATTTGCATTCGGTTACGGACTAAGTTATACCGCTTTTGAATTTAGCAACCTACGGTTGGCACAAAAGACAATGAGCGCCGCTGATACGCTTACCTTAAGCTGTGTGTTGAAAAATACAGGCCATTATACTGGAGAAGAAGTAGTACAACTTTATATACAAGATCCTGTTGCCAGTATTGCCCGGCCGGTGAAAGAGTTAAAAGGATTTAAAAAAATAAAGTTAAAGCCTCAAGAAAGTAGAATGGTTACCTTTGCCATCGACAAAGAAATGTTATCTTTCTTTGACGAACAATTGCAGTGGAAGGCAGAACCCGGGAAATTTAATGTGCTATTGGGCAATTCTTCTGATAATATACTGCTGAAAGATACATTTGAACTCATAAACTAGCATTGCGGAAAAATGATGAAATATTTATACACCCTTTTATTTACGTTTTTAGCTTGTGCCCAGAGTCAAGCACAGGATTATTATAGCCAACTGGAAAACGATACACTCACTATAGGCAATAAGCTGATAGAACGAAAATTCATTTGGAACAAGGGAAACCTGATTACCTATAGTCTCACCGATAAGCGTGCTGATCAATGTTGGTTGAATCAAAATGAATCGCCAGACTTCCATATTGCAGATGACCGGATCACTACAACGAATGCATCGTATCAGGCTACCGAAGTGAAAGAAACGGTCATACATCCCGCCTATCAGGAAACGGTGGTTACTTTTTCTTTAGGAAATACAGCCGTTAAAAGGGTATACCGAATTTACAAAGATTGCCCGGCTATTGCCTGCGATACCTACCTAAAAGGGAACAGCGACGTGAATTGGGATGGAAAGACGGCCAATCTTGCCGATATGAAAAATATTGAGTCTACGGCAGACATGCAATCCAAGCAAGTAACTGCCGTGCTTGACCAAATCAAGCTACAAGGGTTTCATTGGCAGACAAAAATAGTGGAATTTCAAGATGTTACGGATTGGAATAATAACCTGGTTTTTGAAACGAACATCATTCCTTATCGTAAAAACTCATACAGGGGCAACTTGTTGTTTGCACGTAATAATGAGAATGGAAAAGGATTTTTTATGCTAAAAGAAGCGCCTTCGTCAAGCGTTCAGCTGGCTTACAATGGCTATGACTTTATCACGCAATTTGGGCATTTTCAGATGACGGGTTTGGGCATGTCGGCAAAAGATATCCGTAATGACGAATGGCGTAAAGCATATGGCTGTGTGCTAGGGGTTGGTACAAATGAATTAGATCAACTATTAGCATTGCGTACTTATCAAAAGCAATTGCGCAAAATCCTGCCTGAGCGAGATGAAATGGTCATGATGAACACCTGGGGAGATCGCAGCCAGGATTCGAAGGTGAACGAAAAGTTTAGCTTAATCGAAATAGAAAAAGCTGCCCAATTGGGTATCACGCATTTTCAGATTGATGATGGATGGCAAATAGGCAAAAGTCCGAACTCAGCGGTAGCCAAGGGTTCGTTTAAAAATATATGGGATAATCCGAACTACTGGACGCCTGATCCACAAAAATATCCGAATGGATTCCGGCCGATTGTACAAAAAGGGAAGGAACTCGGTATAGAAATTTGCCTATGGTTTAATCCGAGTATTCAACATGACTATGCCGATTGGGAAAAAGATGTGCAGGCCCTCATTTCCCTGTATAAACAATATGGCATTCGTACCTTTAAAATAGACGGCCTAGCCATTCCCAATAAGCAATCAGAAATCAACCTGCGCAAGTTTTTCGATCGGGTGCTTGAAGCAACCGACCATCAGGTAGTCTTTAACTTAGACGCTACTGCCGGAAGGCGCGGGGGCTATCATATGTTTAATGAATATGGGAACATATTTTTGGAAAATCGCTATACCGATTGGACGAACTATTATCCCTACTGGACTTTACGCAACTTATGGCGTTTGTCTAAGTATGTTCCGGCGGAGAAGTTGCAGATTGAATTTTTAAATAAATGGAGAAATGCCGCTAATTACAAGCAGGATGTATTCGCTCCGGCAAACTATTCATTTGACTATTTATTTGCCACCACTATGGCCGGGCAGCCTTTGGCTTGGTTTGAGGCTAGTGGCTTGCCGGAAGAGGCTTTTGCCATCTCGGGGCTTATAGATCAGTATAAAAAGGTGCAACACGATTTTCATATGGGCACTATTTTACCCATTGGCGATGAACCATCGGGTAGATCGTGGACCGGATTTCAGTCGATCAAAGAAGATCAGGGCTACCTGATTTTTTACAGGGAAGATAATTCGAATAAGACAACCTTTGTCCAAACGTGGTTGCCAGAAGGTACACAGGTAAAATGTGTTCCCATACTGGGAAAAGGAAAGGCTTTTTCGCAACTTGCCGGAAATAAAGGCACGTTGAAGATCACATTGGCCGATAAAAATAGTTTTGTGCTGTACCGGTACGAAATAAGTAAGTAGTTGAAAAATAAATAAAATAATCCATATAGATACTATAACATGTTATACATCCGATTAGCGCTGCTATCTCTCTTTTTCTTTTGCTGTTTTCTCATCGATGCAAAATCGCAAACCATACGCGAAGAATTTACATTAGAAAAAAATTGGCGGTTTATCAAAGGAGATGATCCTGAGGCAAAGCAAAAGGATTATGACGATCGTAAATGGGAGGTGGTAACGGTTCCCCACGATTGGGCTATCTATGGCCCCTTTGACCGGAGTTATGATTTACAACAGGTTGCGGTAACACAGAATGGCGAGTCGGTTGCGTCAACCAAAACCGGGCGCACCGGCGGACTTCCCTATGTCGGTATAGGCTGGTATCGGAATACATTTCATATTGCACAGTTCGATAAAAATAAAAAGCGGGTATCGCTCGTTTTCGATGGAGCTATGAGTGAGGCACATGTTTACGTAAATGGCAAAGAGGCTATTTTCTGGCCTTATGGTTATAACGCCTTTCACTGCGATGTAACCGATTTGTTGAATGCTGATGGGCGAAATAATGTCTTGGCTATTCGTCTCGAAAATAAGGAGCAATCCTCCCGGTGGTATCCGGGGGCTGGATTATACCGTAATGTACACGTCATCAGTAGCAACAAAGTACATGTTCCGGTTTGGGGCACTTATATTACAACGCCATTTGTATCAGAAGTATATGCTTCGGTCAAACTGAAAACCGACATCGCAAACAGCGGAGAAGCGGATGTTCGGGTGCTGACCGTCATAAAAGATGGTGACGGAAATGTTGTTGCGCAAAAAGATAATACCTTGGGCATGCATCATGGCCAACCTTTTGAACAAAACTTCATTGTCAATCAACCCAACTTATGGTCGCCAGAAACGCCCTATCTGTATAAAGCTATTTCCAAAGTATATAAAGATGGAAATTTGGTAGACGAATATACTACCCGTTTTGGAATACGCGATATTCAAGTGATTGCCGATAAAGGCTTTTTCCTTAATGGCAAAAGACGTAAGTTTCAGGGTGTGTGTAACCATCATGATTTAGGGCCTTTGGGAGCTGCGGTGAATGTGGCTGCCTTGCGCCGTCAGCTCACCTTATTGAAAGATATGGGCTGTGATGCCATCAGAACCTCCCATAATATGCCCGCCCCGGAGTTGGTTGATTTATGTGATGAAATGGGTTTTATGATGATGATAGAACCGTTTGATGAGTGGGATATCGCCAAATGTAAAAATGGTTATCACCGGTTTTTTAACGAATGGGCCGAAAAAGATATGGTGAATATGCTTCATCATTATCGCAACCATGCCAGTGTAGTCATGTGGAGTATAGGCAATGAAGTGCCTTCGCAATGTAGTCCAGAAGGGTATAAAGTTGCTGCCTTTTTGCAAGATATATGCCATCGCGAAGATCCCAGTCGGCCGGTAACTTGCGGCATGGATCAGGTATCCTGTGTGTTAGAAAACGGCTTTGCTGCATTATTGGATATTCCTGGACTAAATTACCGGGCAAATCGGTATGAAGAAGCTTATCATCGGTTGCCGCAAAACCTAGTTCTTGGAAGCGAAACGGCTTCTACCGTCAGCTCACGGGGCGTATATAAATTTCCGGTGCAGAAAAAAGCGGATGCACGTTATGATGATCATCAATCGTCCGCTTATGACCTGGAATATTGTAATTGGTCTAACACGCCTGACGTAGATTTTGCTATGGCCGATGATTTTGACTGGAGCATGGGGCAATTTGTATGGACCGGATTTGATTACCTGGGCGAACCCACGCCTTATGATAAAGATGCATGGCCAAACCATAGCTCTATGTTTGGAATCATTGATCTAGCCAGTATTCCTAAAGATCGCTATTATTTATATCGGAGCGTTTGGAACAAAAATGCCCATACCCTACATATTCTGCCGCACTGGAATTGGAAAGGACGCGAAGGGCAGCAAACGCCGGTATTTGTGTACACCGATTATCCAGCGGCCGAGCTGTTTATTAATGGTAAGAGCTATGGTAAGCACGTGAAAAATAAGGCCAGTGTAGAAAGCCGTTATCGTTTTATGTGGATGGATGCTATTTATGAGCCTGGAGAAGTGAAGGTGATAGCCTATGATGATCAGGGAAATCAGGTAGCGGAGAAGAAGGTTGTGACAGCAGGTAAGCCCGATCATATTGAGTTGATTCCCGATCGTACAGCGCTCGCCGCAGACGGTAAGGACTTGGTCTATATGAACGTCCGGATAGTTGACAAAGATGGTAATTGGTGCCCGACAGAGAATCGGCTCATCAAATTTTCGGTTTCAGGAAGTGGGAAATACCGCGCTTCGGCAAATGGAGATCCCACCAGTTTGGATGCTTTCCACTTGCCGCAGATGCACTTGTTTAGCGGACAGCTAACCGCTATTGCACAAGCCGGAGAACAAGAAGGGATGCTTATCTTTGAGGCAAAAGCAAAAGGAGTCCGCTCGGCTAAAATTGCTGTTAAAGTTAAGTAGAGCTTGCTGCTTTCCGCTATCGCCTGCCAAATACAAAAGCGTAACCCAGTTCCACGTTTAGATTTTGTCCAAAGCGAGCAGAATGGGCCTTATTCCTCGAGATCTCTTCTTCTCCTTTGGTATAAATTGCTTCTCCCCATGCTTTTTGCAGGGGGTGTTCGGCAGTAATACCCATAAACAAATACCCTTTGCGGAATAGCCAGAAATGACCGTTTAATCCGGCTTGCATATTAAGGAGCGCTCCTTTCATTTGATAGTGCAACGTGGTGCCTTCTTCCTTTAAATCAATTTCTCGATCCCGTCCCCAATCATTCACCGTATATCCCAATCCTAATTGGGGCAGTATTTCCCATCGGCCAGCTTGTATGCGGTATTGAATGCCTCCGTCTAATGTTAATTTAAGGGCTTCGAATGCACCAAAAATGCCTTCTACGACATCTTCTTTATGTATGCCGATATGAGAGGGATCTAATATGGCTGGCCGCTCTGTCGAATAATAATTGGCACCATAGCCTGCATACCATAGCCATTTTTTCGAAAAAGCATGCTGTACGCGGAAACGCTGTTGCCCGCCTAAGTTCGGACGTGTGCTTAATAAAGGAGATATTGACGCATGCCGCATCAATACGATACCGCCACTTAATTTGATCGACCAATAACGGTCGGCAATATAGGCGGATGCAGTGTCATGCTGGGCGTAGGTCGGAAAGAATGAGAAAACAAAAGAAAAGAAGGAAAGAGCCGTAAGGAAAAGGTTTTTCATCAGTATAATAGCTGTTAATAATTAAGTATTGCAAAAGCAAACGACGGTTATTTTCAAATCGCTACACAGGATGTTAATCTTCGTCGTTTTCATACAGCTAGAACAAGGTAAACTCCAACGTGGAACGACAAAGCAGAGCAGCATAACGTGGAGCAGAAAAAGTAAACTGTTCGGCTTGGGTAATTTCGTCATATATCTGTGGAAACTCTTCCGCAAGAAAGTCGAAGTTTGATGCCATGTTGGTTTATATCAGTGATTCAAATTTGATTTTCTTCTCGACTTCCGGGCGCCACTTTTCCTGATTAGCCATCGTCTCATTTATTTTTTCCTGAAAATAAACCTGATACCACATCTTTTTATGAAAATCGCCAAGCGGTTTAAAGGCGCGTTCTGAATGAACCATTAATTTTAACATAAATTCCTCCTTAGGTTCACGGTGATTGTTCAGTACCTGGCTAAGGGATACTGGCGTAATATCAATATCTTTGGCAAAAGCACTTCTTTTGTCGTATAAGGTGTCAATATAAGTCTCTAGAAAAGAAGTAAAATGGGGTTTGTTGTCATACACCGGCGCCTTGAGGAACTCTTCCATTTGTAACTTTAAGCGCATCAGTTTTGCCTTAAAAACATCCATCTGGGAAACTTGAGCCATTCTCTTTTTTCTTGCTTCCATCAATAGTAAGGCTTCAGCTCTTTGCTCTCCGACAGAAGAGTAACGAGAATCGATTACTTCATGCACCGTTCCCGCTCTTTTTTTCTTATTCTTCATGACTATATTGCTTTATTAATTCGATAATTTCAGGAACTTCCAGACTCAACGTCATGCCTGTTATGCTCATCTTATATTTATTAAATATAATATTGGGCAAGTTCTGTTTTTGGTCGTAAGGAAATACATGCCCATTCGCCATATTTTAATACCGCTCTTTTCGCAACAAAAGCCAAAAGACTCCCAACAATATGGTCATATATCTTATCTTTCCCTATATTTTCTTTGGATGCTGCTAGCAATCGAATATGAATTCGCTTTTCAGCATCCATGCATTCAAATGACATCAGCCCCAAAATGTCTGTGTTATCAACTAATGTCAGTTTTACGATTTCGTATGCTTTTTCTTCTTTCCAATCAAAAAAGTAACGTTTACTGGATATCACCTTAAAATCAACATGCGCTACAGTGGTTATATTTATATCGAGCAGTTGACCAGTTGATACCTCCAGTATTTTCATCTATACTAAGATATTAAAAGTTTACAGAATATGGAAACTTTTTATAAGGGGTGCATCGTCGGAGCTTGAGTTCGTTTATCTGTTTAAAAAATGGTTTTGTAAGCTTCCCTAAAAAAAAGACTGTTAGAGAATAGAAAAATGATTGATAACTTTAACAGTGTATTATGAAAGGTAAACGATTCAAACCGGAGCAGATCAGTAAGATTCTTAAGGAATTC
>Ga0182737_1000498_pt1 | contig 54757 bp, 67 predicted proteins | sample eDN5th30CBELigOP_FD_128878 | JGI IMG/M metagenome (GOLD analysis project Ga0182737, IMG submission 128878) | Enriched Organic Plus compost microbial communities from Emeryville, California, USA - eDNA 5th pass 30_C BE-Lig OP (version 2) (version 2) ...
CCGACCCCGCGCCGGCCGCCGCCGAGGATGACGAGAACGAGGCGTTCCGAGCCGCCGCCGCCGAGAAGCTTCCGCAGGCCATCAAGGACCGAGAAGCCTTCAAGGAGAAGGCCAAGGCTGACCGGAAGGCCGGCAGGCCCGAGCCCGAGTACAACGGTCTGACCGCCGAGCAGCGCATAGCCGAGCTGGAAGAGGCGAACCGCGTCCTTGAGCGTGAAGTCGAAGAGCTTCGCGCCGAGAACAAGCTGTACCGCGAAATGAAGGCCGAGTTCGAGAGTGGCGGCTTCGCTGCGGTGATCGCCGGGCGCGACAAGGTGATCGAATCCCAGAAAATCCGCATCGAAAGTGAAAGTCAGGAGAAGGTGAGGAACCTTCGATCGGCCGACAGGTGGCGGAAGATCGCGATCGATCTTGGCTATACCAGCCGGGAGGTCATCGAGATCGATGGCTGACGCCGCCAAGATCATCGCCCGCGTGCGCGCCCACGGCGCCAATATCCTGCTGGACGGGCGCAGGCTGGAAATCATCAATCCGGCAAAGCTGCCGGAGGGCGCGTCAGCCTATATCCGTGAGAACGCCAAGGCCATCGCGGTCTTCCTGAGTGAGGAGGCGGTGTTCGAGGAGCGCGCAGCCATCCTTCAATACGACGGCGGATTGCGCCGAGCCGATGCCGAGTACCTCACCAAACTCATGCTCGCGAACCCGCCCCGCGGCGCTGATGCAGCCGATTGGGCATGGTTTGTCAGCGAGGGGGCGAAGATCGCGGAGAGGGGCTTGGCGGCATGAGCGATCTTCTCTCCTCCGTGGCCACGATCAACCTGCGCCCATATCAGCAAGAGGCTGTTCAGGGGCTGCGAGCCGGCATCGCGCAGGGCCTTGCCCGGCAAATTCTTGTCGCGCCGACTGCCGCCGGCAAGACGGAGATGGCCATCAAGATCATCTTGGGCGCCATCGCCAAGGGGACGAGGGTCTGGTTCATCGTTGATCGCAAAACCCTTGTCGACCAGACGAGCCGTCGCTTCTGGCGGTACGGTATCGACCATGGCGTCATCCAGGCTGATCATCCGCTAACCGACGCGTCGAAGCTCGTGCAGATCGTCAGTGCCCAGACGCTGGAACGCCGTTCATTTAAGCTTGATGCACTGCCGCAACTCATCGTCTGGGACGAATGCCACGAGGTCCGGAAGGCGGTGCTGGACCTGATCGCGAAGGCCCCTGCCAAGACGATCGGCCTGACGGCAACGCCTTTCACCGCTGGCATGGCCAATCATTGGGACGGGCTGGTCAACAGCACGACGGTAAACAAGCTGCTGGCCGAGAAGTTTCTCACGCCTCTCAAGATCAAGGCTTGCGTGACGCCGGACATGACGGGGGCCAAGAAGAAGTTCACCGGCGAGTACGACGACGATGACGCTGGTGCTCGCGGCATAACCATCGTTGGTGATGTCATCCAGACTTGGGAGGAGCAGACGCGGCGGCATTTTGGCGGGCCGGTGAAGACTATCGTCTTCTCACCTTCGGTACTGCACGGCGAGGAGCTATGCCGCCAGTTCGCCGAGGTTGGGTACAATTTCCAGCAGATCAGCTATCTCGACGCGTCGGACAATGAACGGCGCGAAAAGATCGAGGAGTTCAGCAAGCGCGACAGCGCCATCCACGGCCTCGTTTCCTGCGCGGTCCTGACGAAGGGCTTCGACGTGCCGGACGTGCTCTGCGGCATCTCCTGCCGGCCATACCGGAAATCCTTCTCGTCCCACATTCAGGAAATGGGCCGGGTGATGCGCATCGCTCCGGGCAAGGAATTTGGGCTGTGGCTTGATCACAGCGGGAACAGCATCGCCTTCGCGAACGACACGGCATGGCTGTTTGAGCACGGCGTCGACACGCTATCCAGCGCCGAGAAGCGCGATAGCGAGGTTCGCGAGCCGGCAGAGAAGATCAAGCAGCAGTACTTTTGCATGGACTGCGGCTTCCAGATGGAAGCCGGCTCGGACACCTGCCCGTCATGCGGATGGCAGCGACCGAAGCGGGGCCAGATCCAGATTGTTCAGGGCGAGCTGGTCGACCTCGATGTCAGCCTAAAGAATGCCTTCCAACCCCGGAAGGGCCTGCGCGCCGATTGCCTGAAAGACCCGAAGGGCATCTGGAACGCTGCCCTCTGCTACTGCTTCGCCAACACCCGGAAAGGTCAGGAGGCCGCCCGCAAATGGGCGTTCGGCATCTGGTGCGGCATCTATCCGGGGTCGAAGCTGCCCTATGGCCTGTACCTGTCATCGGCCGACCAATCCGCGCTCCGTGAAGACCAGTGGGGCCTGATCGAGCGTGAGGTGAAAGCCTTCCGCAGGCGGAACGCGCAGAGGGCTGCGGCGTGAACCATCTGACGATCAGCGAAGCCATGGACCGGGCATGCGCGGCGGTAGGCATCCGTCCGCCGCGATCCTATCGCGACGGCCGCTGGACGAGGACCGACACGTCTTCCGGCAAGAACGGCAAGGGCGACGGCAGCGTCATGGTGGACGACGAGCGCGTCACCGCATGGAACTGGCAGACGGGCGAGAAGGAGACAGTCTGGCTGTCCAGCCGGGAGCGTACGGCAGAGGATCGCAAGGTGACGGCGGCGCGCATATCGGCCGCCGATGAGAAGCGGCGCCGCGCCGCTGTACGGGCGGCCGAGATCGCATCAGCCCTGCTGTCGTCCGCCCGCCAGTCCAACCACCCCTATCTTGCTGCGAAGGGCTTTCGGGAAGAACAGACGCTGGTGGTCACCGCCGCCGACGTGCGCGAGCTTGCGGGTCACGTCAATCACCATGGCGAGTTCATCCCGGCCGACTACCTTGTCGCCGGTGAGCGGGCCATCCTGATCCCGGCCCGCCGCGCAGGCAATGTGACCAGCGCGCAGCTCGTCTGGGAAAACGGGACGAAGAAGTTCCTGTTCGGCGGCGAGATCGGCGGGGCGTCCCACCGCCTCGCCACCGGCGTCTACACATGGCTGTGCGAGGGCTACGCTACCGGCCTCTCGATCCGCGCCGCCCTCAAGGGCCTGCGTGTTCGCGCCACCGTCCTGTGCTGCTTCTCGGCCTCGAACATCGTCGCCGTGGCGCAGCACGTTCAGGGCCGGGCGTTCGTCGCCACCGACAACGACAAGCCGCTGGAACAGTTCGCGGGGCTTGGCACCGGCGAGCACTATGCGCGGCTCACCAGCCTTCCGTACGCCATGCCTGCCGCCGTGGGCGACGACTTCAACGACATGCACCAGCGCGACGGCATCTTTGCCGTCCAGCGCGTCCTAACCGCCGTCATGGCGAGGAGGGTCGCGACGTGAAGAAGGAACTGGATAGCTCGAAGGCGTCCTACAAGCTCGATCTGATCGAGACGGCGAACGTCGATCCGATGATTAAGCCAGCCGACTTCAAGCTTCTGGCTGCCTATGTCGCCGTGATTGAATGGCCGAGCTGCCAGTGCGAACTGGCGATGACGTTGGCTATGGCCAAGACCGGCCTGAGCGGTCGCCAGATAGAAATGAGCAAGAAGCGGTTGCTCGGCAAGAACGAAGAGGGACGCGCTTACCTGAGCCCCGTGAGGCGCAGAAGCAACCTGGCGAGATACATGCTGGTCAACCCTTGGCGGGATGAAGCACGCGAGCGGACAATGGTCATGCTCGGCCATCACCAAGAGGTCGAGCGGCAGCGAAAAGCCAAAAAACGCACCTCGTTGTCCCCCCAAAATTCTTCGGGGGACAAAATGGTCCTGTCCCCCGAAAATTCTTCGGTCCTGTCCCCCGAAAATTCTTCGGGCAAGTACCCCTATGAGTACCCCAACAAAGACAGGGGCCGTGAGGAAAAGTCCTCGGGCTCGAATGTGGTGCCTTTCAACAGGAGTGGCGCAGCATGACTGCAATCATCCCCATCGACGCGGGTCAGTGGGTCCTGACGTACGTCGAGCACTACTGCCCCGCTGTGCTCGGTGGCGGCATGGCACGCGCTCTCGAATGCCTTTCCGAAGGTGGCTCTGGCTGGGAGTCGCTATGGCGGCCCGAGCAGCAATTCGAGGTGGTCAGGGTTGACCGTGTGATGCCGAAGACCTTCCGCGATCCAGATGGGAAAAGGCGGTTGCGCTACTTCGTCGTGGCTGCCGCCAGTAGTTCCGGCGAGATGGTGGCCCTTCGCGACAAGCTGTTCGCTATCGGCTTCGAGGCAGATCGAGCCATTGAGGAGGAGACCGCCCGACGCATGGCAGACTTCACCGCCAAGACCCGCGCCGACGCTCTCGCCAAGGTTCACGCAGCCCTGCCTCATATCTTCGGGAGGATGGCATGACTGACCTCGCGCGCATCAACGCGGGCGCCTTGCCTGATCCCGGCGAGGTGCCGGTGCTCGACTGGATCGATAAGGCCCTGATCGATGCCGATCCGCTGTATCAGCGCCCGCTCGATCCGAGCCGGGTCGACGGCATCCTGTCGGCATTCTCGTGGCGCTCGTTCGGTGCGCTAGTCGTCGTGCCGCAGGCCGATGGCCGCTACCACGCGACGGACGGCCAACACCGCCTTGAGGCTGCGAAGCTGCACCCGAAGGTGACGCACGTCCCGGCGGTGATCGTGAAGGCCGAGGACATCCAGTCGGAAGCGTCGATCTTTGTCGACATCAATGCCGGCCGCAAGAATGTGTCCGCGCTGGAACTGTTCTTCGCAAAGCTGGCGGCCGATGACGAGGACGCCGAGACGATCCGGCAGGTGTGCGAGCGCGCTGGCGTCCGCATTCCGAAGTATCCATCCGCCGGCTACCGCCCCGGCGACTGCATCGCCATCGCGGCCATACAGGCGGCCATCGGTCGGCGCGGAGCGATGCGCGCGCGGCAGTATCTGGAAATCCTCGCCAAGGCCGAGCTGGCGCCGATCACGGCAAACCACATCAAGGCTGTTGAGCACCTGATGACGGACGACGAGTTCAAGGGCTGGATCGAGCCCGAAGACCTCACCGACGCGATCAAGGGCCTCGGCCGCGCCGCCGAGACGGATGCGAAGCGTTATGCCGCCACGCATAGCTGTTCGGTTTGGCAGGGGCTCGCCTCGACATGGTTTCAGAAGACCCGGAAGAAGCGAAAGGCGGCGGCATGAGCGACGTTGAAATTAAGCCCTGTCCATTCTGCGGCACGCACGTAGACGACCCTGATTTTCCGGCCTCGGAAATTCATGGGGGTGGCGGCTTCACCTATGAGTGCGGTGGCTGCGGGGCGAATTGGCCTCGCCTCACGCGAGAAAAGTTCGAAACCATGTCCGAAGATGCGGACGTGATTACCTTCTTCAATCAGCGTGAGGATGCGGCATGATCGCCGTCGGCACCGTCTTCCCGCCTCGCGATGAATGGGACATCGCCGCCTATCCGACCGACGAGGTGGTCGCCGGATACCGCGACCATAAGGCCGATGATCCCGCGCCCGGCCCTAACCATTCGCCCGGCTACCGATGGGGATGGCTCAACTGTCGCAGGGACATGACGCACACGCCGGACGGCTTTGAGCCGCTGCGCTACGCGTACATCCGCATGACGAGGCGACCGAATTGAGCGCCGCCGGCATCATCATCCCGATCGGCAACGTGATCCTGGCCTTCGCGGCCGGGGTGTTCTTCACGCGGTGGATGTCCGAGCGCCGCCGCAGGCAACGCAATGCGCAGTCCCGCGCATGGTATCGAGAGGTTCGCTGAATGACGTGGTACGCAGTCAGGACACTCCCCGGCGCTCAAAGGCCGAAACGCGAGTTCTGGACGGAGATCGCAGAGCACACGCGCCGCGGCTACCGGGTGGTTTCCGGGACAGCTTCGGAACACTCGGCGGTTGAGCTGGCGCTGATGGATCGCGGGTTCACCTACTACATGCCGACTGAGTACAGCGTGGTGCGCAACCGCCACCGGAAGGGCCTCTATGAGGTGCGGCGGTTCGCCCTACTCAAGGGTTATCTCTTCGTTGCCGACCTCGCGGATGCCGACTGGCCCCGCCTCGTTGGTGCGCCCGGCATCCCCGGCGTGCCCGGCATCAAGGGCGTGGTGGCGAACTGCGGCAAGCCCTTTGCGATCAGCCCCATGGATCTGTTCCGGCTGCGCATGTTCGAGCAGCACAGCCGGGCCGAGGCCGAGAACCGAGCCGCTCAGCTTTCGAGGGTCGAGGAGAAGCTTCTTCGGGAACGGAAGAAGCTGGCGGCGCGCGGCGCCCGCAAGAAGCTGTCGGCCGGCCGAGACGTGAAACTGATCTGGGGCGAGAAGGTCGGCCGCGCCGCGACGGTGCAGGCGTGGGAGGATCAGGAGACGGTCAGGGTGCTTCTCCGGAGCCTCGACGAGGCGGAAGAGACGATCGTCGTCCCGTACCAGTTCCTGAAGGTGGCGGGATAGTTCGCCGCAGGCCCCTGCCTCAGACAGGTGGCCTTGATTTCGCATCCGAAACAATCTACAGTCCGCGAGCGACTTGGGTGACGGGGCCAGCGGCCCGGCCCGCTGCCGGATTCGCAACCGGCGTCAGGCGAAGCTTTGTCCGCCGTCCAGACCCGCCCCTGATCAGGAGGCGGGTTTATATCTTTCGAGGACTGCCGTCAGATCGGCAAGGCGCCGCTCGTCTGCCTCGATCGCCTCCGGTGTGATGTCCTTCCCGGTTGGGATATCGACGTAGCCGAGCTTGCCCGATCGGAACAGTTCGATGCGGTCCCGCGTGATCTCCATTTCCTTCGCAAGGTAGGCCGTCATGGTGACGAGCCGGCTGATCGACGCCGGAATCTCGACTGGCCGATTGTCCTCGCGGCGGTGGCCGCGCTCGTAGTTCTCGATCGAGCCGCGAGAAACGCCGAGGAAGTCCGCGACCTCCTGTTGTGACAGGCCGGTGCCCTTCCGCCACGCTTTGAACTCGTCAGGTGTCATGCTACATTCCCTTCGAAGAGGAGGTGAGGCTGATCTTCCTTCCGGAGGGACCGGCCCGAAGGCCGATCCCCGTTTCTGTTAGCTGATGGTCAGGGTGAACCGCCAAGTCCTAAACCTGATCACCAGCGTCAGCCGGAATTTCAATCGCCTCACCTCCTTTCGTTCCCGACCGGAATTGGTCGGTGATTTGTTATCGCATTTTCGTACTGAGTACGCAAGCGATATTTCGCACTGAGTACGAATTATTTTCAGCCGTCCGACTTATCATCGGGCGGCTTTTCCGGTCGCCATGCCAGTGGCCGGGTGCTCGGCCCGCGCGGCAGTCATGGGCTCAGGTTCATGATGCTAGTCCGCACCCGAGAAGTCGTCGGATGCATACGGCGCGCCGCCCCTGCTTGGCGGTTCTTCGACAAAGGCTCGGTCCTCTGGCAGGAGGCCGGGCCTTACCTGTTTCACGCAGCATGGAACCGAGGCTGATGACATGCTGACCCGCCATCTCACCAACATGATCGTCCAGATGGTCGACAGCGCCCTTCCCACGACCCGCGAGTTCTGGCGCAGGAAGTACTTCGACGCGACCGACGCCGAGGCGTCTGACCCGCGTCCGTTCGCCGAGGTACTCGCTGAGCGAAAGGATCGCGCCGACGATGCCGCACAGGCCGCCACGTCACAGCCCGCCCGGACAGGCAAGCGCGATCGAGCGTCGCCGGGCCTTTGACGCCCGCCGCGATCAACAGGACTGGCGGCGCTGGTACAAGACAGCCCGCTGGCAACGGAAGCGAGCGGCGCAGCTTGCAGCCGAACCGCTGTGTGCCAACTGCCTCAAGCATGGGCGCCTGACGCCGGCAACCATCGCCGACCATCCAGTCCCGCACCGAGGCGACTACGATCTGTTCTGGAACCAGCCGCTCCAGTCGCTTTGTGACGCGGAGCCGTGGCGCTGCCACTCCAGCGAGAAGCAGAGGCAGGAGAACCGATGAGGACAGCTATCGACATCGATGCCGAAGCGCTCTCGGAAGTGCTGATGGCCTTCTCGTTCTTCGGCATCGGCGTGCGTGGCTCTCAGGCCAGCAGCATCCCCGGCGTGGTCAGGGTCGAGATTGAGGCGGACTGGTTCCCCGATGCGCCGCTGGTGACATGCGAGGTCAGCCGGGTGGCGGTCAACCACGTCATGCAGGTGACGGCGAGGGTGAGCCCAGCATAGGGGGGGGGCGGATCGAAAGTTCAGGGCCTTGGGGGCCTAGACCGCTGGGGGGTCAAACTTTTGCGCCGTCAAAATGAAGGACATTTTCCATGGCCGGACGCAAGAAGACCCCGGATTACCTGAAAATGGTCGCCGGCACCGACCGGCCTGACCGGATGAATCCGGATGCGCCGAAGCCTCTGCCCGACCTGCCGGTGGCGCCAGAATGGCTTTCCGATCGCGGCGCGCAGATTTTCGACGATCTGGTCGCGATCATCACGAAGATGGGCGTCGGCTCCGCGTCGGACACCGCCATGCTCGCCATAGCGGCCTCCCGGCTTGAGGAAGTCGAAATCTGCACGGCGATGATCGAAGACGGCGGGCGCACCTTCGTCAGCGGCATCAAGTACGACGAGGAGGGACGCGTCGTCAGCCAGCAGATCAAGGGACATCCGGCTGTCGCTCAGCGCAGCGAGGCCATGCGGCATGCGCAGTCCTTGCTCGTAGAGTTCGGCCTGTCGCCGGCAGCCAGATCGAAGGTGTCGGCGAGTGTCCCGGATGAGCAGAACCCGTTCGCCTCGCTCGCCGGGTGAGTTCCCGCACGTTGACGCCGGCAACCGATACGCTCGCGATGTAGTCTCGGGGAAGGTTCCGGCTTGCAAATGGGTTCGGCTGGCCTGCCAGCGGCATCTTGACGACATCGACAGCAGCGAGGGCCACAATTACCCCTATCGATTCGATCCGAAGGTGGCCGAGAAGTGGTGCCGGTTTCTGGAGCTGCTGCCGCACACCAAGGGAGAGTGGGCGCGCCGCGGCGAGAAGCTGAAGCTGGAGCCGTGGCAGTGCTTCAAGACGATCTGCATCTTCGGCTGGCTGCGGAAGCAGGACGGGCTACGGCGATTCCGTAAAGCTCTGCTGCTGGAGCCTCGCAAGAACGCGAAGTCGACATGGGCGGCCGGCGTCGGCCTCGGCATGATGACGATCGACGGTGATCACGGCGCGGAGGTCTATTCCGGCGCCACCACCGAAAAGCAGGCATGGGAGGTGTTCAAGCCGGCCCGGTTGATGGCGCTGAAGACGCCGACCTTCCTCAACCATTTCGGTGTCAGCGTCGGGGCGAAGAACATCCACCGGCTGGCGGACGGCTCAAAGTTCGAGCCGATGATTGGCGATCCCGGCGACGGATCGTCGCCATCCTGCGCCATCGTTGACGAGTATCACGAGCATGCCACCGATCGCATGGTCGATACGATGGAGACCGGCATGGGCGCGCGCGAACAGCCGCTTATGCTGATCATCACGACGGCCGGCGACAATCTCGCGGGTCCGTGTTTCGCCGCAGTGCAGGACGCCGAGAAGGTGCTTGAGGGCCTTGTCGAGAACGACGAGCTATTCGCCCTCATCTACACCGTGGACAAGGAGGACGACTGGTCGTCGGAGGTGGCGCTTCGGAAAGCCAATCCGAACTACGACATCAGCGTCAAGGCCGAGTTCCTCAAGGCTCGCCAGCGCGACGCGAAGCAGAACCCGCGCAAGCTTGGCGTGTTCAAGACCAAGCACCTCAACATGTGGGTGCAGGCGCGCAACGCCTATTTCGACATTCCAAGCTGGCAGGCGAGCGCGAGACCGCACCTGCGGCTTGAGGACTTCAGGGGCAAGCCATGCCGTCTGGCGCTCGATCTGGCGTCGGTGGTCGACATTGCGGCGATGGAACTGACGTTCGAGCATGATGGCGGCTATGTCCGGTTCGGCAAGTACTATCTGCCGGAAGCGACGATCGAACTGCCGGAGAACCAGCACTATCGCGGCTGGCGGGACGCGCCGGAGCGGTGGATCACGCAGACCGATGGCGACATGATCGATTATGTCACCATCCGCGACGACATCATCGGCCTGCGGGATCAGGGGTTCCTCATTCAGGAAATCGCCTTCGATCCGCACCAGGCACACATGATGATGTCCGAGCTGCGCGACGAGGGCTTCGAGACGATCGAGGTCCGGCCGCTGGTGCTGAACTTCTCGCCGGCCATGAAACTGATGGATGGCCTGATCCGGTCGAAGCGCATCGCGCACAACGGCGATCCCGTCTTCACATGGATGCTGTCGAACGTCGTCGCGAAGGCCGACGCGAAGGACAATGTCTATCCGCGCAAGGACCGAGAGCAGAACAAGATCGACGGCCCGGTGGCGCACATGATGGCGCTCGCCCGCTGGATGGTGGGCGAAGAGACGCAGGACCTCGGCGACTACCTCGCTGAAATGAAGGCCATGGCATGATCAATCCCCTCGGCTGGCTGGGGTTCGGGCGCGCGAAGCTGTCAGGCCGCGACGATCCGGAGACCAAGGCCGCCTACGTACAGATGCAGGCGGCACACCCATCCGTCGACCGGGTATTGTCGCTCTCGACGGCATGGGCCTGTATCCGTCTGCTGTCGGAAACGGCGGGGACGCTTCCGTTGCCGCTCTATCGGCGCACCGGGCCGGGCAAGCGCGAGGTCGCAGATGCGCATCCTCTGTATGGCGTCCTGCACGACAGCCCGAACTCGTGGCAGACAGCCGCCGAGTTCTGGGAGGGTCAGGTCGCCCATATCTGCGGCTGGGGTAACGGCTTCTCCGAACAGAAGTTCATAGGGGACCGATTTGTAGGACTGGAGCCGCTGCGGCCCGATACCATGGTGCGCCGCGACGCGAACGGCGCCCTGACATACGCGGTCAACGACCGTGGCAAACGAGAAATCCTGCCGGCGCACAAGGTGCTGCACCTGCGCGGTTTCGGCATGGGCGGCGACAAGGGCCTCTCGCCGATCCGGCACGGCTGGATGACGTTCCGCGGCGCGCTCGCGGCCGAGGATGCCGCGTTGCAGTTCATGGAAGGCGGGCTTCAGATCGCCGGTTTCGCGAAGGAAGGCCCGAACGGCAAATCCACGAAGGAACAGCGCAAGGAACTGATGGAGCTCTTCGCCGAGTTCATGGGCTCGCGTGCTTCCGGCAAGGTCATGCCGCTGCCTTCCGGCTGGGAGTATGAGCAGCTTACGATGGACCCGGAGGACGCGCAGCTCATCGAGACGCGTGGCTTCAGCGTCGAGCAGGTATGCCGCATCTTCCGCGTGCCGCCGTTCATGGTCGGCCATACGCAGAACTCGACGAGCTGGGGCACCGGACTGGAACAGCAGCAGATCGCCTTCCTCACCTTCGCCTTGCGCCCCTACCTCGTCCGTATCGAGCAGTCGATCAAGAAGCAGCTTCTGCCGCCGGCAGATCGCAGCAACTTCTATGCCGAGTTTGTCATCGAGGGGCTGATGCGCGCCGACAGCGCCGGCCGTGCCGCGCTCTACAGTTCCTTCGCACAGAACGGTGTGATGACGCGCAACGAAATCCGCAGCCGCGAGAACCTGCCGCCGGTCGAAGGCGGCGACACGCTCACGGTGCAGTCCAATCTTCAGCCGATCGACATGCTCGGCAAGGTTCCGGCGCGTCCGGTCCAGCCCGCCCCCGGCGAGCCCATGGTTTAGGAGACCAACAGTGAAGACCAAGGATTTTGCCCTGAAGGTCAAGGACCTCTCGGAAGAAGGCACCTTTGAGGGCTACGGCTCGATCTTCGGCAATGTCGACAGCTACGGCGAGAAGGTCGTTCCGGGCGCCTTTGTCGACAGCCTCGCGAAGCATCGCCGCGAGGGCACGGCGGTCCTGATGCTGTGGCAGCACGACAACCACGAGCCCATCGGCGTGTGGGAAGACCTTGCCGAGGATGCCAAGGGCCTGTGGGGCAAGGGCCGGCTGATCATGGAGGTGCAGCGCGCCCGCGAGGTCTATGCGCTGCTCAGGGCAAAGGCGGTGCGCGGGCTGTCGATCGGCTACCGCGAACTGGACATCGACAAGGAAAGCGGCATCCGCGTCCTGAAGAAGCTCGATCTCTGGGAGATCAGCCCTGTCTCGTTCCCGGCCAACAGCCGTGCCCGCGTCGAGGCCGTCAAATCCGAACGCATGGATGAGTTTGCCCGCCGCCTGCGCGATGGCGATCCCATGCCCGTCAAAGAGTTCGAGGACCTCCTGCGCGAGGCAGGGGTTCCGAAAGCCATGGCCGTACAGATCGCCTCTGTCGGCTATGCGAAAGCCATTCGGAGCGAGTCCGAGGGCGAGAAGGCGAATGATCTGGCTGCGCTGCGCGACGCGGTGGCGGCCTTCCTTCCCACCCGGACCTGAAGGAGATTCCGATGTCCGACGAAAACGATATGAAGACGCTCGCGGCTGACCTGAAGAAGGCGGCGGACGAGGTCAAGAAGACCGCCGAGACCACCAATGTCGAGCTGAAGAACCTCGGCAAGGTGACCGAGGAGACCAAGGCCAAGGCCGACGAGGCGCTGGTCAAGCACAATGAGATCGCGGCGCGCATCAGCGAGATCGAGCAGAAGCTTGTCGCGCGGCCCGGCAATGGCGAGGATCGTCGCAAGACGGTCGGCCAGATCGTCACCGAACACGACGAGTTCAAGGCGTTCGTCAAGTCCGGCGGCAAGGGGCGCGTCTCCATTCCGGTGAAGGCCATCATCTCGGCGCTGACCACCGATGCCGATGGCTCGGCCGGCGACCTGATCGTTCCCGATCGCCGTCCCGGCATCATCGCGCCGCCGCAGACCAATCTTGCGGTGCGCGATCTGCTCACTCCCGGCAACACGGATTCCAACGCGATCCAGTACGTGAAGGAAACCGGATTCACGAACAACGCCGCGACCGTGTCGGAGACCACCGGCGCAACCAAGCCGCAGTCGGAAATCAAGTTCGATATCGTCACCGCCGCGGTGTCGACCATCGCCCATTGGGTGCTGGCGACGAAGCAGATCCTCGATGACGTGCCGCAGCTTCAGTCCTACATCGACGGCAGGCTCCGCTACGGGCTCGCCTTCGTGGAGGACGCGCAGCTTCTGATGGGGTCGGGTACGGGTACCAACCTGAACGGTATCTATACTCAGGCGACGACCTATGCGCCGCCGATCACCATCCCGGCGCCGGTGACCAAGATCGACATCCTGCGGCTCGCGATGCTTCAGGCGTTCCTCGCGGAGTATCCTCCGACCGGGCATGTCATGCACCCGACCGATTGGGCGACGATCGAGCTGGTGAAGGACACGACCGGCCGCCACATCATCGGCAATCCGGTGAACGGCGGGCCGTCGACACTTTGGCGTCTGCCGGTGGTCGAGACCAAGGCCATGACGCTCGACAAGTTCCTTGTCGGCGCCTTCAAGCTCGGTGCGCAGATTTTCGACCGCGAAGAGGCGAACGTCGAGATCAGCACGGAAGACAGCGACAACTTCCGCAAGAACCTCGTCACGATCCGTGCCGAGGAGCGCCTTGCACTCGCTGTCTATCGCCCGGAGGCGTTCGTGAAGGGCGACTTCTCCGACGCGATTACCGCCTCGACCACGACGCCCTGACCCCTCGTTCGGTTGATCACGGGGAGCGGCATCCGTGCCGCTTTCCTCATGAGCCGAAAAGGAGACCATCATGAAACTCAAGGCACTGGACAGCTTCTATACCGACGAGACGAAGACGATCAGCGATGGTCAGGTCTTCGAGGTCGGGAGCGACGCCTTCGGCAATGACCTGATCAAACGAGGTCTCGCGCGGGAGGCGAAGGCCAGCGACACCGACGCCAAGGCGGCCAAGGGGGCGCCGTCGAACAAGGATGCCGGCGCGGCTGCGCAGAACAAGGCAGCGAAGTAGGCTGTCATGACCGTGCGCGTTGTCACGCCACCAGCTCCCATCGTGGCGCCGGGCGATATAGCCGGCTCGCACTCATCTTCAGACCCGAAGATGGCGGCGCTGATCCAGGCAGTGACGGAAGAGATTGACGGGCCGACAGGATGGCTTGGCCGTTCACTCGGCGCGCAGACGCTGGAACTGACGCTGCCGGGCTTTTCGTGCGGCCGCAATTTCGCTCTGCCATTCAAGCCGATCATCGGCATCGTTTCGGTGACCTATCTCGGCGCGGATGGTGTTGAGCAGACCGTGCCGCAGGCGAGCTACCGCCTCGCGAATGAGCGGCTATGGTTTGCCGCCGGCTTCGCCTTCCCTGCAACGGCCTGCGCTCCCGATGCCGTCCGCGTCCGCTATAAGGCGGGTTACAACGGCACGAGCGGCGCCGAGGTGGGTGAGGTTCAGACAGGACCGATCCCCGAGCGGGCGCGGCAGGCCATCATCATCAGTGTCCAGCAGATGAAGGCGCTGGGTGCCGAGAACCTGTTTCTCCGATCCGAGGAGGTCGAAGGCGTCGGCACGCGGCAGTGGACGGTATCGGAGCAGGCCGGGCAGATCGTGCGGCAGGCGTCTGAGCGGCTGCTTTCCACGCTGAGGGTGTATCAATGACGCCGGTCGAAGCCATCGCCATGCTGGACCGGCAACTTGCGGATCACGGCGAGGATGTCGAGCACTTCGCCTCCACATCGGCCGTGCCTGGCACCGGAACCATGGTCCGCGCTTTCGTGCGCGGCCTCAAGCCGCAAGATTTGATGTCCGGCCTCAAGCAGGGCGACCGTAGGGTAACGCTGTCGCCGAGCAGCGGCCTGTCGCCGGCCGAGGGCCATCGCATCGTCATTGCCGGCAAGACCTATCGAATAGAGCAGCCACCCGAGGCCGTGCGCATGAACAATGTCGTGGTGCGCTACAACCTGATCGCTAGGGGCTGATGGCTCGCTTCGAGACCTTCGAGCGCGATATCAAGGTGGCGACCGCAGGACTGGAGCCGCGTGCGATCAATGCGGCGCTGGCGGCCTTCGCGCGGAAGGAACTGGCCAGCGTCATCGCCTCCGGGCAGGCGAGCACGAACTACGAGCGTTTCGTCAACGGCGTGCGCGGCGCTCCAGAGAGTGCGGTGCAGGCGCCGGGGCCGATCCTCTACGAGTTCGTCAACTGGCCGCTGCTCATCCGGGCCGCGCTTGACGCGCTGGTCGCGGCCAGCCCGAAGCGCTCGGGCCGTTATGCCGGCGGCTTCATGGTGCTGGCAGGCGGCCGGCCGGTGCGTGAGTTCTCGGAAATACCGACCAATGCCGAGGTCATCATCTTCAACGTGCGGCCCTACACGCGCAAGATCGAGGTGGGCGCCATGAAGATGTCGGTCCCGCCGCGCCACTTCGATCGCGCCCGCGGTGTCGTGTCCCGCCGGTTCGGCCGCGCCTTCCGGTTCGAGACCCGGTTCGTCAATATCGGCGGCGGGCTGCATCCGGACGTGCCGTATCGGCTCAAGCGCACCCGCGGCAGGCGTAAGGACCGGCAAGCTGGTTCCGTTCTCACCTATCCCGCGCTCGTGATCAATCCGGTGACCTGATGGCGACGCCTGAAGCATTCGATGCGTTCAAGGACTATCTCGATGCCGCATGGTCCGGCGCGCCGCTCGTCTACGAGAACGACCTGACGACGCTGCCGAATAGCCCCGCCGCATGGGTGCTGGTCGAGCTGTTCGGCTCGTTCTACGCGCAGGAGACCTTCGGCGCGCCCGGTGACAATCTGTGGCGCGAGGGCGGCCAGACAGATTTCCACGTCATGACGCTGCGCGATACCGGCTCGCGCGCCGGCCGCGTCATCGCCTCCGACCTTGCCTCCCTGTTCCGTGAGCAGGGGCCGGCCGGCATCCGCATCATCGACATGTCCATCGGCGCCGGAGAGCCCGGCGAGGGCGATGGCAATTACTTCCGTTTGACGCTGACCGTGAACTGGCAGCGGGATTCGTAAGCCTCCACCACATTTGAAAGGAAATCACGATGGCGATTGCAGAAGCATCGCAGTCCCGGCTTGCCTATGTGGCAGAGGTGACGCCGGGCACTATCCCCGCGACCCCGTCGTTCAAGACGCTGCGGCTGGTGAACGAGAACATCCGTCTCACCAAGCAGACGGTGGTGTCCGACGAGCTGCGTGGTGACGGCAACGTCACCGATGTCATCGACGTTGGTCGCGCCGTTGAGGGGCCGATCGCCGGCGAGCTGTCTTACGGCACCTTTGACGACTTCTTCGAGGCGCTGTTCCGTTCGACATGGACGACGAACGTCTTGAAGAACGGCATCGCTCACAAGACGTTCGCGATCGAGAAGACCTTCGAACAGGGAGCGACGGATAGCTTCATCCGCTATCGCGGCTGTCGCGTGAACACGCTCGACCTCACCCTTGAGGCGCGCCAGATCGCCCGCGTGTCGTGGGGCATCGTGGGCATCGGAAGCCCGACGCCGACCAACGCCATCATCACTGGCGCGACCTATGCCGCGCCCTCGACGGCACCTGTCCTGAATGCGGCGACCAATGTCGGCGCGCTGACAATGACGGGCGTCACAGCCACGCCGAAAATCCGCTCGCTCAACCTGTCGATCCGCTCGAACATCTACCAGAACGACGTCGTGGGGGCCTATGAGCCCGACAGCCATGGCCTCGGCCGCTTCGAGGTGTCGGGCACGATGCAGGCATATTTCGAGAACCTCGACCTGTACAATGCCATTGTCGCGCACAGCGACGTGGCGCTGTCCACGACGATCGGCGCTGCCAGCGGCTCGAAATACACGCTCTCGCTGCCCAAGCTGAAGCTCATGGAGGGTTCTCCCGTCATCGGCGGCAACAGCCAGGCGGTCATCATGGAGGTGCCGTTTCAGGCCGTTTATGATGCCACGAGCGCGGCGACGGCAACGCTGACGCGGGCGGTGGCGTGATGGCGAAGGCAAAGGACACGAGCCGCGTCACCTTCGTCGCGGACACTGACTTCACTGGCTATCCCTACGGCCACAAGACGGCGTTCAAGGCGGGCGAGCGCAGCGTGCCGGTCGCTGAGAGCTTCGCCGAGCTCATGCGCGAGAAGGGCCTTGTTCGCGCAGGCACACAGTTCCTTCCCGAGGAAGAGGATCAGAAATGACCGTCAAGCTTGAGAGCATCAAGGCCGACATCGAAGCTGAGGAGCGTGGCGACTGGCAGGACTATCCGGACTGGCCGGGCGTGGCCTTCCGCGTGCGGTCGCTGCATTACCAGCCATACCAGACGGAACGCGACCTTCTGCTCCAGCGACTGGCGCGCAAGCACAAGGGCAAAACGCCGCCTCGTGCCGAACTGGCGCAGGAGGCGGGCAAGCTCTACTGCAAGCACATTCTATTCGGCTGGCGCGGGTTCGATATCGAATACACGCCGGAGAAGGCGCTGGAGGTGATGACCGACATCGCCTATCGCCGGATCATCGACGCGGTGGAGTGGTGCGCGGAGCGCGTCGCCCAGACCGATGTCGAGTTTATCGAGGAGACGGCAAAAAACTCCGCCGCGCCTTCGCCCGCCGTATAGCGGCCGACGAGGGCGCAATTTCCACCGACGAGTGGCTGTCGGCCCTCGCGGAAGAGTATCCCGACGAGGCGTGGCTTCAGCGGCCGGAGGATGATTTCTACGAGCCGGCCGACTGGCATCGGCTGTATCTCGACGCATTCGACGCACTGCGCTTCGACAGGCAGGTGAGCGACTTCGGCGGCGAAACCCCGATCTCCTATCAGGCGATCAGCCGCTATGCCGCCGATCATGGGATAGCTGGCGAGGACCTGCGCATTTTCACCCTCTACATCCGTGCGATCGACGCGGAATGGCTGGTGCGGCCTAGGCCGAAGTCAGTCAAATAGAGTGCCGCTTGCCATTGCCTGTCGCAGCCGATCGCACAACGCTTCGGTTGCGTAGTCGTCAGCATTAAGCGCGCTGGCGGCCTGGTCCTTCTGATTCTGCTCCGCCCATTGTCTGACCTCGGAAGCGTGCTCCGGTCTGATCTCCCTAAAGAGCCGTTCTAGCGCTTCGACCGCGCCTTCATAGAGGGCTGGATCGGCATACTTTCGCGAGCAGCTTTCGGCGAAGAAGACCGTAAACAACGCCTTTCTAAGCCTCGGGTCATTGGCTGATGAATCAGCATGGGCGGCGGTAGTTACGGCGACCAACAGGATTGTGAAGAGCTTTCGCACCAGCGGTTCCTTCCGACATCGCGGCACCCAGAGGTAACCACATGACAGTCCAACTCTCCAGCCTCCGCGTCACGGCGGACATGGATGCTTCTGGGTATATCGCCGGCATGAACCAGAAGGTCGCCGCCGACAAGGCTGGCGCAGCATCCAGCCGCGAAGTTGGGGCGGCAGTCCAGCAGACCGACACGAAGATTTCTGCCGCAGGCAACGCCTTGGAGCGATTGCAGCGCCAGACGATCGAAGGATACTCGGCCAGCCAGCGGTTCGAGGCCGGTTTGCGTACCCTCCAGCGGGCGTTTGACACTGGCAACGTCTCGACCGAGCGGGCGCAGCAAATCCTTGTGGGGCTGCACCAGCGATACGGCCTGATTGCGAATGCCGAGCAGCTTGCCGCGAACGGTCAGACCCAACTCGCGCAGGCAGTGACCGTAGCGAACGCCGCGCTGGCCGCGCAAGAGGCTCAGGTCGAGCAGAACACCAATGCGATTAAGCGGGCCGGCGCGGCTAACGACAACTGGCGTCGCACGAACCTGCGCTTTCAGCTCTTCGACATCGGCCAGACCATAGGCCCTCTCGGTGTCACGCGCACGCTGATGCAGCAGGGACCGCAGATCGTCCAGATGTATGCCGGTCAAGGCGGCGTTCGCGCTGCGCTGTCGGACGTTGGCGCAGAGGCTCGCGGTGTCATGGGCATTTTCGGTAGGCTCGGCCCGATCATCGCTGGCGCTGCTGTTGTCGCCGGTGTTGCCCTGCTCGGCTTGCAGCATGAAATTCGTGAGACAAGCGGTGTGGCCGTTAGCTACGGCGATGTCGCCAAGGGCGTCCTGCAAGCCATCGGGCAGGTAATTTACAGCGAGCTCCGGCCGGCGATCGAAGCGATTGCTCCATGGTTCTCTTGGGTGTGGGATAATGTGGTTGCCGGCGTGAAATGGACCGGCAATCTCATCATCAACTCGTTTCGGGCAGCTTACGAGGACGTGAAGCTCGTCTTCACGCAGTTCCCGAACATAGTCGCTGTCGCGATCGGAAGTGCCGTCAACCTGCTGGTGAGCGGCGTTGAGAACATGATCAACTACGTCACAGGGGGCATCGATACACTCATAGGCAAGGTGAACGAGTGGGTCGCAAAGATGCCAGACTGGATGAAACCAGAAGGCGGCGCGGCCCTTGGAACCATCGGCAAGGTCACCCTTGGACGCGTCGACATTTCGCGGGCCGTCCGGGAACTTGGCGGCGCCGTCGATCGCCGCAATGAGCGCATCGGCGATATCATGGACGACGATCCTCTTGGCGACTTCGGCGACAGGGTCCGTCGCAATGCCGTTCGAAACTACGGCGACCGCCAGAAGGACAAGAAGGGCGCCCGCTCGCGCCAGACGGACTATGACCGGGAGCTTGAGAGCATCCGCGACCGTATCGAGGCGATGAAGGCCGAACGTGACGCCATCGGTCTCACCGAAGCCGAAGCGGCGCGCCTGACCGTTACGCGCAAGCTGGAAGCTGCGGCGATGAAGGACGCCATCGGCCTGTCGCCGGAGCGCATCGCGGAAATCCAGAAAGAGGCCGACGCCTATGCGCGGATGGTCGAGGAGATGGAGCGGGTCGAGAAGGCGCGTGAGGCGATGGAGTTTGCCCGCGAGACGGTGCGCGGCTTCATCGACGATTTCCGCTCCGGCATCGAGCAGGGCAAAGGCATATGGGAGTCCTTCGCCAATGCCGCACTGAACGCGCTGGATCGCATCACCGACAAGCTGCTGGATGACGTTCTGGACGCCATCTTCAAGGTCCGGGCAGCCGGTGAGGATGGCGGCGGCGGCATCTTCGGATGGCTCATGAAGGGGCTGGGCTGGCTGCTGGGCGGCGGCGGTTCCAGCGTTACGCTTCCGGGCACCGCGCCGATCCCCACGCCTCGCCCGATGTCGGTCACCGGCGCCGCCATGAGCTATGCCGCCGAGAGCAGCAATACCGTCCGCGCCGGTTTCGCTTCGAACGACAACCGCATCAGCGCGGCGTCGTTTGGCAGTGCCGATCCTCTGCCGCGCCGCGCCGTCAATGCGCCCATGCCGACCTACGCGCCGGCCCCTGCCGCGAATGCGCTGCAACAGGTGGTGCTCGTAGTCCGCGCCGAAGAAGGAGACCTGTTCCGGCCCGTCATCCGGGCCGAGAGCCAGGATGTCGCGATCAAGGTCGTGGACGAGAACAACAAGACGCTGCCCGGCCGGCTGGCCTATGCGCAGTCGCATCCGTGGAGGAAGTAGGCGATGGCGGTCACCTATCCCTACCCGCTGGCTTATCTGAATGACCGCCTTCGGATTGCCGAGGTGGACTGGACGATCCAGCGCAATGACGAGTTGTCCGGCGGCGGCGACGGCCGCGTGTGGCAGGCCGAGCTTGCCGACCCGCTGTGGACCGCCGATATCCGGCTTGCGACATCCTATCTGGACGACGCCGAGGAACTGGCGGCCATCATCCGCAAGCTGCACGGTGCGCAGGAGAGCTTTTTCCTGTGCCATCCGTATCGGCGCTATCCGAGAGCCGATCCGGCCGGGGCGGTGCTGATGTCGCTGAACCCTCTTCGCTGGACGGAGGCGTTCGACAACACTGCCTGGATCAAGACGGACACCACGGTGGTGGCGAACGCGACCACCGCTCCGGATGGAACGACCGCAGCCGACAAGATGGTTGAGGGCGTGGCAAACGGCGCACACACGATCCAGCAGAACGTGACCGGAAACAGCGGCGAGACCGACTATACATTCTCTGTCTTCGTGAAGGCTGCGGAGAGGACCAGCGTTCAGGTGTCCCTCGGGTTTCTCGCCAATCAGGAGGTGCAGAACAGCATCATACTGAACCTCCAGAGCGGCAGCATCCTGGCGGCCACCGTCCCGTCCCGGGTTGGCGCGATTCAGTATCCGAACGGATGGTGGAGAATTCACCTGAGCGTGAGGACGATTGCCGGTTCCGGTCTCAGCCTCGCTCCTCTGGTACGCACCGCGATCGGTACATCCGTGACCTATCAAGGCGACGGTACCTCTGGCCTGTACATCTGGGGCGCGCAAATGGAGCAGGGACTGTTGCCTAGTCCGTATGCCGGGCGCGCCGATGCGGCGGGACCGTCGACGGTTACTCTGTCGTCCGTCGCGGCCGGTAGGGGAGCCCTCGGTCTGGCGGGACTTCCCCCGCGCTACGCGCTGTCTCCCGGCGACAAGGGGCAGATCCAGTTCGGTTCCAATCCGGAACGTACCTACTTCTTCGAGTTTTCGGAGAGCGCGGTCACGGGCGCCGATGGCGTCATGCCGCTGATCGAGGTGTTCCCGCGAGTCCCTGCCGGGATTTCTGCCGGTGCAGCGGTGATCCTCGCAAAGCCTGCCTGCAAGATGTTCGTGATGCCTGACACCCACAAGCCCGGTACGGGCGCCGGCATGACGGTGAGCGGCGCCGGCCTGCGTGCCATGGAGCGCCGCCGATGAGAAGCGTTTCGCTTGCCACGCAGCAGGCGCTCACAGAAGCGCGTGACAAGGGCCTTGCGCCGCGCCAACTGCTCTGGATCACCGTGAAGGATCGCACGACCGGAGCGCCGGGGTCGTTCGGCTTCTGGAGCGGCGACTATCCAGTCGACATCCCGGTTATATCCGGCACGACCGGCTTGCAGGTGACGCGCACCTACACAGGCGACGTGAACCTGTCGATCGGCAACATCCCGCGCGTGTCCGACCTCAGCATGGTGCAGGTCGAGATCACCATGTCGGCCATCCCCACGATCACACAGCAGATCGTGCGCGGCTATGAGGCGCGGCTTGCCAAGGTGGAAATCCATTCGCTCCAGCTCAGTCCGGCCACCCGCCAGCCGGTCGCGGCGGCCGAGATCGAGTTCCTTGCCGAGGTGGACAGCGCGCCGATCGAGACCGGCGCGGCCGGTGGTGAATCGCTGATCAAGTTCAGCGTCGTCTCGGATGCCATTTCCATGCTGACCCGCACCAATCCACGCCGCCGCTCGGACGAGGCGCAGCAGCTCCGCGGCGGTGACCGGATCAACCGCTATTCGAATGCAATCTCGACGTGGAAAATCGCATGGGGGCAGGACTGATGCGCGCGCTCACACGCCGGCCGGACTGGCGGCAGCAGCTTGCCGCCTTCATCGCGGACATCCGCGCGAAGCCTTTCGTCTGGGGCGACCATGATTGCGGCCCGGCCTTCACCGGCCGCGCGGTGGCGGTCATGACCGGCGAGGACCTGACGCGCGGGTTCCGCCGCTATTCCACGCTGAAGGGCGCGGTGACGGCAATGCGCGCCGCCGGCTTCGACAACCTGGGCGACCTCGTCGCAAGCCTGCTGCCCGAGGTCCACTGGAGCCAGGCGCAGGTGGGCGACGTGGCCGCCTTCGGGACGGAAAGCGCGCTCGGCTACGCGCTGGGCATCGTCAACGGCGAACGCGTCCTCGTGCTGCGCGAGGATGGTATCGGCACGATGGACCTTGCCGCCGCGGATCGGGTCTTCAGGGTCGGATAATGCTATTCATCATCGCATGCCTTGCGCTGGCGTCGCTGCTGGCGGCGACCGGCCATGCCCATGCCGAGCCGATCTCCATCGCGCTGCTCGGCCTGATCGGCATCAAGGCGGCGGCCGGCTCGATCATCGTCTCGCTGACGGCGATGCTGCTGACGACAGCGCTTCAGATTGGCGTCAGCCTGTTGCGCAAGGCGCTCCAGCAAGAGACCCCGCGCGGCGTCGAGATGCAGGTGCAGGTGGGCGATGACCATCCTGTCGCCTTCGTCGTGGGCGACTTCGCCACAGCCGGCAAGCGCATCTATGTCGGCACATGGGGCCGCATCGGCAAGACACCGAACGCTTACCTCGTGGACGTGCTCCAGCTTGGGGACCTGCCGGCGCCGGGCCAGCCGCGCATCTGGTACGGCGGTTCGGAATGCACGATCCTGTGGAACGAGACGCCGACCGAGCAGGGCTACCCGGTGCAGGAGTACCGGAAGAACGGCACCGACTATATGTGGGTGCGTTATCTCGACGGCACGCAGACGACGACGGACGCCTATCTGCTGTCGAAGTTCGGCACGCAGCCAAGCAATCCATGGCAGAGCTCCAACCAGGATCGCCCATGGCAAAGCGACATGATCGGCCGGGGCCAGCCGATCCTCATCGTGACGCTGCGCAGCAATCAGGAGGTGTTCAAGGGCGGCTATAGCGGCATGCTGGTACAGCCGCCGCCGCTGCGGCTCTACGACCCGCGCAAGGACAGCACGGCCGGCGGCGTCGGCACGCATCGCTGGACGAACCCGGCGACATGGGAGCCGACACGCAACAACTTCGTCATCATCTACAATCTCGTGCGCGGCATCTACTACGACGACGGCGCCGGCTATCGCGAATGGATCTATGGCGGGCAGGACTTGGCGCCGTTCCGCCTGCCGGTGGCGGCATGGTTCGCAGCAATGAACGCCTGCGACCTGCCGGTGCCGATTGCCGATGCGCCGGGCGGCGGGACGGGGCTGACCGAGCCGCAGTTCCGCTGCGGCTACGAGGTGCGCGGCGACATGGTTCCGCTCACCGTCGTCAAGGAACTGAGCAAGTCCGCCTCGGGCCAGATCGCCGAGGTGGGCGGCATCTTCAAGCCGCTCGTCGGCATTCCCGGCTCCGCCGTCTATGCCTTCTCCGATGGCGACATCCTTGTCACCAAGGGGCAGAGCTTCCAGCCGTTCCCCAGGCTGGAAGAGACGCACAACGCGATCGAGAGCACCTATCCCGAGCCGCAGGAGGGCTGGAACAACAAGGAAGCGCCGGCACTGACCGATGCGACCTTTGAGGCGGAGGACGGCGGCCGCCGCTTGCCCATCGGCATGAACTTCCCCGCCGTGCCCTATGGCACGCAGGTGCAGCGTCTCCAGCGGACCATGCTGCGCGACGAACGGCGCTTTCGGCAGCACTCGTTCTATCTGCCGCCCGAGGCGTGGCTGCTGGAACCGCTCGATGTGCTCGCATGGACATCGGCCCGCAACGGCTATGTCGCGAAACTCTTCCTCGTCATTGAGATCGTCGGCGAGCGCTCGAAGGTCCAGCAGGTCCTTCTGAAGGAGATCGACCCGTCCGACTATGACTGGAACGTCGCCTTCGAGAAGCCGATTCCGATCGGCCCCGTTGGTCCGATCCTGCCGCCGCCGCAGGTCACTGTTGATTTCGATGCGCAGCCCGACGCCATTCTGAGCGCGACGGGCGAGCCGCGCCGCCCTTCCATCCGCGTGTTCTACCGCGGCGGACTGGAGGACGTGACCCATCTTCGCGTCGAGGTGCGGCGTGCGACGGCCGGCGAGGCCGAGGCGACGATCGACATCCCGTATCAGGCGCCCGAGGATACGCTGTACTCGCTGTTGCTTCACACGGTCGAGCTGCTTCCCGCGACGGCATACTTCGTGCGCGGAACCTATGTGGCGCGCACCGCGCGCGTCGTGGAGCCGTCCGATTGGGTGGCGGTCACCACGCCGAACGTTCGGCTGACCGACGAAGACGTTTACCTGCCTGGGCAGCGTGAGGAGTTCGAGGAATATGTCCGCGAGCAGCTGGACTGGCTGAACAATCCTGACAGCCCGCTGCTGCCGATCATCGAGCGGATCGATGATCGCGTGGCGACCGAGCGCGATGCGCGGCTGTCGTCGACCGGCGATCTGGCGCAGTGGTCGCGCGACCTGCGCGAGACGGTTGCCCGGCAGGCGCTGCGGACGTCCGACCTGATCGTCGCTTCAGCGCGCGAGCGCGTCGTGCTGCGGCAGGAGGCCACGGCCACGGCGAACGGGCTGCGCGCCTTCGCGCTCGACCAGATCACGCTGGCGGTCGGACCCGGCTCGGCGCTGGCCGAACGCTTCTCGCTGCTGGAGGCGGAGGTCGATGCCGACCGCATCAACCTTCAGGGCGCGATCGAGAGTGTGCAGACCGTGCTGCTCGACGCTATCGGCGACGAGAGCACCGCGCGCCAGGCGCTGCGCATCCAGCTGGTCGGCCACTATACCGGCAACGATGTCACGCAGCTCACCGAGGGTCTGCTGTTTCAGGACCGGCAGGCTTGGATCAGCGAGACGCAGGCGCTGGCGCAGGCCATCGACCTGATCTCGGCCGGCGTCGGCGTGCTGTTCGACTGGCTGAAGCAGTGGAGCTGGGACGACGATGTGCTGGGCTGGAGCGGCAACGGCACGCCAGTGGCGACCGGCGGCTGGCTGCGGCCGGCAAATCACGCGACCAATCCGTTCGTCGTCTCGCCGACCGGTCTCGCCGTCAATGGCGGGCTCTACAAGCAGATCAAGGTCTACATCCGTAAGACGGGTTCGCCGACATGGGAAGGCGTCTTCTTCTGGCGCAACCCCGGCGACGCGCCCGGATGGGTCGGCGGAAAAAGCATCACGGTAGCCGAGCCGACCTATGACGGTCAGGGTCAGGCGGTGCTCACCGTCAACATGACGTGGACCGGCACCATCGACCAAATTCGGATCGACCTGTCGTCGGTGCAGGATGCAGGCAACTATTTCGAGCTGAACTGGACCTATATCGGCCGGCCGTCGCCCGGCGCCAGCCAAGCGCAGCTTGCGGCGATCCAGTCGGCGCTCGCCTCGGCTGATCTCGCGGAAGCAACGGCGCGAGAGACGTTGTCGACGGTGCTGGTCGGCCAGCCCGATCCGGATGGCCTGACGCTGGAGACGCTGAGCGGCGGTCTTCTCTTCAACGAGCGGCAGGCCCGTTCGACGGCCGATTCCGCCATGGCCTCGCTCATCCAGGGCGTGCAGGCCGAGATGCAGAACATCGGCGACGACCTCGACGCGATGGGTGCCGCGCAGTCGGCCATGCTGGTGCAGCTCAACGCGCAGGGCGACGAGATCGACATCCTCGGGCAGTCGGTCATCGACATCGGCCTGGAGCTGGACGAGAAGGCGTCGATCGGCATCACCGACGACCTGCGTGCCCAGATCGAGGAGATGGGCGGCGGCGAGACGATCCGGATGCTGGCCGAGGCCGTGCGGCAGTTGCGGCAAACCGTCAACCGCCAGGCCGTGCAGGCGGGCGACCTCTTCATCGGCTCGCGGCGCGCGCAGAACCAGCTCGCGGATATCGTCGCCGACGTGCGGCAGAGCCTGACCAACCGGATCGACATCACCGATGGTCAGGTGTCGGTGGTCGGCCAGTTGGTCAACCAGATCAACCTGAGCCTGTCTGGCTACGCCACGCTCGGCATCACCAATGCGCTGCTCGGCCGCATCGTGGAGACCGAGAACAGCATCACCCTGCTGGCGCAGGACTTGACCGCCTTCGAGCTGGAGCTTGAGGACAAGGCGTCGATCGACATCACCAACCTGCTCGCCGGCCGGATCGAGGAGACGGAGGACGGCATCGAGGCGCTGACGGAATGGCGGCTCGACATGACCGCGGAGGTGGGGCGGTTTTCGGCAAGCGGCATGTTCCGTGCCGAGCAAGTGGCGACGGAGGCCGGCGCGCTCTCCACGGTGGGCATCTCGGCCGCCGCGTCGGACGGCGCCGCCACCTCACAGGCGGCAATGTTCCTGTCGGCGCTGACCGGCGGCAAGAGCCGGATCGCCATGCTAGCCGACTTCTTCGGCATTGCCGATGGTCCGGAAGGCGCGCGCAGATATCCCTTCATCTTCGAAGATGGAGTTCTGCGGACCCATGAATTGCGCGTGGAGTGGGCACACATCCTCAACGCGGTCATCGGCTGGGCCGAGATCGAGGAAGCGGTCATCGGCAATCTCAGCGTCGCCGACCTTGACGTCGAGAACCTCGTTGTCCGGCGCATCAACATCGAGCAGGGCAGCGGCGCCGATCAGGCCTACGGTTCCGCGACCAATATCGGCAACATCGTTCCGCCAAACCCGCCGGACTTCGTGACGGTGCCGAACAATGGCACATGGACGACGATCGTCAGCCTGACGCTCAACAACAGGTCCGGTCACCCGCCGCTGATATTCCTTTCCGGCTATCAGACGATCAGCGCCGGCGGCAGCGGAACCGCCAACATGCGTCTGGTCCGGTCGGACGACCTGACGTTCGACTTCATGGGCAACCTCCCGGACCTGTCGCCAGGTGGTTATCGCAGCGTGGCGGGTGGCTTTGCCGACGTGGCGCCGCAGACGGGACCCGCAACATACCTTCTTCAGGCCCGCCAGAACATCACCAACACGACGCACAACTTCCGCGTCAAGGCTGTCGCGACGGTCAATCAACTCTAAGGAGAACATGATGCCACCCAAGCAGAAGAGCATTGAGGCACCCGCCGCTGAGGACACGGCGCCCACAGCCGCGCCAGCAGTCCTGTCGCTGGAGAAGAAGACGGCCTCCTACTACAAGCTCCAGCGCGACCGGCTGGAGCTGACCGTCATCGACCTGATGGATCAGGTGCAGACGCTCCAGGCCGAGAACGAGACGCTGCGCGCCCAGATCGCCGCGACGACCGCGCCTGCGGAGGGCGAGGTCAATGGCTGACTGGACCCCGATCTACAAGGCTGGCACGGCATCGCCGAGCAATGGCATCCAGACCGTCAACGGCCAGGGTACGAACTGGTTGACCGCTGGACTGCGCGCCGGCGATCAGTTCAAGGCCGCCGGCCTGTCGGTCAGCATCCAGAGCGTGACGAGCAACACACAGCTCATATTGGCGGAGGGCTGGCCGGGTGCGAACAGGGCCAATCTTCCCTACGAGATACTGCGCGTTTCCGATGCCGACCGCATGGTCGCCGCCAGCGCCGACCTCATGCAGGTGCTGGTTCCCAACCTGACCGCCTTCGGCGGGCTCTCCGGCCAGGCGAACAAGCTGCCCTGGTTCTCCGGTGCGGGAGCATTGTCGCTTGCCGATCTCACCCCCCAGGCGCGCCAGCTTCTCGATGACGGATCGTTCGATACGATGCTCACCACGCTCGGCGGCGGGGCAGTAGGCCGCGAGGCGTTCAAGGCGGCGACCAAGGGGGCGTTTCTGACGAATGCCGGTATTGCCTTCAATGTCGGCGTCATCGCGGACGATGCTGCTGTCACAATCAATCTCGGAAGCGGCGTCGAGGCGGCGTACGTGCTCGTCACAACCAACGTCCCGAACCACAGCGCAATTCTCGCGGCGCGCACACATACCGGCTCCAATAGCGTCCTGAAAGTCGCGCAGGGGTCCTCGACGGTGAACGTCTACGGCACTGCGCTGACGGGCACGACCGGAGCGGACGGCGCGCTCAACTTCGGTGTCGGCGCATCTACGCCGAACAACCTCTACGTGGAAAACAGGCTCGGCTCTGCGGTCGGACCGTTCTACTTCTATGTCCTCAAGCAGGGATGGTGATCATGGCCTCGGCTATCCAGGCGCGTCGAACCGACGCTGATTTCAACCAGTGGCTGTTCTTCAGGACAGTTCCCGGCACGGCCACCAACGACGACGGTGAGACGGTGCCGGCGATGGTGGAGGAGACGGTCGATGTCATCACATTCAAGGCCGATGTCGACACGCCCGAAAAGGCGCTGGCGGCGCGGGCAGACATTCTGCCGGAGCTTCAGCCGGGCTACGTCTCGCCGGCCGCCATGCAGGCGATGTACTCCAGCGCCATTCAGCAGCACCTCGACGCCAAGGCGCGCGAGCGGGGTTATGACGGCATCCAGACGGCGGTGAGCTATCGCGACGATCCGAATCCCGCCTATGCCGCCGAGGCGCTGGCGCTGTTCAACTGGCGCTCGGCGGTCTGGACAGCGTCGACTGCCATGCTTGCGGACGTGAACCCGGCGAGCCCGCCGACTGTTGAGGCTGTGCTTGCCGTGTTGCCGGCGTTCGAGTGGCCGGCATGAACCTCGCATCTCTCTTCGGCATCCTATCCGTGGGGTACGGAAAAGGTTACGCGCCTTCCCGGATAGTCAATGTCAAGGCGGCCGTGGCAGAGGATATCAAGGCCGATAAGCATGGCGATGCCCATGTGCTTCTTGGAGAGAGGGCCGGCAATCAAATTGGTTTTGATCGCAAGCACGCCGTTACCAAGGATCACATTGCCGCTATAGCCGACATGCGTGGTGGCTCCCCCGAAAGCTGAGCGCGCTGGGATATCGAACTCGTTGGGCGGGCAACTCGGCGCGCTGTCGGCGTCGATCCATGAACGGCCAGCGCCGGTGTCGATAAGAGCGACAAGCCGCGAGGTGGTTTTGTCGTGCCAATCGACCTCGCAGTCGGCAGCAACGAACGCTCTGGCACCCATTGCCGGCCCGCCGAGGCCGTCAATCAAGCGAAACGCTACAGAGATCATGTTCCCCTCCATCCCGGCGGGGAATGAACCACGGCCCTAACGGGCTGTCGAATCCTTGCGACTAAAGAGGCAAGCGGCGGCCGGCCATGGGGTTGTGTGGAGTGAGGGAAGCCGGCCGCCTGCTCCGGTGGAGAGACCGGATGCTGACTGGGTGAGGTACGCCAGTCGTCGCATTAAACACGGCGCCCTGAGAAAGGTTCCGCACCGCGAGAAAGTGCTAGGAAGCATACTGGTTCGCCAGTTTCTCCTTTAGTTCGGCCGACGCAAGGAAGTAGTTTACGCGACCGCTGCCGCCGCAACATTTGCAGTTTGGCTTCTGCTCACTGGCTGAAAGAGCTCGCCCGGTGCCCTTGCAGTCCGGACAAATAAGGTTCTCCCGCACCATCGTCTAACCCCAAGAGTTTGTTCCCCGCATCCATGAAAGCACGGATCGGGGATACTGTCGAATCCATCCCTCACATCCGGGAGAACCCCTATGAAACTGCTGCCTGACTGGCGGCGCGTGCTGCTGCGCGCCTGGAGCGTCCGGCTGTGGGCCGTGGCCGTCATCTTCATCTTCATCGACGCGGCGCTGCCGTTCATGGACGGCCTGCTGCCGATCCCGGAACGCAGCTTCGCCATCCTTTCGGGTCTCGCGGCCGTCGGCGGCCTTGTCGCCCGTCTCATTCTTCAGGACATGGGAGAAAAGCAATGAAGGGTTCGCGTATCGCAAAATGGACCGGCGGCGTGCTGGTCGCAACCGGGTTGGGCACCGCGCTTGTCGGTTTCACAGGGCCACTGGAGGGCCTGCGGCTCGTCGCCTATCAGGATGTCGTCGGTGTATGGACGGCCTGCTACGGCGAGACGGAGGGCATCAAGAAGGGCATGCGCTTCACGCGTGAGCAGTGCGATTCCATGTTCATCGGCTCGCTGACTGAGCACGAAGCGGGTATGCGCAAGTGCCTCGCCGCCCCGGACGCGCTGCCGGACAAGAGTTACATCGCCTTTGTCTCTGTCACCTACAACATCGGCGTCGGCGGCTTCTGCGGCTCGACCATGGCGCGCCGCCTCAATGCCGGCGACGTGCGAGGCGCGTGCGACGCGATGATGATGTGGGTCAAGGGCGGCGATCCGCTGCGCACCATTCAAGGCTTGGTGAACCGCCGTGAGAAGGAACGGGCGCTGTGCATCGAGGGTGCGCGCGCGGCCAGCGCTGCGCTGCCTGCTCCGGCTCCGCAGCCGGCACCAGCGCCGATGCCGATGCCGGCGCCGGCCGAGCCTGAAGGCGTCGTTCCGGAGAACAATGCGCCATGGTGGGGCATTGCCATCGCTGTAGCGCTGATGGCTGCCGGCATCGCCGCAATGCTCCTGCGGAGGAAATGATGGGCGCGGTGCTTGGCGTGTTTCTGCGCTATTGGCAGGCCGTGGCGATCGTCGCGGCCTGCCTCGCAGCTTTCACCGCATGGCAGATCGACCGCCGCGCGCAGTTTAATGCGGGTCGGCAGGCCGAGCGTTCAGCCGCGATCGAGCGGGCCAGAGATCTGATTGAAAAGAGGATGAAGGACGATGCCGAGATCAATCGCCTCGATGATGCTGGCTGGTGCCGCGAGTTTGGCTACCGCCTCCTGCCAGACGGCACCTGCGGTTGAAGGGGCCGGCTTCGTCCAGACCGCGCCTGCGCCGGCGACGGTGACCTGGCTGCGGCAGAACGATCAGCCGTTCCTTGCCGACACTGCCGGCAACAACCGTGCATGCCAGCGCGCGCCGGCCTGCCGGAAGAAGCAATGACAAGGGGCGGGGACATTGCCAGACAGCAACATTGAACGTGCCCTTGGCACGGTGATCGGAAAGCTCTCCGGGATCGAGGACCGGCTTGAGCGGCAGGATCAGAGCCGTGCAGTGCTCCATTCTCGCCTCGATCATTTGTCCACCCAGACGACCCGGTTGGAGGGAGACTTGTCGACCATTCGGAGAAAGGTCGACGACATGGAGAAGGTGACGGTCGAGGTGACGACACTGCGCACCAAGGCGCAGGGCGCCGGCACGCTCGGCCGCTGGCTGATTCGGCTTGGCATTGCGATCGTCACTGCTGCGGGCTGGGCGCTGGGTGCCTATACGTGGATTACCGGCCGTCCGCCGCCTTGACCCGCCTTCATTCTTGCCGGAAATATTCTGGTTGCGGCGGACCCTCCAGGCCGCATCTCAGGCATCGCCCCGCTGGCTCTGGCCGGCGGGGCTTTTTGCGTTTCAGGCAAGCCTAAGCTTGGTTCGGATCAGGCTGCGCGGTGGTCTGATAGCGAAGGATGATCTTCTCCGCCCGTCTGGCGCGATCTTCCTCGCTCTCGCCTGGTACGCTGTCCCTGTCCATCTCTTCCTGCATCTGCTTGACCTGCTCGGGCGTGAACACGCCGGCGTAGGCTTCCAGATATCTCAGCATCCCGCGATCTCCCTCGATGAAGGCGGCATAAATTCATTCAAGTGCGACGATGGAGGCCGGTCAAGCGCCGGCGTGTATGAACTCAGACCGCAGTGCCGACCAAAGAACCTATTGCGGCCGTCAGAGCCATGGCGAGCGCACCCCAGAAGGACACGCGAAGCGTTGCTTTTGTGATGTCAGCTCCGCCAGCTCTGGCGCCCAGCGCACCAAGCGCAGCCAAGAAAAACAGGGAGGCGATCGAGACTGTCGCCACGAGTATGGATGTCGGAGAAATTGATACGACGATGAGGGGCAGGATAGCACCAACGGAGAATGTCGCTGCTGAGGTCAAAGCCGCCTGAATAGGCTTTGCCGTCATGACATCGGAGATCCCAAGCTCATCGCGTGCATGTGCCCCGAGCGCATCCTTTGCCATGAGCTGATCCGCAACCTTGTGCGCAAGATCGCTATCGAGACCGCGCGCAACGTAAATTTGTGCCAATTCTTCGCGTTCGAACTCCGGCTGGGTTTCGAGCTCCAGCCGTTCCCGCTCCAGATCGGCCTTTTCAGTGTCCGATTGCGAGCTGACGGACACATATTCGCCGGCCGCCATTGACATCGCGCCAGCGACGAGACCGGCGATCCCGGCCACAAGTATCTCCGATCGCCCCGCAGAAGCTGACGCCACGCCGACGATGAGGCTGGCGGTTGAGACGATCCCGTCGTTCGCGCCTAAGATGGCGGCACGCAACCAGCCGATGCGGGAAACCAGATGGTTCTCGGTATGAGAACGGTTCATTCGTCCTACTCCATGTCCGGCACCGGCCCATGCGAAAACAGCACCGTCGGCTCGCCATATTCCCCGATTGCCGGGTTTGCCTCCCGGCTCCACGCGATCACGGCCGCGTGCTTCTGCGCGAGCGACTTCGCTGTGCGGATCGCGCGCTCTTCGCTCTGCTGCTCGGCAGGGCCGAACACAGGTTGCATGTCGCCTTCCTCGTCGGCGTCGAAGGCAACCACGACGATGAGCTTCGGCAGCTTTTGCTGTGGCGTGATTGTTTCGCGCATACCGGCGATCCTGCCTTCGTGTCCCTCGCCGGTCAATGAGGCTGGTCAGGCGGGTATGTCTGAGAGAGAAGATTATATCTCTAGGCCAGCCAGAGAAAAATCAGGCGGCCATCGCAAATGCTTCGCGCGTTCTCGCGAACGGCACGACGACATCAGCCGCCTCTCCAAGCAGGACTTTGTCCGCTTGGCTCGTACGCTCTGGATTGGTGAGCATAACGGTTCGGCGTACCGGGTCATCGAGACGGGCGATGTCCGTAAACTTAACGAAGGCTGAGTTTATAGAGACATGGCTTGGCGAAACCAACTCGATGAGGCGAGGGGTCTTGTCTCTCACAATCGCTGCGTCGAAACGCCACTTTTTCAGGGAGCGCCCGCGCATCTCATAGTCGAAATGTGCTTGAACGCCAAAAAACTCACGTACTGTGGACCTGAACACCTCCGTCAGATCGTGCTCGCGTTCCTCGCCAAGTTTCTGCGCGGTCTGTTCTACGGTCTTGCGGCTGGCTGACCCGACGAACAAGATGGCATTGGCAAGCCATTCGCGAGTGACGCGAGTTGTGAAAAAGCAGCTGCCGTCATAGTCAACGCCATGAAACTGGGCAATCTGAGGGGCAAGGCGCGCGAACACTGTCGTGCCGCCAAGATGCTCGGCCTCCATATATCCGTTGCCTTGGTCGCTGACATAGAACTCGTCGTTATGTCCCCGAACCCGCACGACAACAGATGCGCCGCCCGGATACGTTTGAGGTAGCGCGACGAGTCCTTCACCTTGATCGATGCCGGTAATCACCAATTCCTTGGCGACTTCATCGACCAGTGCTTGCATTGACAAGTCTCGGTTCAAACCAGCTGTCGCGACCATACCGGTTCCTCCACCCAGAAATCAGGGATTACGAACTCATCCCGAACAAGCTCCATAACATCTTCGAATCTAACAAATTCCTGTTCGATTGGAAACGCTAGAGGGAGACGTCCTTCGGGGCGGAACGCGTCCAAACCGAGGTACCTGTTGGATCCAAACCGATGGATTTGCCGTCCGTGTATTACGGGTGGCGCTCCATGATGGTTCAAAGGATTTCGATGCGGCTTTAACGGGTTCTCAGGATCGAATTCAATTCTGCCGAGATGGAACGTTGCACCCCGGATTGTTGCGAATAGCAAGGCAACAAGGCCATAGAATGGCCGCGACGAAGGCGTCGACCGTGGGCCATGCATCACGAGGCGTGCACCGCCGATCTGCGCCCCCTCAATCGCTAACGGCAGGCTCAAGTCAATGAATTCTGCGTTCCCTTTGTGCTCTATGACCCACTCACCCAAACCGACCGGGCTTTTTGTTGAAGTCGCTATAGTTTCGAGATCAAGCAGTATGTCGTCGTCACGCCCCAAGCGCCCCCTCCCGATACCATTCCCGCCCCCTTACAACTAACACCTGCTTCCCCTTCCTCCCGCACCTCAATGCAGCGGCGGCAACCCCTTCGCCCGCATTCCCCTGAGCGACTTCGGCTTATCCGCCTCCATCCGCTCATGCACTTTCGCTAGCGTCTCGATCCACGCTGCGGCCTTCGGCGGGATTTCCTCCAACCCCATAACCCACGCCTCGATCAAGCCCTCGTCGCAACCGAATATGTCTGCGAGCTGGTCATTGGACCAGTGCAGGGCTTCTAGACATTTGACGAGCCGCGCAGGGGTCATTCGGCCGCCTCATGTGCGGACGCTATTTCCGCACAAACCGCGGCAAGATGCTTGTCCAGCACATCCAGCGTCCTGATCATTTCCCCCAAGGCCATGCCGAACGGCGACAAGTCACTGGCCACCTTGGCGGCAACGCGCATCGGTTCTTCAGCATTATCAAAACAGGCCAAGCGCTGAACAAACGTGACCATCCCAAGCCCTCCTCCCGAAGGCCCCTCGGGTGAACGTTAACTGCGGATTGCGAAAACCTGCAAGGGGCATCGGCACTATCAGCGCTCCCACTTCCCGTACAGGATGAACATGCTGTGGCCGCGGACATCGCAGCCGGTGCATTTCAGGTTCTCACCCACGACGCTGACCAGCGACCTCCTGCCGTGCTTCCGCTGGATGTCGTATCTGTCGACCCGGCCATAGCTGCGGCACGCGCGGCAGATCGCCCCGAGCACCCACCAGTCCGGGATCATGTCGAACCGGACGGATCGGTAGTCGCCGTCCGGCGCGAACCGCGCGACGCTGATCGTGGCGTCAGATGTCGCGAGGCGATCGGGGATGAGGTCGATGCCTCGGCGGTGCTTCATAGGAACTCCGTGGGACGAGGTTCCTATTCTGTTCTCTTGTCGGATGGAGAGTCAATCCGAGCAATGCGGTAACGGCCCTAAGCAAAATCAAAGACTTGCATTTAAGGCGGCATTAACCATGCGGCTGCCGCCGTCATTGCGCGGCATCGGTTCCGGGGTCGGGCTTCGACAGGCGGCCTTCGGACAGCGCGAGAATTGCCGTGAACAGGTCGGCCCTGTGCAGGAGGCCCGCGACCTCGCCGCCGCGCAGCACCGGATAGACGCGATGCGAGCGGGCGAGGAATTCCTCGGCGGCGGAGACGAGATCGAGGTCGGCCGGCAAAGCGCGCACCTCGCGGCTCATGAAATCGGCGACGCTGCCGTCCCACTGCTGATAGTAGCTGGCGTTCAGCATGGGGCGGAAACAGTCCTTCTCGGTCAGGATGCCGACGAGGACGCCGGCATCGTCGAGCACGGGCGCCGCGGCTATGCCAATGCGCGCGAAGGCGGCAACGGCTTCGCGAATCGGCGTCGCGGGCGACAGGCGCAGGAAATCGGCGCGCATGACGTGCTCGATGGCGGTTTCGGCGTTCATCATGGATTTTCCTCGTTCTTGTGCGGGCAGCCGTCGCAGCGCGCGCCGCCGACGCAGGCGAGTCCGTCGCAGCCCCGGCGCGGCGCACCGCGCCCCATCAACAGGCCGGCGCCGAGGCCGAGGGCGGCCAGGCAGACGATCAGGACGGCAAGGATCGCTTCCATCGCAGCCTCACACCAGATGTCGCGCGAAACGTCCGGTGGTGGCGCGGCGCAGGCCGTCGCCTTCACGGAACAGGAAAAGGGCGGATATGCCGCGCTGGTCGGCCAGCGCAGGACCGTCTCCGCCGCCGGCCATCAGCGCTGTGGCCCAGCCATCAGCCTCCCGGCCGGTCGGCGCCAGCACCGACACCGATGCCAGCCGGCTTTCCACCGGCTCGCGGGTTGCAGGGTCGATGATGTGGCTGAAGCGCCGGCTGCCGATGTCGTAGCCGTTGGCCCGGTCGCCCGAGGTGGCGACGGCCATACCGTCGAGCCGCAGGGCGCCTGCAAGGCTGTCCATGGTGGGTCTTGGATCCTCGATGCCGACCTGCCAGATGCGTCCCGACGGATGGCGCCCACGCGCCGCGAGCTCGCCGCCGAGATCGATGAGGAAATGGTCGTGTCCGGCGTCCAGCAGGCGCGCGGCCATCCGGTCGAGCGCGTGCCCCTTGGCGATGCCGCACAGGTCGAGCGTCAGCGCCGGGTCCGCCTTGGCGATGTGAGCGTCGTCGGCGCTCAGGCCATGCCAGCCGCCGGCCGGCATGCTGCCGTCATGGATCGGCCCGAAGCCCCAGCGGGCGACGAGCGGCCCGACGGTGGGATCGAACCGCCCCTCGCTCGCTTCCGCCACCGCGAGCGCCGCCCGCGTGACCTCGGCGATTTCGGACGAAACGGCCATGTCCCGCGCGTTGGCGGAATTGAAGCGAGAGATGACGCTGTCGGCGCGCCATGGCGAGAAGTCGAGGTCGAGACCGGCCAGCAGTTCGTCCAGCGCCGCGCGCAGCGGCCCGGCCGCCGTCCCGGCCGGCAGGGAGATGCGCCAGCTCGTGCCGAAGGCGCTTCCGTCGATGGTGGTTAGCGCCGGCGCACCACGCGCGATAGCCGGCGCGGCGCCGAGGCAGGCGGCTCCGCTGAGGGCGAGGAAGTGGCGGCGGTCGGGTCGAAAGCGCATGGTTTAGCCTCCGAAATCGTCATTGTAGATGGAATGCGGTTCCACACCCAGCCGGTACAGCATGGCCAGCACGGCCGAGATCATGACCGGCGGGCCGCAGAGATAATATTCGCACTCGTCCGGCGCCGGGTGGTTGGCCAGCGCCTTGCGCACGGTGTCGTGGATGAAGCCCGTCGCCCCGGTCCAGCGGTCGGACGGCGCGGGGTCCGACAGCGCCGGCGTCCAGGTGAAACTGGGATGTTTTGCGGCGATCTCCTCGAACTCCTCGACGTAGAAGAGGTCGGCGGCGGTGCGCGCGCCGTAGAAGAAGGACATCTTCCGCTTCGTGCTGAGGCCGATCTGCTCGTGGATCATCGCGCGCAGCGGCGCCATGCCCACGCCGCCACCGATGAACACCATCTCGCGCTCCGTCGGCTGGACATGGAACTCGCCGAAGGGACCGCCGACCTCGATCGTGTCGCCGGGCCTGAGCGAGAACAGGTAGGACGAGACCACGCCGGGCGGAATGTCGTGCTCGCGGCCGGCGGGCGGCACGGCCAGCCTTATGTTGAAGACGATGCGGCCGGTGTCCTGCGGGCGGCTGGCGATCGAATAGGCGCGGGTGACCGGCGCGGGCGACACCGATTTCAGCGACGGCCAGCCGGCGATGCGCCATGCCTGCTCATGTGCGGGATCGATCGCGATCGCCGCGAAATCGAGGCTGTAGGCCGGTGCCGTCAGTTGGGCGAAGCCGCCGGCGCGGAAGCGGAACTCGCGGCCCGCCGGCAGTTCCAGCACCAGCTCGCGGATGAGCGGCGCCAGCATGCGGTTGGAGAGCACCTTGCAGGGGAAGGCCTCCGCCGCCAGCACGTCGGCCGCCACGGTGACATCCACCGGCCCGCGCAGCTTCGTCTGGCAGGCTAGGCGCAGGTGGGCGCGCCGCTCGGCGGGCGAGAGGATGCCCAGTTCCGTCGCCTGCGGGTCGCCCAGCCCCGGCCCCTCCACCGCCACGCGGCACAGGCCGCATGTACCGCTGCCGCCGCAGGCGGCGGGGATGCCGATGCCGGCGCCGTGGAGCACGGCGAGAAGCTGGTCGCCGCGCGCCGCCGCGATTTGCGTGCCGCCATTGACGGTGACGCTCACCGTGCCCTGCGGGATCAGCAGGCCGCGGGCGAAGATGAGCGCCGCCGTCAGGCCGACGACGAGCAGAACGATGAAGAGGGAGCCCAGCGCGATCTCGGTCATTGGGCCGCCATCTGCGCGAAGGAGGAGAAGCCGAGCGACATCATGCCGGTGATGAGGAAGGCGATGCCGAGGCCCCGCAGCCCGGCGGGAAGGTCGGCATAGGCGAGCCGGGCGCGCACGGCGCCGAGCATCACCACGGCCAGCGCGAAGCCCGCGCCGCTGCCGAGGCCGTAGACCGCGGCTTCCGCGAAATCGTAGCGGCGCTCGACCATGAAGAGGCTGCCGCCGAGGATGGCGCAATGGATCGTCAGCAGGGGAAGGAAGGCGCCGAACGCCGCCTGCACCTTCGGCAGGTAGCGGTCGAGCACCATTTCGAGAAGCTGGACGCTGCCGGCCACGACGCCGATGAAGGTCAAGAGCGACAGGTAGGAAAGATCGACATCCGGCATGCCGGCCCAGCCCCATGCGCCCGGCGCGAGCACGGCGGAATAGATGAGCTGGTTGAGCGGCACCGTGACGCCCATGACGAGGATGACGGCGACGCCGAGGCCGAAGGCCGTGTCCGGCCGCCGCGACAGGGCCAGGAAGGTGCACAGGCCGAGGAAATAGGTCAGCGGCATGTTCTCGACGAACATCGCCCGCAGGAAGAGCGCGCCGAGATCGCTCATCGGCGGTCCTCCCCGATTTCGTGCGGCGGGAAGTCGGGGTCGTCCGCCTGCTCGGGCCAGATGCTGCGCATGGTCCAGACCAGCGCGCCGAGCAGGAAGAAGGCGCTGGGCGCCAGAAGCATGAGGCTGAGCGGCGTGAACCAGCCGCCCTGCTCGGCCAGCGGCAGGACCTGCATGCCGAGCAGCTTGCCGGTGCCGAAAAGCTCGCGGCAGGCGCCGATCAGGGTGAGCACCAGTCCGTAGCCGAGGCCGCTGCCCAGCGCATCGACCATGGAGGGCAGCGGCGGATTGCTGCGGGCGAAGGATTCGGTGCGGCCGAGCACGATGCAGTTGGTGGCGATCAGGCTGACGAAGACCGAGAGGCGCTGGCTGAGCTCGAAGAACCACGCCTTCAGGCACTGGTCGATGACGATCACCATCGAGCCGATGATGATGATCTGGACGATGAGGCGGATGGAATTGGGGATATGCCGGCGTATCAGGCTGATGATGCCGGCCGCGAGCACGACCACCACCGTCAGCGAGACCGACATTGTGAGCGCCGTGTCGAGCGAGGTGGTGACGGCCAGCGCCGAGCAGATGCCGAGGATCTGGAGCGTCACCGGATTCTGCCGGATCAGCGGCGCGGTCAGCGTGCTCCAGAGGCTTTCGCCGGCGGCCATGGTCAGAAATCCCCCCGCCGGATGGCGGCCATCAGCGGCCCGTAGCCCTTCGGCCCGACCCAGAAGCGCACCATATTGGTGATGGCGTTGCTGGTGCGGGTGGCGCCGGTGATGCCGTCCACCTCGTAGTCGCTGCGCGCCGGCCCGCGGGCGACGGCGAAGCGCGCCGCGCCGGTGTCGTCGAAGAGCTGCTTGCCGGCAAAGCTCTGCTGCCAGAGCGGTTCCTCGATGCGCGCGCCGAGCCCCGGCGTCTCCGCCTGTTCGGTGACGGCGATGCCGGCCAGCGTGCGCATGTCGCCGCTGAGCGCCAGCAGTGCCTGGATGCGGCCGTTATAGCCGGTGCCGACGACCGGCAGGATGGCGAGCGAGACCCTCTCGCCGCTGCGCAGAAGATAGATCTGCGCGTAATTCGGCCGGTTGCCGATGCCGGCGATGTCGTCGGCGGGCGACAGAGCGGTCCAGTTGGCCTGATCGGAAAGTGCGGCTTCCAGCGTTTCGGGTGTGAGATCGGCGGCGGCAGCGCCCCTGTCCAGATCGATGACCACGGTGGAGAGCGAATCGCCGCCCGCTTCCTCGATGAGGCTGGAGATGCCGGGCACGGCTGCGATGAGCGATTCGAGGCGTGCGCGTTGCTCGGCCGCCCGGTTCTCGGCCTGGATCGGCCGCAGCACGACGGTCGCCGCCGTGACGAGCAGGGCGCATATCGCGGAGACGAGGAAGGCGACGGCCAGCGTCTTGGCGCGGCTGTCGTTCGGCGTGCGCAGGAAGCGCCGCCAGAGCGAGATCGGGTTGAGGTCAGCCAAGGCGTTTCCTCCGTGCGAGCCACAGGCGCATGGCGATTTCGTCGAAGAGCGGCGCGGCGAGCGAGGCGAGCAGCGCCGCCGAGACCGCGATCTGCACCGGCGCGGCGGCGCGCCATCCGAAGGCGAAGAGCAGCACCAGCGCGCCGTAGAGCATGCCGTGGAGCCAGCGGCCGAGCCCGGTCGCCGCGCTCGTCACGGGGTCGCAGACGAGCAGCGCCATCACCACGGCGGCCGCCGTGACGACGGGTGTGGCAAGGCCGCCGCCATACCATCCGGCGGCAAGGACGATGGCCGCGCCGGCGATGACGCGCCAGGACATGACGCCAGTGAACGTGCCGATGGCGACGACGGCGATCACCGACCAGCCGAGTTGGACCGGCAGCATGGGCCATGGCGCGGCCGGAAAGCCGAAGCCGAGGAAGGCGATGGTCACCGTCGCCGGATTGACGACATTGCGGCCCCAGCCGCCGAAAGCGAGCTCGCCGGCGACAACGCCGAAGCTGATGCCGATCAGCATCGGGATCGGACCGAGATCGACGGGCGCGAGCACGGCGATGGCCAGCGCCGTCAGGGCGCCGGCGAAGGATGGGGGTTGGGCGCGCGCGAGCATGAAGGCGACGTGCCAGAGGCCGGCGGCGACGAGCACGAAGACGAGCCGCATCGCGCCCGCCGCTCCCGTCGCCAGAAGCCATGTCGCAGCGAGCGGCAGGGCGGCCGCCAGAAGCAGCAGCGCCACGGTCTCGCGGTCCCAGATGCCGCGGGTCATGCCTGCTCCTCCGCCCTGATGCGGTCGAGCATCGCGCGCAGCATGGTGGCGATGCGCGGCGAGGCGGCGGTGACATAGTCGGCGAGCGCCACGTCCTCCTCGATCAGCGACAATGCGCCGAGCCGGACGGCGCTCTCGGTATCGTTGGACGCGATCGACCGCACCAGCGGCGCGGCCGGCAGGACGCCGCCGAAGGCCTGGTCGAGCGCGGCGGTGGGGATGATCGGCAGCGGCCGGCTAGAGCGCCTGAGCGCCGCCGAGAACCAGTGCGACATGCCCTGCGGCGCGCCGCCGCCGACCGCCGTCACCTGCCGGCGCCATTGGCCGAGCCAGCGGCCTTCCACGCCGTCGAGCGACGAACCGGAGAGCAGGCGGTGGGGACCCGGCCGGACGATATCGAAAGTGAGCGCACGGAGGTCGGCGCCGGGCTGGCAGCGCACGAGGCGGCTCTCGCGCAATGCGTTGCCCGAGACCGACACAAGCCGGGTCTCCGGCACCAGCCCGTCGGCGAGGAACGCGCCGATGCCGGCGACGTCCTCGGCATGGATGTCCCAGACGGCGCGGCCGATGGCCGCCGGAAAGCGCGCGGCGAGCTGGAAGCCGGCAAGGCCGTGCGGATGGACGGGGCTGATCTTCACCAGCCGGATCCTGTCGCTGTCGCCCCCGATATTGCCTATCCCGCCGTCGTGGCAGACCATCACCGGCCCGGCGATGAGTCCGGCGAGCGCGCGCAGGCCGCGTGCAAAATCCTCCTCGCGGCCCTCCAGCGCCAGCCGCGGCGCCGGTGCGTCGGGCCGCGTGTCCGCCGCCATGACGAGGATGGCAGCGGGCTCTTCCTCCGGCAGGGGAACGCGGCCGAAGGGCCGGGAGCGGAAACAGGGCCACAGGCCCGCCGCCAGCAGCGCGGCGCGGGTTGCGGCCGCATCGTCGCCCCCACGCGCGGCAGCGACGCCATGCACATGGCGTCCCGCTCCGGGCACGTGGAAGAAGAGCACCTGCGAGAGCCGGCGGCCGGGGCCGAGGTCGATTGCCGCGATATCGCCGGCCACCGGGGCGACGAGGGTGAGCGCGGGGTGCCGGCGCGAGCGGAGCACCGGCGCGCCCTGGGCCACCCTCTCGCCCGCAGCCACAAGCATGTCGACGCGGAAATCGTCTTCCGCGCGGGCAAACAGCGCGCTCTGGTCGGTGATCTGGGTCCGGATGTCGTCGCTCGCGGGCTTTGGCAATTCGTTCTGCAAAACGTTAAACCGGTTGATGCGTCCGGGCATTGATCTGGATCAGTGCGGCGGACATTGTCCGCGCATAGGTTACATTGTCATTATCACGCTAACAGAGGCCAGCCGGACCCAGCAAATTGCGAGGCAGAAATGCGCCGAATCCTGATCCCGCTCGTGGCACTTTGCCTGCTCCTGCCGGTAACCGGCGCATTCGTGACGCGTGCGATGGAAAGCCCGGTGCAGCTCGCGCAGGGCAGCACCGGGGAAGCGCCGATCTACGTCATGCCCAAGGCAGGGCCGTTCGCGCCCGATCAGGTGGCGATTCCGCAGAGTACCTCTATCGCCGCCTGGGCGCGGTCGGGGCATTCGGACGCCTCGTCCATCTCCTTCTCCTACTGGAACAGCGCCGGCGCCGTCCCGCCGGTCTGTGCGGTCTGTCATTCGGGCATCGGCTTCCGCTCCTTCCATGGGCTGGACGGCAGCGAGCCGGGCCTTCCCGGCGCGCCGGTGCCAGTCGGCGGCGTGGTGGACTGCGAGACCTGCCACAGCCCCGGACTGGCCGCGGTCCAGACCATCACCTTTCCGAGCGGCATCAGCCATCCCGTCAACAGCGGCGAGGCGTCGTGCATGACCTGCCATCAGGGCCGCGCGGCCGGCACGACCGTCGCGCGCGCGGTGGACGGCAAGGCCGAAGACACGCCCGATCCGCAGCTCGCCTTCGTCAATCCGCATTATGCGACCGCGGCGGCGACCATGCTCGGCGGCTATGGCGGCATGGGCTACCAATATCCGGGGAAGGACTATTCCGGGCGCTTCCTGCATGCCAGGCCGGTCGAGACCTGCGCCTCGTGCCATGACCCGCACAGCCTGAGCGTCGCGGAGCAGACCTGCCTGACCTGCCACGCGTCGGGCAAGGCGGCGGAAATCCGCATCTCGCGCGTCAGCTTCGACGGAAGCGGCGACCTGAAGAAGGGCATCCGCGCCGACATCTCCGCCAATGCGAGCCGGCTCATGACGATGATGGAGGACTATGCCGCCAAGGTCGCCGGCGTTCCCGTCCATTATGACGGTAGCCGCCACCCCTATTTCTTCGCCGACGCCAATGGCGACGGCGTCGCCGACCAGGCCGACGGCAAGCCGGTGGCATATGCGTCGTGGACGCCGCGCCTGCTCAAGGCGGCCTATAACTGGAAGGTTGTCAATTCCGACGCCGGCATCCACGTCCACAATCCGCATTACGCGCTGGAGCTGCTCCACGATGCGATGGAGGACCTGGCCGGGCCGCTGGAGCTTGATTTCGCCGCGCTCGGATTGCGGCGGTAGTTGCGCGGCCCGGCGAATGGATGTCGCCGAAGCCGATCGAAGAGGAGGATCCCGATGGTTCAGTTGCGTAGCCTTGCAGCAAATTCGCCCACCCGCCGCTCGCACTGGCAGGCGCTCGGCCTGAGCGAGGAGGATCTGCTCAAGCCGAAGATCGCGGTGATCAATTCATCGTCCGAGCTGGCGATCTGCTACGCCCATCTCGACGGCGTCGCCAAGGTGGTGAAGGAGGCGATCCGCGCCGCCGGCGGCGTTCCCTTCGAGGTCCGCACGACCGCGCCGTCAGACTTCATCACCGGCGCGGCGCAGCGCGGAAGCTACATCCTCTCCGCGCGCGATCTCGTGACCAACGACATCGAGGCGCAGGTCGAGGCCGCCCTGCTCGACGGCATGATCTGCCTCACCTCGTGCGACAAGACGCCGCCGGCGCATCTGATGGCCGCCGGCCGGCTGAACATCCCCACCATCCTCGTCATCGGCGGCTATCAGGCGTCGGGGATGATCGACGGGGAGCATGTCGACCTGGAGGACCTGTGGTCGGGCACCGTGGCGCAGCGCTTCGGCCGGCCGTTCCCGCATGACGAGAAGGAGATGGTCCGCCAGGCGGTGCGTGGTCCCGGCGTGTGCACCGGCATGGCGACCGCCAACACGATGCATTGCGTGGTCGAGGCACTGGGCTTCTGCCTGCCGGGCTCGGCGCCGGTGCGCGCCAACAGCGCCAAGATGTTCGATTCGGCCCGCCGCTCGGGCGCGCGCATCGTCGAGATGGTCAATGAGGACCTGCGGCCGCGCCGGATTCTCACGCCGGCGGCCTTCCGCAACGCGGTCGCCACCGTGCTCGCCGTCTCCGGCTCGATCAACGCGATCAAGCATCTCCAGGCCATCGCGGTCGAGGCCGGGGTCGATGTCGATATTTTCCGCATGTGGGACGAGATCGGCCGCAAGGTGCCCGTCCTTTCGGCCGTGCGGCCGAATGGCGAGGTCAGGATCGAGCAGTTCGAGGATGCCGGCGGCGCGGCGGCGACGCTGAAGCAGCTCGCGCCGGTGATCGACATGGATGCGCTGACCTGCACCGGCCGCACGCTGGCCGAGAATCTCGCCGACCAGCCGATCGTCGACGACGAGATCATCCGGCCGCTCGATCGGCCGGTCTCCGAGGGCCCGTCCATCGCCATCTTGAAGGGTTCGCTGGCGCCCGAAAGCGCGGTGGTGAAGCTCGGCATCCGCGACGGCACGCGGCCGGAATATTTCGAGGGGCCGGCGCGCGTGTTCGAGAACTCCGACGACACGCTCGCGGCGATCGAGAAAGGCGAGGTCAAGGCCGGCGACGTGGTGATCCTGCGCGGCCAGGGCCTCACTGGCAGCCCGGCGATGGGCGGCGGCGGTTCGATCGTGCTCTTCGCCATCGATGCGGCGGGTATAGCGCAGGAGACGGCCTTCATCACCGACGGCCAGCTTTCCGGCCTTTGCCTCAAGGGCCTGACCGTGGCCGAGGTGGCGCCGGAAGCCGCCGTCGGCGGGCCGATCGGCCTCATCCATGACGGCGACCGGATCAGGATCGACGTGGCATCGCGCTCCATCGAGCTGCTTGTCGATGCCGACGTGCTTGCCGCCCGCGCCGGCGAGATCCGCACTCCGAGAAAAGCACCGGGCTATCTCGGCATCTACCAGCGAAGCGTGCAGCCCATGTCCACCGGGGCGGTTCTGGTGAAATAGGGCCACGCAAAACCCCGCCGGCATGACCGGCGGGGTTTTTGATTTCAGTCTGTGCGTGTCGCTCAGGAATGATAGGCCACTTCGCCGTGCGAGGTGACGTCGAGGCCGGTGCTCTCGGCTTCCGGCGTCGGGCGCAGGCCGACCGTCACGTCCACCAGCTTGTAGAGGATCGCGGAGACCACGCCGCACCAGACGATGGTAATGACGACGGCCATGATCTGGGTCCAGACCTGCGAGCCCATGGTGACACCCTCGGCATAGCCCACGCCGCCCAGCGAGGAGGAAGCGAGGATGCCGGTGCCGATGGCGCCGATGATGCCAGCCACCCCATGGATGCCGAACACGTCCAGCGAGTCGTCGTAGCCGGCCCTGATCTTCACGACGGCGACGAAGTAATAGGCGACCGCGCTGGCGACCGCGCCGAGCACGATGGCGCCGACCGGACCGACGAAGCCCGCCGCCGGGGTGACCGCGACGAGGCCGGCGATGATGCCGGATGCGCCGCCCAGCATGGACGCCTTGCCGCGCACCGACTTCTCGATCAGCGACCAGGCGATGACCGCGCCCGCGGTGGCGGTGAAGGTGTTGATCATGGCGAGCGCCGCGCCGCCGCCTGCGCTGAGCGCCGAGCCGGCATTGAAGCCGAACCAGCCCACCCACAGGATGCCGGCGCCCACCAGCGTCAGCGGCAGGCTGTGCGGAGCCATGTTCTCCTTGCCGTAGCCGAGACGCTTGCCGACGATGATCGCGCCGACCAGTGCCGCGATGCCGGCATTGATGTGAACCACGGTGCCGCCGGCGAAGTCCATCGTGCCCCAGCCGAAGAAGAGGCCGTTCGCGTCCCATGCCATGTGGGCGATCGGGAAGTAGACCAGGCTGACCCACAGGACGACGAAGAGGATCGCCGCGCCGAACTTGATGCGCTCGGCGAAGCCGCCGATGATCAGCGCCGGCGTGATGCAGGCGAAGGTCATCTGGAAGGCGATGAAGACGAGCTCGGGGATCGTGCCCGATTCCGAATCAGGCGTCACGCCGGCAAGGAACAGCTTGCCGAGGCCGCCCCAATAGGGACTCTCGCCGCCGCCGAAGGCGAAGGAATAGCCCCAGACGACCCACACCACGATGACGGTGGCTGTGATCATCGTGCACTGCATGAGAACCGACAGCACGTTCTTGGCGCGCACCAGTCCGCCATAGAACAGAGCGAGGCCCGGCAGGATCATGAACAGGACCAGGATGGTGGAAACCAGCATCCAGGCCGTGTCGCCGCTGTTGATGGCGGAGACGGGTTCGGCGGGCGGCGCCCCCGGCGCGGCCTCCTGCGCGAATGCGGCGACCGTGCCGAGGGCCGCGAGCGCAAGCGTGCCCAGCAGGGCATTTCGCGCCAGAGGCGCGATCCTTGAGGAAAGGCTCATCATATTCTCCATGAATTCTCGTTGCCTGCCGCTCACAGCGCGTCGGAATCGGTTTCGCCGGTGCGGATGCGGACCGCCTGCTCGATGCCGAAGACGAAGATCTTGCCGTCGCCGATCTGCCCCGTCCTGGCGGTGCTGGTGATGGCGTCCACCACCTTGTCGACCAGCTCGGACGGCACAGCGACTTCGACCTTGATCTTGGGAAGGAAGCTCACCGCATATTCGGCGCCGCGATAGATTTCGGTATGCCCCTTCTGCCGCCCGTAGCCTTTGACTTCGGTGACAGTCAGGCCCTGTATGCCGACGGCGGTGAGCGCCTCGCGCACCTCGTCGAGCTTGAACGGCTTGATGATCGCCATCACGATTTTCATAAGGTTTCACCCTTTGCCAATGCGGTCCCCCGCGTTGCGTGCCACCACCGGCGCCTGAGACGACCGGAGCGTGCAAAGGGTGATTCAAGGTCCGTGCCAAATTGGCGCCGGCGGACCTAATCGACTGTAAATCCTGGGAAATGCCTGAGAGACAGGCAGAGGCATGCCGCCGCTGCCATCAGCAATTGCACATCAAATATGCAATATTTGCGATTTGCCTATTTTGTGCGCAGGCGGATGAGGCCTTCCTGCGCGGTCGAGGCGATCAGGCGCCCTTCGCGCGTATAGAGGAAGCCGCGCGACAGGCCGCGCGAACCGATCGAGTTCGGGCTGTCCTGCGTATAGAGTATCCAGTCCTCGAGGTTGTAAGGCCGATGGAACCACATGGCATGGTCGAGACTCGCCATCTGGATGCCCGGGTCGAAGCCGGTGCGCCCATGCGCGTAATTGGCCGTGTCGAGCAGCGTCATGTCGGAGAGATAGGCGAGGATCGCGGACTGGAGCTGCCGGTTGTCCGGCACCTTGCCGAGCGTGCGGATCCAGACGTTCTGGCGCGGCGGCAGCGGATCGCGCGTCGTGTAATGGGCGATATTGACAGGCTTGATCTCGACCGGCCGGTCCCGCGCCCAGAATTTGCGCACGACTTCGGGAACGGCATCGCCCATGGAGTCCATCAGCTCGTGCTGGGTCAGCAACTGCTCCGGCGGCGGCACATCGAGCGGCACCGGCATCTGGTGCTCGGCGCCGTCCTCTTCCACATGGAAGGAACATTCCAGCGAGAAGATCGCCTTGCCGTGCTGGATCGCGGTGACCCGCCGCGTGGTGAAGGAACCGCCGTCGCGCAGGCGGTCCACCTGATAGACGATCGGGACGTGCGGATCGCCGGCGAGCATGAAATAGCAATGCAGCGAATGGACGTGGCGCTCCGCATCGACGGTGCGCTGCGCCGCGACCAGCGCCTGGCCGATCACCTGGCCGCCGAAGACGCGCTGCCAGGCCGATTCCGAACTGCGACCACGGTACAGGTTGTGTTCGATCTGCTCCAGGTCGAGTATGGCGAGCAGTTCCTGCATCGCTGCGGTCATGGCGGCGGGTTCCCTTGGCTGGTTGCGGACTGGTTCCAACAGGAAGGCCGAGGCAAGTCAACACGCCTGCGCGGGAACAGGTATTGAAGGAGGCGATCATGGTGGACACCAAGACGAGTGACGCGAAGCTCCGGCCCATGGACGTGGTCGTGGCGGGCGCAGGCTATGTCGGCATGGCCGTCGCCGTCGCGATCCGCGATGCGCGGCCCGACATGGCGATCGCGGTGGTGGACGCCGCGCCCGCCGGCGCCTGGGAGCGCGACGGACGCGCCTCGGCGGTGGCCGCCGCGGCGACGCGGATGCTGGAGCGGCTCGGCCTGTGGGCCGAGATCGCCCCGCATGCGCAGCCGATGACGGAGATGGTGGTGACCGATTCGCGCACCGCCGATCCGGTCCGGCCGGTCTTCCTGACCTTCGACGGGGAGGTGGAGCCCGGCGAGGCATTCGCCCACATGGTCGCCAACAAGGTTCTGAACGGCGCGCTGCGCCGCCGCGCCACCGAACTCGGCATCGACATCATCGAGGGCGTGGCGGTGGACGGCTTCGATGTCGGGGCGGGTTCGGCCCGCGTCCATCTTGCCGACGGGCTGACGCTGGACACGCGCCTGCTGGTCGCCGCCGACGGCGTGAAGTCGCGGCTGCGCGAGATGGCGGGCATCAAGACCGTTTCCTCGGATTACGGCCAGTCAGGCATCGTCTGCACGGTGCGCCACGAGCGGCCGCACAATGGGCGCGCGGAGGAGCATTTCCTGCCGGGCGGCCCCTTCGCCATCCTGCCGCTCGCGCCCGGCGAGGACGGTTCGAACCGTTCGTCGATCGTCTGGACGGAGCGGACGGAAGATGCCGAGCGCATCGTCGCGGAGGACCCGATCGTGTTCGAGATGGAGCTCGAGCAGCGCTTCGGCCTGCGGCTGGGCGAAATCTCCGCCGAGACAAAGCCGCGCGCGTGGCCGCTCGGCCTGACGCTGGCGCGCGATTTCGTCAAGCCGCGCTTCGCGCTGGCCGGCGATGCCGCGCACGGCATCCACCCGATCGCCGGGCAGGGGCTCAATCTCGGCTTCAAGGATGCCGCAGCACTTGCCGAGGTCGTGGTCGAGGCCGACCGGCTCGGCCGCGACATCGGCGCGCTCGACGTGCTGGAGGAGTATCAGCGCTGGCGCCGCTTCGACACGCTCCAGATGGGCATCACCACCGACGTGCTCAACCGCATGTTCTCCAACGACTTCGCGCCGCTCAGGGCGGTGCGCGACATCGGTTTGGGCATGGTCGACAGGCTGCCCGGCCTGAAAGGCTTCTTCATCCGCCAGGCATCGGGCCTGACGGGAGCCACGCCCCGGCTGCTGCGCGGCGAGGCGATATGAGGATATCGAGGGCTTGTTCGCATCCGACGGCTTTGCGACATAGCGCAAGCATGTAGCGTCCTGTCCGGAGCCGAAAACCCGATGAGCCACGAATCCGTCCGTGCCTTCTTCGCAGCCAACGCTCCCGACATCGACGTCATCGTGACGGAGGACAGCTCCGCCACCGTCGCGCTCGCCGCGGCCGCGCATGGCGTGGCGCCGGAGCAGATCGCCAAGACGATCTGCTTGCGCGTCGGCGAGACGACGCTGCTCGTGGTGACGTCGGGCACGGCGCGGCTCGACAACCGCAAGTCGAAGGACGTGTTCGGCGGAAAGCCGCGCATGCTCGGGGCCGACGAGGTCATGGCGGCGACCAGCCATCCAGTCGGCGGCGTCTGTCCCTTCGGCCTGCCGTCGCCGCTGCCGGTCTATTGCGACCTGTCGCTGAAGCGCTTCGCGGAGGTCGTGCCGGCGGCCGGGGCCGTCAACGCGGCGGTCCGCATCACGCCCGACCGCATGGCCGCGCTGACGAATGCCACATGGGTCGACGTCTGCCAGTAAATCGTGGCTTCGGCTGGATTGACGCGCCGTTGCGCCCTATCCTTGATCTGGCCAGTCCGGCCATTTTGAAGGGATAAAGCAATGAATCGTAGTGCAACGGCGATCTGGAAGGGCAGTGCGGCGCAGGGTTCCGGCACGCTGGACCTGCAGAGCGGCGCCTTCCAGCAGCAGCCCTATTCGTTCAAGGCACGGTTTCAGGACGAGACCGGCAAGTCAGGCACCAATCCGGAAGAGCTGATCGCGGCGGCACATGCCGGCTGCTTTGCCATGGCGCTGTCGCACATGCTGTCGGAAAACGGCACGCCGCCGGAGAAGCTGGACGTGAAAGCCGTGGTCACCTACGGCCCCGCCTCGGGCGGCGGCTTCGAGATTACCGAAAGCGCGCTCAAGCTCGTCGGCACCGTGCCCGGCCTCGACGCCGCGACGTTCACCTCCATCGCCGAGAAGGCGAAGGCCGGTTGCCCGGTCTCCAAGGCGCTGGGCGCGATCAAGGTCACGCTGGACGCCTCGCTCGCCTGAGCGCGCAATCGCGGAAGCTGGCGGCGATGGTCCGTCGGCTCCGCCTTGCTTCTACACAAACGGGTGACTTACGGAGCGGGAATCTCGTCCACGACAGGCCGGATGACCTTGGCCATCACCGGCTCGGGGCAGCGCCTCCAGAGGAGGTAACTCACCACCGCCACCACGCCCATGGCCGGAACGATCGTGGCCAGCGCGATGATGGGGTCGCCCATGGCGGCCGCCGCAAGGCCGCCGAGAAGCCCGCCGCCGAATTGCAGGAAGCCGCTCATCGAGGAGGCGGAGCCCGCCATGTGCGGGTAGGCGGCCACGGACGCGGTCGTCATGGCCGGCATGGTGAAGGCGATGCCGAAGGCGTAGATGCCGGCGGGCGCCATCACCAGCAGGAAGCTCGGCTCAACGGTGCGCAGCACGACGGCGAGAAAGATCGAGGCCGCCGCGATGAAGATCAGGCCGAACGGCACCATGCGGAAGGCGCCGAACCGGACCATGAGGCGCCGCATCACGATCGAGCCCGCGACGAAGCTCAGCGACTGGATCATCATGCCCATGCCGAACTGCGTCGGCGTGAGGCCGAGGCGGTTGATGATGATGAAGGGCAGAACGGTCGCCTGCGTGTACATCGCGCCGGCGCCGCCGGCCAGGATGAGGCTGGCGAACATGAAATAGGGATCGCCGAGCAGCGAGCGGTAGGAGCGCGCGATCACGCGCGGGCGCAGGCGCGACGGATCGTAGGTGCCCGTCTCGACCATGGCGAAGTGGATGACGACGATGGTGGCGAGCCCCGCCACCGCCATCATCAGGAACAGGGTCTGCCAGCCCGCGGCTTCCAGGACCAGGCCGCCCATGGTGGGGGCGATGGCCGGCGCGATGCCGATGATCATGGCCATCAGGTTCATGATGCGCGCCGAGCGCTCATTGGTGAACAGGTCGCGCACGATGGCGCGCGAGATGACCACGCCGACCGCGCCGCCGCAGCCCTGCAGCATGCGCGCGATGACGAGCGTCTCGATATTCGGCGCGAGGAGCGCCATCAGGCTGGCGGCGAGATAGAGGCCCATGAAGATGAGCGTGATGGGCTTGCGGCCATAGGCGTCGGCCATCGGCCCGCAAATCAGCTGCATGATCGCGAAGCCGGCGAAATAGAGCGACAGCGTCAGCTTGACGGCGGCGTCGGTGGTGCCGAAGGCATGCACGAGCTCGGGCATGGCGGGCGTGAACAGGGCCATCGAGATTGGCCCGATCGCCACCAGAAGCGCGCCGAGCAGGGCCACCCGGCCCTCGCTCATCGCCGGTTGCTGATGCGCCTCGATCTTCTGCTGCATGTTCATGCGGCGTTGCTTTCGCGCTCGCAGCCAGCCGCGCGCAGCGACAGCAGGTTCGCATGCGCGCGCTTCATGGTCGCCAGCATCTGCTGCCATTCGGCCGGTTCGATTCCGCGCATCGCCTCGTCGCGGACGCCGTTGGCGAGATCGCGGGTGGCGGCCAGCACCGCCTCGGCGGCCGCGGTCGGCCTGACCAGCTTGGCGCGGCGGTCCGTCGGGTCCGGCTCGCGGGCCACCAGGCCGCGCGCCTCGAGCCGGTCGATGAGGCCGCTGACGGTCATGGCCTCGACGCCCATCCGCTCGGCGATGACGTTCTGGCGCTCGCCGCCCGCATGGGCGACATGGAAGAGCGTGCGCGACTCCGCAGGGGTGATGCCGAGGCCGGAGCCTGCAATCCGGCGGTCGTATTCCGCGCGGTTGAGACGGGCCATGTCGGCAAGCAGGAAGCCGAATGAATGCGGATCGATGGTGGAGGGCATTAATAAGAAAGCCTTATAATAAGCGGTTCGTACCGTATATGCCATGGTGCGTCAATGTCGCCAACGCCGCTCGCGGCTTCGTGATGGAAATCCGCCGGCGGGACGCATAGCTATTGCGGGCCAAATAAAGCGCGTCACGATCTTTCAGATTCGCTTCCCACGCTTTAGCTCTTTTTGTTTTTGCGCATGTCTTTATCCCGAAACCGGGTTCCCACTTTCTGAAGACATGCTTTAAGAGATCGGAGACAGGATGACCGACCGTATCGACCTTGCCGCACATCCGCTGACGCACTGGACGGCGGGGCTCGGCCTGCCGGTTTTCGCACGGATTTCGGAGCAGGATTTCGCCCCTGCATTCGATGCCGCGCTGGCTGCGCATGAGGCGGAGATCGCCGCGATCGCGGCAGCGGCCGAGCCGCCGACCATCGCCAATACGCTGGAAGCGCTGGAACTGTCGGGCCGGGCGCTGTCGCGCGTTTCGGCGATCTTCTGGATGCGGGCGGGCGCCGACACGAATGCGACCATCCAGGCGCTGGAGCGCGAGATGGCGCCGCGCATGTCGCGCCATTTCTCCGCGGTCTATACGAACCCGGCCTTGTTCGGCCGTATCGACGCGCTCTACCGGCAGCGCAAGGAACTCGGCCTCGACACTGAGACGCTGCGGGTGCTGGAGCTCGGCTGGAAGCACTTCGTCAAGGCGGGCGCGAAACTCGACGAGGCCGGCAAGGCGCGGCTCCTGGCAGTGAACGAGGAGCTTGCCTCGCTCGGCGCGCGCTTCGGCCAGAACGTGCTGGCCGACGAGGCGGAATGGGTCCTGTTCCTTGAAGACCCTTCGGATCTGGACGGCCTGCCGGACTTTTTGCGCGCGGCGATGGCTTCGGCGGCGGCGCACCGCGGTCGGCCGGATGCCCATGCCATCACCCTGTCGCGGTCGATCTACGAGCCCTTCATGGCTTTCTCGACCCGGCGCGACCTGCGCGAAAAGGCTTTTCGCGGCTTCACCATGCGCGGCCAGAACGGCGGCGCGACCGACAATACCGAGGTCGTCCGGCGCACGCTGGAACTGCGCGCGGAAAAGGCGAAGCTGCTCGGCTATGAGAGTTATGCCGCCTACAAGCTGGACGACACGATGGCCAAGACGCCCGGCGCGGTCTTCGGCCTGCTCGAACCGGTCTGGGACAAGGCGCGCGAGCGCGCCGCGCAGGACCAGTCCGAGCTTGCCAGGCTGGCGGCCGAGGAAGGTCGCAACCACGCCATCGCGGCGTGGGACTGGCGCTATTATGCCGAGAAGCTGCGCGCCCGGCGCTACGCTTTCGACGAGGCGGAGCTGAAACCATATCTCTCGCTCGACCGCGTGATCGCGGCCTGCTTCGACGTCGCGGGGCGGCTGTTCGGCCTGTCGTTCAAGGAGCGGCCGGACATCGCCGCATGGCACGAGGATGCGCGCGTCTTCGAGGTGCTGAACGCGGACGGAAGCCACCGCGCCACCTTCGTCGCCGACTATTTCAACCGTCCGTCCAAGCGCTCGGGCGCCTGGATGAGCGCGCTGCAATCGGCCTTCCGGCTGGGCGCCGGCCAGACGCCGATCATCTACAATGTGATGAACTTCGCCAAGCCGCCGGCCGGCGAGCCGGCGCTGCTGTCGATGGACGAGGCGCGCACGCTGTTCCACGAATTCGGCCATGCGCTGCACGGCATGCTGAGCGAGGCCGTGTGGCCCTCCGTGTCCGGGACCTCGGTCAGCCGCGATTTCGTGGAACTGCCCTCGCAGCTCTACGAGCACTGGCTGACGGTGCCGGAAATCCTCGAAAAGCATGCGCGCCATCATCTCACCGGCGAGCCGATGCCGAAGGCATTGCTCGACAAGATGCTGGCCGCGCGGACATACGGCGCCGGCTTCGCGACGGTCGAGTTCACCGCCTCGGCGCTGGTGGACATGGCCTATCACGCGCGCGGGGATGCCCCGGCCGCGCCGCTCGCCTTCGAGGCCGAGACGCTGGAGAAGCTGCATATGCCGGACGCCATCGCCATGCGCCACCGCACGCCGCATTTCCAGCACGTCTTCGCCGGCGACGGCTATTCGGCCGGCTACTATTCCTACATGTGGTCGGAAGTGCTGGATGCGGATGCGTTCAACGCCTTCGAGGAAACGGGCGACCCGTTCAACCCGGAGGTGGCGAAGCGGCTGCGCGAGAATGTCTATGCGGCAGGCGGCACGCGCGACCCGGAAGAGCTCTACCTCGCCTTCCGCGGCCGCATGCCGACCCCGGACGCCATGATGGAGAAGCGCGGGTTGGGGTAAATGGGGGGATCGCGCTTCCCGGTTTTTGCTGCCTCAGTCGTCGCGCGCGATGAAGCTTTTGTAGATGAAGCCGCGCTTGCCCTCATAGACGACCTCGCACCAGTAGGCGCAGTCCTTGGCCGCCTGGATCCTGGCCCTGGCGGGGACGACCATCAGCACGCGGGCATTGTCCGAGGGGCCGGCGCGCAGGTTCACGTGCTGGTTGGCGCGTGCCTCGCCCATGATCGGCGAGTTGAAGGCGTTGCCGTTCTCTTCCTGGATCA
>Ga0182737_1000501_pt1 | contig 54552 bp, 51 predicted proteins | sample eDN5th30CBELigOP_FD_128878 | JGI IMG/M metagenome (GOLD analysis project Ga0182737, IMG submission 128878) | Enriched Organic Plus compost microbial communities from Emeryville, California, USA - eDNA 5th pass 30_C BE-Lig OP (version 2) (version 2) ...
CGCGAGCGGCCCACCGTCTCCGCAAGGGGCATGGGAGCGCGCTCCTCATGGCGCTGCCTTTTTCCATCCGCAGAAAATACCGCAAATTCAGGCCGAACGCTTATCCGCACACATGTCTCATTACATGAAATCGCGCGGAACCGCCTTCTCGACCCGCTTTTCGAAGATCTGCGTCTCGCCCTCATAGGCGCGGACATGGGAGGATACCAGCCACTCGGTCGCGGTGCAGCCGATGGTCGCCGTCGAGACCGTGCGCACGAACCACCCGGGGCGCTGCATGTCGCAGGTCCAGACGGCCGTGCCGGTCATCGACAGCGGATCGTCTTGTGAAATCGACCAGAGTTCGTCGCGCACCTGGCGCGTTGCGAGCCCGGTGCCGGGATGCTCGAAGAGTCCGGTATCCTCATAGATCGAATATTTGGTGAGGCCGTTCGTCAGGTCCCGCGCGACGCCGCGCCGCGTGTCGGCCGGGGAAAGTTCGGTGTATTTCGGCAGCGGGTCGGGGTTTTCCGGCTCGGGCAGGGCAATGACGCGGTGCTCGCCGAGCTTCGGCAGGGCAAGGCGAAGCGAGGCGAGGTCAACCGTCACGCCGGCATCTGTCGGCGGCGGCAACAGCATCGGCCAATAGGCGGTGGAGAGCGACAGGCGGATGCGGTGGCCAGCGCGGAAACGGTAGCCCATGGCGTCGAGCAAGAGGCGAATGGGCACCTTCTTCTCGCGCGGCATGACCTTCGGCTCGGCATTGCCGTCGCGATGGGCGAGGTTGAGGACGCCGAAGGTCACACGCGTGGCCGTGCCGTCCGGATGGATATCGACGATGCGCGCGCAAAGATTCGCGATCTCGGCCTGCGTCGCCACGTCGAGCTCCAGAACCGGCTGGCCGAGGAAATCCTGTACCTCCGTAAGCGGCGCGGTCTCGATCACCAGCGAGCCGGCATCGTCGCCGCGCTGGTCGAGCGCCATTTCGGCGTCCGGTTTCAGTGTGAACCACTCGCCGGCCATGGTGCCGGTATCGAGCGGCGATCGGATATAGCGGTGGTTGCCGGGCGCGCCGGCAATCGGAAGGCCAGGCGCCAGAGCGCCGCATTGCTCGACGTGGAAGGGTGCCATTTCCGGCGCCTGCCAGCTATCCTTGGCGATCCAGAAGCCCGGATCGGCCTCGCGGCGCAGGGCCGGACGGGCAGCATCCTGGATATAGGCCCGCACCTGTGGGGTCATTTCGGCGCCCGTGTCCGCGGCGCGCAGCCAGCGGTTCCACCACGCGATGGCCTCGGCATGGAAGTCCATGCGCGGTTTCGGCCAGGCGAAATGCGGATATTTGTGAATCCAGGGGCCGATGATAGCCTTCGCCTTGTCGCCGAGCCCCTCGACGGCCTTCAGCGGCGTGCTGCGATAGCCGTCCGCCCATCCGGCGATGACGAGGGCGGGCACCGGGAAGCCCGGGAAATCCTCCGAAATCGAACCATGCTTCCAGAAGGCGTCGCGGCGCTGGTGCTGCAGCCATTCCTCCAGGAAGAAGGGCTCGTTTTCCAGACGCTCCAGCCACATGGACCGCCACCGCTCGCCGACGATCTGGGGATCGGGCGAGCGAGACTGGTAGGCGAGCATGGTCGCGGCCCAGGAGAGCTGGGCGGAAAGATGCGTGCCGTTTTTGTAATGGATGTCGTCGTTGTAGCGGTCGACGGTGGAGGCGATGGAGATGACGGCCTTCAGCGCCGGGGGCTTGAGGGCCGCGACCTGCAGGCAGTTGAAGCCGCCCCAGGAAATACCCATCATGCCGACCGACCCGTTCGACCAGGGCTGGGCGGCGATCCACGCGATGAGCTCGCAGGCGTTCGTCAGCTCCAGCGTCGTATATTCGCCGTCGATGACGCCGTCCGATTCGCCTGAGCCGCGGATATCCACGCGTACGCCGGCAATGCCGGCGGCGGCGAAGACGGGATAGGTCGATTCGTCCCGCAGGCTCGTCCCGTCCCGCTTGCGATAGGGCAGGAACTCCAGGACGGCCGGCACGGGGTCGGCCTGCGCGCCTTCGGGCATCCAGATGCGGGCGGCAAGACGCGTGCCGTCGGCAAGCATGATCCATTCGTTCTCGATGACGGTGAAGGCGCGGGACATGGCTACTCCTCTTTTGCCGCTTTTATGACGGCCACGGCGACGGCGGGCAATAGGTGGGGTTTGACCTTCCGTGTCGCATTTTGCATGCGGCTTGCCCACCCTCGAAAACTCGCCTACGAAAATGGCAGGCAGAGGGAGGGGCTCATGGCGCAGCGGCAGGCGGCTTTGCGGGACGATGCGCGGCTCGACGATCCCGGGCGCGCCTACAAGGTGCTGATCGCCGATCTCGTCGGCCTGCGTTTCGATGCCGATGGCCGGCCGGATCACGGCGAGGTGCGCGCACATATCGAGGCACGCGGCGGCACCTTCCACGAGGGCGGCTACAAGCGCGCGGCGCTGCCGCCGGGCATCCATTTCTTCTACCAGCCGGATATCAGCTCCGAGACGGAGATCATCGCCGAGACGGCGGACGGGCGCTACGACGCGCTGATCGCGGCGGCGACCTTCATTCCCAAGCAGGCGATCTTTCCGCTCGGCGGCGTGCGCATCGGCGCGGGCACCGGCAACATGGGCTCGGCCTCCTGGGGCGGTGGAAACGGCGAGGGCGGCGCCGCGCCGCTGATGAACACGCCCGGCATCAACAGCCGCGCGACGGCGCAGATGGCGATGAAGGCGATCCTCAAAGTGCTGCCGGACCTGCCGGTCGGCCTCCTGCATGACCGTGTCGCCGCCGGCGATTTCGATACCGGCCGCGACCTGAAGCTCTATCCCACCGCCAAGCTGGAGGGCCGGCGCCTCGCGGTGCTCGGCTACGGCAATATCGGCCGGGAGGTCGCAAAGCTCGGCCGCGCCTTCGGCATGGAGGTTGCGGTCTATGCCCGCCCGCGCCACCGGCAATGGATCGAGGCGGAAGGCTTTACCTTCGCCGAGACGCCTGTGGCAGCAGCAACCGGGGCGGACGTGCTCTCGGCCCATGTCGGCCTCGGCCGGCTGGAGGAGGAGACGCGCCGCTATGCCAATGCCGGCCTCATCGGCGAGGCGGTGCTTTCGGCGATGAACCACGGTGCGGTCCTCGTCAACTACGACCGCGGCGAGGTGGTGGATACCGCCGCGCTCGACAAGGCGCTGGCAAGCGGCCAGGTGCGCCATGCCGCCATCGATGCCGATCTCTTCAGGAATGCGACGAGCGGCACCCTGAGCGGCCCGATGCTGCCCTATCTGAAGCTCGCCGAGCGCTATCCCGGCAAGCTGGAGCTGCTGCCCCATGCGGCTGCGGATACGGATCATCCCTCGCGCGTCGCGGGCGCCTGCCAGGCCGTCGACCAGATCATCGATGTCATCCGCTACCGCCGCGTCGTCAACCTGAAGGGCGACCTGCCGGAGGGCCATGTCGACGGCGGCGCGAAGGTGCCGGCCGGCATCGGCGCCGTCACCATCGCGGCGCTGGCGGCGGCCGCCGTCGATCCGCGCTTTACCGAGCTGCACGATGTCTCCCGCGAGATCGCCGATACGCTGGAGGCTGTCGTGGAGGCGGTGCAGGAGGGCATGACGCACCAGCCGGCAAAGGGCGATGTCGCCGCACTCACCCATCTGCTCCTGCGCCAGCGCCGGCTCGTCGAGGCGCTGGGGCTGGACGGCCCGGGCGAAGCCTGAGGAACTTTCGCGGTTCCGGCCGGTTATTCCTTCTGGACGACAGACAGGGAGTGCCAGCCATGACGCATCAGCAGGACGAACGCGGCGATCCGCTGACCCGCACACACGATCCTGACCGCAAGGAATATGCCGGGCACGAAGCCCGGCAGGGGAGCCTCGGACGGCCCGTCCTGACCGTGCTGGGCATAAGCCTCGTTCTCGTGTTCCTCGTCTGGGGAGCCGTCGAGATCTGGGGCGAGAAGACCGATCCCTCCGCGCCGCTCGACAATTCGCAGACCTCCTCGACCACCAGCGGCACGCCGACCCAGGACACGATCAAGGAGGAAGCGCCTGGCGGCGGCAACACCACACCGACGGATCGCGACCCGACCCCGCCGTCCGGTACGGGTGGTGACAGCCAGGCCGTGACGCCCGACGGCACCAGCCCATGAGGCTGGTTTGCGCCGCTGCCGCCGCCTGGCACCAGCTTGTTATGGCGGACGTCGTCCAGGACGCCTTCCGCAACCTCTAGGCTTTACGGCCTATTTCTCCTCGCTCTCGGGCTCGACCGTCACCTTGACGCGGTCGGCGACCAGGCGCGTGCGGGAGAACTGGATCGGCTGGCCGGAAAGATCGGTATTGATGGCCGTCGCAACGAGGATGATCGCGCCCGGCGAGAGTTTCAGGTGGCGAATATCCTCGCCCTCGGCATGGATTGCCGAGATTTCCGTCGAGCGGCGCACATAGTCCGGCACGCCGAGGTCGCGGAAGGCGGCGGTGATGGAGCGCGTTCGCTCATAGGCCGTCGCGATATCGGCGAAGCGGTCGGCCGGGAAATAGTGCGTGGCGCGCGAGATCGGCCGCTTGTCGGCGCTGTTTACGGTTTCGAGCCGCACGCAGGCCGTTCCCGCCGCAAGACCCAGCGCGTCGGCGACCACGATGGAGGCGGGCTCCGTCGCCGAGCCGAGCAGCCGCCCCTCCAGTTCCTTCGCCTGGTTGCCGAGGCCCTGCGAGAAGCGGGTGCGGCGCGAGATCGGAAAGCGCAGCCGGTCGCGCCGTTCGATGCGCGTGCCGATGCCCTGGATCGGCCGGACGATGCCTTCCTCCGCAAGCGATGCCATGGCGCTGCGCACCGTATGCCGGTTGACGCCGAAGCGGGCGGCGAGCGCCACCTCCGGCGGCATCATGCCGGTCTCGTCGAAGTCGCCGTTGTTTATCGCAAGGCGCATGCGGTCGGCGATCTGCCGCCAGAGCGCCACGCCCGATTGCCGTTCCACCATTTTCGCCCCCTTGCAATTGCCCCTGTCACACCCTTGTCATTCCGGCCGTTTAAGAGGAGACTTAGATGTATAGTTGTCTAGATTAATAGACATTTGGGGGTGTGGCAATGGCATCGGATGGACATTTCGAAGGACGGCAGAAGGCGATGGGCCTCCTGGCGAAGGCGAGCCGGGCCGAACTGCAGGCCGCCTTCGAGGCACTCGACGGCAAGCCTGCGGTCGAGCCGGTACGCGGGCCCGAAACGGGCCTCGTCATGGTGCGCGGGCGCATCGGCGGCGGCGGTGCGCCGTTCAATCTCGGCGAAGCGACGGTGAGCCGCGCGAGCGTGCGCCTCGACGACGGCACGGTCGGCCACGGCCAGGCGCTCGGCACGGACGGCGCCAAGGCGCGGCTTGCGGCGATCTTCGACGCGCTGTTCCAGCAGCCGGCGCGTGCCGGCGAGGTCGAGGCGCTGCTTGCCGCCGTCGAGGCGCGCATTGCTGGAGAAGATGCCGGGAAGGCTCGCCAGACGGCCGCCACCCGCGTCGATTTCTTCACCATGGTCCGAGGAGAGGATTGATGCCTCACGACACGCTCGCTTTCACTGGCGGTTTCAAGGCGCCGGTCTTCGAGGCCCAGTCCGTCTTCCGCACGCTGATGGATTGCATGGCTCGCCCGGGCACGGTCGGCTCCGTGACTGTTGCCGTCGCTCCGCCCGCGCCGCTTTGCGCGGCCGCCGGTGCCGTCGCGCTGACGCTCTGCGACAACGACACCCCCGTCTGGCTGACGCCGGCGCTCGCCGCGTCCGCTCTGCCCGGCTGGCTCGCCTTCCACGCCGGCGCGAGTGTGACCGACGATCGGCAGGCCGCCCGTTTCGCCTTTGTCGAGAAAGGCGCGATGCTGCCCGATCCGGGTCTTTTCGCGCAGGGCACGCAGGAATACCCGGATCGCTCGACGACGCTGGTGGTCGAGATCGAAGCCTTCACGGGCGGCCGGCCGCTGACGCTGACGGGGCCGGGCATCCGCACCGAGGAAGAGTTCGCGCCGGTCGGCCTGCCGGACATGTTCGTGCATTTCCGGGCGGAGAACCGGCAGAATTTCCCGCGCGGGGTCGACCTGATCCTTGTTGCCGGCGATGCCGTCCTCTGCCTGCCCCGCACCACCGTCGTCCGCGTTAAGGAGGCCTGAGCCATGTATGTAGCCGTCAAGGGTGGCGAAGCCGCCATTTCCAACGCCCACCGTCTTCTCGCCGACCGCCGCCGCGGCGACCGTTCGCTGCCGGCGATACGCATCGAGCAGATCGTCGCCCAGCTCGGCCTTGCCGTCGACCGGGTGATGGCGGAGGCCTCGCTCTACGACCGGGCGCTCGCAGCCCTTGCCGTCCGCCAGGCGCGCGGCGACATGATCGAGGCGATCTTCATCCTGCGCGCCTATCGCACGACGCTGCCGCGCTTCGGCTATTCCAGGCCGCTCGACACGGGCGCCATGCGCCTCGAGCGCCGCGTCTCGGCGACCTACAAGGACCTGCCGGGCGGCCAGCTCCTCGGCCCCACCTTCGACTATAGCCACCGCCTGCTCGACCCGTCGCTCCTGACGGACGAAGAGGTGGAGGCGCCCTTGGAGCGCGCGGAAACCGGCGAGCCCGTCATGCGCGTTTCAGACATCCTTGCCGGCGAAGGCCTCGTTGAGGACGACGGCAGCCTGCCGCAGGGCCATGTGCCGGGGGACCTCACCCGCGAGCCGCTGGAATTTCCGATGGCGCGGGACCTGCGCCTCCAGGCGCTTTCGCGCGGCGACGAAGGATTTCTGCTGGCGCTCGGCTATTCCACCCAGCGCGGCTATGCCCGCACCCATCCCTTCGTCGGGGAGGTGCGCATCGGCGAGGTCGAGGTGGAACTGGACATGCCGGAGCTCGGGCTTACCGTCTCGCTCGGCCGCATCCAGGTTACCGAGTGCCAGATGATTGCCCAGTTCAAGGGCTCGGCGAAGAACCCGCCGCAGTTCACCCGCGGCTACGGCCTCGTCTTCGGCCAGAGCGAACGCAAGGCCATGGCCATGTCGCTGGTCGATCGGGCGCTGCGCGCCGAGGAGTTCGGCGAGGAGATCGTCGCCCCGGCGCAGGACGAGGAATTCGTCATCTCCCATTCCGACAATGTGCAGGCGACCGGCTTCGTCGAGCACCTGAAGCTCCCGCATTACGTGGATTTCCAGGCCGAGCTCGACCTACTGCGGCGCATGCGGCGCGACGACGAGACCGCGCAGGACAAGGACCTTCCGGAGGCTGCAGAATGACGACCGCAGACCTTGCGAGCTATAATTTCGCCTATGTCGACGAACAGACGAAGCGCATGATCCGCCGCGCGATCCTGAAGGCGATTGCCATTCCCGGCTACCAGGTGCCCTTTGCCTCGCGCGAAATGCCCATGCCCTACGGCTGGGGCACCGGCGGCGTGCAGGTGACAGCGGCGATTCTCGGTCCGAAGGACGTGCTGAAGGTCATCGATCAGGGGGCGGACGACACGACCAACGCCGTCTCCATCCGCGCCTTCTTCCAGAAGGTCGCCAATGTGGCGGTGACGACGAAGACGCGTGAAGCGACGATCATCCAGACGCGCCACCGCATTCCCGAGGAAAAGCTGACGTCCGGCCAGACGCTCGTCTATCAGGTGCCCATCCCCGAACCCTTGCGCTTCCTCGAGCCGCGCGAGACCGAGACCCGCAAGATGCATGCACTGGAGGAATACGGCCTGATGCATGTGAAGCTCTACGAGGATATCGCCCGCAACGGCCATATCGCCACGACCTATGCCTATCCGGTGAAGGTGGAGGGCCGTTATGTCATGGATCCGTCGCCGACGCCGAAATTCGACAATCCCAAGATGCACATGTCGGACGCGCTCCAGCTCTTCGGCGCGGGCCGCGAGAAGCGTATCTACGCCGTGCCGCCCTATACGCAGGTCGTCAGCCTGGATTTCGAGGATCATCCCTTCACGGTGCAGTCCTTCGACAAGCCCTGCGCGCTCTGCGGTGCGCAGGACGTCTATCTCGACGAAGTGGTGCTCGACGACAGGGGCGGGCGGATGTTCGTCTGCTCGGACACCGACCATTGCGAACAACGCTGCGCGAGCGGTCACCACGGCCACCTCGCCTATGGCAAGGAGGCCGTCCGATGACCGGCGCCCCGCTTCTCAAGGTCCGCGACATCTCGAAATTCTACGGCGCGCGCATCGGCTGCCGGAACGTCTCCTTCGACCTCTGGCCGGGCGAGGTGCTGGCGGTCGTCGGCGAATCCGGCTCCGGCAAGACGACGCTGCTCAGTTGCCTCGCCACCCGGTTGATGCCGACCTCCGGGTCGGTGGAATACCGCATGCGCGATGGCCGAATGCGCGACCTTTCCAGCATGAGCGAGGCGGAACGCCGCTTCCTGATGCGCACCGACTGGGGCTTCGTCCACCAGAACCCTGCCGACGGGCTGCGCATGGCGGTCTCGGCCGGGGCCAATGTCGGCGAGCGGCTTATGGCCCTCGGCGCGCGCCATTACGGCAATATCCGCAAGACGGCCGGCGATTGGCTCGGCCGGGTCGAGATCAGCGCCGACCGTATCGACGACCAGCCGCGCGCCTTTTCGGGCGGCATGCGCCAGCGCCTGCAGATCGCCCGCAACCTCGTCACCTCGCCGCGCCTCGTTTTCATGGACGAGCCGACCGGCGGCCTCGACGTCTCGGTGCAGGCGCGCCTGCTCGACCTCCTGCGCGGCCTCGTGCAGGACCTCGGCCTCTCGGCCATCGTCGTCACGCACGACCTTGCCGTCGCGCGCCTCCTGTCGCACCGCATGATGGTGATGAAGGACGGCCTCGTCATCGAGCAGGGACTGACCGACCGCGTACTCGACGATCCGCGCGAAGCCTATACCCAGCTCCTCGTTTCCTCGATCCTTCAGGTGTGACCATGCCGACCCCCCTCGTCGTTTCCGAAGTGGCGAAGAGCTTCACCATGCATCTTCGCGACGGCCTCCGCCTGCCGGTGGTCTCGAACGTCGCCTTCTCGGTCAAGGCCGGCGAATGCGTCGTGCTGGGCGGTCCGTCCGGCATCGGCAAGAGCTCGCTTTTGAAGATGGTCTACGGCAACTATGCCGTCGATAGCGGCCAGATCCTTATCGAGCACGAGGGCCGGGTGGTCGATCTTGCGGGTGCCGACCCGCGCACGATCCTTGCCGTGCGCCGCGCTACGCTCGGCTATGTCAGCCAGTTCTTGCGCACCGTGCCGCGCGTCGCCGCCGTCGACGTCGTCGCCGAGCCGCTGCTTGCGCGCGGCGTCGCCCCGGCGGAGGCGCGGGATGCGGCCGAGGCGATGCTCGACCGGCTCAACCTGCCGCGCGAGCTCTGGCAGCTTCCGCCCGCCACCTTCTCCGGCGGCGAGCAGCAGCGCGTCAATATCGCCCGGGGCTTCATCACCGATCACCGCATCCTGCTGCTCGACGAGCCGACCGCCTCGCTCGACGCGACGAACCGCGCCGTCGTCGTTGCCATGATCGCGGAGAAGAAGGCGGCCGGCGTCGCCCTCCTCGGCATCTTCCACGACAAGGATGTGCGCGCGAAGGTGGCCGACCGCATCGTCGACGTCTCGACCTTCTCGCCGCGCAAGGCGGCATGATCGCCCGCCGGATGGCGGAATTTCAGGCCCTGTGGACTGTAATCTTTCCGACATCGAACTGACATCGCCCCTTCATCGACAGCGTATAGAGCCAATCCGGAAAACGACACGGGGCCCCTCGGGGACCGGACGCCCGGAAGGAAGGACCTGCCATGTTCCGACTGAAGAATGTCACCCGCCGCTTCGGCGCGCGCCTCGCGGTCGACGACGTGACCTTCGACATCCCCGAGGGCCAGATGGTCGGGGTCATCGGCCGCTCCGGCGCGGGCAAGTCGACGCTCCTGCGCATGATCAACCGGCTTGCCGACCCGAGCGAGGGGACGATCCATTTCGGCGATGTGGAAGTCTCTTCGCTGCGGGGCGCGGGCCTGCGCAACTGGCAGCGCGACTGCGCGATGATCTTCCAGCAGTTCAACCTCGTGCCGCGCCTCGACGTGCTGACCAACGTGCTGCTCGGCCGGCTCAACCATCGCTCGACGGTGTCGAGCATCCTCAATCTCTTCACCCGCGAGGAGCGCATCATGGCGATTGCGGCGCTCGAACGCCTCGGCATCGAGCAGACGGCGCTCCAGCCGGCCGGCACGCTCTCCGGCGGCCAGCAGCAGCGCGTGGCCATCGCCCGCGCACTCATGCAGAACCCGAAGATGCTGCTTGCCGACGAGCCGATCGCCTCGCTCGACCCGCTGAACGCCAAGATCGTCATGGACGCGTTGCGCGACATCAACGAGCGCGAGGGCATCACCGTCGTCACCAACCTGCACACGCTGGATACGGCCCGCGCCTATTGCGAGCGCATCGTCGGCATGTCGGCCGGCCGCGTCGTCTTCGACGGCCCGCCGCGCGAACTCACCGCGGAGGCCGTGCGCACGATCTACGGCACCGGCGCGAACGGGTCGGAGATCGACGAGAGCGTCACCTCCACGGCGATCCGCAATCCGGCCCGCCAGGACAACATCAGGGAATCCGCCAGCCCCACGCCGCTGGTACTGGCCGGGCTCTGAGCCTGCCGGGATCGAACGGCCCGCGTCAAGGGCCATAACCTTTCGAGGTCCGGCGACGCCGGCCAAACAGGAGAAAGATCATGCTGAAGAAAGCCCTTCTCGGCGCCGTCGCGCTCATCGCGCTTGCCGGCCACGTCCAGGCCGAGGACCTCAAGGAATTCCGCGTCGGCATCATCGGCGGCGAGAACGAGGCGGACCGCTTGCGCAACTACCAGTGCCTTGGCGATCACCTGAAGGCAGAGCTCGGCTTCGAGAAGGTCTCCTTCTTCCCGGCCGCCGACTATGACGGCGTCATCCAGGGCCTGCTCGGCGGCACGCTCGACTATGCCGAGCTCGGCGCCTCGGGCTTCGCCAAGATCTACCTTGCCGATCCGAAGGCCGTCGAGCCGATCCTGACGACGGTGCAGACGGACGGCTCGACCGGCTATCATTCCATCATGGTCGCCCGCAAGGATTCCGGCATCACCAAGCTGGAAGACCTCAAGGGCAGGAAGCTCGGCTTCGCCGACCCGGATTCCACCTCCGGCTATCTCATCCCGCTCGTCACGCTGCCGGAGGCGATCGGCGCGCCGGTCAAGGAATATTTCGCCGAGACCGGTTTCGGCGGCGGCCACGAGAACCTCGTCCTCGAAGTCATGAAGGGCACCTTCGATGCCGGCACGACCTTTGGCTCGGGCGTCGGCGCGTGGAAGGACGGCTACACGTCCGGCAACCTGCACAAGATGGTCGAGAAGGGCATTCTCGACATGAACGACCTCGTCGAGGTCTGGAAGTCGCCGCTCATCCCGAACGGCCCGATCGTCGTGCGGAGCTCCATGGACAACGACATGAAGACGAAGTTCAAGCAGTTCATGCTCGACCTGCCGAAGAAGGACGCCGCCTGCTTCTCTGCCGTCATGGGCGGCGATTTCACCGCCTTCACGGAAGTCAACGTCGACTTCTACAAGCCGATCATCGACGCCCGCAAGGCGACGATCGGCGGCTGATCGGCGCTTTTTGCCGGCGGCGCCACCCCACCCTCGACGTCATCCTCGGGCTTGACCCGAGGATCCACCGCCTCACCCGCGGCATGGATGGTCGGGTCAAGCCCGACCATGACGGAAAGGGTGGCACTGTTAGTAGTTCAAGCACGCAGGCGCGATACACCATGGCCATGACCACGCTTCACGACGGCTTCAGCGAGAAGGGCGCGCTCATCGAGCGGCACTTCCAGGAGCTGAGCGCCCGCCGCCGGCTCTATACCTGGTTCGGCCTTGCCGCTCTCGTCGTCGCACTCGGCGGCTCGCTGTGGTTCGCCAACGAGACGAATGCGGGAAAATTCCTCGACCGCCTGCCGCATTTCTTCGACTTCGTCGGCGACATGGTGCCGCGCGACGGCTGGGAGGTCTTCCGCGCTCTGTTCGACCTGCCGTCGCCCTATGACGACGGCAGCTTCAAGTACGATTATCCGGAAGGCCGGCTCTATGTGTTTGGCAGCCTCTATGTGCCGGAATATTTCCACAAGATGCTGGAAACGCTGAATATCGCGTTCTTTTCCACCATCATCGGCATGGTCTTCGGCTTCCTGCTTTCCTTCCTCGCGGCAAGGAACCTCGTCGCGAACCGGATCGTTCGCGGTTCGGTGCGCCGCTTCATGGAGGTGCTGCGCGCCTTTCCCGAGGTGGTGCTTGCCGGCTTCTTCCTCGCGATCCTGTCGATCGGGCCGCTGCCGGCCGTCATCGCCGTCTCGATCCATACCGTCGGCGCGCTCGGCAAGCTGTTCTTCGAGGCGGTCGAGAATGTCGACATGAAGGCCGAGGAGGGGCTTCGCGCGGTCGGGGCGAGCTGGGTGGAGCGCGTCTGGTTCGCCATCGTGCCGCAGGTGGCGCCGAACTTCATGAGCTATTTCCTCCTGCGCCTCGAAATCAACGTCCGCGCCTCGACCATCATCGGCGCGGTCGGCGGCGGCGGCATCGGCGAATTGCTGCGACTTTCCATCGGGCAGGGCCACGCGGCCAAGACGCTCGCCATCGTGCTGCTCCTGCTTCTCACCATCGTTGCCGTCGATCAGGTCTCCGCCTGGCTGCGCCGCCGTCTCGTCGGCGACCAGGCCTTCCGGTTGGCCGCATAGGAGTGCCTCATGACGACCCTCAATCCCGCACGGATGGACGAGATCGCGGCGCGCCATCCCGCCGTCCTCGACCGCTCGTTCTGGCAGCGCTTCCGCATTCCCCTCATTGCCGGGGGCTTGGCGCTCTACGTGGTCTATTGCTGGTGGTTCTTCGCCATCGGCCATGTGCTCGGCACCGCCAACTGGGGCATTGCCGGAACCTATCTCGCCGACTGGGTCTCCTACGAGGTGCGCCCGCAGGTGACGATCCACGCCGACGGCTCGATGGAGCTCGGCTATCCGCGCTTCTCGCCCCTCGGCCCCAATGCCGAGCCGGACTGGGTGGAGATCGAGCGGGGCACGATGACCCGCACGGTTCCCGCGGCTCGCGTCGCTGCAAGGACAGACGAAAAGCCCGCCTCGATGGGTTTCATGGGTGCGGGCGGCAGCGTCGGCGGCACGGTCGCCGCGGCCGGGGCAGACGCGACTATGATGCGCGAGGAAGAGGTGGTCAGGCGCGCGAAGATCATCCTCAATTCCTCCACCAGCGTCGAGGTCCTGCCGTCGCGCGTGACCGTGGAGCATGGCGGCGAGCGGCTGGCCGTCGATATCGGCGGCGGCAAGGCAAGAGCCGAGGGCGCCTTGCCCGGCTGGGCGGTGCAGAAGGAGCCGGGCGGCAAGATCACGGTCTCCTTCGGCCTTTCCGGCTGGGGTGAGATCGAGGCGGACGACGTCACGATCCGCCGCCGCTTTCCCGGCTGGGCGAACTTCCTGTTCGACACGAACTCGCCCTTCCACGGCAGGCCGCTGCCGGAGTTCTTCTCGCTGGTGACGTCGGGCGAGCGGATCGATCCGACCCGGTCGAACCTCGCGCTTGCCTGGGACAACATCCTCTACAATGGCGAATGGCAGCATCTCGACGTCTGGACGAAGCTGCTCCAGACCATCGTGATGGCTTTCGTCGGCACGCTCTTCGCGATGCTCCTCGCCTTCCCGCTGTCCTTCCTTGCCGCGCGCAACATCACGCGCAGCCGGCTTTCCAACCAGGTGACGAAGCGGCTCTTCGATTTCCTGCGCTCGGTCGACATGCTCATCTGGGCGCTGTTCTTCACCCGCGCCTTCGGCCCCGGGCCGCTTGCCGGCATGTCGGCGATCTTCTTCACGGATACGGGCACGCTCGGCAAACTCTATTCCGAGGCGCTGGAGAATATCGACGACAGGCAGCGCGAGGGCGTAAAGTCGGTCGGCGCCGCGCCCGTCGCGGTGCAGCGCTTCGGCGTGCTGCCGCAGGTCCTGCCGCTCTTTGCCTCGCAGGCGCTTTATTTCTGGGAATCGAACACCCGCTCGGCCACCATCATCGGCGCGGTGGGCGCGGGCGGTATCGGCCTGAAACTCTGGGAGGCGATGCGCACCAATTCGGACTGGGAGAACGTCGCCTACATGGTTCTCCTCATTCTCGTCGTCGTCTTCGTCTTCGACAGCATATCCAACGCGCTGCGCTCGCGCCTGATGGGCAGGCCGGCGCATTAATCGGCGTGGCGGCATGGTGCTGCCACACGAATCCCGTCACTATGCGGCGCCGTCTTCCGGCGGCGCCGAAGTCTTCCCACAGGAACAGTCCCCCGTGCGTTACGCCCTCTATTTCACCCCGCCCGCAAGCGATCCCTTGACCCTGACCGCCGCGGCCTGGCTGGGGCGCAATGCCTTTACCGGCGCGCCGCTGGAGCAGCCGGCCGTCGCCGGCTTCGACGCGGCGACGCTTGCCGGGCTGACGGCCGATCCGCGACGCTACGGCTTCCACGCCACGCTGAAGGCGCCGTTCACGCTTGCCGAGGGCCGCAGCGAGGCCGAACTCGTAACCGAGATCGGCCGTTTTTCCGCCGAAGCCGCGACCTTTGAAATCCCGGAGGTCATCGTCGGCCGGCTCGGCTCCTTCTTCGCGCTGGTGCCGGGCGATCATTGCGAGGATCTGCAAGCCTTCGCCGGCGAGGTGGTGCGCCGCTTCGAGCGGTTCCGCGCCCCGCTCACCTCCGCCGACATCGCCCGCCGCAGGCCGGACGAGCTGACCGCCGAAGAGCGCCAGAACCTCGTGCAATGGGGCTACCCTTACGTCTTCGACACGTTCCGCTTCCACATGACGCTGACCGGGCGCGTTCCGGCCGAGCGGCGCGATGCCGTGGAAGCCGTGCTTCTCGACCGTTTCTCCGCCTTCCACGGCCGGCCGTTGCCCATCGGCGGGCTCGCGCTCTTCCGCGAGCCTGCGCGCGGCGCCGATTTCACCATCCATTCCCTCTTCCCGCTCGGGGGAGAAGCCAACAGAAAGACTGCCTGACATGACCCGCGAAACCGTTCTTTCCAATGCCCGCATCGTGCTGGAGGACAAGATCCTCGACGGCACGCTCGTGCTGCGCGACGGCCTTGTCGCCGACATCTGCGAAGGCCCTTCCGCCAATGCCGAGGACATGGAGGGGGATTTCCTCATCCCCGGCCTCGTCGAGTTGCATACCGACCACCTCGAAGCGCATTATTCGCCCCGTCCCGGCGTGCGCTGGGGCAAGACGGCGGCGATCCAGTCGCATGACGCGCAGGTCGTCACCTCCGGCATCACCACCGTCTTCGATTGTCTGCGCATGGGCTCGGACGCGGAGGGCGGCTTCGAGAAGGGCGAGATGCGCGCCATGGCCGACGCCATCGCTGCGGCGCAGGACGAGGGGCGCCTTCGGGCGCAACATCTCATCCACCTGCGCTGCGAGGTCTCGACCGAAAACGTGCTCGACCATTATGACGAATTCGAAAACGACCCGCTCGTGCGCCTCGTCTCGCTGATGGATCATGCGCCCGGCCAGCGACAGTTCCAGACGATGGATCAGTACATCCTCTACTACAAGAAGAAGCGCGGCCTGACCGACGACGAATTCGCCGACTTCTGCAAGCGCCAGCAGGACCTGTCCGCCCGCTACGCCAAGCCGCATCGCGATGCCATCGCCGCTTCCTGCGCCGCCCGCAACATCTCGGTCGCAAGCCATGACGATGCGACGCTGGAGCATGTCGAGGAGGCGATCGGCTACGGCATCCGCCTTGCCGAATTCCCGACGAGCGTCGAGGCTGCGAAGGCTTCGCACGGTGCGGGTATGAGCGTCCTGATGGGGGCACCGAACATCGTTCGCGGCAAGTCGCATTCCGGAAACATCGCCGCCCGAGACCTCGCCGGCATGGGCGTGCTCGACGTGCTCTCCTCCGACTACGTACCCTTCAGCCTGATGCACGCCCCCTTCATCCTTGCCGACGAGGTGGAGGATATCGACCTGCCGAGGGCCATCTCGATGGTTTCCGCTACGCCCGCCCGCACGGTCGGGCTCGACGACCGCGGCGCCATCGCGCCGGGCCTTCGCGCAGACCTGGTGCGCGTGCGCCGTCCCTCCGGCGTTCCGGTCGTACGCTCCGTCTGGCGGCAGGGCAGGCGGGTGGCATGACCATGGCGGACGAAGGGGCGATGGTCGTCGTCGTCGGCCCGAGCGGGGCGGGCAAGGACAGCGTCATGGCCTATGCCGCCCGGCATTTTTCCGGGGAAAGTCGTGTGGCTTTCGTGCGCCGCGTCATTACACGCCGGGCCGATGCCGGGGGCGAGGCGCATGAGGCGATCGATGCGGACGGGTTTCGCAGGCGTGCGGCCGAGGGCGCCTTCGCCGTCTCCTGGCAGGCGCACGGCCTTTCCTACGGCATTCCCCGCGAGACGCTAGGCAGGCTGGCGGGCGGCATGACGCTGGTCGCCAACGGCAGCCGCGCGGCCCTGGCGGATTTCGCAAAGGCCTTTCCGCGGCTGAAGGTCGTTCTGATCACCGCCCGCCCGGATGTACTGGCCGCGCGCCTTGCCGCCCGCGGCCGGGAGAGCGGCGAGGCGATCGCGCGGCGCCTTGAGCGCGCGGTGCCGGAGATCGTCATTACCGCCGATACGGTCGTCATCGACAACAGCGGCCCGCTCGAAGCGGCGGGAGAGGCCTTCGTCGACTTGCTGGCCGCCACCCTTGCCGGCAGGGTGTGAGACTACTGCCTCCTGCTCCTAGGCACGGGGCGGGTGAGAATGAAGAGTGCGCTTGCCGAAAGCACGAGGCCGACGGCGACGCCCGCAAGCGGCGAGGGCTGGGTGCGATACCAGAAGAAGCCGTAGCTTGCGGCGATCAGGCAGACCGCCACGACCTTCGTGCGTGCGGAAATCGCGCCCTCGCGCTGCCAGTTTACCAGCGGCGGGCCGAGCGTGCGATGATTGAGCAGCCAGTGCTCCAGGCGGGGAGACGAGCGCGAGAAGCACCAGATGGCAACGAGCAGGAAAGGCGTCGTCGGCAGGAGCGGCAGGAAGGCGCCGACAATGCCGAGCGCCGTCATCATGAGGCCGGCAGCCATATAGATCGCGCGCACCCAAACCCCCGTCGAAAACGCCGTGCCGCTTGAATAGAGTATCTCGCGCGCGCCTCCAAGGGGCGAACGCCACCGCACCGATCCGTCAGGCCCGCTTGCTCTCGATCGTCCCCTTGGCCGCTTTCGGCTTCGCCCTTGCCTTGGCGCCTTTCGTCGCCGGAGCGGCCTTGGCCTGCGCCGTGCCGGCGATCTCGATCAGCGGCTTCGTCGACTTTACCGGCGCCGTCTCGGTGCCGAGTGCAACGCGCTCGAATTCCTCGCGCTCGCGCACGGCCTGTTCCCAATGCTCGCCGTCGTGCCCGTGCTTCCGGCCGGCGGCTTCCCACAGCGCATAGGCCCGCTTGCTGATCCATTCTGTTCGCGCATCTGTCATGGTCTGTCCTCGTTCAAGACTGATGTCGTGCCGGTACGCTGCGGGTCTCGCCGGACAGGAACCGGAACACGGAAGTCGCCGGACGGCCGGGAACCTTCCGTGGCCGGTCCGGATAGTCAACGCACCAAACGCTCCGGGCGATACCCTCGGGCGGAGCAGGTGTGCTTCATGCGATTCGCGCCGTCAGGATGCGCCCAAAGCGCGGGGCCTTCAAGCTGGCGGGGTGCGACAGGATGGCTCGCCCCGCCATGAGGGAAAAACACCCTCCGGCTGCGACGAAACGGCCGAATTTCGCAAAAGTTTCACCGCGTCGGGTGGACAGCGCCGATCTCGCCAACGTATTGTCCGCATGAGAGAATATTCACCGCGAACGGCAAAGCGAGAGGCAAGGCGGTTGGCAGCATCAAGGCGACAGCATCGACCGATCCGTCGGGCGCTTTGCCTTTTGTGCACCGGATTGGCCTGTCTGCTCCTGCTGGTGGCCTCGCCCACGATTTCCATTGCCGCCGGCATTCCGGCAAAGGCGTTTCGCTGCGGCGCGCAGAAGGCGGCGGGCCAGTCGGCAGGTCTTGATAGCCTGCAATGGCGCGCGCGGATCGCCGGCGAGGCGCCGCCGCCCGGTTCCGCCGGTCTTCTGGAGCCGTTCGAAGCGGTTTGTGTCCTTCCGGCGAAAGCCGGCGCCGTGCCCGCTTCGGCTTGCGTCCACAGGATCGACATGCAGCGCCCGGCAACGGCGGGCGCGCGGGCCCCCCCGGTGTGGATGCCTGCCTGACGGCTGCGCCGCCTTGTCGGTCATGCGCAGCCTTCCCCCACGCCGGCCTGCCGGATGAGAGAAGTTCTGACGTTCGAAAGCGATCGACCCAACAATGACAGGTGAAGCCATTCTGGTGCTGCTGGTGTGCCTCCCGTTTGCGGGAAGCCTTGCCGCGACCATCCTCTTGCGCACGGATTCGCGCGTTCTTGCGGCCCGCATTGCCGGCGCGGTAACACTAGCCAGCCTCGTGATGACCGCCATGCTCTATCCTGCCGTTCAAGAGGGCGCCAAGGTGCGGCTCGATCTCGCATGGCTGCCGCAGCTCGGGATGAACGTCACCCTTCGCATGGACGGGTTCGCTTGGCTCTTCGCCATGCTTGTCACCGGCATCGGCTGCCTCGTCGTGCTCTATGCCCGCTACTACATGTCGGAGGAGGACCCGGTCCCGCGCTTCTTCTCCTTCCTGCTCGCCTTCATGGGCTCGATGCTCGGCATCGTGCTTTCCGGCAACGTCATCCTGCTGTCGGTGTTCTGGGAGCTGACGAGCATCTTCTCGTTCCTCCTCATCAGCTACTGGCACAACAATGCCGCCGCGCGCGACGGCGCGCGCATGGCGCTGACGATCACCGGCATCGGCGGCTTCTGCCTGCTGGCGGGCTTTCTGGTGCTCGGCCATATCGTCGGCAGCTACGATCTCGACGTGATCCTTTCGTCCGGCGATACGATCAAGGCCCATCCGCTCTATCTGACGACGCTCGTCCTCATCCTTGTCGGCGCGCTGACCAAGAGCGCGCAGGTGCCCTTCCATTTCTGGCTGCCCAACGCCATGGCAGCGCCGACCCCGGTCTCGGCCTATCTGCATTCGGCGACCATGGTGAAGGCCGGCGTCTTCCTGCTCGTGCGGCTCTGGCCGGCGCTCTCGGGCACCTACGAATGGTTCATGCTGGTGGGCATCGCCGGCACCTGCACCTTGCTGCTCGGCGCCTATTTCGCCATGTTTCAGCAGGACCTGAAGGGCCTGCTTGCCTATTCGACGATCAGCCATCTCGGCCTCATCACGACGCTGCTCAGCCTCGGCAGCCCGCTGGCGGCGGTCGCGGCGATCTTCCACATGATGAACCACGCCACCTTCAAGGCCTCGCTCTTCATGGCCGCCGGCATCATCGACCACGAGACCGGCACGCGCGACATGCGGCGATTGAGCGGCCTGTTCAAATACCTGCCGATCACCGGCACGCTCGCCATGGTGGCGAGCGCGGCGATGGCGGGCGTGCCGCTGCTCAACGGGTTCATCTCCAAGGAGATGTTCTTCGCCGAGGCGGTGGAGACCCATGCCGATTCCGTGCTCGACCGCATGCTGCCCTATGTGGCGACGCTCGCCGGCGCCTTCTCCGTCGCCTATTCGATCCGCTTCATCCACGTCGTCTTCTTCGGCCCGCCGCCGACGGACCTGCCCAAGCCAAATCCGCACGAGCCGCCGCACTGGATGCGCTTTCCCATCGAGTTCCTGGTCTTTGCCTGCCTCGTCGTCGGCATCGTGCCAAGCCTGTCGATCGGCCCGTTCCTGCATTCGGCCGTTCTTTCGGTGCTCGGCCCGCGCACGCCCGAATACAGCCTCGCCATCTGGCACGGGGTCAACACGCCGCTGGTCATGAGCGTGATCGCGCTGATCGGCGGGGCCGCGCTCTATGCCTTCCTCAAGGATTACCTCGCGCGGTGCGACGACGGGCCGCCGCTCTTCCGCCATCTCGTCGGCCAGCGCATCTTCGAGCGCGTGCTGGTCACCGTCTCGTGGAAATGGGCGCGCTGGCTGGAAAGCCATCTCGGCACCCGCAATCTCCAGCCGCAGCTTCGCCTCGTCACGGCGGCGGGCCTGCTTGCGGGCGTGCTTCCGCTCTATTTCGCCGGTTTCTCGCCCAAGCCGCCGGTCCTCGGCGAGGTCGACCCGATCTTCGCGGTCGTCTGGTGCATCGGCGCGTTCTGCGCGCTCGGGGCGGCCTATCAGGCGAAGTACCACCGGCTTGCCGCGCTCGTCCTGCTCGGCGGGGCGGGCATCACCACCTGCATCACCTTCGTCTGGCTGTCGGCGCCCGATCTTGCCATCACGCAGCTCGTCGTGGAGATCGTCACGACCGTGCTGCTGCTGCTCGGCCTGCGCTGGCTGCCCAAGCGCTCCGTGAAAGTGGACGATTCCGTGGCGCTTGCCGCGCGCGGCCGCCGCTTCCGCGATTTCCTGCTCGCCATTTCCTGCGGCTTCGGCATGTTCCTCTTCTCCTACGCGATCATGAAGCAGCCGGTGCCGGACGCCATCGCCAGCTATTTCCTCGAAAAGGCCTATACGGATGGCGGCGGGCGCAACGTGGTCAACGTTATCCTCGTCGATTTCCGCGGCTTCGACACGTTCGGCGAGATCGCGGTCCTGGCCATCGTCGCGCTCACGGTCTTCGCGCTGCTGCGCCGCTTCCGCCCGGCGGCGGACAGCATCGAAAAGCCAGAGCAGCAGCGCATCCAGAACGCCTATGACGCGGCGGCCCCGGAGCGCTCGGCGGGCGATACGGTGCGCGACTACCTTCTGGTGCCCTCCGTCATCATGCAGTGGATGTTCCCGGTCGTCGTCACCTTTGCGATCTACCTCTTCCTGCGCGGGCATGACCTGCCGGGCGGCGGCTTTGCCGGCGGTGTCACCATGGCGATCGCCTTCCTGCTGCAATATCTCGCCGGCGGGGTGCGCTGGGCGGAGGACAGGCTGCGCATCCTGCCGCTGCGCTGGATGGGCTTCGGCCTCGTGATGGCGGCGGCCACCGGCATGGGGGCCTGGGCTTTCGGCTATCCGTTCCTGACGACCCATTCGCAATATGTGGACCTGCCCTTCATCGGCAAGGTGCCGGCGGCCAGCGCGCTCCTCTTCGATCTCGGCGTGTTCTCGCTGGTTGTCGGCGCGACGGTGCTGATCCTCATCGCGCTCGCCCACCAGTCCATCCGCGTGCATCGCGTGCGCGGCCTCGAAGCGCCCAAGGCGGAGGAGGCCTGATGGAACTCGTCCTATCGATCGGCATCGGCATCATGACGGGCTCCGGCGTCTGGCTCATCCTGCGCCCGCGCACCTATCAGGTCATCGTCGGGCTCTCGCTGCTGTCCTATGCGGTCAATCTCTTCATCTTCGCCGTCGGCGGCGTGAAGTCGGACGCCGCGCCGCTCCTGGAGGAGGGGCTCGCCGTTTCCACCATGACCGACCCCGTGCCGCACGCACTGGTGCTGACGGCCATCGTCATCGGCTTTGCCACGACCGCGCTCTTCCTCGTGGTGTTGCTGGCGGCCCGCGGCCTTACCGGCACGGACCATGTCGACGGCAGGGAGCAGCCGAAATGAGCGGGTGGCAGCAGCATCTCATCATCGCGCCCATTGTCATCCCGCTCGTCGCGGGCGCGCTTCTCCTGTTCTTCGACGAGCGCGAGCGCGTGCTCAAGGCGATGATCAGCCTCGTGTCGTGCCTTGCCCTCGCCGCCGTCGCCATCAGTCTGTTCCGGCTTGCCGGCGGCGCGGAGGGCTTCGAGGGCGTCTACCTCCTCGGCAACTGGCCGGCGCCCTTCGGCATCGTGCTGGTGGTGGACCGGCTCTCGGCGCTGATGCTCGTCCTCGCCTCGATCCTCGCCATCCCGACCTTGGTTTATGCGCTTGCCCGCTGGCACGCCGCGGGCGCACATTTTCACTCGCTGTTCCAGTTCCTGTTGATGGGCCTCAACGGCGCGTTCCTGACGGGCGATCTCTTCAACCTCTTCGTCTTCTTCGAGGTGATGCTGGCCGCGTCCTACGGCCTCTTGATGCATGGCTCCGGCTCCATGCGCGTGAAGGCGGGCATGCATTACATTGCCGTCAACCTAGCCGCCGCGCTCTGCTTCCTCATCGGCGTCAGCGCCATCTACGGCTCGGCCGGCACGCTCAACATGGCCGACCTTGCGCTGCGCATCGGCGAGATCGAGGGCGAACGACGCATGCTCCTGGAGGCGGGCGCCGCCATCCTCGGCATCGTCTTCCTCATCAAGGCGGGCATGTGGCCCCTGAACTTCTGGCTGCCGGGGGCCTATAGCGCGGCGACAGCGCCCGTCGCCGGCATCTTCGCCATCATGAGCAAGGTCGGCATCTACGTCATCCTGCGCCTGTCGCTGCTCGTCTTCGGGCAGGGAGCCTCCGCCGGCCTCGGCCTCAACGTGCTGCTCTACGGCGGCATGGCGACCATCGCCTTCGGTACGATCGGCGTTCTGGCCTCGCAGGCGCTCGGTCGGCTTGCGAGCTATTCGGTGCTCGTCTCCTCCGGCACGCTGCTGGCCGTGCTCGGCCTCAACAACGGCGTGGTGACGGCGGGCGCGCTCTTCTACATGGTCAGCTCCACGCTGACGATCGGCGCCTTCTTCCTGCTCATCGAGCTGGTCGAGCGCGGGCAGGATGCCGGCGCCTCGGTCCTCGCGGTGACGATGGAAGCCTATGGCGATGCCGACGAGGAGGAGGAAGAGGTCGAGGTGGGCGTCACCATGCCCGGCACCATCGCCGTGCTTGGCACCTGCTTTGCCGCCTGCGGCATCCTCCTGTCGGGCCTGCCGCCGCTTTCCGGCTTCGTGGCGAAGTTCGCCATGCTGACGGGCATGATCGGCACGGGCGTTACGGGCGAGGGGCCGATCCCGGCCTCCGTCTGGTGGATCGTCGCCCTCCTCATCCTGTCGGGGCTCGCCGCGCTCATCTCGATGACCCGCGCCGGCATCCGCACCTTCTGGGCCTCGATGGAGGGCACGGTGCCGCGCGTGCTCGTCATGGAAATGGCGCCGGTCATGCTGCTGATCGCCCTGACGCTGGCGCTCACCGTCAAGGCCGGCCCGGCAATGACCTATATGGAGGAAACGGTCCGCAACCTGCATGAGCCCGCCGCCTATATCGATGCGGTCATGAACGCACGGCGCGCCGGCCTTGCCGAGCCGAGCGGGCCGGCCGGCGGGGGAGGGATCTGACATGCTGCCCTATCCGCTGCTTTCCGCCTCGCTCGTCCTGATGTGGCTCGCGCTCAACGGCTTCACGCTCGGCCATCTCCTCCTCGGCTGCATCGTCTCGGTCTTCGCCTCCTGGGGCATGGCGGCGTTGCGCCCCGCCGAGCCGCACTTCGGCAAATGGTATCTCCTGCCGAAGCTCTTCGCCGTCGTGCTCTACGATATCGTGCTCTCCAACATCGCCGTGGTCTGGCTGATCGTCACCGGTGGGCGGCGTGAGCGAAGATCCGGTTTCGTCACCGTGCCGCTCGACCTCGAAAACCCCATCGGGCTGGCGGTGCTCGCCGTCGTGGTGACGAGCACGCCGGGCACAGCCTGGCTCGAATACAATTCGGTGCGCCGGACGGTGCTGATTCACGTCCTCGACCTCGTCGACGAGGCGGAGTGGCAGCACCTGATCAAGACGCGCTACGAGGCGCTGCTGATGGAGATCTTCCGATGAGCCACACGATCCTCCTCTGGTCCGTCGCCTTCGCGCAGGTGTGCCTTGCCATCGCCATGGCGCTTGCGGCGCTGCGGATGTTCCGGGGCCCGCGTGCCCAGGACCGGGTGCTCGCGCTCGACACGCTCTACGTCAATTCCATGCTGCTGCTGATGGTATTCGGCATCCGCACCGGCAAGACGATCTATTTCGAGGCCTCGCTGGTCATCGGCATGCTCGGCTTCGTGGCGACGGTGGCGCTTGCGAAATTCCTCATGCGCGGGGAGGTGATCGAATGAGCACGATGGAACATGCCGGCGACCTGCCGGGCTGGGTGGCCCTTCTCGTCTCCGCCTTCCTCGTGATCGGCGCGGGGCTGACGCTCGTCGGCACGATCGGCTTTGCCCGCCTGCCGACCTTCTACGAGCGCATCCACGCCCCGACGCTCGGCACGAGCTGGGGAACGGGCGGCATCGTCATGGCGTCGATGATCTTCTTCACGGTGCTTTCGACCCGGCCGGTCGTGCACGAGATCCTCATCGGCATCTTCGTGACCGTCACCACGCCGGTGACGCTGATGCTGCTCGCCCGCGCCGCCCTCCACCGGGATCGCTCAGAGGGCGATCCGAACGTGCCGGCCGAAGCGCCTGCTGAGGATCCCGTTCCCGGCGAGTGATGCTTTCCCGCGAATTTTTTTGCGCCGGCCGCGAGCCCTCGCGGCCGGCGAAACGGTGGCTCGAAGCGGGATTGTCAGGAGGATTCTGCTGTCCTCCAAAGACATTGTTAACCTTCATTTCCTAACCATCTACGCATCCCTATCGGCAATGATCGTCGAGTTTGCAGGTTCATGCGTATTTCCAGAACAAACTTCTATCCCATCCTTGAGACCGAAGGGGAAAGCGACGAAAGCCCGTCGTATTACTCCCATGAAAACAACGTCTTGCCCGAAGAGGCCATGGAGGCCCCGGTCTGGCATGCCGAAGGCGAGGCCGTCGCCAACGACGAAGCCTACCGGCCGCGCTTCCGCTCGCCCGCGCTGCGCAGCTATGATCCCGGCCAATATGCCGACGGAAGCTGGGAGAGCCACTTCTACATGGCCCCGAACGTGCGCTTCACCCGCACGCCCGACAAGATCGCCGCAAGGATCGAAGAGGCCGCGGCCGAAGAAGGCATGACGGCCGAGCAGCCCGTCGCCGAGCAGCCGGCCGCGCGGCAGGAGCCGGAGGCCCAACCCTCGCAGCTTTCGCACGCAGAACTGCTCCAGCGCCTGCGCGAGGCTCTGGACGACCGCCGCCGCCGCTTCGAGGCGCAGCAGCAGGCCGCCGTTGCCGCGCCGGTCGATCCTGTGCCGCAGTTCGTTCAGGCGGTCGTTTGCGCGGCGCGCAACACCGTTCCGGCCGACGCGCCCGTCGCCTATAAGCCGGCCGTGCCGCCGCAGATGCCGGCCGCCGCGCCAAAGCCCCTGCCGGCGCTCCAGCCCGTCGCAAAGGCGCACGCGCGCACCACGGTCAGCGGCTTTGCCAATCTGTCCGACCATGCCTTCTTCGAGACGATGGTTCCGGACGCGGTTGCAAGTGACCTGCCGGCAAGGCCAGCGGTCACCGTCATGCGCATGCCGCTGCCCGCTCCCGCGCCGGCCGCAATCGCCGCGCCCGTCCTTCCGGTCGCGGCAGCGCCGAAGGTCGAAAAGCGTGAGGAACCGTCCTCCATCGCCGCGCTCTTCCGCGTCGTCGATTGCCGTTTGCCGATCGCGCGTGCGGCCGTCGCGGAGCCGGTCGTCGCCGTTCCCGACGTGGCGGTCGAGCCCGCCGCCGAAACGCCCGTCGCCGACCCGGTGCCGGCCCTCGTCGAGAGCAGGTCGGCTCCTGCGGCCGCCGCTGCCGAGCCCGTCCGTGAAACGCCGTCCTCGGTGCTGTCGCGCGCCCGCCCCTTCCAGGTGACGATGGCGACTCCCTCCGGCGATGCCTATGAATATCCGCCGCGCGAACTGCTGCAGGAGCCGCCGCGCACCGTCGGCTTCGTGCTGACGCAGGAGCAGCTCGAGCAGAATGCCGGCCTTCTCGAAAGCGTGCTGGAGGATTTCGGCGTGCGCGGCGAGATCATCCATGTCCGCCCCGGCCCCGTCGTCACGCTCTACGAATTCGAGCCGGCGCCGGGCGTGAAGTCCTCGCGCGTCATCGGCCTTGCCGACGACATCGCCCGCTCCATGTCGGCGCTCTCGGCCCGCGTCGCGGTCGTGCCGGGCCGCAACGTCATCGGCATCGAGCTGCCGAATGCTACGCGCGAAACGGTCTATTTCCGCGAGATGATCGAGAGCCAGGATTTCGCCCGGACCGGATTCAAGCTGCCGATCTGCCTTGGCAAGACCATCGGCGGGGAGCCCGTCATCGCCGAGCTTGCCAAGATGCCCCACCTGCTCGTCGCCGGCACGACCGGCTCCGGCAAGTCCGTCGCCATCAACACCATGATCCTGTCGCTGCTCTACCGCTTCCGCCCGGAAGAGTGCCGCCTGATCATGGTCGACCCGAAGATGTTGGAACTGTCGATCTACGACGGCATCCCGCATCTCCTCACCCCCGTCGTCACCGATCCGAAGAAGGCCGTCATGGCGCTGAAATGGGCGGTGCGCGAGATGGAGGACCGCTACAGGAAGATGTCGCGCCTGGGCGTGCGCAACATCGACGGCTACAACAACCGCGTCGCCGCCGCGCGCGACAAGGGCGAGACGATCTCGATCAGCGTCCAGACCGGCTTCGACAAGGGAACCGGCGAGGCGATCAACGAGGAACAGGAACTCTCCCTCGAGCCGATGCCCTATATCGTCGTCATCGTCGACGAGATGGCCGACCTGATGATGGTCGCCGGCAAGGAGATCGAAGGGGCGATCCAGCGGCTCGCCCAGATGGCCCGCGCCGCCGGCATCCACCTGATCATGGCAACACAGCGTCCCTCGGTCGACGTCATCACCGGCACGATCAAGGCGAATTTCCCCACGCGCATCTCCTTCCAGGTGACGTCGAAGATCGACAGCCGCACCATTCTCGGCGAGCAGGGTGCCGAACAGCTTCTCGGCCAGGGCGACATGCTGCACATGGCCGGCGGCGGGCGCATCGCTCGCGTCCACGGCCCCTTCGTCTCCGACGAGGAGGTCGAGAAGGTCGTGCTGCACCTGAAGGCCCAGGGCCGGCCGGAATATCTGGAGACGGTGACGGCGGACGAGGAGGAAGAGGAAGACGAGAAGCAGGCGGCCGTGTTCGACAAGGGCGACGTGGCGGGCGAGGACGGCGACGATCTCTACGAGAAGGCCGTCAAGGTCGTCATGCGCGACCGCAAGTGCTCGACCTCCTACATCCAGCGGCGTCTCGCCGTCGGCTACAACCGCGCGGCATCCCTCGTCGAGCGCATGGAGAAGGAGGGCCTCGTCGGCCCCGCCAACCATGTCGGCAAGCGTGAGATCGTCAGCGGCGAGCGCGGCAGCTTCCAGCAGCCGGATGCCGGCGACGACGACTGAGACGGTCGTCCGCGGCGATTGCTCGATCACCGGGCAATTGTCCTACTTATTTGAATTGGATGGTTTTTTCCGATCCGGCGCGCGAAAGCGGGCCGGATTTTTACCCTGTCCACGAGAAATTTCCGCCCGCTGCTCCATTTAATCGATTTGGCTTGCGGCGGGGTCCGTGAGCCCTGTTGCATATGGCGGACGATGTGTGAATAGTGCCGCCAATGCTGCGAAATCTGCGGCCAAGGAGGACAGGAATGGCATTGATCACCATGCGGCAACTGCTCGATCACGCAGCGGAGAACGACTATGCGCTGCCCGCATTCAACGTCAACAATCTGGAATATGTCCAGGCGGTGATGCGTGCGGCGGATGCGACGGATTCGCCGGTGATCCTCCAGGCAAGCCGCGGTGCGCGCGCCTATGCGGGCGATGCGTTCCTGCGTCACCTCATCCTCGGCGCCGCCGAAGAATATCCGCATATCCCGGTCTGCCTGCACCTCGACCACGGCGACCAGCCCTCCACCTGCATTTCCGCCATCACCAACGGCTTCACCTCCGTGATGATGGACGGCTCGCTGCTCGCCGACGGCAAGACGGTTGCGAGCTACGATTACAATGTCGGCGTGACGGCGGAAGTGGTGAAGATCGCCCATGCGGCCGGCGTCTCGGTCGAAGGCGAGCTTGGCTGTCTCGGCAACCTGGAAACGGGCGCCGGCGACAAGGAGGACGGCCACGGCTTCGAAGGCAAGCTCTCGCGCGAGGAACTCCTGACCGATCCGGACCAGGCGCTCGACTTCGTCACCAGGACGGGCGTGGATGCACTCGCCGTCGCCATCGGCACCAGCCACGGCGCCTACAAGTTCACCCGCGCGCCGGACGGCGAGATCCTGTCGATCGAGACGATCGCCAAGATCCACGCCAAGCTGCCGAACACCCACCTTGTCATGCACGGCTCGTCTTCCGTCCCGCAGGACCTCCAGGACCTCTTCACCGCCTATGGCGGCGAGATGAAGCAGACCTGGGGTGTGCCGGTCGCCGAAATCCAGAAGGGCATCCCGCTCGGCGTGCGCAAGGTCAATATCGACACGGACCTGCGCCTTGCCATGACCGGCTCGATCCGCAAGAACTTCAAGGAAAAGCCGGACAATTTCGACCCGCGCAATTACCTGAAGCCGGCCACCGCGCGCATGATGGAAGTCTGCAAGGAGCGCTTCGAGGCCTTCCGCACCGCCGGCAAGGCATCCAGCATCCGCGTCAAGCGCCTGCCCGACATGGCGAAGTTCTACGCCGCGCAATAAGCGCCGTCGGCACCCTCCGTTTCCTCCCGGCCCCGCCGGGAGGCCCCTGCCTTTTTCTCATGGCCCGGCGGCAGGAATCCGTTGCGGGCAACCGTCCCTCCTCGTAAAAGATGGCGACCCGGACGCCTCAGAGCTCCGGTAAAAGGCGATCGAGCGAGGACGACATGAGCGTGGAACAGGCCCTGACAATCGCAGACCTCAAGGAACAGGCGCGCCGCCGCGTGCCGAAAATGTTCTTCGACTATGCCGATTCCGGTGCCTGGACCGAAGGCACATACCGCTCCAACGAAGACGACTTCCACAAGATCAAGCTGCGCCAGCGCGTGCTCGTCGACATGACGAACAGGTCGCTGGCAAGCGAGATGATCGGTGAGACGGTTTCCATGCCCATCGCGCTGTCGCCGACGGGTCTCACGGGCATGCAGCACGCCGACGGCGAGATGCTCGCCGCGCAGGCGGCCGAGGAGGCGGGCGTGCCCTTCACGCTGTCAACGATGAGCATCTGCTCCATCGAGGACGTGCGCTCCGTCACCACGAGGCCCTTCTGGTTCCAGCTCTACGTGATGCGGGACAAGGATTTCGTGCGCAACCTCATCGGCCGCGCCAAGGCGGCCGGCTGCTCGGCGCTCGTCTTGACGCTCGACCTCCAGATCCTCGGCCAGCGCCACAAGGACCTGCGCAACGGCCTTTCCGCCCCGCCGAAATTCACGCCCAAGCACATCTGGCAGATGGCGACGCGGCCCTTCTGGTGCCTCGATATGCTCGGCACGAAGCGCCGCAGCTTCGGCAATATCGTCGGCCACGCCAAGGGCGTGACGGACCTTTCCTCGCTTTCGTCCTGGACGGCCGAGCAGTTCGATCCGCAGCTTTCGTGGAAAGACATCGAATGGATCCGGGACCTGTGGGGCGGCAAGCTGATCCTCAAGGGCATCCTCGACGAGCAGGACGCCCGCATGTCGCTGGAGAGCGGCGCGGACGCCATCATCGTCTCGAACCATGGCGGCCGCCAGCTTGATGGCGCGCCGTCCTCGATCAGCATGCTGCCGCGCATCGTCGATGCGGTCGGCGATCGGATGGAAGTCCATCTCGATGGCGGTATCCGCTCCGGCCAGGACGTGCTGAAGGCGCTCTGCTACGGCGCCAAGGGCACTCATATCGGCCGCCCCTTCCTCTACGGCCTCGGCGCCGGCGGCAAGGCCGGCGTGCGACGTGCCATCGAGATCATCCGCAAGGAGCTCGACACGACCATGGCGCTCTGCGGCGAGCGCGACGTGAAGAACCTCTCGCGCAACAACCTGCACAAGGACGTGTGAGGCAGACTGGCGGGACGGGGCGCTTGATCGAAGAATGAGCGCATGGACAAGCGCAACGACCTGCCGAAAGACCTTGACCGCCGCATCGACGCCCTTGCGGCGCGCTCGACGTTGACGCCCAGCCAGATCATCGAGGACGCGCTTGCGCACGGCCGCTCGCCGGCCTGGCAGGACAAGTGGGTCGAGGGTGTCGAAGCCGGCCTCGCCGAGGCCGAGCGCGGCGACTTCGCCGGCGCGGAAGAGATCGCGGCCATCCTCAACAAATATGCGCCGCGCTGACGGCGCAGGTCGTCTGGACATGCCACTCTCTTCGCGAGCTCAAAGCAATCGGCACCTATATCGCCGGGCGCACTCCCGCCGCTGGCGCAAAAGTCGTCGCGACCATCCATACCCGGACGGAGCGCCTGCTCTCCGCCAATCCGTTCATCGGGCGAACCGGCCAGATCGAGGGGAGGCGGGAACTGATCGTGCCCGGGACGCGCTATATCGTTGCCTGTCGCGTGGGGGAAGCACGCATCGAGGTGCCTTTCGGGCATCACGGTGCGCGCGAATGGCCGGATACTTTCTGAAAGCCTGCTTCTTATTCCTTCAGACGATCTCGCCGTAAAGCGCGCGTTCAAGGGCGGTCACTTCGCTGGCGAAGCGGCGGTATTCGGCGCGCTTGAGGGCGAGGAAGACGTGGTGCAGGCGCTCGCCGAGGGCGTCCTTCAGGAAGCAAGAGCCGGTCGCCGTCTCGATGGCGCTGCGCCAGTCGGGCGGCAGGTCGTCGCTTGCGATTGCGGCATAGGCGGTCGTCTCGGGGCCGGGATCGGCCTTTGCGAGGATGCCTTTGCGCATGCCGGCGAGCACCGTCGCGCCGACGAGGTAGGGGTTGGAATCGATGCCGGCGGCGCGCTGTTCGAGATGGCGGCCGGCGGGCGCGCCTGCCGGAATGCGCACGGCGACGCTGCGGTTGTTGGTGCCCCAGGTCGGCGTGGTCGGGGCATAGCTCTGGGCCGAGAAACGCCGCCAGGAATTGAGATGCGGGGCGAAGACGAGCATGGATTCGTGCATCGTCTCGAGAAGCCCGGCGACGGCGTGTTTCAGCAGCGCGGCAAGCGTTTCATCCCGGTCGGCGAAGAGGTTGTTGCCGGCCGCGTCGGCAAGGCTGGCATGAACGTGCATGCCGGAGCCCGCGCGGCCGGCGAAGGGCTTGGCCATGAACGAGGCCATCATGCCGTGGCGCAGGGCAAGAGCGCGCAGCAGCCGCTTCAGCATGGCGAGGTCGTCGGCGGCCCGCAGTGCATTGCCGTGGCGCAAAGTCAGCTCGAACTGGCCCTGCGCATATTCCGATATCATCGTCTCGACGGGCAGGCCCTGCGCCTGCGCGCCGCGATAGACAGCGTCGACGAAGGGCTCCAGCCTGTCGAGTTCGCTGACGCCGTAGACCTGGATACCCTCTGGCCGTTCGCCGGAGAGCGGCAGGCGCAGCGGCTGGAAATTGCCGTCCGCGGTGCGCTCGCGGTCGAGAAGGTAGAATTCCAGCTCGTAGGCGAGGATCGGGCGAAGGCCGTCGGTCTCAAGCCGGTTCACCTGCCGGGCGAGCGCATGGCGCGGATCGGCAGCCATGGGCGTGCCGTCGAGCTCGAAGAGGGCAAGCCGCACCTCGCCGCGCGGCGGCGACGTCCACGGCAATGGCACGAGCGAACCGGGTATGGGCCATGCGCGCCGGTCCGCATCGCCGTCCGCCCAGACGAGGCCGGTCTCCTCCACGTCCTCGCCGGTGACGTCGAGGCCGAGGATGGAGCCGGGAAGATGCCGCCCGGAGCGGAAGATCGCCAATAATTCGTGCCGCCGGACGATCTTGCCGCGGGCGATGCCGTTGAGGTCGATCAGCACGAGGTCGAAGGCGCTGATCTCCGGATGGGCGGCAAGAAAGGCCTCCGCTTCGGCGATGTCGGCGGCTTCGGGCGGACGGGCGGCAAGGTCGCGGCTCACGCGGCGCCCCTGCGCTCGGAAAGGCGGCTGAGGACGCTCGCGAAGGCCGCGACGAGCCCGTCGGCCTGGGTCTCAGAAAGGGCGGGGCTGACGAGCACCATGTTGTGGAACGGCGTCAGCAGGTAGCCGAGATTGAGCATGGAAAGATGCAGCGCCGCCTCGATCGTGTCGGACGCGGCCGCGCGGGCCTCCGCGGCATTCCTGACCGGCAACGGCGAGAAGACGACCTCCAGCCGCGCGCCGACGCGCGAGACGGTCCAGTCGAGCCCGGTGGCGGCGATGGCGGCAGTGAAGCCAGCCTCGATACGGTCGGCATTGGCCTGCATTGTGCCGTAGGCCTCCTCGGTCATCACCTGTTCGAGGCAGGCGCGCAGGCAGGCAAGTTGCAACGCGCTGCCGGAAAGCGTCGTGCCGATGCCGGAATGGCCGTGGCCGCTCTGCTCCCGGCGGATGACATGCAGCCGGTCGGAGATCGCCTGCGTCATGCCCCAGACGCTGACCGGAACGCCGCCGCCAATCGGCTTGCCCATGACCATGAGGTCGGGTTCGAGCCCATGCACCGCCGTATAGCCGCCGAGGCCCGTGGAGATCGTATGCGTCTCGTCGATGAGGAGCAGCGTGCCGGCGGCCCGCGTCAGCCGGCGCAGCGCGTCGTGGAAGCCGGGCGCGGGCGGGATCATTCCGCAATTGGTCATCACCGGTTCGGCGAGCACGCAGGCGATGTCGTGGCCGGCAAGCGCCTTTTCCAGCGCCGCCTCGTCGTTGAAGGGAATGGAGACGGTGAGTTCGCCAAGGTCGCGGACCTGGCCGAGCAGGTTGCGGCGCGAGACGGTCCTGCCGTCGACAAGATCGACCAGCGTGTCGTCCACCGCGCCGTGGTAGCAACCGTCGAAGACCATCAGCTTCGCCCGGCCGGTGACGGCGCGGGCGACGCGGATGGCGAAGCGGTTGGCATCGCTCGCCGTCGCGCCGAGCTGCCAGCGCGGCAGGCCGAAGCGTTCGACCAGCAGGCGGCCGACGACGGCCGCGTCCGAGGAGGGCAGCATGGTGGTGAGGCCGCGCGTGCCGGCATTCCTCAGCGCGTCAAGGACCGGCGCGGGGCCGTGGCCGAACATCGCGCCCGTGTCGCCGAGGCAGACGTCGACGATGCGATTGCCGTCAAGATCGACGAGCTCGGCCCCGCTTGCCTGATCGATGACGAGAGGAAAAGGCGTCGGCCAGTCGAGCATCCAGTGCTGCGGCACGCCGTCGAAGAAGCCGGAGGTCGTCTCGTCATGTGCCGCTGCCGAGCGCGGCCGCCTTGCGCGGAAAACCGCCGCTTCCGCCTCTATCAGCGCGCGGGCGCGCGCCTCCAGCTTCTCCCTCTCCATCCCGTTCTCCAGCCGTTCCCCAAAATGTGATCACATATTGGTTGATGTGATTCCAAGTGTCAAACGACAAGATGGCCTACAGCGAGCCGACGATGCGCAGCCAGTCGTGCACCGTGGCGGCAGCCTGCCGTTCTGCCGAGCCGCGGGCGAGGGGCTTGCGGGCGTCCAGGCCGCGTACCTCGCTCGGGCTCATAGCGAACTGCTGGCGGAAGGCGCGCGAGAATGCTGAGATATCGGCAAAGCCGCAGGCATAGGCAACCTCGCCCACCGTCCGCGTGCCGTCATCGACGAGCATGTCGAAGGCCGCGCGCAAACGGCGCGTGCGGATATGATCGGTGACGCCGCCGAACGGCTCGAACAGCCGGTAGAGCGAGGCGCGCGAGAGGCCGAAGACCTTGCAGAGATGATCGGGGTCGAGATCGGGCCGGACGATGTTCTGCTCGATATAGCGCCTGACCTGCATGATAACCGCGCCGCGGACGGTTGGAGAGGGCTGGCTGCGCGCGGCGACCTGCGGCGCGATGAGCGTGGCGACAAGATTGGCCGTGGCTGTGACGATCGCCGGGGCTTCAGCCTGACTGATATCGGCCAGATCCTCGAAAAGGGTGCGCAGGTGGTTGCCGATCAGCCGGGCCGGACTGGTGGAACGCTTGAGCACGAGACCATGCAGGGCGTCGTTCTGCGCCTCCCTGCTGAAAAGCAGGTGTCGGGGCAGGACGAGTGTAAGATTGCGGCAATGCGGCGTTTCGGCATGGAGCGGGCGCGAAAGGTCGAAGAAGGAGACGTCGCCGGCCTCCACCAGCACCGCCTCGTTGCCGATGGTGCGCAGGTCGCTGCCTTCAAGCGTCACCTGCACGAAAATGAGGTCGAGCCCACTACGCGCGATGCGCCCGGGATCGCGCGAGAACGTATAGGTTGTTCCCGTCATGTCGGCGGCGAAGAACAGCGCAGGCCCCATGAAATAGGACGAAAGACGGGTGCGGAAGTCGCAGAGCCGCTCCGGCGTGTGAACCGTCGCGCCGAATATCGGCTCCAGCGTCTCGGCAAACAGCTGGCTCCCGCGCCTGCACTCGGGGCCGGGTTCCACGACGATGGCGTTCGAGGGCAATTTTTCTTCAGTTCTCATGGCGCTCGTGACGTTCAAGAGGAGCCGCCCCGGATTCAGGAGTGAACGGAGAGGAGTTCCTGGGCATCCGCCCGACGACCGGGCAGGTTTGGCTTTGCATTCTGTATCATTCTTTTGACGTCTCGTCTCATATTGACGCCTTCGGCGCGCGTTGCGATTGACAGTCCACAGCGGCTGCAACCCCATGGAAAATATTGGGTCCATTGGGACCCGTGATGCGGCGCATCCGCCGGATAGGGGCATGGCAGGCATGGATCAGATTGTATTCGACAGCGCTTCGGCGGGGTTCATCGTGCCGCCGGACGAGTTTCTTCGCGCACCGCAGTTTGCCGCGGTGCGCGACGAGGTGATCGACGCGAAGCTGTCGCTTTACGAAGGCGGTCATCTGCTCAACCGATTGATCCTGGAAGAGGGGCGCTTGCTCTGCCATCTCGCTGCGCTGTCTCTCCATGCAGCGCAGGACATGGCAAAACCGGGAACCTGGCTCACGCTGGGCCGCCTTCAGCGCGAGGGGACCGCCCTTGGCGTTGCCAGCCGCAACCGCGTGGAGGCGCAGGTCTGCTGTCTTCGCAAGTACGGTTTCCTCACGCAGCAATCTCACCCCTCGGACCGCCGCGTCCGCCTGCTCGTCCCCAGCGAGGCGCTCCTGGCACGTGACGCAGCCGCACTTGGCGTGCTTTTGAACGCGCTTGCCCGCTTCGGCCTGTCGCCGGCGATCGGGTACGCGGGTCCGCCACATGCGCCATTGCACCAGGCGTTGCGGCGCGCCACGGCGCGCCGCCTTCCCGCCTTCAGCCGGCTTGTTCGCCGCCACCCGCTGCTGACGCCCTTCCTTGCTCATGACTGCGGCTATATGATCCTTCTGCTTGTCCTGCGCAGCGCGCGGGAAGACAGCCAGAACGGGAATGCTACGGGATACCAGTGGCTGGCCAAGAAGACGGGCGTATCGCGCACCCATGTGCGCCGCCTCCTGGAGGCGGCCGGGACCGCGGGTCTGCTAACGATGGACGTGCGCGGCGGCCATGATATGAGGCCGACGTCGGCGATGTGGCAGGTGGTCGACCGGTGGTTCGCCGATCAGTTCGCCTTCATGGATCTTCTGCTGCGCGAGGCGCTTGCCGCCTAGATGCAGGCTGCGGCGGAAGGGTGGACCACAAAACCGGTATGGTGAGGTGGCGCAGCGTCTGGCCCGCGCCGCCAAGCCGCAGGTAGCCGCTCTGCAGTGGCCTCACCCGGCCTCCGAGGTTGCTCCCGATCCGGTCGAAGAGGCCGTTCACGAGAGATCGCCACGCCCATGCCGGGCGAAAGCAGGCGCCGAAAGCAGAAGGAGGGCGGCCGTCGTCGCGTCGTGCTCGCCGGGATCGGCCGGCAGCGGCACAAGCCAGCCGTCCGGCCTACCCTGGTCCGCCGCCAGCCAGTCCGTCTGGAACAGAACGTCAGTCAGGAAGCGCTCGAGGAGGAGCGCCGACGAGCCGGCGGCACTCCAGACGTCGGGACCTCGCGCGCTATGTCGGTCGTCCGCGCCGTATCGCTGCAAGGCGTCAGCGCACGCCGGCCTCGATGATACCTTTGGTCAGGCTTCCCGTCGCCGGATAGAGCGGGATCAGGCAGGCCTGAAGCGCATGGTAAAGGTCGCCCTTGCCGGCGAACAGGGTGTAGCTCGGGACAAGGTCTTCCGTCAGCTCTTCATGCCAGCCGCCGCGATCGTGATCGATGAAATGGCGGGCGATGCCGTCCCAGATCCTGCGATACCACGTCTCGTGGGAATCGTCCGGCAGGTGTTCGCACAGGAATGCGGCAGCGCCCGCGCCTTCGGCCATGGGCCACCAGAGCTTGTTGCGCTTGGCAGGTTCGTCGTTCCAGTCCAGCGTATAGAAGAAGCCGCCCTTCTCCTTGTCCCAGCCAAGTGCGATCGACTGTGCGAAGAGCGCCTTCGCCGCCTCCGGCATCCAGGCGTGCGCGCCGCCGCCGAGCGCGTGGAGCTGAAGGATGAGGCGGGCCCATTCCAGCCAGTGGCCGGGCGTGGTGCCGGAGGGGCGGAACATTTCGTTGCCCTGGTAGTTCTTGTCGAGCACCCAGTTCTCATCGAAATGCTCCGGGACGCGGAAGCCGTTATCGCCCGCGCGACGGCGGATGATGAGATCGGCGATGCAGACAGCCTTGTCCAGATAGCCCTTCTCGCCGGTCGCCTCGTAGGCGGCCATCAGCGCCTCGGTAAGGTGCATGTTGGAGTTCTGCCCACGGTAGCCCGGAACGGGCGTCCAGTCGGCTTCAAACTCCTCGGCGATGGCACCGTGCTTGTCGTCCCAGAAACGGTTTTCCAGGACCTCGGTGACGTCGGCAATCATGCGGTCGGCGTCCGGATGGCCCGCGACCTTGGCGCTGGATGCGGTCAGCAGCACGAAGGCATGGCCGTAGCCCTGCTTGCTGGCGTCGAGCAGGCCGGAATTGTCGAGCGACCAGTGGTAGCCGCCGCGCTCATGGTCGCGGTGCTTCTCCCACAGATATGTCATTCCGTGGTCGATGATGTCGTCGGAGCCGGGGCGGCCAAGAATGCTGCCGATTGAAAAGCAATGCACCATGCGCGCTGTGGAATGGATGGCCCGCACCGGATTGCCTGGATTAATCGGCCGGCCCTCGCTGTCCAGTTCGTGGAAGCCACCGAGCGGGTTGACGCTCCTGTTCTGGAAGAAATCGAAGAGGCGGTTTGCCTCCCGCCACAGCCATTGGCGGTGATAGTCGCGCTTGCGCCAGGCCGTGCCGAGATGTCCCGTTGAACCCATGTGGGGGGTCTCCTTTTATAAGCATTCCGCATTGCCTGCCCGGCGAGAACGGGTCGGAGCGTGGGAAACGGTGCCGTGGCGCGAGGATGCGCACGACCCGCAACGCTCGCAATGACGGCTGACCTCGCACGGGCGGAGAGGGGATTTATGGCCCAGATTGATCGGCCCCGCAACCCGCCGTCCCCTGTGCGGCAGCATGCGCGTCGGTCGTGCCTTTAGGGAAGGACACTTGAAAGGCCAATTCATCATTGTGGCGAAAATGAGAAAAAATATCCTACCAATCTTATAGGGAAAATGTATAAATGAGCGAAAGAAAGGCGGAATGACACTCCGCCCGCAGAGCCGGAGACCGGCCTGCCAGCAAGGGATGATGGCATGAGCAATGTGAAACTCGGCGGCCACTCCAGCCACGGTTGCCTCGGCCCCTCCGGCACCCGCAGGTCCCGCCGCGCCGAACGGCAGGTCCTCGTCAACAACGTCGCCGTCGTCGGCGCCTTCCTCTTCGTCGGTGCCGTCGTCCTCGGCTTCATCGGCTGACGCGTCAAACCGCAAACAACAGGCAAATCGCGTGCTTCGCACGCAATTGGGCCAGAAATGTTGAGACGCCACAACGCTTCGCTTGCCAGCCTGAACGACCACCCACCATAAAGGCCTACAAGGCCATCCTATGATGGGCAGGCCTCAGGTTACATCAGCATCAACTTGTCGTTCAGCGCCATCCAGCCGCCCGGTTCCCGGATCAGGGCAGCCGTATCGTGCTTGCCGAAGATGCGGGTGAAGCTGCGCTTGGTGAAGATCTCGTAGAACATCGCCGAGGCGGGGCCGACCGGGCCGGCCCGGCTGCTCAGCACGCTGGAGATCACGGTCTCCTGATAGGCGCGCCAATGGACCTCCATGGCCGTGCGGGCAATGAGCTTGCTGAGCGTCACCTTGATTCCAAGCTTTGCCACCGTTGTAGCAACGCTGGTGGCGAGGCCGACGGCGGGGATCGGGATGGCGGCGCCCGCAAGGCCTGCGCCGCGCACGCTGATCTTGGCAACCTTCGCCTTCAACATCGCATCGACCCAGCGTGTGACCGTTTCACTCTTCTTGAAACCCTTGCCGGCCGCCTTGATGCCGACGAGGTGGGCCGCGGTGGTGCCGACCGCGCTGCCTTCCTTCAAGATGCTGCCGACGTCGACCGCCGTTACGCCCGAAGCAAGGCCGCCCGCCAGGCTGACGGCGCTACCGCCCAGGCCCTTGAAAGTGCGGCCGGTGAAGTATTTGCGCGTTCTCGGCGACATGCCGTCATGGCCGTTGGCCAGGAACGCGGGATTGGGAATGATCTTCTCGTCGGCGTCCGCCGCGCCATAGGCCTCACGCAGAAAATGCACCACGGCGACAAGACTGGCGGCCGTATCGTCCATGTCCGCGATAGATTCGACGACACACCAGCACACATCCTCGGCGTCACTCTTATCCAGAGCGCCAAAATTGAAACTGCTCGGCACGATCTTCTCCCCCTTTTGCGACAATACCCAAGCGCCGCCTTTCCGGTCATACCGAACGACGGCCGCTTTACCCCTCGTTTTCTCTGGATTTGCGCAGCATCGCGTGATTGCCCTGCGACCGCACAGGCCCGAAGCGAGCCTATGTCAAACTCCGTGAAATTGACAGAGGCCAGACGCGCTCCAAAAAGGATTTTTCGCCGCTAACGCAACCGCCGGACAACCAGAACCGTGATGTCGTCGAACTGCGCGGCGCCGTTGGCAAAGCCTCGCGCCTTGGCAAGCACCGCACGGGCGAGTTCGCCGGCCGGAAGCCCGCGGTTCACGGCGATTTCGGCAAGGATGTTCTGCGTGCCAAACTGCGCCTGGTCGGCGTCCTGCATGTCACAAAGCCCGTCGGACGTCAGAAAGAGGCTGTCGCCCACGGCAAGGAGCAATTCGTGGTCGTGAAAATCCAGGCCTTCGATGACACCGAGTGCTGGATCGGGCGGTGACGACAGTTCCGCGACGGCGGCCGCGTTGCTGACGATCGGGTAGACGTGGCCTGCATTGCAATAGGACAGGCGGCCGGTCGCAAGTTCGTAGAAGGCAAGAAAGAGCGTGACGAAGCGGGATTGCGGGTTGTTCTTGTTGAGCTCGTCGTTGACCAGCGCGACGATCTCCGAGGGGTACGGCACACGGCCGGAAATAGCATGAAATTGCAGCGTGCCGGCGCGCAGGAGGCTGCGCGCTCGGGCCATGAACAGCGCGGCCGAAGTGCCCTTGCCAGCGACGTCGCCGATCGCCAAAGCGATGAGACCGGGTGCCACCTCGAAGACGTCATATAGATCGCCGCCCACTTCGAGCGCCGGATCGACGCTGGCGAAGATGTCGAGCTGTCGGGGATCGACAGGAAAGTCGCTCGGCAGCATGGATTGCTGGCAGAGCCAGGCTTCGGCAAGCTCCTGCTCGAGCCGTTCAAGCTGTCGCCGGTTCATGTCGCGCAGGAGCTTTCGTTCCAGCACCGCGCCGACACGGGCGGCAAGCAGGGCTGGATTGAACGGCTTGGGCAGATAGTCCTCGGCGCCGAGCTCTATGCACCGTACCACGGTCTCGATTTCCGAGGCGGCGGAGATCATCACGACCGAGGATGTCCGCAGCCAGCCTTCTTCCTTCAGGGCCTGTAGCGCTTCTATGCCGTTCATTCGCGGCATCATCACATCGAGCAGAATGAGATCGAAGGGCTCGGCGCGCACCTTCTCAAGCGCCTCCAGGCCGTCACTTGCCTGCTGGACGGCGACGAGGCCTTGCCGCCGGAGGCGGCGTGCAAGCACGTCGCGGTTGTCCTCGACATCGTCGACGATGAGGATTTTCGCTTGTGACAAATCCAAGGAGGGCCTCGTGATTGCTATGCGGAAACGGTGCTCCACCCGCACGTTACGCCAATCGCAGAGTGTTGCAAGGCACCCAGGCGTCTTGACTACGTCCCGATTATGCCGGTTCATAGTCCACTGCCGTGAAGCCACCAACCAGTACAATTCTAGGGACGACAGCCCAGGTGCCCGCACGCGGGCTGCGCCTCGCCATTGCCTGCGGGCCGCTCCAACCCTCTTGCGGTTGCTACCCCCGAGCCTCGCCGGTCAGGCAGGGTTGCGGGGAGTTTGCGGCCCTATATCAGCAAGAGTATTGATTTTATCCGTATTATGGGAAGAAGGCGTCAAGGCCGTGGCACGGGCAAAGATATTTTCCCCCGGGCGATGCCTACGACGGCATTTTGTCCGATCTGGTGCGAAGCGGACGCTTCGGCACGGAAACGGAAGCCGTCAGATCCGGCATCCGCATGCCGGCGGACCAGGAAACGACAATCGGCTCTTTGCCAGGCGAGATCGGCGCGGCCGATGCGCAGATTGCTGTGCGATTGGGTAAGCAATAGGTTCCAGCGCCGACCTTCTTGCCGACGTGATGACAGAAGGCCACAACCATTAAGCCGAAACGCCTGATACTCGCCCCGTGCGCGTTGGAACACCTGCGCGGGATACGGTGGCAAATCGCCCAAACCAGCCCCCATTGTGCGCGGGCGTTCGTGGCGGATTTCACCGCGAAGATCACATGGATTGCCGAGGTGGATGTCACCGGCTCCCCCGGCGACTATATCTCGGAAGGACTGCGTGGCTCTTGCGAACGGGAACGCTGTATCGACTACCGCCCGTCAAAGGACCGGATCGAGGTGCTGCGCGCGATGCACGCCGCCAAGGACGTAAAGCTGGAAGATCGCTGCAGCTAGCGTGCGTTGATCGACAGCATGCCGGTGACGGGATCGATCGCAGTGTTGAAGACGACCGTCTCGCTGGAGGATTCCGTTTCGAGCAGCGCGTTGATCTGGAAACGGAGCACGCGCTCGACCTGGTTTTCCGGAACGATCAGCGCGACAGACAGTTCGCGGAAGCGCGGCTCGAAGCGGCGGATGACCTCTTCGAGATTCTTGCGGAACTGTTCCTGCTGCGTTGGGGAGGCGAGGTGTTGGCTCTGCACCTCCTGCAGGCCATAAGAGACGATCGACTGTTGCAGTTCGGCCAGTCGGGTCTGGCCTGGCAGGCGGCCGGGGCGGGTGTTAAAGAGGATTTCGAGGTCGCGGCGTACGGATTCATGCAGTTCCTGCATGGCGCGGTCGACGCTGCGATCCGTCTCGATGCTGTCGCCCTGCAAAAGCCGGTCGAAGAGAGGCAGGCGGGGCGGGACCTTGTTGGGGGTGCGGGCCATGGCTTTTCCTTACCGGGTCCGCAACGTCTGCACCTCGGTACGCATGCGGAAGCCCGAAACGACCTGGTCGAACTGGAAATGCGGCTGGAGATGAAGCACGCAGTTCATGACGCCGTGGCGGCCGCTGACCTCGTTCATCTCGATGCGCGCGCCGGCAAGCGGATAGCGGGCCTTCAACTCGTCGCCGGCATCGGTATTGCCGATCGTATAGCCCCGCAGCCAGTCGTCGAGATAGCGTTCTAGTTCATGCGGCGTCGTGTAGGCGCCGACCCGGTCGCGGGCCATGATCTTCACATAGTGGGCAAAGCGGCTCATGCACATGACGTAGTGCAGCATGGCCGACAGCCGCCCATTGACCTGGGCGGGCAGGTCGCTGTCGGCGGGTGCCGCATAGAGCGACTGGGCGCCGAGGAAGACGACAGATCGGTCGAAGTTGCACGGGGTCAATGCGATGAAGCCGAGCGCTTCGAGGATCTTCTGTTTCCTGTCTGTCAGCTCAACTTCGAGCGGACGGCGATAGGCGACGGCCTCGCCGGTAGAGAAATTCGCCACGGGAAGTTGGGAGACCACGCCGCCGGAAGCAGGCTGGATGCCGCGCGTGCCGCACATGTCGGCGAACCAGCCGCGCTCGCGGAAGGCGCGGATTGCGATGACGCCGAAGGCGAAAGCGGCATTGCCCCAGAGCCAGGACTCGACGCCGGTGCCGCCCTCACTGTAGCGGAAGCCGTCGAGCCGTGCCGTGCTGTCGCGGTAGCGGTCGCGCAGGAGGACGCGCGGCATGGTGATGCCGAGAAAGCGGCTGTCCTCAAGATCGCGCAACTGCCGCCAGCGATGGTATTCGCCCAGCTGAAAACCGGAATCCAGCCGCTGCGCATAGGAAAGGTCCGCGAAGGTGGTGACGCCGAAGAGCTCCGGCGCCGCACCGAGAATGCAGGGGGAGAACGCGGCGGCTGCGACCTGCGCAAGACCGGTCAGCGTGCCGACGTCGTCCTGCGCGCTGCTGCCGGGCGCCGGGCGGTGCCGCACGGCATGGTCGCAGAGCAGAAGACCATAGGGCACGCCGCCGGGCATGCCGTATTCCTCGCTATAGACCTTGGCGAAAAGCGTGCTTTGGTCGAATTCGATGGCGCGGTCGAAGTCGCGCGACAGCTCCGACCAGGTGGCGTTGAAGAGCTTGACGCGGACCTTGTCATCATTGCCGGTCTCGGAGAGCAGGAGGTCGACGCCGCGCCACGAGGCTTCGAGGCGCTTGAATTCCGGCCGGTGGATGATGGCGTCGATCTGGTCGCCGAGAAGGACGTCGATGGCTGCGATGTCGCGCGTCAGCACCGCACGGCGCGTGGCGCGCGGGCCGAACCAGAGCCGAAGGCACTCTTCCGGCTCGTCGCTTGAAAGGAAGCGGTCGAGGGCATCGGTCTCCTCGTCCGTGCCGCGGCCGAGCGCGGCGGCGACGATGCGAAGCCGGAGCCCGGCTTCGCGGTGTCTTGCACCATCGCCGCCGGAAGCGGCGTCCACGGCGATGGCGGCGTCTTCGTTCATCCGGGCGTCAGCCCATCTGCGGAATGCGTGCGACGAGGCGCATGGAAGCGGTCAGCTCTTCCATCTGCAGCCACGGGCGCAGGTAGGCGACGGCATTGTAGGCGCCCGGCGAACCCGGGATCTCCTTCACCGTGACCTGGGCTTCGGCCAGCGGATACTGCGCCTTCATCTCGGCGCTCGCATCCGGATTGCCGTTGACGAAGTTGCGGATCCAGTTGTTGAGCCAGGTCTCGCAATCGCTGACTTCGAGGAAGGAGCCAATCTTGTCGCGGCCCATGACCTTGAGGTAGTGCGAAAAGCGCGAGGTCGCCATGATGTAGGGTAGGCGGGCGGAGATCGCCGCGTTCGCCGTCGCATCCGGCTTGTCGTACTTCTTGGGGCGCTGCGTCGTCTGGGCGCCGAAGAACACCGCATAGTCCGTGCTCTTGTAGTGGCAGAGCGGCAGGAAGCCGAGCTTGGACAGTTCGGCTTCGCGGCGGTCGGTTATGCCGATTTCCGTCGGGCACTGCTGGTCGGCATCGCCGTCGTCGCTGGTGAAGGTGAAGGTCGGCAGGTTTTCCACCTTGCCGCCGCCTTCGGCGCCGCGGATGGCAACGCACCAGCCGTACTTGGCGAAGGCCGACGTCAGGCGCTCGCCAAGCGCATAGGAGGCGTTCATCCAGGTGAAATCGTTCGAGGCCATCTTCGACACGACGCCGTTGGCGTCGATCGGCGCCTCCTCGAACTTGAACTCCTCGATCTGCTTGCCCTGCGAGCCGTAGGGAACGCGGGCGAGAACGCGCGGCATGGTAAGCGTGACGAAGCGACTGTCGTCGCTGTCGCGGAAACCGCGCCACTTGATGTATTCCGAGCTGTCGAAGATCTTTTCAAGATCGCGCGGCTTGGACAGCTCCGTGAAGTTTTCCAGACCGAACATCTTCGGGCTTGCGGCCGAGATGAAGGGTGCGAAGGAAGCGGCGGCGACGTTTGACATGCCCTGCAGCACTTCGAGGTCTTCCGTGCCGTTGCCGAACTCGAAATCGCCGATGAGCGCGCCGTAGGGCTCGCCGCCGGGCGTGCCGAATTCGTTCTCGTAGAGCTTCTTGAAGATCTGGCTCTGGTCGAATTCCACGGCCTTGGTCAGATCCTTGTGCAGTTCCTTCTTCGTCATGTTGAGAACGCGGATCTTCAGCGTGGAGCTGGTCTCCGAGTTCTTGACGAGATAATTGAGGCCGCGCCAGGAGCCTTCCAGTTTCTGGAATTCCTCGTTGTGCATGATCGCGGTGAGCTGCTTGGAAAGCTTCTCGTCGATCGCGGCGATGGCCTTGTTGAAGGTCTGCGTCAGGTTCTTGCTGAAGGTCACGGTGCCCGAAAGGGCTTCCGACGTCAGCGTGCGCAGGAGGTCCTGGATTTCGTCGGGCTCGGCCGTCTTGGTGACCTGGATCGCCTGGTCCAGAAGGCTCAGGGAGCCGGTTTCTTCGGCGACAGCGGCGCTGCCGGCTGCTTGGGTCTCGGCGCTCATTCCCTTACTCCTTTTCTGCGCCAAGCTCGCCGGCCAGAGCCGTCAGCTTGTCGGTGTTCTGCAGCACTTCCTCGAGCAGGCTTTCCAGCTCTTCGGAACGGTCGACCTTGGACATCAGGTCGCGCAGCTTGTTGCGCACGGCCAGCAGCTTGCGTAGCGGCTCAACCTGATCGACGATCGCGCCTGGTTCAAAGTCGTCGATCGACTTGAACTTCAGCGAGACCGGCAGCAGCGAATCGTCGCCCGCCAGCGTGTTCTCGACCTTGAACTCCGCGCCGGGCGTCATGCGTTGCATGACGTCGTCGAAATTGTCGCGGTCGACCTGGATGAACTTGCGGTCGCGCAGCGGCTTCTGCGGCTCGTAGGGTTTGCCGGAAAAGTCACCGATCACGCCGACGACGAAGGGCAGTTCCTTGCGGACCTGGGCACCTTCCGTCTCCACGTCGTAGGTAATGTGAACGCGCGGTGCGCGCACTCTCTTCAGTTTCTGTTGAACGCTTTCTGCCATTGTGGCCCCCTCTTCAAGCGGTTAATATTCTGCAACTCGTCATCAATAACTCTGTTCGGCCGGCTCCGGCGGCTTGATGCCGGCCGCCAGCAGGATCCGCTGCAGGTGGGACGGATCCTCGACCAGTTCCAGCAGCAGTTCGGGCAGGCTCATACGCGCTCGCCGGACGGCGTCGTCGAGCGTATAGGACATGGGCGAATGGGGCTCCGTCTTGCGGAAGTAGGCCGCGATGCGGGACAGTTCCGCCAACGCCTCCTCACGCGACTGGTAGCCCTCGATCCTGCGCACGACGACGGTGGTTTCCCCCGCCGCCGTCATTCCGGCTTCGCCCTCTTCCGCCGGGCCGGTCTCCTCGCTGTCGACAGGATAGTTCGCGACCGCGAGCTTGTCAGCGGCGAAATGGGTGATGGAGCGGGAGATTTCCTCCAGAAGCTCGCGCAGCGCGGAGACGGGCGGGGCATCCATGCCGGCGACCGCATCGAAGGCCGTGGACATATCGGCGAGCGCGGCGAGCGCCTCGCCGATGGCCGACTGGATTTCGGCGAAGAAGCTGGCCGGCGTATCGGCCACGCTCTCTATGAACTGCTCCATCGTCACGGCGCCGTTGTCGATGCGCTCCTGCCGGCGGGTGCTGTCGGTGACCTTGGAGAGGTCGGTCGCCTGCTCGTAATTCCACAACGAGAAGCTGCCCTGCGAGCCGTTTGTGATCGGCACGAGGCGGATCGGCTGGATGAGGGTGCCGACGGCGCCCGAACCGTTGAGGCCGGCGACGGCGGAAACCTTGCCTTCGACACCGTCCTCGTCGAGCTCGGGGAAGCAGGTTTCCCAGAAGCCGGTGACGATGCCCGTCATGACCTTCAGGCCGTCGCGCAGGCCCGCAAAGCCCTCCTGGCGCAGCAGCGCCTCGATCAGCCAGGCGGCGATTTCGAGGTCCTTGCCGTGCGCGCGGAGAATCTCTGTCGCCGTCTCGGCCACCGTATCCCATTCCTCCGGCGGCGCGCCGCCGATTTCCACGGTGGCGCGCTCGGCCGAGCGGGCGGCGTTGCGGGCATCCTTGGTGCGGTAGTAGAGCGAGGTGGGAGAGCTATCCGAACGCGGATCCGTTCCGGAAGGCGCATCTTCCGAAATCGGCTGGAGCAGAGCATCGATATCGATAACCTGCGGCAGAGCCATGGGTAGAGATCCCTTCTTCCCTCGCGGGACGGTCACGGAGGCATCGGCCGCAAGCCGCTTCCACCGCACGTAAAAACAGAATTCTAACGCGGTCACCGCTACGCATGCGGGCTGGCGAATGATGCTTAGCCCCAAATACTTAATCGACCTTGAAGCGAACCTTGCGATTCCTTCAGGATCCGTTCGCACCCGTCGGGCGCTCGCCGGGCAGCCAGCCGTTGCCGCCGTTGGCGACGTTCACGGCCCGCACGACCGCCGTCTCGAAACGGTCGGCCAGCGTCGTCGCATCGCCCGCCGTGATCGACAGCAGCACCGATGCCCCCACGCCGATCGGCCCGAGCCGCGGATCGGCTTCCGCGTCCGGCATGCCCTCCGGCGCCAGGCTTCCGCCCGACCAGAAGACGGCGAGCGCGGCATAAGCCGCCGCTCCGGTGAAATTGGCCGATTCGGCGCATTCCATGCAAGAGCGGCGACGGGCTTCGTCCGGCGCATAAACCCATGCGGCCGCCCGTTCAAGGCATAGCAGTTCAAGCTCCGTCGGAGCGTGGAGACTGGTCTTTGCCACCACATAGGCCCACCAGACCGCCTCGCGGATCGGCAGGGCGAAAGCGAGGAAGCGAATGGCATCCCCGATGTTCTCCGCATCGACGAGCAGCGACAGGAAGCCCTGCGGCGACAGGTCGGGCAGGAGGAACGGCCGCGCCTCGGCAGACAGGTCCGCCCGGCCGCAGATCTCCTGCGCCGTTTCGGCCGTCACCTTGCGGAAGGCTTCCGTCTGGATCTTCACCATCTGCCCTTCGTTCCACCAACTCCGGATGCGCCCTCGCGCGGGTATTGTCTCAATTGATCTTCACCATGCCGCCCTTGAGGATGGCCATGCCGTCGCCTGCCACATTGACGATCGGGCCCTTCACGTCGGTCTTGGCGGAGCCCTCGATCGAAAGGGTGACGCCCTTCATGGTAATCCCGCCAGGGGTGAGTTCCACCGTGCTGCCGCCGCATTTGAAAGTGATGGCCTGCATCGCCTCCAGCGTGATCTTGCCGGTGCTCGCCTTCGTCGTCTGGTTGCCCTGGTTGAGCGTCAGGCTGTCATTGCCCATCGTCAGCGTCACCGTTCGGTCGCCCTGTTTCAGCGTCAGCGTGTCGTTGCCGGCCGAAAGCGTCTCGGTGCGGTTGCCCTTGTCGATGTCGAGCGTGTCGTTGCCCGTCTCGATCTTCTGCGTCCGGTTGCCCTTCTTGACCGTCAGACTGTCATTGCCCTCGGTGATCGTCGTGGTGCGGTCGTTCTTGATCGTGCGCTTCTGGTCGTGGCCGACGTCCAGCGTGTCGTCGTTCTCGACCTCGCGCAGGAAATCCTTCTCGGCGTGGACGGTGATCTTCTCCTCGCCCTTCTTGTCCTCGAAGGAAAGCTCGTTGGCGTTCGCCGTCTGGCCGGACTTGGTGCTGCGGGTCAGCAACCCGCTCTTCGTCATGTTGCCGGGCAGGGCCCAGGGCGGCATGTTGTCGGCATTGTAGACGGCGCCCGTCACCAGCGGCCGGTCCGGGTCGCCGTCGAGGAACTGCACCACCACCTCCATGCCGATGCGCGGCACGAAGACCGAGCCCCAGTTGCTTCCGGCCAGCGATTGCGCCACACGCACGAAGCAGGAGCTCTTCTCGTTCTTCTTGCCGTAGCGGTCCCAGTGGAACTGGACGCGGATGCGGCCGTACTTGTCCGTGTGGATTTCCTCGCCAGACGGGCCGACGACGACGGCGGTCTGCGGGCCCTGAACGACGGGCTTGGGCATCGCCAGCGGATTGCGGGCGATGCGCGAGGCGGGCATGCAGGTGAAGCTGCTGCGGTAAGAGGGTTTCACCTCGGCGCCGGGGCGGGTGGTGAAATGGGCGCGATCGACCGCCTCGTGATGCACCTCGGTGAGGACGAGGCGGCGATTTTCCGCGGCAACCGGATGGCCTTTCAGCGTGAAGGCGTGGCCGCTGGTGAAGCTCGCGCAGGTCCCGGCGCCCGTTGCCGTCTCGAAACCTGCTTCGGCAGCGTCGATGGCGACGGTGGCGAACTGCTTGAGGCTGTCCGCCTTCACGGAGGCGCCCGGGAAGCGGTAGTGCTCCCATTTCTTGCCCGAGGCCGGCTGCTGGTTCGTCTTGCGTTCGCCCTCGATATTGTTGGCGGGCTTTTCAAAATCGTAGTCCTCGATGTGCCAGACGGTATCGGTGAGGCTCGCACCGGTATCGAAGACGTGCACGCTGTCGACGGCGTCTTCCTGCGCCTGGCGGTACTCCACCGTCGCCTGCGCGCAATCGGCATAGGCCGAGGCGTTGTCGGCCAGCACCAGCTTGTGCTCGCCGTTCTTGTGCTTGAAGAAATAGAAGATACCCTCTTCGGTGAGGATGCGCTGGAGGAAGGCGAAATCCGTCTCGCCGAACTGCACGCGGTATTCCGATGTCTCGTAGGTGCCGTTGAGCTTCTTTTCGAAGGACACGTCGTTATCGCCGAGCAGCTGTTCGGCGATGGCCACGACCGTCTTTTCCTGGAAGACCTTGTAGTCGGAGGTGCGCTGCAGCACCCACAGGCTCGGCGATATCACGAGCGTATAGAGCCGGTAGTCGTTGCGCGTGAAGGCGCCGGCCGAAAAGGAAGTGACGATCCCGTTGACGAAGCGGCGCTTGCCGCCGGGCCGGGCGAGCGAGAGCGTCACGCTCTTGCCAAGCAGGTCCTTCGGATCGATCGACTTGCGGGGGGAAAGAGCGCTGACCGTGAAGGAGAAAAGGCTGGAAATGCCTTCGGTGCCGCGCGCTTCAGTCGCGACGAAGGCGTTCTCCCCAAGAGGTGTCTCCAGGGTGATCCAGCGGTCCTCTTGAACTAGGGTCGTCGCCATGGGGGATTACTGCCCGATGGATGCGCGTGTGGCGCGCATCGCCGCATGAAATGCCGTCGAGATCGAGGCACGACCGCAGCGCTTGGCAGCAGCCATGCCTCGAAGGGTTGAAAAGGGATGTCAGCCGCTCTTCGTCGAGGTGAGGTCGTAGTTGACCGTGACCGGCGTGCCGCCCTTGTTCTTGTCGTCGTAGGGAATGAACTTGAACTCGATCTTGGTGAAGTTGATCGAGATCGATTCCGTCGGACGGTCGCCTCCGGACGAAATGCTGTACCCTGAGATGAGGCCATTGGTCAGCACGTATTCGACATAGGTGTTGCCCGGATTGCCGGTGCTGACGAGGTGGATTTCCACCTTTTTACCTGCAGTGCCCGTCACAGATTCGGTGAACAGCTTCGGCGAGGCGCCGTCGAGCTGCTTGGTGACCACGACTTCACTGATGTTCGGCTCGCTCGCCTCGCGGTTGGCGGTCGAGCCGGCCGGGGTGGAAATCCCGCGGCCGGTGCCGAACGACAGCGACGTGATGTCGATCCATTTCTTATGGGTATCGTGCGTCGCTTCGCCCTCGATACCTTCGTATTTCAAGTAGATTGCCATAGTGCGCTCCCTTCGTATTCGGATTGAGTTCGATCGATGTGCCGTGGCGACGCAAGAGCCGCCCGGTATGCCTTACCTTGCTGCCGCCAGTTCCGTCGGCTGTTCCGGTTGCGCCACCGAACCATCCGAGGGTTGCGCGTGGAACTCGAACTGGCCGTTCTCGTCGAGCACGGCCTTCAGCCCGCCGACCTGTCCGCCCTCCGCCATGACGGCGAGCACATGGGACGAAAGGCGCGGCAGGAGCCCACGCGAAAGAATGTATTCGATGTTGCGCGCGCCGCTCTCCACTTCCGTGCAGCGGCTCGCGATTGCCTCGACGAGCGTATCGTCCCAGGAAAGCGTCGCATTGTAGTTCTCTGCAAAGCGCTTGCGGATGCGGCCGAGCTGGAGCGAGACGATCTGGCGGATGACGTCGTCGGCGAGCGGGAAATAGGGCACGACCGAGCAGCGACCGAGGAAGGCGGGCTTGAAGCTCTTCAGGAGCTCTGGCCGGATCGCCTCCGTCAGTTCGGCAAGGTCGGGGCGCCGGTCGGGATCGGCATAGAGCTTGTGGATGAGATCGGTGCCGGCATTCGAGGTCATGATGATGACCGTGTTCTTGAAGTCGATGTCGCGGCCTTCGCCGTCGCGAAGCATCCCCTTGTCGAACACCTGGTAGAACACGTCCTGCACGCCGGGATGGGCCTTTTCCATCTCGTCGAAGAGGATCACCGAATAGGGACGACGGCGCACGGCCTCCGTCAGCACGCCACCTTCACCATAGCCGACATAACCGGGGGGCGAGCCGACAAGCATGGAGACCTTATGCTCTTCCTTGAACTCCGACATGTTGATGACGGTGAGGTTCTGCTCGCCGCCATACAGGAGGTCGGCGAGCGCCAGAGCGGTCTCGGTCTTGCCGACGCCGGAGGTGCCGACCATCAGGAAGACGCCGATGGGCTTGCGCGGATCGAGCAGCTTGGCGCGGGACGTGCGGATGGTTTCGGCGATCGCCTCCAGCGCATGCGACTGGCCGATGACCCGCTCGCGCAGCTTGTCGTTAAGAGCAAGGATCGTCCTGATCTCGTTGGAGACCATGCGGCCGACGGGAATGCCGGTCCAGTTGCCGACGACTTCGGCGATGGCCTGGCTGTCGACCGTCACGCGCATCAGAGGCGTCTCGCCCTGCAGCGTCGCGAGTTCGCCGGTGAGGGCGGAAAGCTCCGCCTTCATCTCGTCCGGGCTCCTTTCCGCCGGCGCGTCGTCCGGCGCGGTCAACGCGTCGTGCAGCCCGCGGATGCGGGAAACGAGGTCCTGCTCGCGCCTCCACTGATCCTCGAGATTTTCGAGCTCCTCGGCAACGCGTACGCGTTCCCCGTTGAGCTCTGCAATGCGGGCCGCATGGTCGGCGCCAATCTTCGTTTCGCGGGCGAGCACGCCGAGGTCGACGTCGATCATGTCGAGCCGGCGGCGGCGGTCCTCCACCGCGGCCGGAATGGCGTTGGCGGCGATGGCGACGCGCCCGCAGGCCGTATCCAGCAGGCTAACCGCCTTGTCGGGAAGCTGGCGGCTGGGAATGTAGCGGCGGGAAAGACGCACGGCGTCCTCCACGGCCTCGGCGAGAACGCGCACGCCGTGATGGCGCTCCAGCGTCGGGATAAGGCCGCGCATCATGGCGATGGCCGCCTCGTCGCCCGGCTCCTCGACCTTGACCACCTGGAAGCGGCGGGTCAGCGCCGGGTCGCGCTCGAAGTATTTCTTGTACTCCGCCCAGGTCGTCGCCGCGATGGTGCGCATCTCCCCGCGCGCGAGGGCCGGCTTCAGGAGGTTGGCCGCATCGTTCTGGCCGGCAGCACCCCCCGCGCCGATCAAGGTATGCGCCTCGTCGATAAACATGATGATGGGCTTTGCAGAGGCCTTGACCTCTTCGATCACGTTCTTCAGGCGGTTCTCGAATTCGCCCTTCATGCCGGCGCCCGCCTGCAGGAGGCCGAGGTCGAGCGAGAGCAGCTCCACGTCCTTGAGAGCATCCGGCACCTCGCCGGCGGCGATCTTCAGCGCAAAGCCCTCAACCACGGCCGTCTTGCCGACGCCGGCCTCGCCGGTAAGGATCGGATTGTTCTGCCGGCGGCGGGTAAGGATGTCGACGATCTGGCGCGTTTCGGAATCTCGGCCGAGAACGGGGTCGATCTTGCCGTCGCGTGCGCGCGCCGTGAGGTTGATCGTGTACTGGTCGAGCGCCGAGCCGCCGACCGCGCCGGCGGGGGAGGCCGCGGCTGCGCCACCGGCAGAAGCACCGCTCCTGCCGCTGCCTGCCGCCGACTGGCCGGCCTCGCTGCTGCCCGAGACGATCTTGAGCAGGCCGCTCTTCAGCGCCTCGGCATTGATCCGGGCAAATTGCGGGGAGGCATCGCGCGCAAGCGCTGAAAGGGAATCGTCGCCGAGCAGGCTCACGAGGAGATAGCCGCTGCGGATAGAGGTGTCGCCGTACTGCAGCGAGCCGAAGATCCAGGCTTCCCGCGCCCATTTCACCACATTGGGGGTGAGGGCCGGCGAACGGCTGTTGCCGGTCTTCATCCGGTCGAGCACCTTCGTGAGGTCTGCCGCCAGCCGGCTGGTGTCGATCTCGAAATGGCGCAGGATCGCCGCGACGTCGTTGTCGCTCGCCTCGATCAGCTTGCTGAGCCAGTGCTCGACTTCGACATTGTAATGCGTGCGCGAGAGCGTCAGGCCCACGGCGCCTTCGAGCGATGAACGACAATGGGCGTTCAGTCGCCCCACCAGCGATTGCAGATCCACGTTCAGCAAGAAAGCCCCCCAGCTTTTGCCGCACCGACCAGACGAACACAGATCAGCGCAATTGACGAATCACATCAAATCACATGTGAGCAGAATTGTTACCCACTTAATTCCGAGTTCCCGCAAAAGTCCACGCCCAAGCCGCTTCAACCGGCGAGTGCGGCCTCAACATTGGCATAAATCGGAAACAACCTTAAGAAACCGCTCATCTCGAACACCAGCCGGATACGGCTGTTGAGGCCCACCAGGACCATGCTGCCGCCGGCCGCGCGGACTTTCTTGGCAGCCGACAGGAAGGCGGAAAGCCCGGTGCTGCTGATATAGTCGAGGCCTGTCAGATCGATGACGAGGTGAACATCCCCCCGTTCGACGACCGCCGTCAGGTGCCGGTCGAAAACGGGCGAGGTCTGGCTGTCGATCCGCCCCGTCGGGGTGACGACGAGCTTGCTGCCTTGCCGGGCCTCGGTGATGTTCATGATGATATTGACCTTACGCTTTTCGTTGATCACTCTGGCATTTCGCCGGACGGCGTCGAATGCAGGCGATGATTCCAGAAAGTCGTGTCACTTGCCACAACGTTTTTTGAAACTCCACGGTATGCCGGCGTGACGGCGGATGACCCTCTGTCGGAGGACAGCCTGGTCACGCAGCTTCGCGCGCTGCTTGCGCCGCAGCGCTTTCCCGTACGGCGCGAGGTCGAGCTTGAGGCCGGTGCGCACGACGCAGGCGGCGCGATCTCCTTTCACGATCACTTCTGGCCGGCGCGCTCGGTGCTGGCCGTCAGCGCCGTGCGAGTGGCAGGTGGCGACGTCGCCGCGGCCTTGCGCGCGGCCGGCGTCAAGCAGTTGATTCGGGCCGTTCTCGCCACGGCGCGAACGGCGGGAGAAGCCGTGGACGTCCTTGCCGCAAGAACCGACGCAACCGGCCTCGACATCGCGCTGGTCGTGCTCGACGTGGTCGCCGGCACGGCCTCCGGTGCTTTTTGCGGAAAGGCGGCGGTGACGCTGGCGGGCGAGAGGCGTCTTACGGCCGGCGACATGCTATGGCTGACGGCCGGCGACATGGACATTCCGCAGGAGGCGACGGCCGCGCCGGTGGAGGGCATGGCCGCCCTTGTCCGCGCCCGCATCGGCCATGGCGCGTCCGGCGCCGTCTGCGCCGTGCTCTTCAAGGCGCGCGGGCGGCTCGCCGAGGAAACCGTCTTTTCGATCGGCAATACGCATGGCGATATCCAGGCCGCGGGTGGGAAGGCACGCCGCTTCCTGGAGATGCACGGCGCCTGCGAGGCGGATCTGACCGGCATCGACGTCGCGCTCGACGAAGTGCTGACCAATGCCGTCAACTACGGCTTCGAAGACGGCAATGCGCATGAGATCCTGCTGGCGCTCTCGATCGCGAGTGGGTTCCTGACCATCGAGGTGCAGGACGACGGGCGGCCGTTCGACCCGCTCGGCATTCCCGCGCCCGATCTCGATGCGGACCTCGAAAGCCGGCAGATCGGCGGGCTCGGCATGCATTTCGTCCGCACGCTGCTTGACAGGGTTTCCTATGAGCGCCGTAATGGCTGGAACGTGTTGAAACTGGAAAAGCAGCTCGCCGGCCTGGCTGAGAGGGCATCATGAACGCCGCACGCATGGGAGACCTGGTCAAGCAGGACGCGCCGCATTGCCATGCGCCGATCCATCCGGCCGCGCTCGTGCCGACGCCCGTTCCCCATCCCGCTTTGCCGCTCGCCATCATCGGCGGCCTGCCGACGGTGATGATCGGCAACATGCCGGCCGCCCGCGTCACGGACATGACCATTCTCTGCTCGCTGCCGAGCTGCGTTCCCGGCGGGCCGGGCATGATCTCGAAGGGCTCGTCCACGGTCCTCATCGGCAATCTGCCGGCTGCAAGGGTCAACGACCTGACGCTGCATGCGGCCTGCGTCGCGCCGATCCCCAGTCCCGTGGGCAAGATCCTGCCGCCCGGCTGCCCGACCGTGATGATCGGCGGCTGACATGCGCCTTTCCCATTTAGAGAAACTGCGGCCGGTCTGCCCGGTCTGCCGGCTGAGCGGGCAGGACAATGGACTGGCGCTCACCACGGTCGAAGCCGAGGCGGCCGGCGACGTCCGGATGGGCATTCTCGCCTGCCAGGCCTGCGGCTCGGAATTCCCCGTCGTCGACGGCATGCCGATCATCGTGCCGGAGGTGCGCCGCTTCGTACAGGAGAACCTGTTCTACCTCCTGGCGCGCGACGACCTGACGCCTGCCGTGGAAAGCCTGCTCGGCGATGCGGCGGGTCCGGGCA
>Ga0182737_1000504_pt1 | contig 54483 bp, 50 predicted proteins | sample eDN5th30CBELigOP_FD_128878 | JGI IMG/M metagenome (GOLD analysis project Ga0182737, IMG submission 128878) | Enriched Organic Plus compost microbial communities from Emeryville, California, USA - eDNA 5th pass 30_C BE-Lig OP (version 2) (version 2) ...
GAGCAAGGCACGAGCGCGGTGCAACTCGGGGTCTGTCTGGATCAATGCCGTGATGCGAGCATCCAAGGTGCGCAGCAAGGCGGCAAAGGCGCTGTCCAGTTGCGAGACGGCCGGCGCAAGACTAGCCTCGCAGGTCTTGAGCGACTCGCGCAAGGCGGCGCCCCCGGTTCAGGCCGCCAGCCGGTCCCGCACGACGGCCAGCAGGCGGTGCGCGGCGTCCTCGGGCAGGCCGTTGTTGGGTAGTTGCGTGACGGGATGGTCGGCGGGGATGGGGAAGGCCTGCCTGGCCCGTTTCAGCCGGGCGGCGATCTGGGCGGGGGCTTCACGGCCGCGCCGGGCCAGGCGTTGCGCCAGCACGGCCGGGTCGGCCACGACTTCCACGGCCGCCAGCGCCGGATAGCGCGCGCAGGCGGTGGCCAGGTGCGCGCGCGAACCATTGACGATGACCGCGGCGCCGCCGGCCAGCCAGGCATCGATCTCGATGCCCACGCCATAGCGCAGGCCGTGGCTGTCCCAGTGCAGCGCGAAGCATCCCAGCGCGGCGCGGCGCTGGAATTCGGCATTGCTCAGGCTGACGGACGCCTCGTCCGCGCCGCTGGGACGGGTGATGTAGCGGTGCGCCACCAGCACCGGCTCGTCCGGCCGCAGGGCGGCCCGCAGGTGGCGCAGCAGGGTGTCCTTGCCGCTGCCGGATGCGCCCATCAGGTAGACCAGGCGGCTGCCGCGCGCGATGGCGGGCGCGGCGGCGCGGGATTCGGTGGCCGTGCTCATGCGGGGTTGCCCGCCAGGAAGCGCGCGCCCGCGCCGTCGCGCGTGGCGCCGTCGAACCCGTAGTGGCGCGCCACGACGAAGTCGGCGCCGGGCGCCGGCTCGACATACACGCTGATGGCGCGCACCGGCATCGGCGCCCGCAGCGCCGGCGAGCCCAGCGCGTCGAGCTGCGCGTCGGCCGCGTCCAGTTCGGCGTCGTCCAGCGAGCCGGTCAGCGTGATGTGGAAGGTGAAGGTGTCGAAGACATAGGGGTAGCCCCAGCGGTCCAGCATCCGGCGCTGCGCGGGACTGAGCGAGCGCGGGTCGCGGCGGGCCAGTTCGTCGGCCGTGGGCGGGGCGCGCAGCGCGTCCAGGCCGGCCACGGCGGCGCCGGCCAGGTGGCTCATGCGCGCCTGCGCGCGTTCGTCGTCGATGCACCAGGCCAGGAAGCCGCGCAGCCGTTCGCGCCTCAGCGGAATGCCGAACGGATCGCGGCCGGCGGCCAGGGCGCGCGCGGCCCGGTCCAGGTCGGCCGGCCGCGCGCCGTCGCGCAACCGGAAGGGCGGTTTCAGGGTGGCGTGCAGGCCGTAGCGGCGCGGGGCGCGCGTCCAGGCGTGCTGCCGCGGATCGGCGCCGGCATGGGGCGGCAGCGCGGCGCCCGTGTCCTCGCAGCGGCCCAGCCAGCGGCGGCCCAGGCTGCTCCAGGCGTCGACCGGCGCCAGGTACAAGGCATAGCGATAGGCTTGCGGCATGGCGGATCCGGCGATCAGGCCGCGATGCGCTGCGCGCGATGCATCTCGAAGCTGCGCGCGGCGTATCGCAGTTGCCCGCCCACGATGGCGGCGCATACCCGGGGCAGGCCCGGCACGCGGTCGTCGACCACGATGGCGTCGGCGGCCTGGCCGGGGGCAAGGGTGCCGCGATCGGCCAGGCCGGCGGCGCGCGCCGGGTTGGCCGACACCAGCCGCCAGGCCTGCGCCAGCGGCAAGACGCCGCGCTCGGCCAGTTGCAGCGCGGCGGCCAGCGGCGCGGGGTAGTAGTAATCGGAAGTCAGCACGTCGCACAGCCCGGCGCGGATCATTTCGGTCGCGTTGGGCGCGTTGGTATGGCTGCCGCCACGCACGACATTGGGTGCACCGAACACGATGGCATCGCCCAGGTCGCGCGCCACGCGGGCCGCGTCGGCGGTCAGCGGGAATTCGGCCACGCGGCAGCCCAGCTGGTGGTAGTAGCGGCGCGTGGCCGCGTCGGGATCGTCGTGCGAGGCCACGCGCAGTCCCGCCGCGCGCGCGCAGTTGGTCAGTTCGCGCATGGCGTCGCCCACGTCGTCGGCAGCCGACATGGCCTCGCGGATGCGGGCCTGGAAAGTGTCCAGGTCGCACTCGGCGCGATCGGCGTATTGCAGCAGCTTGCGGTCGTCGCCCAGCCGGCGGGCCATGTCGGGCAGGTGGTCGTTCAGGGCCAGGAATTGCACGCGGCCGTCGCGTATCCACTGCTGCGCGATCTCGACCCCGCCCACGTGGTGGGTCTCGAAGCGCAGGTGCACATGATGGCGCGCGCCCAGCGCGGGCCGCATGCGCTGCAGCGAATCGAACATGCGTTGCGCGTAGGGTTCGCCGCGCAGGCCGCCTTCCCACGACAGCGTTACGCCGTGGAATTCGGTGGTGATGCCGTTGGCCAGCAACTGCCGGTCGACATCGTGCAGGGCGGCGTCGACCGGAAAGGTTACCCCCGGCCGCGGCATGATGGCGCGCTCGAAGGCGTCGCCGTGCAGGTCGACGATGCCCGGCAGCACCAGCAGCTCGCCGGCATCCAGCCAGGCCGCGTCGTCGCCGGGCGGGCGGCCCGGCTCGCCGACGCGGCCGTCGTGAAAGGGCAGTTGGCCGGCTGCCAGGCCGGCGGGGGTCAGCAGGCGTTGCCCGGCAATGCCGGCCAGCGCGACGGGGGAAGGAGCGTGCGGAATCATGCGCCGCACCTTATCGAAGTTCTGTGACAGCTGGATGTCTAGACGAATCCGCCATGCACGCGCGGCGCGCCGGCTGGCGATCAGGCGCCGTCGTCGGCCACCACCAGTTGCACCCAGTCGCCCACGAAGCGGGTCACGCTGTATTGCAGCGGCGCGCCGTCGCTGTCGACATTGAGCGCCTCGACCTGCAGGATCGGCCGCGTCTTGGGCTGGCCCAGCAGGCGCGCCACTTCGGGGGTGGGCAGGGCCGCGGTGATGCGCGACCACTTGCGCGTGTAGTCGGCCACGCCATAGTGGGCGTACGCGCGCGACACGGACCGCAGCTTGCGCAGCGCCTCGGCGAAATCGGGAAAGCGTTGTTCGTCCAGGTAATGCTCGGACAGGTCGATGCAGCGGTTCTCGGCCTTGCCCAGCGACTGCACGCGCAGGATGGGTGCCGTGCGCGTCAGCCCCAGGTGGCGCGCGATGTCGGCCGCGCGCAGGCTCTGGCACGACAGCACTTCGGTATAGCCCAGCATGCCCTGGCTGCGCAGGTTCTCGGAAAACCGGGTGCGCTTGCCGATGACGTAGTCGATGGCATGTTCCTGCACGAAGGTGCCGCGCCCCTGTTCGATGCGCACCAGCCCGCTTTGTTCGAGTTCGCCCATGGCGCGCCGGATGGTATGGCGGTTGACCGAGAACTTGGCGGCCAGTTCGGGCTCGGGGGGCAATTGGTCCCCCGGCGCGTAGAGTTTGTTGCGGATGTCGTCCGCCAGCAGCTCGCCGATCTGTCGCCATACGGCAACGCCTGAACCTCTTTCGACCATGGTGGTAATCCGTTACGTAATCGCAGCTTCATGATGAACGGCCATGATTGTGCATCAGTCGCGCGTGCTCGTGGGTCGGGTGTGGCGCGATGCCACGGTGTCATCAAACTTTCATGGCGCAGTGGTGTACTGGGCGGGTACTTCATTAAGTCTATTCGTCTAGACGTTTAGAGGAAAATAATGCAAACCACAAGTCCTTCTTCCGCCGCGGACGCGGCCCGGCGCGCCGCGTGGATGCGCGTGCTGGCATTGGCCGAGCCCCAGGCACTGGCCCGCGCCGTGCAGGCCCTGGGCCCGTTGCCCGCGCACCACACGCTGCGCCCGCCGGAAAGCGGCATGGCCATGGTGCGCGCCCGCAGCGGCGGCACCGGCGCGCAGTTCAACCTGGGCGAGTTGAGCGTGACCCGCTGCGCCGTCACGCTGGACGGCGGCACGATGGGCGTGGGCTACGTGCCGGGCCGCGAACGCGGCCACGCCGAGCAGGCGGCCGTGCTGGATGCCCTGCTGCAGCACGACGAATGGCACGACCGGATCCAGGCCGAGGTCATCGCGCCGCTGGCGCGCGCGCATGCCGAACGGGCCAGCCACCGGGCGCGCGTGGCCGCGCAGACGCAGGTGGAATTCTTCACCATGGTGCGGGGGGAAGACTGACATGACGCAGGCACAACCCTTGCCTTTCGGCACGCCGCCGGCCCCGGGCTTCGCCGACGCGGTGACCCGGTCGCAGCAAGTCTTTCGCGCCGCGCTGCAGGCGCTGGCCCATCCGGGCAGCCTGCAGCCGCTCGATGGCGGCTGCGGCGTGCCGCCCGGGCTGTCGCCCGGCATGACCGCCATGCTGCTGGCGCTGGCCGACGTGGACGCGCCGGTATGGCTGCCCCCCGGCGTGGACGACGCCGTGCGTCAGTTCCTGCGCTTTCATTGCGGCTGCCCGCTGGTGGACGAGCCGTCGCGGGCGCGCTTCGCCGCCGTGCCGGCCGGCCATGAGGCGCCCGCGCTGGACCGCTGCCACCCCGGCGATCCCGCCTATCCGGACACGTCCACCACGCTGCTGCTCGAGGTCGAATCGCTCGACGACGGCGCGGCGGTGACGCTGGCCGGCCCCGGCATCGCCACGCAACGCCCGCTGCGGGTCGCGGGCCTGCCCGCGGACTTCTGGGCGCAATGGCGCGCCAACCACCGGATATTCCCCCTGGGCGTGGATGTGTTCCTGGTCCAGGGCAACCGGCTGTGCGGGCTGCCCCGCACGGTCCTCGCGGAGGGCTGACATGTACGTAGCCGTCAAAGGTGGCGAGCGCGCCATCCTGAATTCCTATCGCATGCTGGACGCCTACCGGCGCGGCGATCCCGGCGTGCCGGAACTGACGCTGGCGCAGATCCGCCAGCAGATGCCGCTGGCCGTGTCGCGGGTGATGTCCGAAGGGGCGCTGTACGACCCGCAACTGGCCGCGCTGGCCATCAAGCAGGCCGCGGGCGACGTGATCGAGGCGGTGTTCCTGCTGCGCGCCTATCGCACCACGCTGCCGCGCTTCGGCTACACCCAGCCGGTGGACACGGCGCGCATGCGCCTGTCGCGCCGCATCTCGTCCACGTTCAAGGACGTGCCGGGCGGGCAGATACTGGGCCCCACTTACGACTACACGCAGCGGCTGCTGGATTTCTCGCTGGCGGCCGACGGCCAGCCGGCCGAGCCGCTGCCGCCGGCCGCCCAGCCGTTGCCCGCGTCCATGCCGCGGGTGACCGACCTGCTGCAACACGACGACCTGATCGACCAGGAGCCCGTGCCGCCGGGCGACCCCGCGCCGTTCGACCTGACGCGCCAGCCCCTGGCGTTTCCGGCCGAGCGCGACGCGCGGCTGCAGAACCTGGCGCGCGCCGACGAAGGCTTCCTGCTGTCGATGGGGTATTCCACTCAGCGCGGCTATGGCAATACGCATCCGTTCGCGGCGGAAATCCGCTACGGGTCGCTGGAAGTCGAGATGTTCGTCGAAGAACTGGGCTTTGCCGTCACGGTGGGCGAGATCGAGTTGACCGAGTGCCAGATGGTCAGCCAGTTCGCCGGCAACGCCCACGAAGCGCCCAGGTTCACCCGCGGCTACGGCCTGACCTTCGGCTATGGCGAACGCAAGGCCATGTCCATGGCGCTGGTCGATCGCGCGCTGAAGGCGCATGACCTGGGCGAGGCTGCCGACGCGCCCGCCAACGACCACGAATTCGTGCTTTACCACAGCGACAACGTCGAAGCCTCGGGCTTCGTGCAGCACTTGAAGCTGCCGCATTACGTGGACTTCCAGGCCAACCTGGAATTGCTGCGCCGCCTGCGCCAGGAACAGGCGGCCGCCCGGCCATCCGGCCCCGCCGATTCCGCCGCCGCGGCGCCCGCGCCACCGGCGCCGCGCGACGCATCCCCCGCCATCGCCGACGAGGCCCTGTCGTCATGAACCTTTCCCAAGCCACGGTCGCGCGCGACGACCACTACAACTTCGCGTACCTGGACGAATCCACCAAGCGCATGCTGCGCCGGGCGCTGCTGAAAGCGGTGGCCATCCCCGGCTACCAGGTGCCGTTCGGCAGCCGCGAGATGCCGCTGCCCTACGGCTGGGGCACCGGCGGCATCCAGGTGACCGCCGCCATCATCGGCGCCGGCGACGTGCTGAAGGTGATCGACCAGGGGTCGGACGACACCACCAACGCCATCAACATCCGCCGCTTTTTCGCGCGCGTGACCGGCGTGCGCACCACCGAGTCCACGCGCGAGGCCACCATCGTGCAGACGCGCCACCGCATTCCCGAGACGCCGCTGCGCGAAGGGCAGGTCATGGTGTACCAGGTGCCGATCCCCGAGCCGCTGCGCTGGCTGGAACCCAGCGAAACCGAGACCCGCACCATGCATGCGCTGGCCGAGTACGGCGGCATGCATGTCAAGCTGTACGAAGACATCGCGCAGCACGGGCACATCGCCACCACTTACGACTATCCCGTCATCGTCAACGGCCGCTACATGATGCGCCCATCGCCCATTCCCAAGTTCGACAACCCGAAGCTCGACGGCAACCCGGCGCTGATGCTGTTCGGCGCCGGGCGCGAGAAGCGCGTGTACGCCGTGCCGCCCTACACGCGCGTCAAGAGCCTGGATTTCGAGGACCATCCGTTCCGCGTCGAGCAGTGGGACCACTGCTGCGAACTGTGCGGTTCGCGCCAGAGCTACCTGGACGAGATCATCCTGGACGACCAGGGCACGCGCCGCTTCGTGTGCTCGGACACCGAATACTGCACCGACCGCCAGGCGGCCGGGTATGCCGGCCCCGCCGCCCAGGAGGCCGCATGAACAGCCAGCCCCTGCTTTCCGTGCGCGACATGACCTGCACCTGGGACGGCGTGCACGGCTGCCGCGACATCAGCTTCGACCTGCATCCCGGCGAAGTGCTGTGCGTGGTGGGCGAATCCGGCTCGGGCAAGAGCACGCTGCTGCAGGCGGTGTCGTGGCAGGCGCGTCCCGAGTCCGGCAGTGTCTGGTACGACACGCGCGACCGCGGCTTTGTCGACCTGGCTTCGTTGTCGGCCGCGCACCTGCGGCTGCTGGCGCGCACCGACTGGGGCTTCGTGCGCCAGAACGCGCGCGACGGCCTGCGCATGCAGGTCAGCGCCGGCGCCAATATCGCCGAGCGCCTGATGGCCGTGGGGCAGCGCCACTACGGCGACCTGCGCCGCGTGGCCGGCAGCTGGCTGCACAAGATGGAGATCGACGCCGGCCGGCTGGACGACGCGCCCGCGGCATTTTCCGGCGGCATGCAGCAGCGGCTGCAGATCGCCCGCAACCTGGTCACCCATCCCCGCATGGTGTTCATGGACGAGCCCACCGCGTCGCTGGACGTGTCCGTGCAGGCGCGCCTGCTGGACCTGCTGCGCCAACTGGTGGCCGACCTGAAGCTGGCCGCCATCGTGGTCACGCACGACCTGGCCGTGGCGCGCCTGCTGGCGCATCGCACTTTGGTCATGCGCGGCGGGCGCGTGGTGGAAAGCGGCCTGACCGACCAGATCCTGGACGACCCGCAGCACCCCTACACGCAGTTGCTGGTGTCTTCCATTTTGCAGAGCTGAATCCCATGAACGACTCGACTTCCCTGATCCGGGTGCGCGGCCTGGGCAAGATGTTCACGCTGCACAACCAGGGCGGCATCCGCTTGCCGGTGCTGCACGATGTGCGGTTCGACGCCGGCCCGGGCGATTGCCTGGTGCTGGCCGGCCCGTCGGGCACCGGCAAGAGCACCTTGCTGCGTTGCCTGTATGGCAATTACCTGGCCACCGAAGGCAGCATCCAGGTGCGCGACGGCGCCGCATGGGTCGAGCTGACCCGCGCGCCCGAGCCGCGCATCCTGCGCCTGCGGCGCGACGTCATCGGCTACGTCAGCCAGTTCCTGCGGGTGATCCCGCGCGTGGGCACGCTGGACGTGGTGGCCGAGCCGCTGCGCGAGCGCGGGGTCGACGCCGACACCGCGCGCGAGCGGGCCGGCGCGCTGCTGCGCCGCCTGAATGTGCCGCAGCGCCTGTGGAGCCTGCCGCCGGCCACGTTTTCCGGCGGCGAACAGCAGCGCGTGAACATCGCGCGCGGCTTCATCGGCGGCCATCCGGTGCTGCTGCTGGACGAGCCCACCGCCTCGCTCGACGCCGACAACCGCGCCGTGGTGGTGGCGCTGATCCGCGAAGCCGTGGCGCAGGGCCGTTGCCTGATCGGCATCTTCCACGACGAAGCCGTGCGCGACGAGGTCGCCACCCGCATCCTGCCCATCCAGCCGGCCGTTGCGGCCGGCGCCCTGGAGTAGCCCATGTCCGCCCTGTACCTGACCCATGCCCGCATCGTCCTGCCCGACGCGATCCTGCACGACAGCGCCGTCCTGATCGAAGACGGCGTCATCGCCGCCATCGAACCCGGTGGCGCGCGCGGCGCCCCAACCGTCGACCTGGAAGGGCAGACACTGCTGCCCGGCCTGATCGACGTGCATTGCGACGCCATCGAGAAAGAAGCCGAGCCGCGCTCGCGCGTGCTGTTCCCGCTGGATTTCGCGGTGGCCCAGGTGGACCGGCGCAATGCCGCGGCCGGCATCACCACGCCGTTCCATGCGCTGTCGTTCGCCAACAATGAATGGGGCGTGCGCAACAACCAGACGGCCGCGCAGGTGGCCCGCGCACTGCATGCGTTCCGCGCCCACAGCCTGGTCGACAACCGGGTGCACTGCCGCTACGAGATCACCGACGAGACCGCCATGCCGGTGCTGCAGGCCCTGCTGGACGACGGCGTGGTGGACCTGCTGTCGGTGATGGACCATTCGCCCGGGCAGGGCCAGTTCAAGACACTGGAAGCCTACCTGCAGTACATGATGGGCAACCATGCCATGAGCCGCGACGAGGCCGAGCAGGCCGCGCGCGCCAAGCTGCAGGCCCGCGACGGCGCCGCGCGGCGCGTGGAAACCCTGCTGGCGCATGCGCGCCGCCTGGGCGTGCCCACCGCCAGCCACGACGACGACTCGGTGCAGCGCATCGCCACCATGCGCAACCTGGGCGTGTCGATGAGCGAGTTTCCCATCAACCTGGACACCGCCACGGCGGCGGTCTCGTGCGGCCTGCCCACCATCCTGGGCGCGCCCAATGTGCTGCGCGGCCAGAGCCAGAGCGGCTCGATGCGCGCCATCGACGCCGTGCGGGCCGGCGTGGCCAGCTGCCTGTGCTCGGACTACCAGCCGTCCACGCTGATCGCGGCCGCGTTCGCGGTGGCCGCGCAAAGCGACCTGACGCTGCCGCAGGCGGTGGCGCTGGTAACCGCCAACCCGGCCGACGCCTGCGGCCTGGCCGACCGCGGACGCATCGCGACCGGCCTGCGCGCCGACCTGGTGGCCGTGGCCCTGGTCGGCGAATTGCCCCTGGTCAGCCACGCCTGGTCGGCGGGCCGGCTGGTGTTTTCGGCGCACTATCACGCGGCCTCGCGCGCGGCCGTGCGCGAGGCGGTGGCGGCCTGACCGCGGGCGGCCGCGGCAAGGGGTTTTGCCGCGGGCCGGCCTTCTGGTTAAATGGACCGCATGGCCGGCCCATTGCCGGGCCGGCGCCTCATCGCCGGAGGGCGCGCCGTGGCAACCCTGACTTTCACGCAAGATCCCGAAGCTCCCGATTTGTGGGCGGCCGAGAACGTGCCGGCCGGCGCGCAACGCCCCCCCATCCACGTCATGATCCAGACCGACGGCGAAGCGCCGACGCCCGCGGCCTCGCGGGTGGTGCGCGAACTGCTCGCGCAGCTGGACGAACAGGTCCTGGCGGCCGCCGATTTCCTGCTGGACCATTATTCGCCCGAGCAATGGCTGAAGCAGGGCATCGACCCGGCGCAGTTGCTGCCCGCGGAAACCGCCGAGGCCATGGCCGACCAGGCGGTGCTGCGGGCGCTGTGGCTGTTCGACGAGTCGGGCGACGGCTACGAGATGTGGTTCACCGTGCCATGGGATGCCGAGCACACCTACGATGTCGAGTTCGAAGACGGCGAGCCGGTGGGCTGCACGGTGAACGACTGAGCCGGCCCCGGCCGCGCGCGACCTAGCGGTTGCGGTCCGTGGGCGCGGGCAGGCCGGTATCGCGGCGCACGGCCCGCACCGCGTCGGCCGACACCGGGCCGGCCTGGTTGTTCCAGCCGCCGCGCACGAAAGTGGCCAGCGCCGCCACTTCCTCGTCGCTGAGCCGCCAGGCGAAGCCGGGCATGGACAGCGGCGTGGGCGCCTGCCGCGTGGACGGCATGGCCGAGCCGGCCAGGATCACGTGGATCAGCGACGTGGCGTTCTTGCCCGTGATGGAGGCATTGGCCGCCAGCGCCGGGAACGTGCGCGGGTCGCCCTGGCCGTCGACGCGGTGGCAGCCGACGCAGTTGTCCAGGTACAGGCGCGCGCCCAGGCTGGCGGGCCGGGCGTCGGCCAGTTCGCGGGTCGTGCGGGCCAGGCGTTGCTGGCGGCGGGCGGCGTCGCCGGCGTCCGTGTCCGCGGATGCCGCCTCGGCCTCGGGCAGCGCCAGCAGGTACACCGCGATGGCGCGGCGATCGGCATCGGTCAGGTATTGCGTGCTGTGCTGCACCACATCGCTCATGGGACCGAAGGCCGCGGAGTGCGCGGTACGGCCGGTGGCAAGATAGTCGGCGATCTCGTCTTCGGTCCAGCGGCGCTCGCCCGCTTTCAGGGTACGGGCCAGGCCCGGCGCGTACCAGTCGTCCAGTACGGCGCCGCCCAGGTAGTCGGCGCCGTCGTGTTCCGACATGGCCTTGGGCTGGCCCAGCGCGCCGCGCGGCGTGTGGCACGAACCGCAATGCCCCAGCGTGCGCACCAGGTAGGCGCCGCGCTGCCAGTCCGCGCCGCGCCGCGGGTCGGGCGCCGGCGGCGTGTCCGGCTTCAGAAAGGTGTTCCAGGCGCGCAGGCCGGGCCGCACGCTGAACGGCCAGGGCAGGGCGTTGTCGCGGTTGGCCTGCGGGCGGGGCGGCACGCCGTGCATGAAGTACACATACAGGGCCTGCATGTCGTCGTCGGTGATGCCGGCGAACTCGGGGTACGGCATGGCGGGGTACAGGTTCTTGCCGTCCTGGCGGATGCCGTGGCGCACGGCGCGTTCGAAGTCGGCATAGGTGTAGTTGCCGATGCCGTGCACCACCTCGGGCGTGATGTTGGTGGAATAGATCGCGCCGAACGGAGTGTTCATGCGCAGGCCGCCCGCATAGGGCGCGCCGCCTTCGGCGGTGTGGCAGGCGGCGCAGTCGCCGGCGCGCGCCAGGTATTGCCCGCGCAAGACCATGGCCTGCGATTGCACCGGGGCGCTGGCGCCGGCGCTGGCCGGCAGCCGGGGCGCGACGTAGGGGGCGGCCGGGCCGCCGGCCGGCGCGAACAGCCACGCCGCGCCGCCCGCCACGACCGCGATCGCCAGCGCGACGAGCAGGGGAAGTACGAGTTTGCGCATCATGTCCTCACCAACGGTCCGGGGGCGGGCAGATAGTGGTCGCGGATGGCGCGGGCCGACCAGTAGGCCAGCGCGCCCACCGTGCCGGTGGGGTTGTAGCCCAGGTTCTGCGGGAAGGCGCCGGCGCCCATCACGAAGACGTTGGGCACATCCCAGCTCTGCAGGTACTTGTTGAGCACGCTGGTGCGGGGATCGCTGCCCATGATGGCGCCGCCGACGTTGTGGGTGGTCTGGTAGGGGCGCGTGTCGTAGTGCGAGCCCGCCTTGTGGTGCACCGCGTGCATCGAGTCCGGCTTCATGTGGCGCGCGATCTCGACCGCCCGCTCGGTGACGTATTGCGTCATGCGCAGGTCGTTGTCTTTCCAGTCGAAGGTCATGCGCAGCAGCGGCTGGCCCAGGGCGTCGCGGTAGGTCGGGTCCAGGTCCAGGTAGCAGTCCCGGTACGACATCACCGAGCCGTGCGTGCCGATGGACATGGTGTGCAGGTAGTGGTCCTTGATGGCCTGCTTCCATCCGGCGCCCCATGGCGGCGAGCCGGCCGGCAGGGTCAGTTGCTGGATCGGCCGCCCGCCGGTGCGCCCGGGGCCGATGTACGCGCCGCCGATGAAACCCAGCGGCCCGTGGTCGAAGTTGTCGGCGTTGAAATCGTCGATCACGTGGCCGGCGGCCCCGGCGCCGATGAAGGGGTTGAAGATCGTGTCGCGGCCGTAGAACAGGTCGACGTGGCCCAGTATCTGGTACGAGTAGTTCTTGCCGACCACGCCCGTGTTGGTGGCCGGATCGTACGGCTGGCCGATGCCCGACAGCAGCAGCAGGCGCACGTTGTGGAACTGGTAGGCGCACAGGATCACCAGCCGGGCCGGCTGCTCGACCTCATTGCCGGTCGGGTCCACGTACGTCACGCCGGTGGCGTGCCGGCGGTCGCGGCTCAGGTTGACGCGCGTCACGTGGCACTGCGTCTGCAGCCGGAAGTTGTCGCGCTGCATCAGCGCGGGGTGGATGGTGGTCTGCGGCGAGGCCTTGGAATAGTTGTAGCAGCCGAAGCGCTCGCAGTAGCCGCAGAAACTGCATTGCGCCAGCTGCACGCCATAGGGGTTGGTGTAGGGCCGCGAGGCGTTCGACGCGGGCCGCGGGAACGGGTGGTAGCCCAGTTCGGCGGCCGCCTTGGCATAGAGTTCGCTGTCGTACAGGGCCGGCAGCGCCGGCAGCGGATATTCGCCGCGGCGCGGCGCCTCGAACGGATTGCCGCCCTCGATGATGCGCCCCTGCACGTTGCCCGCCTGACCCGACGTTCCGCAGACGCGCTCGAAATAGTCGTAATAGGGTTCCAGCTCGTCGTAGGTGACGCCCCAGTCCTGGATGGTCATGTCTTCGGGGATGAACCCGGCGCCGTAGCGTTCGGTGATGTGCGAGCGCAACTGCAGTTCGGCCGGGTAGGCGCGCCAGTGCACGCCGTTCCAGTGCACGCCGGCGCCGCCCACGCCGTCGCCCGGCAGGAAGGAGCCCAGCTGGCGATAGGGCAGGGCGCGCTGGCCGGGGCGATGGCGGATGGTCAGCGTCTCGCGCGACAGGTCCTGGAACAGCTGGTGCCGCACGGCATAGGTCAATTCGTCGGCCACGCGCGGATACGAGAAGTCGGGATTGGTATTGCGCGGTTCGCCGCGTTCCAGGGCCAGCACGTCCAGCCCCGCCTCGGTCAGTTCCATCGCCATGATGGCGCCGGTCCAGCCGAATCCCACCAGCACCGCGTCCACGGGCTTGAGTCTGCGTGCCGCCATGTCAGCTCCTCTGTCCCGAGACGCCGACCGGGCCCAGCGGATACGCTTCGTCGTGGCGGGTCGCCCATTCCGTATAGCTGGCGCGCGCGCCGGGAAAGCCCAGCATCTGCCAGCTGCCCATATTGTGGTTGCCGCCGTGGATGGGGTCGGCCAGGTAGCCTTCCTTGACGTTCTGCCATAGAAACGCGAAAAAGCGGTCCAGCCGGTCCTCGGGCCGGCCGGCCTGGCTTTGCGCCATGTCGGCGAGCAGGGCGTCCTGCCGGTCCGGCTGCAGTTGCGCGAAGGGCTGGCCGTGGCGCTTGCGGCATTCGGCGTCGGCCGCGGCGATGCCGCGCCGGTACAGTTCGCGCGGCGTCTGCCGCGACTGGTAGCCCATCTCGGGCGCGGCGTTCTCGTCGAACGGGCCCTGCATGTACCAGCGCGCCGCATGGCCGAAGGCGTCGTCCATCTGCCGGTCGATGAAGGCAGGGACCTGCAGGGCGACCGCGCCGGGGCCGTTGTCGTCGTCCGGCACCAGGCGGTCGCAGGCGGCGTTGATGAAAGCCCATTCCGGCGCGGTGAAAAAACGCGGCTGGTAGGGGGCCGGGGCCGGGGTGGCGGGCGCGCCGGTTTCGGCGCCGCGTCCGGCCGCCGGGACGCCGGCCGTGGCCAGCGCGCCGGCCGGCACCAGCGCCACAGTGCGTTTCAGGAAGGCGCGGCGGGCGGGTTCGGAACGTTCGGGCATGGCGGGACACCTTGTGGACGATGGGGCCGCCGCGGCGGGCGCCGCCGACGGGCTTGGAAAGCAAGCGCGCGCCGGTCGCGCAAGGGCCATGCCCGCCGGGGCCCGGGCGCCGCGGCAGGGCAGGCGGGTCGGCATTTTTTTCTGCCGGGAAGAGAATTTACTTACACACCGTCAAGTCCTGACAATGTGCTGAAGCGATGGCCCGCCGCGCCGCGGATCGCCGCATGGATGGCCGGCCGTGCCCGCGCCCCTGCCGGGCGGCCTTGACACCTTCCGTGACAGCGCCGCTGCGGAGGCCGCCCCAATCCCAGCTAAAATCCCGCTATTCAGCAAGGCTCCAACCAATCATTCCATCGCCATCAGGAGGACCACATGGCCCTAGTCTCCATGCGCCAGCTGCTCGACCACGCCGCCGAGCACGGTTACGGCATTCCCGCGTTCAACGTCAACAACCTGGAACAAGTCCAGGCCATCATGGAAGCCGCCGCCGAGACCGACAGCCCGGTGATCATGCAGGCGTCGGCCGGCGCGCGTAAATACGCGGGCGAAGGCTTCCTGAAGTACCTGATCCAGGCCGCCGTGGAGTCCTACCCCCACATTCCGGTGGTCATGCACCAGGACCACGGCCAGTCGCCCAAGGTGTGCCAGGGCGCCATCGACCTGGGCTTTTCCAGCGTCATGATGGACGGCTCCCTGGAAGAAGACGGCAAGACCATCGCCGACTACGACTACAACGTCGAGGTCACCAAGAAAGTCGTCGACATCGCCCACAAGCTGGGCGTCACGGTCGAAGGCGAACTGGGCTGCCTGGGCTCGCTCGAAACCATGAAGGGCGACAAGGAAGACGGCCACGGCGCCGAAGGCACCATGACCCGCGAACAGCTGCTGACCGACCCGGAACAGGCGGCCGACTTCGTGCGCAAGACCCAGCTCGACGCCCTGGCCATCGCCATCGGCACCAGCCACGGCGCCTACAAGTTCACCCGCAAGCCCACCGGCGACATCCTGTCGATCGCGCGCATCAAGGAAATCCACGCCCGCCTGCCCAACACCCACCTGGTGATGCACGGCAGCTCCAGCGTGCCGCAAGACCTGCTGGCCGAGATCCGCGAGTTCGGCGGCGACATGAAAGAAACCTACGGCGTGCCCGTGGAAGAAATCCAGGAAGCCATCAAGTTCGGCGTGCGCAAGGTCAATATCGATACCGATATCCGCCTGGCCATGACCGGCGCCATCCGCCGCTTCTTCGCCGAGAACCCCGGCAAGTTCGACCCGCGCGAATACCTGAAGCCCGCCCGCGCGGCCGCCAAGGCCATCTGCGTGCAGCGCTACACCCAGTTCGGCACCGCCGGCAACGCCAGCAAGATCAAGCCCCTGCCGCTGACCGAGATGGCCCAGCAGTACGCCGCCGGCAAGCTGAAGCAGGTCGTGCAGTAAGGCGCGGCCTGGCCGTGCCCGGCGCCGCCATGTCCGGCGGCGCCCGCCCGCCGGCGCGTCAGCCCGGCCCGTTGCGTTTGTAGGTGGGAATCGTGGTGTCCAGGTGATGCCACGGCGGCGCGGAATCCGTCCATAGCCCCACGCGGGCCCGGAACGTCGAGGGGTCGTCCAGCGACCCGGCCTTCACGATGACGTAGCGGGCGCCTTCGGTGCGCCCGAACAGCGGCGTGCCGCAATCGGGGCAGAAACTGCGCACCACCGTATTGCCCGAATCCCCCTGGTAGGTATGTTCGTGCGCCCAGCCCTGCAGCAGCAGCAAGGCGGCCGGCGCCACCAGCAAGGCGTGGGCCGGCCCGCCGCCGCTGGCGTACTGGCAGTCGCGGCAGTGGCAGGTGGCGGCGGTCAGCGGTTCGGCGGTGATGGCGTAGCGCACGGCGCCGCACTGGCAGCCGCCGGTCAGCGGCGTAAAGGCAGGGGTGTCGGCCATGGCGGGGCTCCTGGGTCGCGTCGCAGCCCGTAGGCTAACCGATCCGCGGCCCGGCGGGGCGCCGGTATTTGCAGTAATCTATGCTCATTTTTGCCATAGGCCGATTCGTGACTTCCGCCCTGCACCAATCCAGTATCAAGTCCCTGCCGCTGTTGGGTCGCGGCAAGGTGCGCGACATGTACGCCGTCGGCGACGACAAGCTGCTGATCGTCGCCACCGACCGCATTTCCGCCTTCGACGTCATTCTCGACGACCCGATCCCGGGCAAGGGCCAGGTGCTGACCGAACTGACCGAGTTCTGGCTGGGCAAGCTGGGCCATATCCTGCCCAATCATTCCACCGGGGTGCGGCCGGAAGACGTGGTGGCGCCCGACGAACTGGACCAGGTGCGCGGTCGCGCCGTGGTGGTCAAGCGCCTGAAGCCGATCCTGGTCGAGGCGGTGGCGCGCGGCTACCTGATCGGTTCGGGCTGGAAAGACTACCAGGCCACCGGGTCGGTGTGCGGCATCCGCCTGCCGGCCGGCCTGCAGCAGGCCAGCAAGCTGCCCCAGCCGATCTTCACCCCGGCGGCCAAGGCCGAGTTCGGCACGCACGACGAAAACGTCGACTTCGCCCACGTCGTCCAGGAAGTCGGCCAGGACATGGCCGAGCGCATCCGCGACGTCACCCTGCGCCTGTATGCCGAGGCGGCCGAGTTCGCCGCCACCAAGGGCATCATCATCGCCGACACCAAGTTCGAGTTCGGCCTGGACGACGACGGCACCCTGCACCTGATGGACGAAGTGCTGACGCCCGATTCCTCGCGCTTCTGGCCGGCCGACGGCTATCGCGTGGGCATCAGTCCGCCGTCGTTCGACAAGCAGTTCGTGCGCGACTGGCTGGAAACCCAGCCCTGGGGCAAGACGCCGCCCGCACCGCGCCTGCCGCAGGACGTGCTGCACAAGACCGCCGCCAAGTATCGCGAGGCGCTGGACCGCCTGACGGCCTGAACGGCCGCCCCGGCCGGCGCGCGCCGCCGGCCAATCGCGGGAAGTAGGGCGGTTTCCCCGCCTTGTTTGCCCGCCAGGGCAACGCAATATTTCGTATCGTAACGATCGACCTCCGGAGGATCGATCGCATGATCATGATGTTGCCCTTTCTGACCAGCGCCCTGGCGGTGTGGTTTGGCATGCTCGGCAAGCGGCGCCCGTGCTTCACGCTGTGGCTGGCGACGCTGCTGGTCTTCGTGGCCGGCGCCCGCCTGCACCTGGCCGAGCCGCTCGTGCTGGCCCTGTAGCGCCCAGGCGTCCTGGATGAGCGTGATTTTCTCGTTGAACCCCGCCCGGGGTTCGCGCATCGTCAATACCCTGGTCTTGCTGGCCATCAGCGTGATGCTGTACGTGGCGTTCGCCTGGCAGCTGCTGTTCGATGCCGCGCCGTGCCCGCTGTGCCTGCTGCAGCGCGCCGCGTTCGCGATGGCCGGCGTGGGGCTGCTGCTGAACATCCGCCTGGGGCCGTCGCCCCTGCATTACGCCATGGTGATCGCCGCCTCGCTGGGCGGCCTGGCGGCCGCCGGCAACCAGCTGCTGGCCCAGGCCACCCCCGGGGCATCGCCCGCCGGCGGCCCGCCGCTGCTGGGCATGCCCGTGTATTCGTGGTCGTTCCTGGCGTTCTGCCTGCTGCTGGGGTTCTGCGTGCTGATGCTGGCCGCGGACCGCAAGTGGGGCGATAACGCCCTGAAGAAACCCGTGGCGCTGCCGGCCCTGATCGTCATGGCGCTGTTCCTGCTGGCCATCCTGGCCAACGTCGCCGTCAGCTCGCTGGAATGCGGCCTGGATGGCTGCCAGGGGACCTCGACCGTGTCGGTGCCCGTGGGGTCGTAGTGTGGGGTTCTTTGGGGGTTGAGTTCTTGAGCCGCTTTGGCGTCCTGGAAGCCGGGGCTGACGGAGTGGCACAACAGTGGGGTGGGGACGAGGGGGTGTCAGACACCCCCCGGCATCGCCGGCCGGCCGTGGGTGTCTCGTAAGGGTGTCAGTGTTTCACCGCGCCGAGCGCGACCCGCCCGTGATGAAAACGGGTGTAGCCGAATCGGGGACGCCGCGGATCTGGCTTTGCCGGTCCGCCAGCGTCGCCCCCTTGAGGGGGAAGCGCGTAGCGCTTCGGGGGTGGGTTTTCACTTCAGGCACCGATGGCGCCCACCCAACAGCCCACCCCCGCCCGCCGAACACACCCCTCAACCCAGCTACCCCACCCTCTTGTCCACGCCGGGTAAAATACCTGGTTTCCCGCCTGCCGCGGCGCGTTGTCCGCCCGCGCTTCTTGCCGACTCTGCCATGACGACTACCTCTTCCGCATCCGTGCCGGCCGCCCCTGTGGTGGGCGTGATCATGGGTTCTTCCAGCGACTGGGACATCATGAAACACGCCGTGGACATGCTGGAAGCCTTCGGCGTGCCGCACGAAGCCCGCGTCATCTCGGCCCACCGCATGCCGCAGGACATGGCCGACTACGGCGCGGCCGCGCGCGCGCGCGGCCTGCGCGGCATCATCGCCGGCGCCGGCGGGGCCGCCCACCTGCCCGGCATGATGGCCGCCCTGACCGAAGTGCCCGTGTTCGGCGTGCCCGTGCCTTCCCGCTACCTGCGCGGCGAAGATTCGCTGCTGTCCATCGTGCAGATGCCCAAGGGCGTGCCGGTGGCCACCTTCGCCATCGGCGAGGCCGGCGCGGCCAACGCGGCGCTGCATGTCATCGCCACCCTGGCCACCACCGACGACGCGCTGCATCGCCAACTGGTGGCGTTTCGCGCCCGCCAGACCGAAGCGGCCCGCAACATGGCCGTGCCCCCTCAGCCCTGATCCCGTCCTTGCGCCTACCGATGGGCGCGCCTAGCGTATGACTGCATCTTCCGACTCTTTCACGATCGCGCCCGGCGGCTGGCTGGGCTTGCTGGGAGGCGGCCAACTGGGCCGCATGTTCTGCCACGCGGCGCAAAGCCTGGGCTACCGGGTCGCCGTGCTGGACCCGGCCGCCGACGGCCCGGCCGCCATGGTGGCCGACCGCCATATCCAGGCTGCCTACGACGACGCGGCCGGCCTGGCGCAATTGGCGCAGGCCTGTCGCGCCGTGACCACCGAATTCGAGAATGTGCCGGCCGACAGCCTGCGCGCGCTGGCCGCCCAGTGCCGGGTCAGCCCGGTGGCCGATGCGGTGGCCATCGTGCAAGACCGCATCGCCGAGAAAACCTTCATCGCCTCGCAAGGCATCCCGGTGGCGCCGCACGCCGCCGTGCGGGCGCCGCAAGACTTGCATGACGCCCCCGACACGTTGTTTCCCGGCATCCTGAAAGTGGCCCGCCTGGGGTACGACGGCAAGGGCCAGGCGCGCGTGGCCACGCGCGAGGCCGCGCTGGCCGCTTTCGCCGAATTCGGCGGCGTGCCGTGCGTGCTGGAAGCGCTGATGCCGCTGGACTACGAAATCTCGGTGGTGCTGGCGCGCGGGTTCGACGGCGCCGACGTGGTGTTCCCGGTGGCGCGCAACCTGCATCGCGACGGCATCCTGGCGGTTTCCACGGTGGCCGGCACGGACGGCGACGCCGCCCACGCGCGGCGCCAGGCCGAAGCCACCGAGGCCGCGCGCGCCATCGCGCGCGGGCTGGGGTACCACGGCGTACTGTGCGTCGAATTCTTCGTGCTGGCCGATGGCCGCCTGGTCGTCAACGAGATCGCGCCGCGCCCGCACAACAGCGGCCACTACACGCTGGACGCCTGCGTCACCAGCCAGTTCGAGCAGCAGGCGCGTGTGATGGGGGGCCTGCCGCTGGGCAGCACGGCGCTGCTGGCGCCGGCCGTCATGCTGAACATCCTGGGCGACATCTGGTTCGAGCCGGGCGCCGCCGCCCCGCGCGAACCCGACTGGGCGGCCGCCCTGGCCGTGCCGTCGGCCAAGCTGCACCTGTATGGCAAGCACGAGGCCCGGCGCGGCCGCAAGATGGGCCACGTGACCATCGTGGCGCCCACGCTGGAACAGGCGCGCGCCGACGCCGCCCGCGTCGCGGCGGCGCTGGGCATGGCCGCGCCCGATTAAGCCCGGTCCCATGTCCGCGCCGCAACCCTTCCGGCCCGATGCCGCCGCCATTGCCGACGCGGCCCGCCGGCTGCTGGCCGGCGAACTGGTGGCGTTTCCCACCGAAACCGTCTATGGCCTGGGGGCCGATGCGGAAAACCCGCAGGCCGTGGCGCGCATCTACGCGGCCAAGGGCCGGCCCGCCAATCATCCCGTGATCGTGCACGTGGCGCCGCAGGCCGACCTGCACTATTGGGCGCGCGAAGTGCCGGCGCAAGCCCGGCGCCTGATCGGCGCCTTCTGGCCCGGCCCGCTGACGCTGATCCTGCCGCGCGCGCCGCGGGTGGGGGCGGCGGTCAGCGGCGGGCAGGACAGCATCGGGCTGCGCTGCCCCTCGCATCCGGTGGCGCAGGCGCTGCTGCGCGCGTTCGCGGCCGGCAAGCCGGGCGGGCACGGCGGGGTCGCCGCGCCGTCGGCCAATAAATTCGGGCAGGTATCGCCCACCCATGCCGACCACGTGCGCAGCGAATTTCCGCTGGAAGTGGCGCAAGGCATGCCGGTGCTCGACGGCGGCCCGGCCGACGTCGGCATCGAATCCACCATCGTCGACCTGTCGCGCCTGGGGCAGAGCGTGGGGCCGGTGCTGCTGCGCCCTGGGCACATCACGCCGGCGCAGATCGAAGCGGTGCTGGGCGAGCCGGTTGGCATGCCCGATGCCGCGGCGCCGCGCGCCTCCGGCACGCTGAAGGCGCACTACGCGCCGCATACGCCGCTGGAACTGGTGCCGGCGCAACGCCTGGCCGAAGCCGCCCAGGGCGGGGGACTGCCCGCCGGGCGCGTGGCCGCGGTGGGTTTCGGCGCCGCGCCGGTGGCCCTGGACGCGCGGGTGGCCTGGCACCAGGTGCCCAGCGACCCCGGCCGCTACGCCCAGGCGCTGTACGCCATGCTGCGCGAACTCGACGGCGGCGGCTACGTCCGCATCCTGGTGCAGGCCCCGCCGGCCGACGACGCCTGGCGCGCGGTCAACGACCGTATCGGGCGCGCGGCGGCGGCGTTCACGCTGGACACCAGCGGGCTGCCGGGCACTTAGTGCCGTGTCCCGGCAATACGCCGCCATGAAATCGCGTCTTCGCGCCCAGGGCGGCGTGGCAAATCCTCGTGAGTGTGTGCAAAGGCTGTTCGCTAACTGAAGGGTGTCTGACATCTGGGCAATATCAAGGCAAGCCCCAACGCGACGCCATGGTGCCCGGCACCAGCCATCCCCGGCACCTTATCCACTACAGCACCAGGTACTGCCCCAGCTTGGCGGCGGCCGCCTGCATGGGGCCGAGGAATTCGCCGGCCAGCCGCGCCAGCGGCATGCGCGGGGATTTCACGCTGACGTTCAGGCCGCCGCAGGTCCGGCCGCTGGCCGCGCGCACCGGCACGCCGATGGCGCGCACGTTTAGTTCGAGTTCCTGGTCCACCACCGCGTAGCCTTGTTCGTGCACGCGCGCGATGATCTCGCGCAGGCGTGCTTCCGATGTCTCGGTGAATTCGGTATAGGGCGCCAGCTCTACCGCGTCGAAATAGCGGTCCAGCGCGGCGGGCGACAACTGCGCCAGCATCACGCGCCCGATGGTGGTGCAGTAGGCCGGCAGGCGGCTGCCCAGCCCCAGGGTGGTGGCCAGGATGCGATGCACTTCCGAGCGTGCCAGGTACAGGACTTCGTTGCTTTCCAGGATCGCCAGGGCGCAGGTTTCGTTGACCGTGGCGCTCAGTTCTTCCAGCACCGGCTGCGCCAGCGACACGAAAGGCGTGGACGAGAAATACGAATGCCCCAGGCTGAGGATCAGCGGCGTCAGCACATAATGCCGCCCGTGCTGTTCGGCAAAGCCCAGGCGGATCAGCGTGTGCAGGCAGCGCTGCGTCACGGCGCGCGGCAGGCCGGCGCGGCGGCTCAGGTCGGCGGCCGTCTGCGGGTAGCGCCGCTCGCCGAAGGCGCGTATGACGCGCAGGCCGCGCGACAGGGTCAGCATGAAATCCGGGTCGCCGCGGAAGCGGTCGGGGTGCTCGTCGGCGGGCAGGGGCGCGGCGTAGTCGGGCGGGGGCGGCGGGTTGCGCATCAGGCGGCGCGCAGCGGCGCGCCGGTGCGCCGCTGCAAGGTTTCCAGGGTCAGGCCGTCGATCATATCGCGAACCACCAGCCCGGCGGGCGTTACGTCGATCACCGCCAGGTCGGTGTAGACGCGGCTGACCACGCCCGCGCCGGTCAAGGGCAGCGTGCAGCGCGCCACGATCTTGGGCGCGCCGTCCTTGGTGTTGTGTTCCATCATGATGTAGACCTTGCGCGCGCCCACCGCCAGGTCCATGGCGCCGCCCACGGCGGGCGGCTCGCCGGCCCGGCCCAGCGACCAGTTGGCCAGGTCGCCGGTGGCCGACACCTGCATGCCGCCCATTACGCAGATGTCCAGGTGGCCGCCGCGCATCATGGCGAACGAATCGGCGTGATGGAAGAACGCCCCGCCGGGCAGCAGGGTGACGGGCAGCTTGCCCGCATTGATCAGGTTCGGGTTGACGGCGTCCGGGGCGGGCGGCGGGCCCATGCCCAGGATGCCGTTTTCGCTGTGCAGCACGATCTCGCGGCCGGCCGGCAGGCAGGCGGCGATCAGCACCGGCATGCCGATGCCCAGGTTGACGTAGCTGCCGTCGGGAATGTCGCGCGCCACGCGCTGCGCGATTTGCTGGCGAGTCAGGGGCCGCAGGGCGGGTTCGGGGTTCATGGCGGTGCTCAGCTGGAAAAGCTCGGGTGGGGAACCACGGCCACGCGGTGCACGAAGATGCCCGGCGTCACGATGGCTTCGGGCGGCAGTTCGCCCAGCTCGACGCGCTGGCGTACCTGCACGATGGTGGTGGCGGCGGCCATGCACATCACGGGCCCGAAATTGCGCGCGCTCATGCAATAGGTGAGGTTGCCCCAGCGGTCGGCGCGGTCGGCCTGCACCAGCGCGAAGTCGCCGTGCAGCGGCGTCTCGAACACGTAATGGCGCCCGTCGATTTCGCGGGTTTCCTTGCCGGCGGCCAGTTCGGTGCCATAGGCGGTGGGCGTGTAGAAGCCGCCCAGGCCGGCGCCCGCGGCGCGCAGCCGTTCGGCGATAGTGCCCTGCGGCACGCATTCCAGCTCGATGGCGCCGCGGCGGTACAGGTCGTCGAACACCCAGGAATGCGACGCCTTGGGAAACGAGCAGATCACCTTGCGCACGCGCCCGGCCTTGATCAGCGCGGCCAGGCCGGTTTCGTGATTGCCCGCGTTGTTGTTGACCACGGTCAGCTCGCGCGCACCCTGTTCGATCAGGGCATCGATCAGGTCGGTGGGCATGCCGGCCCCGCCGAATCCGCCGATCAGTACCGTGGCGCCATCGGGGATGCCGGCGACCGCCTCGGCGGTCGAGGCCACGAATTTATCGATCATGGTGCGCGCCTGCGGTCAGTTGACGGTGATGTGGGCTTCCTTGATGATCTTCGCATAACGCTCGGAATCGCTGCGCATCAGTTCGGCGAATTCCGCCGGCGTGCTGCCGGTGGGCAGGAAGCCCGCGTCCAGGAATTTCTGCGTGACGTCGGGCTCGTGCACGATCTCGCTGATTTCCTTGGCCATGCGTTCGATGATGGGCTTGGGCGTACCGGTGGGCGCCAGCAGGCCGGCCCACGACCCCGTCACGAAGCCCGGGAAGCCGCCTTCTTCCATGGTGGGCACGCCGGGTTCGCTGGGCCAGCGCTTCTTGCCCGTGAAGGCCAGCACCTTGAGCTTGTCCTGCTTCACATACTGCATGGGCACCAGCACCGGATCGAACACCATCGATACCCGGCCGGCCAGCAGGTCGGTCAGGATGGGGGCGCTGCCCTTGTAGGCCACGTGCGTCATCTTGACCCTGGCCTGCAGGGCGAAGTCGGCGCCGGTCAGGTGCGCGCTGGAGCCGGTGCCGCTGGAGGCATAGGTCAGCGTGTCGGGGTGCTTGCGCCCGTAGTCGACCAGTTCGGCCAGGGTGTTGACCGGCAGGTCTTTGCTGACGAACAGGAACAGCGGCAGGTCGGCCATGTGCACCACCGGCTCGAGCTGCGACGGCGAATACGACAGCTTGTACAGGTGGGTGTTGATCACGTAGGCCGGCAGCATGCTCAGGAAGGTGTAGCCGTCGGGGTCGGCCTTGGCGGCGATGGCCGAGCCCAGCGTGCTGTTGGCGCCGGGCCGGTTCTCGATGATGATGCTCTGGCCCAGCCGCGCCGACAGCTTGTCCATCACGATGCGCGTCACGGTGTCGGTGGCGCCGCCGGGGGTGTAGGGCACGATGACCTTGATCGGCTTGTCGGGCCAGGCACCGGCGGCCCGGGCAGCCGTGCCCGGCAGGGCAAGGCCGGCCGTGGCGGCCGCCAGCAGGGCGGCCAGGACGAGGCGCCGCGCGGGCCGCGCGCCGGGGGAAGAAAAGAAAACGGGCATGGATTTGTCTCCGCCTGATGGGCATGATCCGGCGGCCGACGGCGCTGGCGGCTGTCTTGCCTTCCGGGACCTGCCGGTTGGTCTTGTTGAGCGAACAGGTCGCCCGAAAAGTATGCGCGATTCGGCCGCCGCCATGGAGAACCGGCGGCGCTGTTGTGTTCGGTGATTGAACTTTGAGCTGCACGCGCCGCGGCTGGCGCGTGGCGCGCATTGGTTCTATCCTTGGGGCCCGGAATGGACCTGTCCGCGGGCAGCTTCCCTTCCTATGATGCCTTACCGACGCGCGGCCGGCCGGCCGCGCTTTTGCAACTCGAATCACGGAAACCCAATGAACGGCGCCGACAGCCTTTGCGATACCCTGCTTGCCAACGACGTGGACGTCTGCTTCGCCAACCCGGGCACGTCCGAGATGCACTTCGTGGCCGCGCTGGATCGCAAGCCGCGCATGCGCTGCGTGCTGGGATTGTTCGAAGGCGTGGTCACGGGCGCGGCCGACGGCTACGCGCGCATGGCCGACAAGCCCGCGGCCACGCTGCTGCACCTGGGGCCGGGCCTGGGCAACGGGCTGGCCAACCTGCACAACGCCAAGCGCGCCCGCACGCCCATGGTGAACGTGGTGGGCGATCACGCCACGTACCACGTGCAATACGACGCGCCGCTGACCAGCGACGTCGAGGGCGTGGCGCGCCCCATGTCGCACTGGGTGCGCCGCACGCTGGCCGCCGGCGACCTGGCCGCCGACGCGGCCGAAGCCGTGCGGGTTGCCCGGCAGGCGCCGGGCAACATCGCCACGCTGATCCTGCCGGCCGATGCCGCCTGGGGCGAACTGCCCGCCGGCACGCCGGCCCCGCCCGTGGCGCCGCGCGATGCCGCGCCGCCCCCCGCCCAGGAAGCAGTGCGCGCCGCGGCCCAGGCCATTCGCGCCGGCCAGGGCGTGGCCCTGATGCTGGGCGGGATGGCGCTGCGCGAACCGGCGCTGGCGGTGGCCGGCCGCATAGCCCGCGCCACCGGCGTGCGCCTGCTGTCGCCCACGTCGAACCGCCGCACCGAGCGCGGCGTCAACCGCACGCCCGTGACGCGCGTGCCGTATCCGGTCGACCAGGCGGTGGCCTTGCTGAAAGACGTGCGCCAGCTGGTCCTGGTGGGCGCCAGCGCGCCGGTGGCTTTCTTTGCCTATCCCGGCAAGCCCAGCCTGCTGGCGCCGCAAGAGCAGGCGCCCATCGTGCTGGCCACGCCCGAACAGGACCTGCTGCAGGCCCTGCAGTGGCTGGCCGACGAATTGGGCATCGCCGCCGGTGCGCCCGGCCTGCTGCCCGTTGCCTCGCCGGCCGAGATGCCGCGCTCGGGCGCCCTGACCGGCGCGGCCGTCAACATCGTCACCGCGCGCCTGCTGCCCGAGCACGCCATCGTCTGCGACGAATCGGTGACCCAGGGGCGCGAGTTCCCCGCCATCAGCGCCACGTCGGCGCCGCACGATTGGCTGCAGCTGACCGGCGGCGCCATCGGCATCGGCCTGCCGCTGGCCACCGGCGCGGCCGTGGCCAGCCCCGACCGCAAGGTCATCACGCTGCAGGCCGACGGCAGCGGCATGTACACCGTGCAGGCCCTGTGGACCCAGGCGCGCGAGAACCTGGACTGCCTGACCATCATCCTGGCCAACCGCTCGTACGCCACGCTGCATGGCGAAATGAAGAACGTCGGCGTGCAGGAACCGGGCCGCAATGCCAAGCGCATGCTCGACCTGCAAGAGCCCTGCCTGGACTGGGTGCACCTGGCCGCCGGCATGGGCGTCGAGGCGGCGCGCGTCGATACCGTCGAGGCCTTCACCAAGGCGATGCAGGCGGCGCTGGCCCGCAAGGGGCCGTACCTGATCGAGGCGCTGATCTGACGTGAATCCGGCCGGGCCGCGCATGGCGGCCGCGGCTTCGGCGGCCGCCGCGTTCAGGCGGCTTGCTGCAGGCCGGCGACGAAGCCCGCGACGGCGGCGATGACGACCTGGGGCTGGTCCTTGTGGGGGGAATGGCCGCAAGCGGGAATCTCGAGCACACGCGTTTGCGGCGCGCCGCGGCGTATGCCGCGGATCTGCTCGAGCGTGCCGTATTCGTCGTCCACGCCCTGCATGGCCAGCACCGGGCAGCGGATGTCGGGCAGGCTTGCCTCGATGTTCCAGCCGCGAAATGGCGGGCTCAGCCAGGTGTCGTTCCAGGCCCAGAAGGCCGAGTCGGCGTCGATGTGATGGCGGCCCAGCTTGGCGGGCAGGTCGGTTTCCAGGTAGGCCTGGCGCGCCACCGCGATGTTCGCCACGGTGATGTCCTCGACGAAAATGTGCGGCGCCGCCACCACGATGCCGGCCACCGCCCGGGGATACATGGCGGCGTACAGCAGGGCGATCGTGCCGCCGTCGCTGTGGCCGAACAGCACGGGGCGGTCGCGGCCGGCGTCCACGCCCAGGGCGGCGAGCAGGGCGGGCAGCGCGTCGCGCGCCTCGTCGTGCAGGTACTGCACCGACCGCCGTTCGCCGGCCTGCCGCGGCGTGGATTGCCCGTGGCCGTAGCGCGAAAACACCAGCCCGCGGCAGCCGGCCGCTGCGCAGGCGCGCTGCGGCCAATCTTTCCACATGCTGATCGAACCCAGGCCTTCGTGCAGGAACACCAGCAGCGGGGCGTCGCGCCGTTCGGGCGCGATCCAGCGGTATTCCAGGCGCATGTCCCGTCCCAGGGCATGCAGGTCGGCCCAGGCGGGGGCGTCGGCAACGGCGTTGGTCATGGCGGGGTCTTTACCCATGGTCGAAGTCGGAATCGCTGTATTTTGCCAGCCGCGCGACGCAATCGTGCAAGCCGGCCGGGATTGGTCTATCCTGCACGATGCGTTGCGCCGCGAGGGGCGGCCGCGCGATAACCCGCGGTGGCCGGCCGCGCGCCGGCCCGGCAACGCGACGCGACACGTGAAAAAGCACCGGCGTGCCCTGGCGCGCCGGTTTTTCTTTTCGAGAGAAGCCGACGATGAAGTTCGCAGAATTCAAGGAAGGCATGCTGGTCCACGCCGGGCCGGTCACGGTTACCGAGGCCGAGATCCTGGCGTTCGCCCGCCAGTACGATCCGCAATGGTTCCACACCGATCTCGAGCGCGCCGCGCAAGGGCGCTGGGGCGGGCTGATCGCCAGCGGCTGGCATACCTGCGCGCTGGCCATGCGCATGGCGGTCGAATCGGCCTTGCACGATTCCGAATCCTTCGGCTCGCCCGGGCTGGGCGAAGTGCGCTGGCGCGTGCCGGTGCGGCCGGGCGACGCCCTGCGGCTGGAAGCCCGCGTGCAGGCCAAGCGCCGCTCGACCTCGCGCGACGACCTGGGAATCATCTCGTGGAACTGGATCGTGCTGAACCAGCACGACGAAGCCGTATTGGAACTCGACGCCACGACCCTGTTCGACCTGGGCACGGCCGAATAGGCGGGCTTCCGGAAACGGGCGCCGGGCGACACCCGGCGGGCCCGTGCAGCCCGCCGGGTGTCGGCCCGCATCCGGTCAGCTGAAGGCCTGGATGCCCGTCTGGGCGCGGCCCAGGATCAGGGCGTGCACGTCGTGCGTGCCTTCGTAGGTGTTCACCACTTCCAGGTTCACCAGGTGGCGCGCCACGCCGAACTCGTCGGAAATGCCGTTGCCGCCCAGCATGTCGCGGGCCAGGCGGGCGATGTCCAGCGCCTTGCCGCACGAGTTGCGCTTCATGATGGACGTGATTTCCACCGCGGCGGTGCCTTCGTCTTTCATGCGGCCCAGGCGCAGGCAGCCTTGCAGGCCCAGCGTGATCTCGGTCTGCATGTCGGCCAGCTTCTTCTGGATCAGCTGGTTGGCGGCCAGGGGGCGGCCGAACTGCTTGCGGTCCAGCGTGTACTGGCGCGCCGTGTGCCAGCAGGCTTCCGCCGCGCCCAGGGCGCCCCAGGCGATGCCGAAGCGGGCCGAATTCAGGCAGGTGAAGGGGCCGCGCAGGCCGGACACTTCCGGCAGCATCTGGTCGGCCGACACTTCCACTTCGTCCATGACGATTTCGCCGGTGATCGAGGCGCGCAGGCCCACCTTGCCGTGGATGGCGGGGGCCGACAGGCCCTTCATGCCTTTTTCCAGGATGAAGCCGCGGATCTTGCCGTCGTAGTCGCCGCCCACGCACTTGGCCCACACCACGAACACGTCGGCGATGGGCGAGTTGGTGATCCACATCTTGTTGCCCGACACCTTGTAGCCGCTGCCGGCCTGCACGGCGCGGGTTTCCATGCCGTTGGGGTCGGACCCGTGGTTGGGCTCGGTCAGGCCGAAGCAGCCGATCCATTCGCCGCTGGCCAGCTTGGGCAGGTACTTGCGCTTCTGTGCTTCGCTGCCGAATTCGTTGATGGGCACCATCACCAGCGACGATTGCACGCTCATCATCGAGCGGTAGCCCGAGTCGATGCGTTCCACTTCGCGGGCGATCAGGCCGTAGCTGACGTAGTTCAGGCCGGCGCCGCCGTATTCGGTGGGGATGGTGGCGCCCAGCAGGCCCAGCTCGCCCATTTCGGCGAAGATCTTGGGGTCGGTCTGCTCGTTGCGGAAGGCGTTGAGCACGCGCGGGGCCAGCTTGTCTTGTGCGTAGGCGGCGGCCGCGTCGCGCACCATGCGCTCTTCGTCGGTCAGTTGCTGGTCGAGCAGCAGCGGGTCTTGCCAGTGGAAAGAAGGATTCGACGACATGAAGGGAGTCTCCGGTATGGATGGCGGGATGGGAATGCGTCGCGGCGTGCGGCCTATTTGGCGGCCTGCAGCGCCGCGTCGCGGATTTTTTCCAGGGTGGTCGACGGCGTGATGGTCTCGGGGTCGAGCAGGCAGTGCAGGATGGCCGGCTTGCCGCTGGCCAGCGCGCGTTCGAAGGCCGGCGCGAATTCCTCGGTGCTTTCGACCCGTTCGCCATGGCCGCCGAAGGCGCGCGCGTAGGCGGCGAAATCGGGGTTCTGCAGCGTGGTGGCCGAGACGCGGCCGGGGTAGTGCTTTTCCTGGTGCATGCGGATGGTGCCGTACATGCCGTTGTCGACCAGCACCACGATGATGGGCAACTGGTACTGCACGGCGGTGGCGAATTCCTGGCCGTGCATCATGAAGCAGCCGTCGCCGGCGAAGCACACCACCGTCTTGCCGGGCTGCACGCGCTTGGCGCCCACGGCGGCCGGCAGGCCGTAGCCCATCGAGCCCGAGGTAGGCGCCAGCTGGGTACCGTAGCGGGTGTAGCGGTGGAAGCGGTGCAGCCAGGTGGCGTAGTTGCCGGCGCCGTTGGTCATGATGGCGTCGGCCGGCAGGGCCTTTTCCAGGTAGGCCATGACTTCGCCCATTTGCAGCCGGCCAGGCGTGCGCACCTTGGCCGGTTCGCTCCAGGCCAGGTACGACTGGCGCAGCGCGGCGGTGTCGTCGGCCCAGGGCGCCTGTGCCGGGCCCCGCACGCCGGCCAGCGCCTGCGCGAAGGCGGCCGGCGACGTGTTGATGGCCAGCGTGGCGCGGTACACGCGGCCCAGCTCGGCGCTGTCGGGATGCACGTGCACCAGCTTCTGGCGCGGCACGGGGATGTCCAGCAGCGTGTAGGCCTGGCTGGGGCTTTCCGACATGCGTCCGCCCACCAGCAGTACCAGGTCGGCGTCGGCCACGCGCTTGGCCAGCGCGGGGTTGATGCCCAGGCCCACGTCGCCGATGAAGCAGGGGTGGTCGGCGGGGAACAGCATCTGCCGCCGGAACGACACCGCGGTGGGCAGCGACAGGCGCTGCGCGAAATCGGCGAACCGGGCCACCGCGTCGGCATTCCAGCGCGAGCCGCCCAGGATGGCCATGGGCGCGCGCGCCTGGGCCAGCAACTGCTGCAGTTGCTCGACCTGGCCGGCCGCGGGTGCCGCGTCGATCACTTCGTAATGCGGCGCGTCGGCCACGCTGGCGGTCTCGGTCAGCATGTCTTCGGGCAGCGCGATCACCACCGGGCCGGGGCGGCCCGAGGTGGCCACGTGGAAGGCGCGCGAGATCAGTTCGGGAATGCGCTCGACCTGGTCGATCTCGGTGACCCACTTGGCCTGGGTGCCGAACACGGCGCGGTAGTCCATTTCCTGGAAGGCCTCGCGCTCGCGCATGCCGCGCTCGATCTGGCCCACGAACAGGATCAGCGGGGTGGAGTCCTGCTTGGCGATGTGCACGCCGGCCATGGCGTTGGCCGCGCCCGGCCCGCGCGTGACCATGCAGATGCCGGGCTCGCCCGTCAGTTTGCCGTGCGCGTCGGCCATCATGGCCGCGCCGCCTTCCTGGCGGCACACGGTGACGTCGATCTGGGCGTCGTGCAGGCCGTCCAGCACGGCCAGGTAGCTTTCGCCCGGTACACAGAAGACGTGCTTGACGCCATGGGCCGCCAGTTGGTCGACCAGGATGTGTCCGCCCAGGCGGGCGCGAGGAGTAGAGGTAGCGGTAGTCATAATCAGCCCGGAATGTAGCTGTCGAGCATAATGTTCCTTGGTTGCACAAGGCAATTGATAAAATTGCACAATATGTTGACCTGCCGGCACGTCGTTCCCGGGTTCGGCGGCGGCTGTCGGGCGGATCGGGCCCAGGACACTATCTTCCCATGAGAAACGGCATCCCCAACCTCAGCGCCCTGCAGGCTTTCGAGGCGTCGGCCCGCCTGGGCAGCTTCTCGCGCGCGGCCGAGGAACTGTCCCTGACGCACAGCGCCGTCTACCGGCAGGTGGCCAGCCTGGAAGCCCGGCTGGGCGTGCAGCTGTTCACGCGCGTGCGCCGCCGCATCGTGCTGACCGAGCATGGCGCCGAATACGCGGGCCGCATCCGCCACCACCTGGACCAGATCGAGAAAGACACCTTCGGCCTGGTCAGCCGCACCGGCATGGGGCGCAGCATCCACATCGCGGTGTTGCCCACCCTGGCCACTACCTGGCTGATCCCGCGGCTGGCGGATTTCCAGCGGCTGCACCCCGACATCACGGTCAGCCTGTCGGTGCGCACGCTGCCGTTCCAGTTCAAGGACCAGCCCTTCGACGGCGCGCTGTACCACGCCAGCGGCATCTGGCCCGGTACCCAGGGCGTGCTGCTGTTTCCCGAAAAAGAACTGGTGCCGGTCTGCGCGCCCCATGTGTCGCGGCGCCCCGAAGACGGCCTGGCGGGCCTGACCCACCTGCACCTGAGCTCGCGCCCCGATGCCTGGCGCCAGTGGTACGCGGCCAACCGCCAGCCCTATGGCCCGCAGGCGGCGGGCGGGCCGCGCTATGAGCTGTTCACCATGATGCTGGCGGCCGTCCAGGCCGGCCTGGGGGTGGGGCTGGTGCCGCACTTCCTGGCCCAGCCGGCGCTGCAGGCCGGCACGCTGGTGCAGCCCGTGCCCGAGGTGCTGGCGGTGGGGCAGGGCTATTACTTCGGCTACCCGCAACGCGACGAGCGTTCCGACGCGTTGAAGGCATTCGAGGCCTGGTTGAAGTCGGCGGCCTGACCCTCGCGTCGCTTTCCCCGGCCTGCCCGGATCGGCGCGCCTGTGTTGTTTTTCGCACTTGATCTATCAAAAATCGTCATAACCAACTATATTCAATCAAGATTCGCGCAAAACGGTCATTGAATGGCGGGTTTTGACGGGAATCGTTTATAAATTTCCAGCCCGCCCATCGGGCCGGAACCTTACAAAGATAAGGAGACAAGCATGTTCCATCGTCCCTTGACGCGGCGTGGCGCTTTGCACGCGCTGGCAGGCATCGGCGCTGCGGCCGGCGCTTCTTCGTGGGCCTGGGCGGCGGCCGAATGGCCCGCCCGGCCGGTGCGGGTCGTCGTGCCCGTGGCTTCCGGCGGCATCATCGACTTGCTGGCGCGCGCCGTCGGCGAGGCGATCGCGCCGTCGCTCGGCCAACCGCTGGTGATCGAGTCGCGCCCCGGCGCCGATCACCTGATCGGCATCCAGAACGTCGCCAAGAGCAGCCCCGACGGCTATTCCTGGCTGTGCGCGTCGGTTCCCTTCACCGTCAACCCCGCGCTGCGCAAAGCGCCGGGCTACGATCCGCTGGCGGATTTCCGGCCGCTGTGCCTGATTGCCACCAGCCCCAACGTGCTGGTCGTGCATCCCGATGTGAAGGCCGACTCGCTGGCGCAATTCGTCGAGCTGGCCAAGCGCGAGCCGGGCAAGCTGGCCTACGGCAACCCCGGCAACGGTTCGTCGAACCACCTGGGCATGGAGCTGTTCAAGACCGAGGCCGGCATCGACTTGCTGGGCATCCCGTACAAGGGGCAGCCGCCCTCGATTTCCGACCTGCTGGCCGGCCGGCTGCATTGCATGCTGATGAGCGTGTCCCTGGCGAAGAACTATGTGCAGGCGGGGCAGTTGCGCGCGCTGGCGGCCGTGGCGCCGCAGCGCATCGCCGCGCTGCCGGATGTGCCCACCATGGCGCAAGCCGGCTATCCGGGCGTGGATGTGGTGCCCTGGTTCGGCATGCTGGCGCCCAGCAAGACGCCCGACGCCGTTGCCGCCAAGGCCAGCGCCGACCTGCAGGCCGCGATGCAGTCCGCCAAGCTGCAAGAGGCCATCCGGAATATCGGCGCCACGCCGTATGCCGCCGGCACGCCCGCCGAGTTCGACAAGCTGATCCGTGCCGAGCTGGCCAAGTGGCCCACGGTACTGGCGCGCGCCGGCATCGAGAAAACCTGAGCCGGCGCGCAGGGCGCGCTCGAACCTCAACGGAGACACCACACATGAGTCACACCAAGCGTCCGAACATCGTTTTCGTCGTGTTGGACGATGTCGGGTTTTCCGACCTGGGTTGCTATGGGTCGGAAATTCCGACGCCGCGCATCGACCAGTTGGCGGCCGAAGGCCTGCGCTACAACAACTTCCATGTCACGGCCATGTGCTCGCCGACGCGCGCCTGCCTGCTCACCGGGCGCAACGCGCATTCGGTGGGCGTGGGGATCATCGCGGAATGGGCCAATGGCCAGCCGGGCTATGACGGGCGCATCTACCCCAGCGCCGGCACGCTGCCGGAAGTGTTGCGGCGCGAAGGCTACAACACCATGGCGGTGGGCAAGTGGCACCTGGCCGGCACCGAGGAATACGGCGCGGCCGGCCCGTTCTCGAACTGGCCGCTGGGCAAGGGGTTCAACCGCTGGTACGGTTTCCATGGCGCGCTGGCGGATCAGTACTATCCCGAGCTGTACGTGGACAATCATCCCATCCACCTCGATCCGCCGGAAAACTACCACCTGAGCGAAGACCTGGTGGATCGCAGCCTGGGCATGATCCGCGACCACTGCACCAGCGCGCCGTCGGCGCCGTTCATGATGTACCTGGCGTTCGGCGCATGCCATTGGCCGCACCAGGCGCCGCCGGAATACATCGATCGCTTCAAGGGCAAATACGACGCGGGCTGGGATGCGGCGCGCCAGCAGCGGCTGCAGGCCCAGGTCGAGCTGGGCATCGTGCCGCCCGGCACCCGGCTGGCGCCGCGCAACGACGACGTGCGGGCATGGGACGAGGTACAGCGCGATGACGCGGTGGTCAGCCTGAGCACCCGGTTGCAAGAGGCCTATGCCGGCTTCATGGCGCATACCGACGAGCAGATCGGCCGGCTGCTGGACGGGCTGGCCGCGCTGGAAGTGCTGGACGACACCATCGTCGTGCTGCTGTCGGACAACGGCGCCAGCCCGGAAGGCGGCCCCACCGGCGCGATCAACCTGCGCAAGCACATGGTCTACGAGCTGGACGACCCGCAACAGGCGGTTCGCCACCTGGACAAGATCGGCACCGCGCATGCGTTCAACCACTATCCCACCGGCTGGGCCCAGGTCAGCAATACGCCCCTGAAGTGGTACAAGAAAGATACTCACGGCGGCGGCATCCGCGCGCCGCTGATCGTGCGGTGGCCCAAGGGCATCGCCGCCAGGGGCGAGATACGCACCCAGTTCCACCACGTCATCGACATCGCCCCGACGCTTTACGACTTGCTGGGCATCACCCCGCCCGACGAAATCGCCGGCGTGGCGCAGCAGCCGCTGCATGGGGTCAGCATGGCCTACAGCTTCGACCAGGCCGGGGCCGCCACCCGGCGCACCACGCAGTACTTCGAATTGCTGGGCGACCGCGCACTGTATCGCGACGGCTGGAAGGCGGTCACGCGCCACCGCCGGGGCACCCCCATGGAAAGCGACGTATGGGAGCTCTATCACGTCGACCGCGATTTTTCCGAAACCGACAACCTGGCGCAGGCCGAGCCGGACAGGCTGCGCGACATGGAGCGCGCCTGGCTGCAAGAGGCCGAGCGCTACAGCGTGCTGCCGCTGGACGACCGCGAATGGGAGCGGGCCGCCGAACGCATCCGCGAAGGTTCACGCGCCCAGTACGTATACCGGCCGAACATGGCCCGCATCGACCGCCTGATGGCGCCGGACATCACCGGCAAGAGCTTCGGCATCGAAGCGGTGTTGAACAAGGCCGATACGCCGATGGAAGGCGTCATGCTGGCCTGGGGCAGCCGGCTGGGCGGCCTGGTGCTGTACGCGCGCGCCGGCAAGCTGGTGGTGGAGTACGTGTTTTCGCAGGACGAGCGCGTGGTGGTCCAGGTGGACGACACGCTGCCGGCGGGCGAATGCCGCGTGGCGGCCGCCTTCGAGCGCGGCGCCGACGGCGGCATCGAGGTCAGGCTGCAGGGCACCGGGCTGGCGCAGGCGCGCGGCCGTTCGGCCAAGTCGTGGCCGACCCACGGCATGACGGCCGGCCTGTCTTGCGGGCACGACGCGGGCCATCCGGTCAGCGATGTGTACCGTGCGCCGTTTGCCTTCACGGGCGCGGAATTGGTGAAGGTCACGCTCACGGTCGACCAAAATGACGTAAAACACACGTCGGCCGGCAAGGCATCGGCGTTCCAGGAAGACTGAACGCGCGCCGGATGCCGCCCCGGACACCAGAACCCGCGCAAGGACACCGCACCATGCAGAAAAACAACCGTTCTTTGTTGGCGCCGCAGCGCCATGCGCTGATCCTGGACCACCTGCGCGGCAACGGCAGCGCGTCGCTGGCGACGCTGACGCGGCTGACGGGGGCGTCCGAGTCCACCATCCGCCGCGACTTGCTGGAACTGAGTGCGCGCAGCGGCAGCGTGCGTCGCATCCATGGCGGCGTGATCAGCGCGCGCCTGGAATCGTCCACCTACGAGCCGCCGGCGCAGGTGGCCGAGCAACTGCATCCGCAGGCCAAGCAGCGTATCGGCGCGGCCGCCGCCGGCCTGGTCGCCGACGGCCAGAGCGTCATGTTCGACAGCAGTTCCACGGTGATGGAAGCCGCGCGCGCGGCGGTCCGGCGAGGGGCGGCCATCACCGCCATCACCAATGACCTGGCCATCGCCCAGGTCCTGAACAGTTCGGCCGCGGGGAACGTCATCGTCACCGGCGGCACCGTGCGCTCCGACAGCAACACGCTGTACGGGCCGCCATGCGAGTCGCTGCTGCGCGGCATCCATGTGGACCTGCTTTTCCTGGGCGGCCATGCCGTTTCCGACACCGGCGTGACCGAGAGCTCTATCGAGATCGCCGATATCAAGCGCCACATGATCGCCACCGCCAAGCGCGTGGTGCTGCTGGCCGACCAGTCCAAGTTCGGGCGCCGTTCGTTCGCCCAGATATGCGGCCTGGAGAAAATCCACATGCTGGTCACCGACGCCACCGCGGAGCAGTGCGAAGCGCTCGGCCTGCACGAGCGGGGCATCGAGACCCTGCTGGTCTGAATGCGCGGGGCGGCGTCGCCCCGCTTGCGCCAATCGTCCATTCAATATCGAGGAGCCACCATGACCGCACAAGCGCAGGCCGGACGCTACGACGTGTCCCAGACCCGGGCATTCGCCCAGGCACTGTTCCGGGCGGCCGGCCTGGACGAGGACAAGGCCCGCGTCGTGGCCGACATCCTGGTCGAGGCGGATCTGATGGGCCACACGACGCACGGCCTGGCGCTGGCGCCGGCCTACCTGGAGGCGGCTGCCTCCGGGGCGCTGGCCGGCAGTGGCGAGCCCGACGTGGTGGCCGACCGCGGCGCCTGCGTCACCTGGCGCGGCAAGCGCCTGCCCGGCCCGTGGCTGACCGCCCGGGCGGTCGACCTGGCGCTGGAGCGCGTGCGCACGTATGGCGTGGTGACCGTGGCCATTTCCGAAAGCCATCACATCGGCGCGCTGGCCACTTACCTGGCGCGCGCCACCGAGCAGGGCTGCCTGCTGCTGATCGCCAGCTCGATGCCGTCGCTGGCGGGCGTGGCGCCTTATGGAGGCACGCAGGCGGTATTCACCCCCAATCCCATCGCCGCGGGCATTCCCACCGGCGGCGATCCTATCCTGCTGGATATCAGCGCCTCGATCACCACCATCAACATGACCCGGCAATTGATCCATGCCGGCAAGTCGTTCCCGCAGCCATGGGCGATGGACGCGGCGGGCAACCCCAGCAGCGATCCCCGGGTCGCCTTGTCGCAGGGCGGCACGCTGCTGCCGGCCGGCGGCCTGGACCACGGGCACAAGGGCTATGGCTGGGCCCTGCTGGTAGAGGCGCTGTCGAGCCTGTCCGGGCACGGCCGCGCCGATCGGCCCAGCGGGACGTGCGTGTCGGTGTTCATCCAGGCCATCGATCCGGACGCGTTCGGCGGGCAGGGGGATTTCAGCCGGCAGATGGGCTGGCTGGCCCAGGCCTGCCAGGCCAACCCGCCGCGGCCGGGCACCGATCGCGTGCGCCTGCCGGGCGAGCGGGGGCTGGCCAGCAAGCGCGCGGCGCTGGAGCAGGGCGTGGCGTTGTCCGGCAACATTCTCGCGGGCCTGTCCCGCTGGGCCGGCCAATACGGCCTGGCCCTGCCGGCCCGCGTGCCGGGCGGCTGAGCCGCCGGTAGAATGGGCGGGCCCGTCCGGGGCTGTTTCGCCGCAGGCTCTTGCCGTCCATGTCTCTTGCCGCTTCCCTGGCCTCGCAGGCCGATATCGATGCCTTCATCGACGCCGTCTGGCTCGAGGACGGCCTGGCCGCCAATACGCTGGCCGCGTATCGCCGCGACCTGACCGCGTTCGCGCAGTGGCTGGAAAACCCGGCCGAACATCGCGGTGCGGCCGGCGCGGGCCAGCTGCGCGAGGCCGGCACCGGCGACATCGAGGCCTGGTTCGCCGCCCGCCACGCCGACAGCCGCGCCACCACGGCCAACCGCCGGCTGGCGGCGCTGCGCCGCTTTTACGCCTGGGCGCTGCGCGAACACCGCGCGCAGCGCGACCCCTGCCTGACGCTCAGCGCCGCCAAGCAGCCGCCGCGCATGCCCAAGACCCTGTCCGAAGCGCAGGTCGATGCATTGCTGCGCGCGCCCGACCTGAACACCGCGCGCGGCCTGCGCGACCGCGCCATGCTGGAAACCCTGTACGCCACCGGCTTGCGGGTGTCCGAGCTGGTGAACATCAAGGTGCTGGAAGTCAGCCTGAACGAAGGCGTGGTGCGCGTGGTGATGGGCAAGGGCGGCAAAGACCGGCTGGTGCCGCTGGGCGCGGAAGCCGCGCACTGGGTGGACCGCTACCTGCAGGGCGCGCGGCCCGAGCTGGCCGGCGCGCGCGTCAGCGACGCGCTGTTCCTGACGGCGCGCGCGCAACCCATGTCGCGCCAGGCGTTCTGGCAACTGATCAAGAAGTACGCCGTCATTGCGGGCGTGCGCGCGCCGCTGTCGCCGCACGTGCTGCGCCACGCCTTCGCCACGCACCTGCTGAACCACGGCGCCGACCTGCGCGTGGTGCAGATGCTGCTGGGCCACGCCGATATCTCCACCACGCAGATCTACACCCACGTGGCGCGCGAACGCCTGAAGGCGTTGCACGCCGCGCATCATCCGCGCGCCTGACGGGCCGGCCCGGCAGCGGCGTACACTACCGGCTTTCCCGATTGCCGCACCGCGGCCCGCACGGCGCCATGAGCAAAGCCCGCCACGTTTCCGAGACCCCGGCCACCCAGTTGCTGAAGCGGCACAAGGTGGCGTACACGGAACACACGTACGACTATGTCGAGCACGGCGGCGCGGGCGAGGCCGCGCGCCAGCTGGGCCTGGACCCGCATGCCGTGGTCAAGACGCTGGTCATGGAAGACGAGGCCGCGCGGCCGCTGGTGGTGGTCATGCACGGCGACCGCGAAGTGTCCACCAAGAACCTGGCCCGCCAGGCCGGCCTGAAAAAAGTGGCGCCCTGCCATCCGGATGTCGCGCAGCGCCATTCCGGCTACCAGGTGGGCGGCACCTCGCCCTTCGGCACGCGCAAGCGCATGCCGGTGTGGGTCGAGGCGCAGGTGCTGGAATACCCCGTGGTGTACATCAATGGCGGCCGGCGCGGCTACCTGATCGGCATCGACCCCAAGGTGCTCGTCAGCCTGCTCGACGCGAAGCCCGTCTCGGTGGCGCTGGAATAAAACGCACTGCGCCAGAGTCGGTAACACGCCGTTTTTGTATAGGGTTTGATTTACCTCATTGTGGTAATAAATACCTTTTCTTAATAAGGTATTTATTACCATATTGCAAATAACTTATTGAATTTCTGGTCTTTTTTGCCGGCACGATTCTCGCATAAGCAGCAGTACTCATACGCGAGAGGAGTGCAGCATGCATCTGACAGACCGGCCGTCCGGCCCATCGACCCGAACCATCCCGGGCGCCGCCCGGGCCTTCCCCCCACGCCGTCCCGCTTGCCGTTGTCGCGGCCCGCGGCGCCCCCACTTGGCCGTCGTGCCGAAGCACGCCTGATCTCCTTCAATCGAGAGAGCATCCTCATGGGTCCGTATCGCAAACTCTGGTTCACCCTGATCGCCGTGCTGGCAGTGACGTTCTCGCTGCTGGGCTACTACGGCGCCGACGTCTATCGGCAGGCGCCGCCGATTCCCCAGCAGGTCGCCGGCGCCGATGGCAAGACCCTGTTCACACAGGAAGACATCCTCGACGGCCAGACCGCCTGGCAATCGGTCGGCGGCATGCAGTTGGGCTCGATCTGGGGCCACGGCGCCTACCAGGCGCCCGACTGGACGGCCGACTGGCTGCACCGGGAACTGACCGCCTGGCTGGACCTGGCTGCGCAGGCGCGCTACGGCGTGGCCTATGCCGCGCTGGATACGCCGCGCCAGGCCGGCCTGCGCGAAGAACTGCGCGCGGAATACCGCGCCAACCGCGCCGACCCGGCCACCGGCGTGTTGACAGTCTCGGCGCGCCGTGCGCAAGCCATGGCGCAGACCGCGGCCTACTACCAGCGGCTGTTTTCGGATGCGCCCGAGCTGCGCAAGAGCCGCGAGCATTTCGCCATGAAGGAAAACACGCTGCCCAGCGCCGAGCGCCGCGTCCAGCTGACGCACTTCTTCTTCTGGACGGCCTGGGCCGCGGCGACCGAGCGGCCGGGCCATGACGTCACCTACACCAACAATTGGCCGCACGAGCCGCTGATCGGCAACCACCCCAGCACCGAGAACATCGTCTGGTCGATCGCCAGTGTCGTGGTGCTGCTGGCGGGCGTGGGCCTGCTGGTGTGGGCCTGGGCGTTCCTGCGGCAGCACGACGAGCCGCTGCCGGCCGCGGCCGCGCAGGATCCGCTGACCGCCTTCGCGCTGACGCCGTCGCAGCGGGCGCTCGGCAAGTACCTGTTCCTGGTGGCGGCCCTGTTCGTGTTCCAGGTCTTCATCGGTGGCTTCACCGCGCACTACACCGTCGAAGGCCAGAAATTCTACGGCGTGGATGTGTCGCAGTGGTTCCCGTACGCCTTGATGCGCACATGGCACATCCAGGCTGCGCTGTTCTGGATCGCCACGGGCTTCCTGGCCGCGGGGTTGTTCCTGGCGCCGCTGATCAATGGCGGCAGGGACCCCAGGCACCAGAAGCTGGGCGTCGATGTCCTGTTCTGGGCGCTGGTCGTGGTGGTGGTCGGGTCGTTCGTCGGCAACTACCTTTCCATCGCGCAGGTCATGCCGCCGCAATGGAATTTCTGGCTTGGGCACCAGGGCTACGAATATGTCGACCTGGGGCGGCTGTGGCAGATCGGCAAGTTCGCGGGCATCGCTTTCTGGCTGGTGCTGATGGTGCGCGGCATCGCCCCCGCGCTCAAGACGCCGGGCAGCGACAAGAACCTGCTGGCGTTGCTGACCTCGTCGGTGGTGGCCATCGGGCTGTTCTACGGCGCGGGGCTGTTCTACGGCGAGCGCACCAACCTGTCCATCATGGAATACTGGCGCTGGTGGGTCGTGCACCTGTGGGTGGAAGGGTTCTTCGAAGTGTTCGCCACCACCGCCCTGGCGTTCATCTTCTCCACGCTGGGCCTGGTGTCGCGCCGCATGGCGACCACCGCCAGCCTGGCATCGGCTTCGCTGTTCATGCTTGGCGGCATTCCCGGCACCTTCCATCACCTGTATTTCGCCGGCACCACCACGCCGGTCATGGCGGTGGGCGCCAGCTTCTCGGCCCTGGAAGTCGTTCCGCTGATCGTGCTGGGGCACGAGGCCTGGGAAAACTGGCGGCTCGGCGCCCGGGCCTCCTGGATGGCGAACCTCAAGTGGCCGCTCATGTGCTTCGTGGCGGTGGCGTTCTGGAACATGCTGGGGGCAGGGGTCTTCGGCTTCATGATCAATCCGCCGATTTCGCTGTACTACATCCAGGGGCTCAATACCACGCCGGTGCATGCGCATGCCGCATTGTTCGGCGTCTACGGCTTCCTGGCCCTGGGATTCACACTGCTGGTGCTGCGCTATATCCGGCCGCACCATGTCCCGCACCAGGGCCTGATGAAGACGGCGTTCTGGGGGTTGAACGCGGGCCTGGCGCTGATGATCTTCACCAGCCTGCTGCCGGTGGGGTTCATCCAGTTCCACGCCAGCGTCAGCCAGGGCCTGTGGTACGCGCGCAGCGAGGCCTTCATGCAGCAGGACATCCTGCAGACCTTGCGCTGGGTGCGCACCTTCGGCGATGTCGTGTTCATCGTCGGCGCGGTATCCATGGCGCTGCAGGTCGTCCTGGGCCTGCTGGACCGGCCGCGCGCGCCGGCGCTGCCGCAGGGCGCGGCAGTGGCGCAGGCAGGGCGTTGACCCGGCCGGCCGCGATCGCGCGTGCGTGGTCGCGGCCTATATCGACGCCTTCGTCAGCGCCAGGCGGATGCGCTCGATGGCGCGCGAAGGGCTGAGCTGCTTGGGGCAGACCTCGGTGCAGTTCATGATCGTGCGGCACCGGTACAGCTTGTAGACGTCATCCAGGTCGGCCAGGCGCTCGGCCGTCGCGGTGTCCCGCGAATCCGCGATGAAGCGGTAGGCCTGCAGCAGCCCGGCGGGCCCGATGAACTTGTCGGGGTTCCACCAATACGATGGGCAGAACCCGCTGCAACAGGCGCACAGGATGCATTCGTACAGGCCGTTCAGGGTGTCGCGCGCTTGCGGCGACTGCAACCGTTCGCGCTCGGGTGGGGGCTGATCGTTGATCAGGTAGGGACGCACGGCTTCGTAGTGCGCGAAGAACTGCGTCATATCGACGATCAGGTCGCGGATCACCGGAAAGCCCGGCAGCGGCCGCAGCACGACGGGTTGCTTCAATACGTGCAGCGGCTGGATGCAGGCCAGGCCGTTGCGCCCGTTGATGTTCATCGCGTCTGAGCCGCACACGCCCTCGCGGCAGGAACGCCGGAACGACAGGCTATCGTCCATGCCCTTCAGGCGCACCAGCGCATCGAGCAGCATGCGGTCGGCGGGCGAATCGGGCAGGTCGTAGGCCTGCATGCGCGGACGCGGATCGGCATCGGGATCGAACCGGTAGATCTGGAAGCGCATGGCCGTGCCTCGTACGGGTTATGGCGCGTTGGCCAGGGTCGCCGCCAGCACGACCAGCACGCGCAGGAACACCAGCCCGAGCGCGCCGGCGATGGCCGCCAGCACGAAAAGCCGCCAGGCGGGCCGGTGCAGGTAATCCAGCACCACGTCGCGCGCGCCCACCCAGCCGTGCAGGCACAGCGCGGCCGTGACGGCAAGGATCAGCGTGCTGCCGGCCGGGTGGCGCGCGAACGCCCGCCACGCCGGGTAGCCGGGCGGCCCTTCGATCAGCAGGAAAGCGCCCAGCGCCGCCGTGGCGCACAACAGCAGCAGCGCGCTCAGGCGCTGGACTAGCCATGCGCGCTGGCCGGTGAATTGCCTCATGGCAATCTCCGCGCCACCAGCAGGACCAGGGCGACGGCAAATCCCAGGCCCAGCACGATGCGCGCGCTGGTGCGCGCGGCCCGCAGGCCCGCCCCCACGCCCACGTCCATCAAGAGATGCCGCAGGCCCGCCAGCACGTGATAGCAGAACGCCCACAGGATCAGGAACTCGAGCGGCGCCATCCACGGCGATCGCCAGGTGCCCAGCAATACGTCGTAGTCGTCCTGGCTGCGCAGGGACCGCGCCAGCATGTCGGGCAGCCACGGCATGGCCAGCACCAGGCAGGCGCCGGACAGCCGGTGCCCGATCGAGGCAATGGCGCCGACAGGAAACCGGATGGCGGACAGGTCAAGGAAGCGCGGCAAGCCGGCCGGGTTGCGGCGGCCGGCCGGCGCCTCAGGCCGGGCAGCCATGGCCCAGCCCGGTGGGAGCAATATCGGGGGCGCGATTCAACTGGTAGCCGTACCACAGGCTTTGCGCAATGCGCTCGGCCATGTCGACGGCATGCGTGGCCATGGCCTGGTTCGGCTGCGCCAGGGCCGTTTCGCGAAACAGGGCCAGCCAGCGCAGGAACAGGTCGGCCTTCAGGCCGGGCAGCGCCACGTGTTTGGGCATGGGCGTGCCCGTGAACCGCCGCGTGCCGCGCAAGATCGATGACCAGAAGTCCACCAGCTTGGCCAGGTGGTGGTCCCAGTCGTCGACATGGGTATTGAAGATCGGGCCGAGCAGGGCGTCGCGGCGGACGGCGGCGTAAAAACCGTGCACCAAGTCGGTGATGTCTTGTTCGGTGCAGAGATCGGGCGACCGCACGGCGCCTCCTGTCATATAAGATGTATATTAAATACATCTTATACCCTCGGCGCGGCGCTGTACAGGCGCCGCGGCCCATGGCGCGGTATTCCGCTACTACCCGCGGCGCCTGCGCCTGCCGCACAATCTTCGGCATACAGGCCGCGATCTGGCCGGGCACGCCATGCGTGCGTCCCGGGCATGCGGCTTGCCGAGCGCCGCCACCGGGCCATTGTGGCCCGGTCCCCGCGCCACGACGACAACCAGGAGACCCCTATGGGCAAGAAACTGCTGATGCTGGTGGGCGACTACGCCGAAGACTACGAGACCATGGTGCCGTTCCAGGCGCTGCAGGCCGTGGGGCACACGGTGCACGCGGTCTGCCCGGGCAAGAAGGCCGGCGACAGCATCGCCACCGCCATCCACGACTTCGAAGGCGCGCAGACCTACAGCGAAAAGCGCGGCCATAACTTCGCGCTGAATCACGATTTCGAGCAGGCCGACGCCGACGCCTACGACGGACTGGTCATCCCGGGCGGCCGCGCGCCCGAATACCTGCGGCTGAACGAACGGGTGCTGGAAATCGTCCGCCAGTTCGACCGCGCCGGCAAGCCGATCGCCGCCGTGTGCCACGGCGCGCAACTGCTGGCGGCCGCCGGCATCCTGAAGGGGCGCACCTGCTCGGCCTATCCGGCCTGCGCCCCGGAAGTGCGCCTGGCCGGCGGCACCTATGCCGAAATCGCCATCGACCAGGCCCATACCGACGGCAACCTGGTCACCGCTCCCGCCTGGCCGGCCCACCCGGCATGGCTGGCGCAGTTCCTGAAAGTGCTGGGCACGACGATCACGCATTGACGGTCGGGCGGGGCCGGGTGCCCCGGCCGCGCCGCCGCCGGCTTGTCCTGCCGGCCCGCCGACCGTACAGTGGAGTTCGCCCACCCGGAGCCCCGCCATGTGTGAAATCTTCATCCGAGCCCACCCGGATTCCTATGCTTCTGAAACCCGGTCGCTGCGGCTGCATGGCGCCGCCACCAGCGTCCGGCTCGAACGCCTGTTCTGGTCGGTGCTGGAAGAAATCGCCGCGCGCGACGGCATGCGCGTCAATCAGCTGATCGAGCGGTTGTACGACGAACTGGTCGAGTATCGCGGCGAGGCGGCCAATTTCACCTCGTTCCTGCGGGTATGTTGCCTGCGCTATGAACTGCTGCAGGCCGATGGCCGCATTCCCGCCGACGCCGGCGTGCCGATACGGTCGTTGGATGCGCGCGCGGTGCTGGCGGGCCTGCCCGATACGCTGCACGATGGCGCCATGCCGCGCCGCGCGGCCGCCTGAGGCGGCCAGCGCCTTACAGCATCGCCATGGCGACGTCGCTTTGCAGGATGCGCCGCAGGCGCACCGCGTCGCCGATGCGCGACAGCTTGCCCTGCGAATCCAGCAGCACCATGGCGACGTCGCGGCCATTGATGCGCGCCAGCATCACCAGGCATTCGCCCGCTTCATTGATGTACCCGGTCTTGGACACCTTGATGTCCCAGTCGGGCTTGCGCACCAGCAGGTTGGTATTGCGGAACACCTGCGTGCGGTTCGCCACGTCTACCTCGTACTGGTCGTCGGTGGAATAGCGATGGATCAGCGGGCGCTGCGACGCGGCGCGCAGCAGGCGCGCCAGGTCGCGCGGCGACGACACGTTCTGGCTGGACAGCCCGGTGGGCTCGACAAAATGCGTGCTGGTCATGCCCAGCGCCCGGGCCTTGCGGTTCATGGCTTCGACAAAAGCGGACAGGCCGCCCGGGTAATTGCGCCCCAGCGCGTGCGCGGCGCGGTTTTCCGACGACATCAGCGCCAGGTGCAGCATGTCGCCGCGGTTCAGGCGCGTGCCCACGCGCAGGCGCGAAGTGGTGTGCTTCAGGGTATCGACGTCGTCGTCGGTGATCTCCAGCATCTGGTCCATCGGCTGGTTCGCGTCGACCACCACCAGCGCGGTCATCAGCTTCGAGATGGACGCGATGGGCCGCACCACGTTGTCGTTCTTGGCGAACAGCACCGTGGACGTTTCCAGGTCCTGCACGTAGGCCGTGCTGGAACGCAAGGCCTCGATCTCGGCGCGCACCGAGGCGGCCGGGGGCGGCAGGGCGGCGGCGCTGGCGCGCGCCTGGGCCTTGGCCTGCGCGCGCTGGCGATAGACGATGGTGCTTTTGCGGGATTTGCTCTTGGACGCGACGGCGGTTTTCTTGGAAACCGTTTTCTTGGCGGCCGACTTTTTCGAGGTGGACTGCTTGGCGGCGGTCTTCTTCGAGGCTGTCTTCTTCGAGGCTGTCTTCTGGGTGGCCGTGGCGGCGGCTTTCTTGCTGGCAGCCGTGGCCGCCGGCTTCTTCTTGGCGCTGGCCTTGGCCTTGGCCGCCTTGCAGGCCGCCGACTTGGCATTGGTCTTGCACGGGTCGGCCGCCTTGGCCGCGTGCGCCGCAGGGGGCAGGAGGCTGCCCAGCGCCAATGCCAGGGGCACCAGCGTGGACGCAATGGCGCGTTTCCAGAAAGAGACCATAAGACGAGCAGGGTAAAAAATGGCGCGCGGCCGGATCGGCCAGGGGCGGCTTGAGCGGAGCCGGGAAAAAACGAGATGAATTATAGACTTACGTGCCGAATTTAAACAGTTTTTTTAACTGGTGGGCAAGCACGCGATTGCAACAGAGCGGGCGGGGCGGCGGATTGGCCTCGCCGGGTGGAATCGAACCACCAATTGACCCTTAGGAGGGGCCGGTTATATCCATTTAACTACGGCGAGTCGCTCGGCGCTTGCAAGCCTTTGATAACAAAGCGCATTGTGGATAATGCGCCGGCTTGGCGAAAGCGGAATTCTAGCACCTGGCCAGGATGGCCGCGCGGGCGGGCACGGCTGGCCCCACGGCGCGCAGGGACACGACACTAAGCCCGGCAGACTTGTATATCATGGCTGCTGTTCTATCGCGCGCGTACCGTCCCGGGCAAGCCGGGGCGCCAACAACGATACCACCGCCAGGCAGGCCAGATGTCCAACCCGCAATCCGTTTCCCTGCGTACCGTGCTGTTGGGTACGCTGGTCGTGCTGTTCGCCATGGGCGTGCGCGCCACATTCGGCCTGTTCATGCAGCCGATGGGCCTGGCCCAGGGCTGGGGGCGCGAGGTCTTCTCGATGGCGTTCGCCCTGCAGAACCTGGTGTGGGGCGGGGCCGCCATCCTGATGGGCATGCTAGCCGACCGCTACGGGTCGGGCCGTACCGTCGCGCTGGGCGCGCTGCTGTACATGGCCGGCATGATCGGCACGCGCTTCGCCACCGACGAAACCAGCCTGTACCTGACGGCCGGGCTGCTGGTCGGCCTGGGGCAGGCCGGCACCACGTTCCCGGTCATCCTGCCCGTCGTGGCGCGTTCGGTGCCGCCCGCCTATCGCAGCACCGCCATGGGCATCGCCAGCGCCGGCGGCTCGATGGGGCAGTTCCTGGTCGTGCCCGCCGGGCAACTGCTGATCACGGGGCTGGACTGGACCGGCGCGCTGTGGGTGCTGTCGCTGCTGGTGGCCGCGGGCGCGCCGCTGGCCTATTTCCTGCGCGGCAAGCCGGCCGCGCACGCCAGCGGCCAGTCGCTGTCGGCCGCGATACGCCAGGCCATGCGCCACCCCTCGTTCCACTTCCTGTCCGGCAGCTATTTCGTCTGTGGATTCCATACCGCCTTCATCACGCTGCACCTGCCGGCCTATGTCGTCGACGGCGGCCTGAACGCCAGCCACGGCGCCACCGCCATCGCCCTGATCGGCCTGTGCAACGTGCTGGGTTCGTTCTACGCCGGCAAGCTGGGCGGCCGCCACAGCAAGCGGCTGCTGCTGGCCGGCGTCTACGGCCTGCGCGCCTTCGGCATGCTGCTGTTGCTGGCGCTGCCGCTGTCGCCCTGGGTGCTTTACGCCTTCGCGGCCTGGATGGGCCTGTTCTGGCTGGGCACCGTGCCGCTGACGCAAGGCCTGATCGGCCAGATCTACGGCCTGCGCTACGCCGCCACCCTGTCCGGCATCGTGTTCCTGGGGCACCAGGTGGGCAGCTTCATCGGCGTGTGGCTGGGCGGCTATGTCTACGCCAGCACGGGCAGCTACGACCTGATGTGGTGGATCGGCGTCGCCCTGGCCATCGCCGCCGCGGCCCTGTGCCTGCCGGTGCGCGAACAGCCGCTGGACCAACCCCCGGTGACCCAGCCGGCCGGCGCCTGACATGCCCACCCGCCGCACCCTCTGGTGCACCCTGGCGGGCATCGCCCTGGCGGCAGTGCTGGCGCTGGGCTTCCTGGGCTACACCATGCCCGAGCTGCGCCTGAACTGGGAAACCCTGGCCGCCATGTGCGGCTTCTAGCAAGTTCGATCGGCCCCCGCCAACCCGATCCGCACGTTCCCGGAAACCGAAGGCAGCCCCGCCTTCCCGGTTATCCTACCCACACCCCGACCCCAAGACGCCCGCCACCCCCCAAACCCAGGCATGCCCTACGATCAGGACTCCCGCCATCCCGTCACGCTGGACCAGGCCGGCCGATGGCCCGCCGCCGGCACGCTGGTGCTGACGGTGAACAACCGACTGGCCCGTCGCCTGACACTGGACCTGGCCGGACAACTGCGGCGCGAACGGCAAGTCAGCGAACTGCCCCGCGTCCTGCCCCTGGGCGCCTGGCTGGCCGAAGCCGCCGGCGAGCTGGCCTTCGCGCCCGGCGCCGACCTGCCCGCGCACCGGCTCGACGCCTTCGCCACGCAGATGGTCTGGGCCGACGCCATCGGCGAAGAAGAGGCCGGCCGCGTCCTGCTCGACACCGCGCAGGCCGCCGCGCTGGCGATGGACGCCGACACCCTGATGGACGAATGGCGCCTGCAAGTGCCCGCCGGCGCCGATACCGACGAATACCGCGGCTTCGCCCGCTGGCGGCGGCGTTATCGCGAACGCCTGCGGGCCATCGACGCCGAAGACGCCAACCAGGGCTATGCGCGCGTGCTGCGGGCCTTGCAGCAGGGCGCGGTCCCCGTGCCGCAGTACCTGGTGCTGGCCGGCTTCACCGACATTTCCCCGCGCTTTGCCGCCCTGCTGGACGCCTTTCGCGAAGGCGGCGCACAACTGGCCTGGCTGCGCGACACGCTGGCCGAGGCCGCCGAGCCCGCCCGCTACTGCGCGGCCGACCGCGGCGCCGAATGGCGTGCCGCGGCCGCCTGGGCCGCCCAGCGGCTGGCCGAGCAGCCGGCCGGGCGCTACGCCATCGTGTCGGCGCAATTGCAGGCCGAATCGCCATTCGCGCGGCGCGTGACCGGGCAGGCGCTGGCCGGGCAAGGGCACGCCTTCAACGTGGCAGTGGGGCGGCCGCTGACCGAATGGCCGGCGGTGCGCGCCGCGCTGGCCTGGCTGCACGCGCTGGCCGAGATGGCGCAGGCCGGCGCCGCCGACGCGCCGGTGCTGGGGGCCGCGCTGCTGGCCGGGCACTGCGCGGGCGACCGCCGCGACCTGGCCCGCCACGCGGCCATCGACGCGCGCTGGCGCCGCCAGTCGCGCGCGCGCATCGATGCCGCGCGCTGGCAGCGCGACCTGGCCGATGCCAGTGCGCTGGCTGCCGCCTGGCCGGCTGCGCTGGATACCTGGCGGCAGGTCGGCGAACGCGCCACCTGCGACCGGTGGATGCCGGCCATCCGCGCCGCGCTGGTGGCCCTGGGCTTTCCCGGCGAACGGCCGCTCGACAGCGTGGGCTACCAGGTCATGGGCGCCTTCGGCGAATTGCTGGGCCGCTATGCGGCCCTGGCGCCGGCCGCCGGGCCGCTGGACGGGCGCGGCGCCGTCCGCCTGCTGGCCAGCGCCGCCGCCGCGTCCTCGTTCCAGCCGCAACGCGATCCGCTGGCGCGCCTGGACGTGCTGGGCCTGCTCGAGGCCGAAGGCGGCCACTGGGACGGCGTGTGGATACTGGGCCTGACCGACGACGTGCTGCCCGCCACGCCGCAGCCCAATCCGCTCTTGCCCCTGAATGTGCTGCGCCAGGCCGGCGCGCCGCGCGCCACGCCCGAGCGCGAGCGCCAATGGGCCGAGGCCCTGTACGCCGCGCTGTGCCGCTGCGCGCCCGAAGTGGTGGTCAGCCATGCCCATCTCGACGGCGAACGCGAACTGCGGCCTTCGCCGTTGATCGCCCAGGTGCCCGCGATGCCGTGGCAGGCGCCCGCGGCCGCGCCGCTGTCGCCCCTGCCGCAGCAGGTGCTGGACGACGAGCGCGGCCCCGCGCTGCCGCCCGCCGCGCCCGACAGCCCGCCGGCCGGCGCCACGGGTGGCCTGGACGTGCTCGACACCCAGGCCCGCAATCCGCTGTGGGCCTTCGTGCGGCACCGGCTGGGGGGCAGGGCGCTGGCCGATTACGCCGATGCCGCCAACCAGAACGTGCGGGGGCAATTCTTGCACCGCGCGCTGGAATTGGTGTGGCGCATGCTGCCCGACCAGGAACAGCTGCACGACGCCATCGCGCAGGCGCGCCTGCCAGCCTTGATCGAACAGGCAGTGGCCGAAGCCGCGCAGGAAGAACTGCGCGCCTATCCGCGCGCCTTGCGCGAACTGGAATGCGAACGCGCGCGCGCCGTGCTGGCCGACTGGCTCGACCTCGAGGCGCGGCGCCTGCCGTTCCAGGTGGCGCAGGTCGAGGAAACGCACCGCTGGTCGCGCGGGCCGCTGGCGCTGACGGTGCGGCTGGACCGCCTGGACCGCCTGCCCGACGGCCGCGCGGTGATCCTGGACTACAAGACCGGCATGGCGCCGGGCAATCCCGAATCCGACTGGGCGCGCGCGCGGCCGGTGAACCTGCAGTTGCCGTTCTACGCCGCCGTGCTGTCCGGCGACACACCCGATGCCGATGTGGCGGCACTGGTGCTGGCCCAGGTGCATGCGCGCCAGGTCAGCGCCAGCGGGCTGGCCGATGCCGACCTGGGCATCGACGGCGTGGCCGCGGCCGAGGCCAGCAAGGCCTTCCAGGGCCAGGCCTGGGGCGACATCCTGCGCGGCTGGCGCGCGGCGGTCGAGTACCTGGCCGACGAATACGCGTCCGGCTACGCCGCCAACCTGGCCTATCGCCGCGACGACCTGAAATACTGCGATGCCATGCCGTTCCTGCGCCTGCATCTGGAAGACGAGGACGACAACGCATGACGGCCGCTTCTCGCCAACCCTCCGACCACGCCGCGCGCGCCCGCGCGCTGGATCCGTCCGCGTCGTTCCTGGTGCAGGCGCCCGCCGGTTCCGGCAAGACCGAACTGCTCACCGACCGTATCCTGGCATTGCTGGCCACGGTGAACCGGCCCGAAGAAATCGTGGCCATCACTTTCACCCGCAAGGCCGCGTCCGAAATGCACGCGCGCGTGCTGGGCAAGCTGCGCGACGGCGACGGCCCCATGCCCGATACCGAGCATGGCCGGCGCAGCTGGGAACTGGCGCGCGCCGCGCTGGCCCGCAACGACGCGCTGGGCTGGAAGCTGCTGCAGCACCCGGCGCGCCTGTCGATCCGCACCATCGATTCGTTCTGCGCCGGGCTGGTGCGCGGCATGCCGTGGCTGTCGGAACTGGGCGGCATGCCCGATATCGCCGACGACGCGCAGGCGCACTATGACGCCGCGGCGCGCGCCACGCTGGCGCTGGCCGACGATTTCGAGGCCGTGCGCATCCTGCTGGCGCACCTGGACGTGGATACGCAGGCGGCCGCCGAAGCCATCGCCGCCATGCTGGGCCAGCGCGACCAATGGTTGCCGCTGCTGGCCCGCGGCAGCGATCGCGAGGCCTTGCAGGATGCCCTGGCCGACGCCATCGGCGAAGACCTGCAGGCCCTGGCGCGCGCCATGCCGATGGGCTGGGACGATGCGCTGCGCTGGCCGGCGCGCATGGCCGCGGCGGCGCTCGACGAAGACGGCCCGGCGCATGCCCTGGCGCCGCTGCGCGACTGGGACGCGCCGCTCGAGCCCGACGCGGCCTGGCTGGACCAATGGAAAGCCGTGCGCCACTTATTGCTGACCGCGGCCGGCGGGCTGCGCAGCGCGCGCGGCGTCAACAAGAAGCTGGGCTTTCCGCCCAAGTGCGAACATAAAGACGCCTTCACGCAGTGGCTGGACGCCGCCGACCCCAAGGCTGCCTGGATCTGGATGCTCGACGCGGTCGACAAGGTGCCGCCGGCCGAATTCAGCGATGCCCAGTGGCGCGTGCTGGGGGCGCAGCTGATGACCTTGAAGCTGGCCGTCGCGCAGCTGCACCTGCGTTTTGCCGAGACGCGCGAAGTCGATTTCATCGAGATCGCGCAGCGCGCCGCCCATGCGCTGGGCAGTGCCGACGACCCCGGCGAACTGCTGCTGAAGCTGGACGCCTCGATCCGGCATCTGCTGATCGACGAGTTCCAGGACACCAGCCTGACGCAGATCCACCTGCTGGCCACGCTCACCGCCGGCTGGCAGCCCGGCGACGGCCGCACGCTGTTCCTGGTGGGCGATCCCATGCAGTCCATCTACCGGTTCCGCAAGGCCGAGGTGGGCCTCTTCCTGCAGGCGGCCGAGCAGGGCGTGGGCGAGATCGCGCCCACCTTCCTGCAACTGACCGACAACTTCCGTTCGCAGGCCGGCGTGGTCGAATGGGTCAACGCCACGTTCCGCGGCCTGCTGCCGGCGCGCAACGACGCGGCCGCCGGCGCCATCGCCTATACCGATTCGGCGGCATTCAACCCCGCGCTGCCGGGCGAACCCGTGTGCTTCCATCCGGCGTTCAGCGCCGACGGCGCCGCGGCCGCCGATGCCGCCGCCGAGGCGCTGACCGTGCAATTGGTGCAGCAGGCGCTGCGCGAGCGCGACCCGGGCAGCCGCCATCCCGTCGCCATCCTGGTGCGCGCGCGCGGCCACCTGGGCCACCTGGTGCGCAAGCTGACGCAGGCCGGCATCCGTTGCCGCGCCGTCGACCTGGTGCCGCTGGCGCAGCGCCACGTGGTGTCCGACCTGGTGCAGTTGCTGCGCGCGCTGGCGCATCCGGCCGACCGCCTGGCCTGGCTGTCGGTGCTGCGCGCGCCGTGGTGCGGGCTGACGCTGGACGGCTTGCATGCCCTGTTCGGGCGCGACCTGGCCACCCCCGTGCCGGTGCTGCTGGCCGACGCCCTGCGCGCGCCGCGCGCCGCGCCGGCGCCCGCCGGGCAGACCTTGTCGCTGTGGGACCCGGCGGATGCGCCGCCATGCCTGGCGCAGCAAGTGCTGGCGCCCGGCGACTACGCGCGCCTGGGCCACGTGGGCCCGATCCTGCTCGACGCGGCCAACGCCAGCGGCGCCATGCCGCTGGCGGCCTGGCTGGAATCGCTGTGGCGCCGCCTGGGCGGGGCCGAGCTGTACGCCAGCCCCAGCGCGGCCGAAGACGCCGAGAGCCTGTTCCTGCTGGTCGAGCGCCTGGCGCCGCATGGCGGGCTCGATCCGGCCCGGCTCGACGCCGCGCTGGCGCGCCTGTACGCCGCCCCCGAGAGCGGCGCCGATGACGACGGCGTGGTCGAGATCATGACCATGCACAAGTCCAAGGGGCTGCAGTTCGACACCGTCATCCTGTATGGCCTGCACAAGGCGCCGCGCGCCGAACGCGCCCCGCTGGTCAGCTTCGAGCAAAGCGGCGAACGCGTGCTGTTCGGCCCGGTCAAGCCGCGCGCCGACACCGAGGCCGATCCGGTGTCGCGCTACCTGGGCCTGCGCGAAAAGCGCCGCGCCGCCTACGAAACCGATCGCCTGCTGTATGTCGCCGCCACCCGCGCGCGCCACCGCCTGCACCTGGTCGGCAACGTGGCGGTCGACCGCGCCACCGGCCTGCCCAAGCCACCGCCGTCCGCCAGTTTGCTGGGCCGTCTGTGGGAATGGCTGCCCGCCGAGCAGAAGACCCCGCCGGCGGATTGGCAGGCCGAGGCCGTCGACGACGAAGGCGGCGAAGGCCAGGTGCGCGGCGAACCCCTGCGCCGGCTGGCCGACCAGGCGGTGGAAATCCTGCGCGCCCGGCGGCCCGTGGCCGGCAGCCCCGGCTTCGCCCTGGGGGCGGCGTGGGGGCAGGGCGCCGAGCATCCCGCCTGGCAACTGGAAACCGCGTACGATGCCGCCATCGGCACGCTGGCGCACGCATGGCTGGCCCGCATCGGCCAGGACGGCCTGGCCGCCTGGCCGGCCGATACGCTGCGCGATTACCTGCCCGTGATGCGCAAGCAACTGACCCGCGCCGGCCTGCCGGCCGCGCAAGCCCCCGAGGCCGCGCAGGCCGTGCTGGACACGCTGCTGGCCACCCTGGCGCACGAGCGCGGCCGCTGGCTGCTGTCGCAATCCGCCGCCCGGCGCGAATGGCCGCTGATCGACGCCACCGGCCGCGTGTCGGTCATCGACCTGGCCCTCAGCACCGAAGACGGCTGGCTGATCGTCGACTACAAGACCGGCCGCCCCCATCCCGGCGAATCGCCCGACCGCTTCGCCACCCGCATGCGCGAGCGCCACGCCGAGCAACTGGCCCGCTATTGCGCCCAGGTCACCGCCCTGGACACCCGCCCGGCCCGCGCCGCCCTGTACTTTCCCAGGGCGGAACTCTGGATCGACCTCTAGCCAGCCCAACGGTGTCAGACAGTCAGACACCCCCGCGGCCACGCGGGCATGCCATCGGCATCTCTTGGCGGGTGTCAGTGTTTCACCGCGCCGAGCGCGACCGGCCCGTGATGAAAACGGGTGTAGCCGAATCGGGGACGCCGCGGATCTGGCTTTGCCGGTCCGCCAGCGTCGCCCCCTTGAGGGGGAAGCGCGTAGCGCTTCGGGGGTGGGTTTTCACTTCAGACACCAATCATGCGGCGACCGGGGGGAGGGCTAGGAGAGGGAGCCCACATACAGCCCCAGGGCCCGCCACTTGGAATTCCAGCAGGCGGGCTCCGGCCCGCTCTGCTAGAATTCCAAGTGGCGGGCCCCTTCGCATGGTTCGGCGGTGAACCTGGTCAGGTCGGGAACGAAGCAGCCATAGTCGTTTAGGATCAGTGCCGGAGTAAGGCTCGCCTACCGGTTTCCCCAAGGGGGCGCCGTA
>Ga0182737_1000505_pt1 | contig 54414 bp, 72 predicted proteins | sample eDN5th30CBELigOP_FD_128878 | JGI IMG/M metagenome (GOLD analysis project Ga0182737, IMG submission 128878) | Enriched Organic Plus compost microbial communities from Emeryville, California, USA - eDNA 5th pass 30_C BE-Lig OP (version 2) (version 2) ...
CCGAGACGACCTTCGAGTGGAAAGGGCTCGGGTTCATCCTCGCGCGTTTCCTCGAGTCGCGTGACTTCGTGGCCGTGCAGGGGATCGTCGCCCTGCTCGCTGTGATCGTGGCGGTCACGAACTTCCTCGTCGACATCATCGCGGCGTTCGTCGACCCGAGGGTGAGGTACTGAGCATGGCAGACACCATCGCGGCACCGAAGCGCCGCCTCGTCGACCGGCTCCCCGTGGTGCACCAGCTCAGGCAGAGCGTGGGGCTGCAGCGCGGCATGCTCGTCGCGGGCCTCGTGATGCTCGGCATCTTCATCCTGGCCGCCATCTTCGCGCCACTGCTCGCGCCGTACGGGTTCGCCCAGCGCAGCGCCGACGGCGAGTCGTTCGGCGCACAACAGCCGCCGTCAGCGGAGCACTGGTTCGGCACCACGGTCGGTGGCTACGACGTCCTGTCGCGCGTGATCTGGGGATCGCAGACCGCCATCCTGACGATCGTCGTGGCCCTCATCCTGTCGATCTTCATCGGGGTCGCGCTGGGGCTGTATGCCGGGTACTTCGGCGGCTGGCTCGACCGGGTGCTCGTCGTCGTGAGCGACGCGGTCTACGCATTCCCCTCGCTTCTGCTCGCCATCGTGATGGCGATCGTGATCTCGGGCGGGCAGTCGAGCCTGTGGGGCGGCGTGCTCGCCGCGGCGATCTCGATCACGGTGATCTATATCCCGCAGTACTTCCGGGTGATCCGGGCCGAGACGGTGCGCATCAAGGCCGAAGCGTACGTCGAGTCGGCGAAGGTGCTCGGCGCGTCGAACGGACGGATCGTGTTCAAGCATGTGTTCCGCAACGCGACGCGCACACTGCCGCTCATCGTCACGCTCAACTCCTCCGAGGCCATCCTCACGCTCTCGGCGCTCGGCTTCCTCGGGTTCGGCATCGAGCCGACGGCGGCCGCGGAATGGGGCTACGACCTGTCGAAAGCGCAGTCCGACGTACTGAGCGGCATCTGGTGGACGGCGCTGTACCCCGGCCTCGCGATCGTGTTCACGGTGCTCGGGATCACGCTCGTCGGGGAGAGCCTGAACGACCTCGCGGACCCGCGCCTGCGCGGGCGTCGGCGCGTCGCGCAGGCCGCCGGTCAGGTCGCCGAGACGTCGGTCGTCCCCGGTGGCACGCTCACGGCCGGCCCCGGCGGGATCGACAGCCTGGAACCCGGCGAGACATTCGACGAGCACGGGATCGGAGTGCAGCGATGACCAGCAGTCCCATCGTGAACATCGAGCGACTCGGCGTGTCGTTCGCGACCGACGCCGGACCGGTCAAGGCCGTCGACGACATCTCGCTGCGCGTCGAGCGGGGCGAGGTGCTCGCCATCGTTGGCGAGTCGGGCAGCGGCAAGACCGTCACGGCCAAGACCATCCTGGGTCTGCTGCCCGAGACCGCGACGGCCAGCGGGGCGGTCATCCTCGCGAATCGCGAGGGCACGCGCGAGCATGATGTGATCAGTCTCGATCTCGCGCGTCTGCGCGAGATCCGCGGCACGGATGTCGCGATGGTCTTCCAGGAGCCCTCCACCGCGCTCAACCCGGTCTACACCGTCGGCTGGCAGATCATGGAGGGGCTCCGCGCGCACGGCACCGTGTCGAAGCAGGAGGCCCGGGCCAAGGCCATCGACGTGCTGCGCCGGGTCGGCATCCCCGACCCCGAGGAGCGGGTGGATCACTACCCGCACCAGTTCTCGGGCGGGCAGAAGCAGCGCATCGTGATCGCCATGGCGCTCGTCCTCGACCCCGGCCTGATCGTCGCGGACGAGCCGACGACGGCGCTCGATGTGACCGTGCAGGCCGAGATCCTTGACCTGCTGCGCACCCTCCGCGATGAGACCGGCACGGCGATCGTCCTGATCACGCACAACATGGGCGTGGTGGCCGACCTCGCGGACCGGGTCGCGGTCATGTACCAGGGGAGCGTCGTCGAACAGGCCGACGCGCGCACGCTGTTCAGCGCTCCTCAGGAGGCGTACACGAAACAGTTGCTCGCGGCCGTGCCCTACGTCGGACACGGTGTCGCGAAAGCGGCCGAGCGGGCGGCTCAGCGGCCCGCCGGATGGGCCGAGCAGACACCGGTCGTCGAGGCACGCGGCCTCGAGATCGAGTACCCCGGCCGCTTCGGCCGATCGGGCTTCCGCGCGGTGAAAGGCGTCGACCTCGTGATCCGTCCTGGCGAGGTGCTCGGCCTCGTGGGGGAGTCGGGGTCGGGCAAGACCACGATCGGGCGGGCGATCGCGGGCCTCACCGGCGTGACCGGTGGCTCGCTCCGGGTACTCGGGCATGAGATGCGCGGGATCAAGGAGCGCGAGTTCCGTCCGGTGCGGAGCCGGCTCGGTTTCGTCTTCCAAGACCCGGCGTCGAGCTTCAACCCGCTGCTCACCATCGCCGCGTGCGTGGCCGAGCCGCTCGTCATCCAGGGGCGCGCGGAGTCCGCGGCCGCCGCGCGCTCACGCGTCGACGAGCTGCTCGAGGCGGTGCAGCTCCCGCGCGCGTACGGTGACCGCTACCCGCATGAGCTGTCGGGCGGGCAGCGGCAGCGCGCGAGCCTCGCACGTGCGCTCGCGCTCGAGCCCGAACTGCTCATCGCCGACGAGCCCACGTCCGCACTCGACGTGTCGGTGCAGGCCCGGGTGCTCGAGCTGTTCGCCGAGCTGCAGCGCGAGTTCGGGTTCGCCGCGCTGTTCATCAGCCACGACCTGGCCGTGGTCGACCTCCTCGTCGACCGCATCGCGGTGCTCTATCATGGGGAACTCGTCGAGGAGGGCACCGGCGCCGAGGTGCTCGGCTCGCCGAGGCATCCGTACACGCAGCGTCTGCTCGCGAGTCTGCCCGTGCCCGATCCGGTGGCGCAGGCGGCGCGCAGGGCCGAGCTGCACCGCCTTCAGGAAGCTGGTTGATGCACCGTTCACCCGCCCACGGCCACCCGGTCGCCCTGAGCGACCTCTCGGTCGAGTATCCCGCCCACGGTGCATCCGAAGCGCACGTGGCGTTGCACGGCATCGACCTGCGGCTGGCCCCCGGCGAGGTGGTGGGCATCCTCGGCAGCGCGGGCAGCGGCAAGAGCACGCTCGCGAAGGTCTTGTCCGGCGCGTTCCTCGACCCGAAGGACGCCGAGGTCCGGCCGGTCATCACGGGCGGTGAGGCGCGCGTCCTCGGGCATCGACTTCGGCGACGGATGTCTCGCCGCCGACTCGCCGAACACCAGTTCCACGTCGGGTATCTGCCTCAGGATGCTGCGTCCCGGCTGCCGGCTGATCGATCGGTCGGCGAGCTCGTGGGAGAGCCCATCCTCGCCAGGGACCGGCACTACGACCCGCGCGCGCTCGCCTCGCGGGTGGCGTCGCTCGTCGACGCCGTGCGGCTGCCGCTCGGGATGCTCGAGAAGTTCCCGTACGAGCTGAGCGGCGGTCAGCGCCAGCGGGTCGCGATCGCCCGCTCCCTCGTCCTCGGACCCTCGCTGTACATCGCCGACGAGCCGACGGCGGGCATCGATCTGACCGTGCGTGACGTCGTCGCCCAGATCATCTCGGAGCTCCGCGAGTCGCAGCGTTTCGCGGCGATCGTGATCTCGCACGACCTGCCCGTGTTGCGCCGCGTCGCCGACCGCATCGCGGTGCTCGACAAGGGCGCGGTCGTCGCGCTGGGCACGATCGACGAGGTCCTCGACGACCCGCACCACCCGTACGTCAAGGCGCTCGCGGGCGCGCTCGACGGCGGTCACGCGATCATCGACGACCTCGATCAGCGGCCGACCGACTGAGCCGGTCGCAGGGGCGTTCCGACGCCGGCAGATGAGCCGGGCTCGATTGGGAGTACGCGCGAGCCTTTGCTAGGATTGAGGACGCTGCCGAACGACGGCAGTGATCCTCCATAGCTCAATTGGCAGAGCAATCGGCTGTTAACCGATAGGTTCTTGGTTCGAGTCCAAGTGGGGGAGCTTCCCAAGGCCCTCGCCGTTCGCGGCGGGGGCCTTTTTCGTTGCGCCCGGAGTGGTGGGTGCGTCGATGTCGAGCATCCACGACGCGGGGATGCGGGTGAGCATCTCGATGCGCTTTGCGATGCTGACGATGTCGCGGGGGCGGGAGTTGCCTGCCTCCCATTGTGCGTAGGCGCTCGCGGTGCAGTCGATGTGTTGCGCGAACGTGCGCTGGTCCATGCCAGCGGTGGTGCGTGCCTTCCGCAGCCGGTCGGCGAACGTCCACACGGGGATCACAGAAGTGGTGCCTACGTGGAGAGGTTGTGCGCTCATGCGGAAAGCATGGCAGCTTTAGCGACCATGCGCAACCTTCAAGACTTTCAGTAGACAAGCCCGGCTTGTGTTGCCTGAGTCAATCTAAGTGTGCTTAGTTAACCCACATGAATTCTAAGCAGGCTTATAGCGAGGACGACCTGCTGCCCGTCAGCAAGGCTGCTGCGGTCATCGGAGTCCATGCGCAGACCCTACGCAACTACGAGGCCGCCGGCTACATCGGCGCGACCCGAACCCCGGGCGGCGAGCGACGGTTCCGGTTCGGTGATCTCGTCGAGCTTCGGGACAACCCGCCGGAGCTGTATGTGCGGAAGCCGAAGGCGAGCGCGGCCGCATGAGCTTCGATGCGGAGTTCTATGCGCAGCTCGAGCGGGCGCGGACGTTCGACGAGGTGCAGCGGCTGAGCGATCTGCAGGAGCAGCGGGCGAGCGAGCGGCGCGAAGAGGCACGGTCGCGGTCTGCGGTGGCGATGCTGTGGCTGCTCGCGGTGGCGGGCGTGGTGCTAGTCACGTGGGTTCTGGGCCGGTATGGGGCTCTGTCGGACTCGCTTGTGGTCGGGTTCGCGTTCGGCCTCGGGGTGTCGGCGCTGCTTCGCCTGGTGCGCATTCTCCGGCGCGACTGACCACTTTCCCCCTGTCTGGTCGCGGCGTGGTGCGGCCGATTCCCAATCGAAGAAACGAACCGAGGGCAACGGTTATGAAGGCATGGATTCAGCGACGCCGGAAGGCGCGTCGCGAGGTGGTACGGGAGCGTGTGGCGTCTCCGCGGCTGTTCGAGCTCGATGACGAGCGTGATGAGGGTCGTGTGGTGGAGCTGGGGCAGTTCCTGGTGGATCAGGGGTGGCCGGCGAACGCGTTCACCGCGCATGCGGTGGTGGAGTTCGAGCGGGCGGTGCGGCGCCGGTACGTCGAGGTGCGTGGTGTTGAGCCTCCGCGCGCTCACGGCGGCTGGGTGTACCGCGGATATGCGGACTGGTTGCTGGTCATGGCGGTGTACGAGGAGTCGATCGGTGTGCTGGCTGAGCAGCTGGCGCACGAGAACGTCCCGGGGTCGCTGTCGTCGACGAGCAGCATCGCGGTCCTCGGGAGCGAGTCGTGAACCCGCTGGCGCGGTGCACCCGGAAGGACGAGGCGGGGCGAGCGTGCAAGGCGGAGCGGTTCCACTGGGGCGAGTGCCTGTTCACGCTGTCGGGCGGTGAGGTCCGGTGAGTGCGCTGGAGACGACGGTGGCCGAGTTGAGGGCGCTTGGTCTGGGGCCGAAGCCGGCGGCGGAGCATGTCGCGCTGCAGTCCGAGGCGGCGTCGTGATGGCCGCGGTCGAGACGGAGTCTGTGCTCGAGGTGATCGAGGCGTTGGACTTCGAGCCTGAGGTGCGGTGCGCAGCTGTACGGCCCGGCCACGGAATGCCGCAGTGCGAGCAAGAGGCGAAGTGGTACCTCACGTGTCGGCAGGTCGGTTGTGGGCTCACGATCCCGTTCTGCGACGAGCACCTCGAGCTTGCTCGCACGCTGGCGATGCTCAACGGGGGCATGCGCTGCTCTGAGTGCAGAGTGCCGTCGCGAACGTTCGCGGCAGGGGTGCGGGTCACACCTATCAGGGGGCGTCGCTGATGGGCGCCGTGGTGGGGGTCGATGCGTCGATCTCGTCGACGGGGCTCGCGGTGCTGGGTGCGGGTGAGCCGGAGTTCCGGCGGGTGCAGACGCGGCCGCGCGGTGAGGACATCGCGTCGCGGGTGGGTCGGCTGCGGGAGTCGGTGGTGAAGCTCACCCGGGCGCTCGACTCGATCCTGTACGCGGCGCCGGCGGCGGAGGTGGATCTCGTCGTGCTGGAGATGCCGGCCTTTGGGAAGAGCAACGGGCAGACGCACATGCTCGCGGGGCACTGGTGGTTGACGGTGCATGCGCTGGAGAAGTACGCGCCGGGCCGGGTGACTTCGGTGGCGACGACGACGCTCAAGAAGTTCGCGACGGGGAGTGGTCGGGCGGACAAGGCGGACGTCCATTCGGCGGCTGTGAGGGCGTTCCCGGGGCGGATCCCGGCGGACTTCAAGGCGGGGAACGACATCGCGGATTCGGCCGTCCTGGCGTCGATGGGCGCGGTGTGGCTGGGGCGTGAGTTTGGCGGCGTGTTCGCGCCGTCTGGGATGGCGAGCGTGCAGGCGGTGCGCTGGCCACGGATCGAAGGAGAGATGAGATGAGCGTGAAGCTGAAGGCGGCGCTGCCGAAGGACGACGAGGCGAACGGACTCGACGACGGCGTGCGCGACGAGCTCCTGGCGGACCCGCGGAAGCTGCGGGTCGGGCTCGTGGTGTTCGCGGTGGAGGAGACGACGAAGTCGCTGGCGACGGGTCAGGAGACGCCGAAGCTGCGGATCGAGCGGATCGAGCTGCTGACGGATGCCGAGGAGGCGGATGACGCGGTGCGTCGGATTCAGGCCCTGTCCGAGGTTCGCACGGGGAACAGCCCGCTGCCGGGTGGGAAGGGTAAGGCTGAGGCCGCGCTCGACTTCGACGGCGACGACGACTTCCCGGACGCAGCATGAGCCCCGTGCTGGAAGCACTCGAGCAGCGTGCCGGCGCCTCGTCGACGGATCGTCCCGCGTGGCTGTCGCAGCGGCACCACGGTGTCACGGCGACCGACATCGCGAAGCTCATGCGGGCTACGCCTCTCGGCCGGCGGCGACTGATCGAGGACAAGGTCGCGGGCAAGGAACTGAATCTCTCGTTCCGGCGCGCGGCACGCTGGGGAACGGTCCGGGAGGCATACATCGCGGACTGGCTGCGTCGCCGGTTCAACGTGGAGGCGAACGACCGACTGTTCCGGGGCGCGGGCAACGAGCGTCATCTCGCGACACCGGATGGCATCGGCATCGACTTCGATGAGCGAGTCACGGCGTCGGAAATCAAGACGGGCGAGGACGACCTGACGCCCGGCCCGGCCGAGGCGATCGTGGATGGCGTCCTTCGAGTGGATCTCGTCGATGACGCGTTCCGGCGGACGAGCGAGTTTTGGAGGAAGGGCTACTACGACCAGGTGCAGGGGCAGATCCTCGTGCTCGCCGCTGACCGCGGGCGGTTCACGTGGGAGCAGCACGACGGGGACTGGTCGGGCTGGCCCGAGCGTGGGCCTGCGCCGCTTGAGGCGGAGCCACGGACGGTGATCATCCCGCGGGATGACTTCCGCATCGACGAGCTCGTGATGACAGCGGATGTGTTCCTGTCCGATCTCGATGCGGCTTTCGCGGCAGGAACGGCGGACGTGGATCCGTTGCTCGAGGCGCTGCTGCGGGAGGACATCGCCGCGGCTGCGGCAGCGAAGGCTGCCCGTGCCGCGCTCGAGGCGTACGTCGCGGCGAACTCGATCGAGTCGTACCGGTCGGAGGTCGGATCGGTGTCCTACGCAGCAGGCAAGGGTCGCACGGCGTTCGATCAGGCCGCATTCAAGGCGGCGCATCCCGCGCTCGCGCAGGAGTTCATGAGGACGTATCCGCCGGGGAAGCCGACGCTGCGCGTTACCCCGGCGAAGAACGAAGGAGCAGATGGTGGCAACGAAGACTGAGGTCACGGACCGGGTGCAGCACGCGAACCTCGCAGCCGCGCTTGCGGCGGTGCAGACGGAGATCCCTTCGGTGGCGAAGGGGAACACGGCTCAGGTCGCGAGCCAGAAGGGCTCGTACTCGTACCGGTACGCGGACCTCGCGGAGATCACGCCGCTGATCCTGCCGCTGCTGGGTAAGAACGGGCTGGCGTTCTCGGCTCAGCCGACGATCGTCGGGGACGCGTTTGTGCTGCACTACACGCTCGCGCACGAGTCGAGCGAAGCGATCGAGGGCATCTACCCGCTGCCGGATCCGACGCATGCGCGTCCGCAGGAGATCGGGTCGGCCATCACCTACGCCCGCCGGTACGCGCTGTGCGCCGTCACGGGAGTTGCTCCCGGCGGCGACGACGATGACGCCGCATCTGCGAACGAGCGGCCGGCGGCGGCGCGCAAGCCGCGCCAGTCGAAGCCTGCGGAGCCGGTGCAGCGTCCGATCGAGACGCCCATCTATGCGTCGAGGAACTGGGCGGCGGACATCATGGACGCAAGGACCGTCGAGGATCTGCGCGGCGTGTACGAGGCAGCGGAGAAGGCCGGGGAGGTCGGGCGCCAGTTCGATCCGGAGTACCAGCGATTCCTCGACGAGGTCGTGTCCATGCATGAGCTGCAGGCGCCTCCCGCTGGGGTGTCCGTGGGTCAGATGCTCGGTGCGGTGCGGAAGGCGATCGAGGCGCGGCCGAAGGCGGCAGAGAGCGAGCCGCGCCCGGAGTCGGCGGACCCCGTGCCGAGCGACGACACGCCGATGTGGGAGACGGCGACGATCCCGAACGGTGACGAGTCATGAGCGCGCGCGCCGAGATGCTCGTCGAGCGAGCAGAGCTCTGGCTCAAGAACGCGGTCACTGCGCAGGCGAACGAGGGCGACCTGAAGAACGAGGAGCTGGCGGCGGCGTACGCGGCGATCGCTCAGGTGCACGCGACGCTCGCCCTCGTAGAGCAGACCGCCGCGCTCGTCCGGCAGGGCGCCCCCGAGGTGGCAGAGAAAGTCGCGTGGGAGCCGGGTGGTGTCGGCGGAGCTGAGGAGGTCATCGAGTACGCGCTCGACTTCGGCAGCGGCCTCACGTGCATCAGCGAGGACCGTGCGGACGCCGACGAGATGCAGCTCGTCATTCCTGGAAGCGTGGTGCTCAGCCGCCGTGTGACTCGGAGCGAGTGGAGCGTGGCGTCATGAGCGCGGCGGATCTGTTGGAGGACTCGTTCCCGCACGCGACGCCGGCGGGGTACACGCTCGGCTGCCGTGGCGGGCACTGCCCGGGCCGTGAGCAGCACGGGATGTCGTGCTCGGAGGCGCGCACGAGGTATCACGGTGACTGGGCGTTCCGGCGCCTCGTCGAGCAGGGCGCGACTGCGGTCGAGCTGGGTGAGTTCGTCGCGGCGCAGCGCGCGGCTGAGGCGGCGTCGGATCGCGCGGGATCGGTGGTCGCGCGGAAGCCTGCACCGGCGCTGAGGCGGAAGCGGGTTCCGAAGACGGGGATCACGCGGAAGCGGTACACGAGCGCGGAGATGGATCGGATCCGTGAGCTGAACGCGTTGGGCTGGAACGACACCCGGATCGGTGCCGAGTTGGGTCGTCCGGCGAACTCGGTGCGTGACCGGCGGGTCGAGATGGGTCTCCCGACTCGTCCACGTGTGTACGCCCGGCGAGGTGCAGCATGACCGGGCAGCCTACGGCCGCGACCTCGGTCTCGCTCGGTGCCGTGCAGGTGCTGCGGGACACGATCGGTCTGCAGAATGTCGACCCGAAGGACGAGCTGCAGATGCAGCTGGCTCAGACCGTGCAGGAGCTCGGCCAGGGTGCGACGTTTGGCCAGAGGGTGGTGGCGCTCCGGTTCGTGTTCGCATGGCACCTGCGCGACGCCGGTGAGGTGTTCGCGACGTCGAAGGCGGACTACGAGGCGCATATGGCCCGTCTCAAGACGCGGTTCCTGGCGGAGCCGAAGATGTCGGTCGCGAAGGCCGAGGTGATGGCGGAGGCGGACGACGAGTCGTACCGGCTGAAGCTGGCGTACCTCGTGGCGGAGCAGCGGGAGCGTGCGATGCGGAAGTTCCTCGATGCGCTGGAGTCGGCGCTCGACAACCACAGGACGGACCGTGCCGACCTGCGTGCGGGTGACCGTGCGCACGCTCAGGGGATCGGTGGAGGTGCGTGATGAGTGGGTTCTTTGGGCATCCGGTGGTGCGCGCGGGCCTCCTGGTCTTGGGCTTCGCGGTGTGGTGCGCGCTGGTGATCTGGATCGGGGCGGAGCGATGAGGTCAGCGCATGATGCCGCGGATAGTGAGGCGCACGGCTTCCTCGAAGTCATCGTGGCGGGCGTCCGACCCCGGCTTGAAGTAGCCCCGGTCGTCTCGCTTGATGGTGCCGAGGGGCATCCCGTCGTTGCGGACATGCCAGGTGTTCTCGTCGGTCTGCTTGAGGCTGATCTGCGAGTACGGGCCGTCGTCGAACGGGATGTACTTCGGGTAGTCGGGTCGAGTCACAGCCGCACTCTATCGGCGGTGACACCGTGAGCGCACTGACGATCGGGTCGCTCTGCTCCGGGTATGGCGGTCTCGACCTTGCCGTGGAGTCGTTCTTCGGTGCCGAGACGGCGTGGTTCGCGGAGTACGAGGACGCGCCGTCGAAGGTGCTCGAGAACCACTGGCCCGGTGTTCCGAACCTGGGCGACATGACCAAGATCGACTGGTCTTCGGTGGAGCCGGTCGCCATCGTCACTGGTGGCACGCCCTGCCAGGACCTATCCGCCGCGGGCCGTCGCCGCGGCATGACCGAGGGCACCCGCTCGAATCTGTGGGTGCAGATGCGCGAATGCATCGCCGCGGTCCAACCCTCAATCGTCATCTGGGAGAACGTCCGTGGAGCATACTCAGCGCACGCCACTAGCGAAGTGGAACACGAACCGGGATTGCTGGGAGAGCCTTACGGACCCGGCCGACCTGCTCTCCGGGCTCTTCACCGTGTACTCGGCGACCTTTCCGATCTCGGGTTCGATGCGGAATGGGTCGGTGTACGCGCGTCCGACGCAGGTGCCCCGCATGGACGGTTCCGGGTCTTCGTCGTTGCCTACGCCGACGGCTCGCGACGCGGCAGCCTCGGGAGGTTCGACGCCTTCGGACGTGACGTTGACGGACGCGGTCGTGCGGACGGAGCTCGGGTCGCGGGAGAATCCGCGGCACGCGCTGCTGAAGACGCCAACGTCGCAGCTCGCGGTGAACGGCGGATCGCAGCATCCGGAGAAGCGGAAAGCGGGCGGGCATGGTCCGACGCTGGCAGACGAGGTGGAGCACCTGCTGCCGACGCCGACGCTGCAGGACGGATCGAACACGGCAGGACCGTCACAGCTCGTGCGGAACACCGTTCCGCTGAACACGCTAGTCACGCTCCTGCCGACCCCGAGCGCGTCGGTGACGAACGATGGCGAGGACACGACCTCGTGGCTGGCGCGCCGAGAGCGAGTGAAAGCCACGGGGGTGAATGGGAACGGCATGGGGATGCCTCTGACGATCGCGGCGCAGCTGCTGTCGAGTGGGGTCCCTACGAGTCCGCGATCCGACGCTGGGAGCGAGTTCTTGGACGAGTAGCGCCGGCGCCGACGAACCCTGATGGTAAGGGCGGTGCTCACCGTCTCGCGCCGGAGTTCGTCGAGTGGATGATGGGTCTCCCGGCTGGTCACGTCACCGGCGTTGGGATCTCACGCTCGGAGGAACTGAAGGCGCTCGGAAACGGTGTGGTCCCGCAGCAGGCAGAGCTCGCCCTGTCGATCGTGTGGCCTCGTCTCGTTGACGTGCGAGAGGCGGTCGCAGCGTGAGCGCACTGAGGTCGTTCTCGGCGCACTACCTGATCGGGGTGGATGCGTTCGGTGAGGGGTGCGCGTGCGGCGAGCGACGCCTGCACATCGTGGAGCACTTCGCCGACCTCGCGCTCGCTGAGCTTGAGGCGGAGGCAGCCTGACGTGAACACGACACCGAAGGCTGTGCTTGCCGAGCTCGACCGCCGCGACGGGCACGTGTGCGCGTGGACGGGTGAGGACACCGGCCGGCTGGTGCCTCAGCACCGGCAACGGGGCATGGGCGGCAGGGCCGGCCTGCACCGGCTGTCGAACCTGGTGTGGCTCGATTCGGTGATCAATGGGCTGATCGAGTCCGATCCGGCCTGGCAGGCCGAGGCGTTGCGGCGGGGGATCAAGATCAGCGGGTTCGCGGACCCGGAGGAGGAGCCGGTCGAGCATGCGGTGCTGGGTCGGGTGCGGTTGAAGGATGACGGCGCGTGGGTGCCTGACCGGGTGGTCCCGGTCGACGAAACATGGAAGGTGGTGAGTGGCTGATGGGGCGACCGAAGTCGAAGGGGCCGTACGTGCCGCTCGCGGCGCAGTACTTCATGGATGACGCGATCCTCGAGGCGGGGCCGGATGCGGAGCTGCTGTTCGTGCGGTGCCTGTCGTTCCTGGCGTCGGTCTCGTCGGACGGTTTCATCACCGAGCGGCAGATGACGAACATCGTCGGGAACGGTCTGCGGGCGGTCCCGCGGCGGGTGAAATCGCTTGTGGAAGTCGGTCTGATTGAGCCGGTTTCGGGCGGGTTTCTCGTCCGTTCTTGGCTCAAGTGGAACAAAAGTGCCGATGAAATCGGAAAGTTGCTTGCGAAAGACCGTGAGCGCAAGTCGCGGAAACTCGCGGAAGATGACGCTAATTCCGTACGGAATGACGCTGGAATCCAATCGGATTCCGAGGACCAGTACAGAGCAGTACAGAGCAGTACAGATAACTCACCTAACGGTGAGTCTTCGTCGGACGCCGTTGGCGCCGACGCGGCCGAGTACTCGGATGAGGTGAAGCGGCTGTGCGGTCTGCTGGCGGAGCTCGTTCGGGCGAATGGGCACAAGGTCGGCGCGGTGGGTGTCACGTGGTGGCAGGCGTGCGAGCGGCTGTTCCGCATCGATGGGTACACGGCGGAGCAGATCGAGTGGCTGATGCGGTGGGCGACGTCGGACGAGTTCTGGGCGGCGAATATCCGCTCGATGCCGAAGTTCCGGGAGAAGTTCTCGACGTTGAAGGCGCAAGCGCAGGCGAACCCGCATGGGCGCGGCCGGTCGTCGGCGCAGCGGCGGGAGCTGCAGGCGCTCGAGTTGGTGGCGCGATACGAGGAGGAAGAACGAAATGCAGAAGTCGGAAGCGGCGAAGGTGCTCACGTACGTGTCGGCGGTGGAGGGGCGGGAGGTCACGCCGCTCTCGATCGAGGCGTGGCATGAGTTGCTGGCCGATGTTGAGTACGTCGACGCGGTCGAGGCGATGAAGGAGCACTACCGGGCCGAGTCGCGGCGGCTGTGGCCGTCGGACATCCGACGCGCGACGGTCGATGACTTTGGACGGGACGAATGGATGCACCGGGCATGAGCGTGAACGTGGAGCGGATGGTGGTCGGGGCGGTGATGCTCGACGGCCGGATGATGCGGGAGGCGGCGCAAGAGTGCGCACCGGTCGACTTCGCTGATGGTCGTCTGGGGCAGCTGTTCGCGGGGATGGCGTCGATGTACGCGAACCGTGAACCGATCGACGTGATCACCGTGTCGGGGCGTCTCGTTGACTGGGGTGTGCGGGGTGTGTCGGTCGCTGACCTGCACGAGTGGGTGTCGGAGGTGCCGACGGCGGCGAACGTCGGGTATTACGCGGCGCAGGTGCGGCGGGCCGCGCTGCAGCGGGGCGCGAACGTGGTCGCGGCGCACATGCGGCAGCGGCTGGCTGAGATGGGCCCTGAGCTCGTGATCAGTCAGGCGTTGGAGGAGCTGCGGGATCTGCAGGAGCAGCACACGATCGACGAGCTGTCGGCGATGACGCTGCATGAGCTGCTCGGCGCGGACGTTGAGTACGACTGGGTGATCGACGGCCTGCTCGAGCGGCGCGACCGGCTGATGCTGACCGGTGGTGAGGGTGCGGGGAAGTCGACGTTCATCCGGCAGATGGCGATCACGGCGGCCGCGGGCATTCACCCGTTCCGTGAGTACCCAATCGAGCCGTCTCGGGTGCTGGTGATCGACGCGGAGAACACGGAGGTTCAGTGGGGTCGTGAGACGCGGAAATGGGCGGGGTCGCTGGATCAGCTCGGCGCGGGGGACCCTTCGGAACGGATGCACGTGTCGTGTGTCCGCCGGCTCGATCTGACGCGAGACATGGATCTCGGGATGGTGCACCGGCTGGTGGACCAGTACCGGCCGGATGTGCTGTTCATCGGGCCGCTGTACCGGCTGACGCCGCGCGCGATCAACAACGACGATGATGCGGCACCGCTGCTGGCGTCGCTGGACACGTTGCGGGATCGCGGTCTGGCGCTGGTGATCGAGGCGCATGCGGGGCACGCGACGAACGCGACGGGGGAGCGGGATCTGCGGCCTCGCGGGTCGGCGGCGCTGATGGGGTGGCCGGAGTTCGGGTACGGGCTGCGGCGGAACCGGAAGAACCCGCTGCATGTGGACATGGTGCGGTGGCGCGGTGACCGTGACGCGCGTGGGTGGCCGTCGAAGTTGGGCAAGTCGAACGTGCAGGGGCAGCAGCGGTGGCCGTGGCGGCCGGTGGATTGATCGAGGGAAGGGATCGGGAAGATGGCGAAGATCGTGGTGGAGAACGCGACCGTGGAGCGCGTGTTCGAGACACGCACGGGGTCGGTGGGTGTGTCGTTGAAGGAGTCGTACACGCCGAAGAACGGCGGGGAGGTGCGGCATTCGTGGTTCACGGCGTGGTTCGACCGGCATCCGCAGGTCGAGGTGGGGCAGGTGGTGTCGGTGTCGGGGTTCCATTCGGCGCGGACGCGGACGTATGACAGCGCGTCGGGGCCGAAGACGTCGGTGGATGTGTCGGTGAATTCGGCGCGGTTGATCGATTCGGCGCCGCCGATCGCGCCGGCGCCGTCGGATGGGTCGGATCTGGCGTACCCGGACGAGGTGCCGCCGGAGGACCCGTACGCGAGTGGGGGTGACCTGGGGTGGTGAGCGAGAGGCGATCAGTCTTCGACGGGCGCGCGGTGTCGGCGCGACAAGATGACGCCGACCACGACGAGTGCCGCGGCGATGAGCGGCATGAGTGGGGAGGCGCGGAAGTTGTCGGGCCAGAGCGCGAAGTAGACGATGCCGGCGAGCACGGTGAGTCCGGCGTAGATCAGGGTGTCACGCTGGCGGCCGACCCCGCCCATGAGGAGGGTGACAACGCCGAGGGCGACGACGACGAGCGAGACGATCGTGGACAGGGCCATGGCGGTAACTCTAGGGCTCTGCCTCGTCCAGTGCAGCCATCGCGCCGGAACGAGGTGCCTCGCAGGGACCGTATGCGTGCCGCCCTGGTGGCTGCTCGGGAGGCTCGGGAGGTGCGGTCATGACCCGCGCTTGCCTGCGAGGGTGCACGACGCCGGAGGGCGACCCCCGGGAGGCCGCCGCGGGGTCGTATCTCTGCGACCGGTGCGCACGCCGGCTACGGCACCACCTCGTCGAAGCCCCGGACCTGTGCGTCCGCATCCGGGCAACGATCGACCCGATGAAAGCGCAGGTGTACGACCGGGAGAAGCTCGGCGGACCGATGTCGTCGGAGTCGCGGCCGCCGATGTCGCTCGACGCCATCGAAGCCGCAGACGAGGTGTACGCGATCCTGACGTACTTCGCTGAGGTGTTCGGGGACGACATGGTGTACCGCACGCACACGTTCGCCGCCGGCGTCGACGGCCCGGACGTGTACCACCTGGCGAAGCTGCCCGCCGGCTACCTGCTCGAGCAGCTGCCCGGGATCGTGAACGACCACCGGGTGGATGGGTTCGCGCGCGCCGTGCTCGGGCCGGCCGTTGACGAGGACTCGTGGACGATCGCGATGGCGTTGCGGAGGTGGCCGGATCACATGCCGGACCGGTGGGCGAAGCAGCCGTGCCCGCGGTGCGAGCAGCGCACGGTGCGGGTGCGGGCGCCGCGGATGCTGGGCGACACGACGGTGTTCTGGTGCGCGAACGAGGCGTGCGCGTGGGAGCCGCCGGCGGATGAGGTCGCGCTGTGGTCGGAGTACTTCGGGATCAGGTCGCACGAGCACTCGTGGACGCATCTGCCGGAGTGGCCGGCGGGTGAGGTGCGCTGCGGGTGCGGGTCGCGCGCGGTGGAGACGGGTGAGGGGTTGCGGATGATCGAGGAGGCTGTCGCGTGAGCGAGGCGAATGGGACGCGCTGCTGCGCGCTATGCAAGAGCCCGTATGGGCATGTGGCGGCTGCGGGGCGGTGCTGCCACCCGCTGACGGCCGAGGAGCTGCGGGACGGTCTGCGGGCCGCTCAGGCGGCCGCAGGGCCGCGAGAGGAGACCGGACGATGACCATGCTGACGCTCAATCAGACGCTGCTGACCATCACGCTCGAGAACGCGAAAGTCGGGACGCAGATGGCCGCGGGGTGCATCGATGACGACGGTACGGCACGCGTCGAGCTCGTCGAGCGGCTCGAGGTGGGATGGCGGAACCTGACCACCAAGGAGCAGGCGACATCGATCGACCTCGCGCAGAAGTTCGACGACCTCGTCGTGACTCAGCTGCCGACGGCGAAGCACGAGGACCAGACGATCAGCGTCCCGCGCCCACACGTGCCGCATGGTCCGCGCGACGTGCCCGCGCACGTGGCAGACGCGCGATATCTTCGCGAGGCCGCGCATCACATCCGTGACGGGTACGCCGTCGGCGGGTACAACCTGACGAGCACGGTCATTCGGCTGCTGCTCGACGCTGCTGAAGCGCTCGAGTCCACCGATGGGTGACGCGTGGCTGACGCTCGAGGAGGCCGCGAAACGCGTCGACCGCGGCGGCAGCACGATCCGACGGTGGATCGCCGACGGGCAGCTGCGCCGCTTCCCGAACGGCCGCGTCCTCGAATCCCAACTGCTCGCCACGGATGCCCGGATGCGGGCGCGCGTGGGCCGGCCGTCGGGGCAGCGGGTGCCGCTCGTCGTCGACGGCCGTCAGGTCGGGCACGTGACTATCCGACCCGACGGGCAGATCAGCGGGAAGATCACCGACACACCGGAAACGTGAACATCGCGAACAGCGCTCTGGTAACATAGAACCGTCGAATTGGCCCCGAGATCAGGACTTAAAGTTCTGCTCGGGGCCTTCGTCGTATCCACCGTGCCCTCGGTGGCCGCGGGGCAGGGAACCGGTGGGGGATCGTGTGCCTGTCCCGCGAAGACTTCCTGGTGCTGTAGCTGCGGCGTCCAGCCAGGACCATCCCGTGGCGTAGCGCTCTCGCAGCGTGTCCGCGCGGGTACGGCTCACCGGTACCGTCTCGCCGCGGGAACCGGTCAGGGGGCAGGCGTGTCCACCCAACCCCTGCACGCATAGCTATCCGCTCAGCCCACCTGTGAGCTGTTGAACATTCGCGGCGACGTCGAGGGTGCCGGCGGTGGCACCGCCAATCCAGCTCACGAACGGGACGACGTTGCGAGCGGCACGGCGAATGCGGGAAGCCAAATCGCCGGACTGGCCTTGCTTATCGAGGTCGTCAGCGATTTGGTTCAGCACGCCGAAGAGTTCGTTGATGCGTCTGATGAGATCCACCCCGCCGAGCGCGCGGTGCTCGCTGAGCACAGTTCTGACTGACGTGGTCAGGTGGAACAGGTAGTTGCGGACGGGTTCGGTGAGGTCCATCGTCGGATCACGGAGCAGGTCCTCGACGGCGTCCAAACCGCTGGTGACACGGCCTTCGAGGTCGTGATCCATCCGCACAGCGAGTGTCGAATCGTCGAGCCGGTCGGCCAGCGCTCGAAGCTGATCAATCTGCAGCTCGGAGATGAGCTGCTGACGTGAGGATTGACCGGCACCCCAGGTGAGGTCTGGCGCGAACACGCCCCGGGCCCAGTAGCCAAACGCTCGCTGGTAGTGGTCGACCCTTCGGCCGGTGGCCTCCATCGCTAAGAGGGCCTGCCGCACCTCGCCGAGCAGCTGGGCCGCTTCGCTGTGCTTCACCCACTCCTCTGCCGCCGTCGCACCGTTGTTCATGCCGCGCGACTGATAGACGGTGCTCCCCTTCGCGACGCTCGCCCAGTCTTCGAGGATGTCGGCCAGGACCGATGCAGGGTTTGTCGCCATGAGCGAAGCGTAGGGCATGCGACCCACTCGAGGAGGCAGCGTGGGCACGATGTGCTGGCTCATCGTCCTCGGCGCCGTGGTCGCCATCGTCGCCGCCCCGCACCCTGAGCGGCACCGCTCACGGCCCGGCCCGTCGTGGTTCGACATCCTGCCGACGCTCAAGGCTGGTGGGCAGCGGGTGCGGCGGCGCCGCTAACCGCCGCGTGTCGCACCGGCCCGATATGGTGTCCGCATGACCACTTCCGCTGCATATCCGCGCCCGACCGATCGCCGGCTCGCGAAAGCGTTCGATGACGCGCTCACCCGCGGGTATGAGATCCGGTACGCGGACGAGACGCGGGTGGTCGTGTACCGGAAGAACCAGTGGGGATGCGGCGGCCTCCTCTTCCTGATCCTGCTCGGCGTGCTCACGGCGTTCATCGTCCCGCTGATCCTGCTGATCCTCGGAGCGTTCTCGCCCAGCGGGCAGACGATCACGTACGAGCTGAAGCCGAACGGCAAGCTCAAGAAGAAGACCCGAGCCGCATAACCTCACCTGCACGACTCCACGCCCCGGACGGACACCCCGCCCGGGGCGTTCCCATTCCCCCGGGGGAGGCGGCCATGGCAGCGAAACGCGCCCGCGACGGCAGAGGGCACCGTGCGTACCGCCGGCAACAGGCGGCACTGAAGCGCCGCACGAAGGAATACGACCTGCCGTGCGGGTACGGTTCCCCGTCCGGCTGGGGATGCGGTGAGCACATCGACACCGACCTCGACTCGAAACACGCGATGTCGTTCACGGCCGACCATGACGAAGCGCTCGCGAACGGCGGCCGACTCGTCGGGCAGGTACTCATCCCCATGCACCGCCGCTGCAATAGCCGGAAGAACGACCACGCCGTCGTAGAGATCTGGGAGGCATCATGAACACCAGCCACAAGGTCGACGTCATCGTCGCGACCGACGGTCCAGCACCTGAGCTCGACTACCAGGAGCCGGCCGAACCCATCGAGCAGGTCGATGTCACCCCCGACCCGCACCGACGCATCATCTTCCTCGCCGAGACCAAGCAGGCCGGGTACGACGAAGCCCGCGCCCTCGGCATCGAACCCGTCGCCGTGATCACACCCCGCAGCCTCGACGCAGCACGCGGCATCGAAGCCGACGCACTCATGGACTCGTCCACCCTGGCGCCGGAGATGCGGGACCAGCTACTCCCGCACGCCCTCCCATCCATCGCGACGACCGAGACCGACTGATGGCCGCCATCGCAGCGACCCTGACCGGACGCATACTCATCCAGATCGGGGACAGCGATCCTGTCGAGGTCGGCACCGTCGACATCCCGATCCACGTCAGCACTGCACCGACACCCGTGACACGCGACAACGTAGGCACCACCGAGCCCCACGAGCGCCTCACACGCAGTGTGACCGTCCCACCCGGGTACAGAGGCTAACCACCCCCACCCCAGACAGACACAACGCCCGGGCGCCGCTCAAAAAAATCCAGCGACGCCCTCCGGCTGCCCACCTCCCGCGCGTGCCTGGCAGTTTTCTCCCCGCTCCGTTTCGTGTTTCGCACTGAATCGAAGCTCGCACCAATTCGGAGGTGTTGAATGCCGCGTGCGAAGGCGCCGTGTGGGACATATACGGCTTACAAGCGGCACTTGAAGGAGAAGGTGCCGGTGGATAGTGCGTGCCGGGAGGCGCAGCGGGCTCATGATGCTGGGCGTTCGACGTCGGGTGCTGCTCGGGTGGCGAGGGCGGCGAAGGTCGCGAAGCCTGCGGCGGCGGCACCGGATGTGCCGTTGGCTCCGGCGCCGGTGACGGATGAGGGGCATGTTTCTCGCGTGGAGATCCTCAAGGAGATGTTGGAGGAGTCGCGCGAGCTCGTGAAGACGCTGCGTCGGAATGATCCTCAGCGTGCGTACCTGCAGATGCGGGAGCAGCGGGAGATTCTGCGGGAGCTGTCGGAGTTGCAGGGTAATGGGCAGGTGAAGGGGGTCACGCTGAATGACCAACTTGCCGAAGCTCGAGCTCGTAGGCTCGCAGCGGCCGAGGCTTCATAGGCTGCCGCCGCGGGCGGGGTCGCTCGGGGATGACGCGCTGGACCTGTGGTATCTCGCGGGGAAGCGCAGCGATCCGTGGCAAGCGCTGTCGCTCGACTCGATTTTCTCGGTTGATGAGGCCGGCCGGTGGGTGTGCACGGAGCATGGTGAGCTGGTCGCACGGCAGAACGGCAAGGGTGACGTGCTGTCGCCGGCGACGCTGGCGCACCTGTACTTGTGGCCGAAGCCGGATGGTGAGCCGAAGACGATCGTTCACACGGCGCACCAGTTCAAGACGGCGCGTGAGGCGTTCCTGAGGTTGCGGCGGGTGATCACCTCGTCGTCGGCGTTGATGGGTGAGGTCACTCGGATCTCGACCGCGCATGGCGAGGAGGGGTTCGAGCTCGCGAACGGTAACCGGCTGCTGTACCTGGCGAGGTCGGCGAACTCGGGCGTCGGCTTCACGGTCGACGTGTTGGTCGTCGATGAGGCGCAGCAGATGTCACAGGCCGCGCTGGACGCGCTGCTGCCGACGATGTCCGCGGTCGAGAACACGCAGATCATCTACACAGGCACGGTGCCGGATGAGCTGAACGACTCCGAGGTGTGGGAGGGTGTCCGCGATCGTGGCCGGTCGGGGTCGGATCCTCGGACGGGCTGGATGGAGTTCAGTCCGGAGGGGTCGGATGATCCTGATCGGGCCGAGCGGATCGATATCCGGGACGAGCGGAACTGGGTCGCGGGGAATCCCGGCCTCGGTCATCGGCCGGGGCTGACGCGGGAAACGATCGAGGATGAGATCTCGCGGCTCTCGCCGGACTCGGTGCGGCGTCTGCGGTTGAGCGTGTGGCCGAACCGGCGCCCGGTGCAGGCCGCGAAGCTGTCCGAGCTGGATCTCGATGTGTGGAAGCGGCATGCACGCGACGACGCCGCGGTCTCGGGCGATGGTGTGGTGCTGTCGCTGGCTCTGGGTCGCGGCGGCGGCTACGGCACGATCGGCGCGGCCGTTCGCGCTGACTCGGAGAGCATCGCCGTGGAGCACCTGCACACCGATCGCGGGACGCTGTGGATCGCGCCGATGCTGAAGAAGCTGAAGGCGGAGCACGGGAACGCGCTCGTCGTGCTCGACCCGAAGAACGCGGCGTCGGTGCTCGGTGCGCTCGAGGCGGCGGGGGTGAAGTACCTCGCGATGAATCTCGACGAGATCGCCGCGGCGCACACGCTGTTCATCGAGCACGTGAACGCCGGACTGGTTCCGCACCGGAAGCAGGACGAGGTGACGAAGTCGCTGGAGCTCGCGACGACGAGGAACATCGGCCGCGCCGGCGTGACGTGGGAGCAGTCGGACAAGACGAAGCCCGTCTCGATGGCGCAGGCCGTGACGTGGGCGCTGTGGGGCGTTCTGAAGGCTGAGGCGTCTCCGAAGAAGCGAACTCCGCCGCCGCCGGCTGGTGCGGTGCTGCGACGCGATGACGTCGCTCGAGACGAAGTGAACCTGGCGACGCTCCGGTTCTGACACATGAGGAGGTCCGCCCTTGCCCGAGATCGGATATCAGGCGGACCCCAGTGTGGTCACGTGGGGTGCGTTGCTGGCATGGACGTACGAGAAGAACCCTGACCTGCAGTGGCCTAAGTCGATCGATGTGTACGACCGGATGCGGCGCGAAGACCCGCAGGTGAAGTCGGTCGTGCGGGCGGTGACGCTGCCGATCCTCCGAACCCGGTGGGAGATCGACGGCACCGGCTGTCGTGAAGAGGTCACGGAGCATGTCGCGAACGACCTGGGTCTGCAGATCAAGGGGAAGGCGTTCAAGGCGCCACTGCGGTCGAAGGGCCGGTTCTCGTTCCCGGAGTTCCTGCGGCTTGCGCTGCTGGAGCTGGTGTACGGGCACTCGATCTTCGAGCAGGTGTACTCGTACGACGACGCAGGCCGTGCGCACCTCGCGAAGCTCGCGTGGCGGCCTCCACGCACGATCTCTGACATTGAGGTCGCGAAGGACGGCGGGCTCGTCGCGGTGAAGCAGAAGGGTCTCCCGGGAGGACTCCGTCAGGGGATGTTCGTCGGCCGATCGTTCGATGAGATCCGCATCCCCGTGGACCGACTGGTGGTGTTCGTCAACGAGCGTGAGGGAGCGAACTGGTACGGCGAGTCGCTGCTGCGCGCCGCGTACAAGATGGCGATCCTGAAGGACCGTGTGCTGCGCATCCAGGCGCTCACCGCGGAGCGCAACGGCCTCGGGCTGCCTGTGGTTACCTCCGCGGCCCCGCCAGAGGGTGATGACTTCGACGCCGCGGTGAATTGGCTGGACGAGCAGATCGCCGCCGGCCTGAAGCAGGCGAAGGAAGCTCGGGCGGGCGACGCGGCTGGCCTGTCTCTGCCACACGGGGCGACGTTCCAGTTGGTGGGCGTGAAGGGCAACCTGCCCGACACGGACGCCGCGATCCGTTACTACGACGAGCAGATCGCTCGCGCGGTGCTCGCACACTTCCTGAACCTCGGCACCGAGACGGGGTCGTGGGCGCTGGGGTCGACGTTCGCGAACTTCTTCACGGACTCGCTGAACGCGGTCGCGCAGCACATCGCCGATGTGACGAACCAGCACGTGATCGAGGACCTTGTCGATCAGAACTGGGGCACGCAGGAGCCGGCGCCTCGTCTGGTGCCCGCGGCGATCGGTGAGCAGCAACCCGTGACGGCTGAGTCGATCCGTGCTCTGCTCGAATCGGGTGCGCTGACAAAGGACGCGGAGCTCGAGGAGTTCCTGCGGTCGAAGTATGGGTTGCCGGTGAAGGGCGAGGCGTCAGTCCAGGACGAAGGCACGGACGCGGAGCGCTCCCGGTTCGTCGCGGAGACCGCGCAGAAGGTCTACCTCGCGACCGACAAGCCGCCGCTGCGGCAGGACGAAGCGCGCGACATCATCCGGCGCGCCGGAGCGGATCTCAGCGGGGATGGCCCGGACGTGAGCCGCATTGCATCGAACGAGCCTGAGGAGGCCGCATGAGCCAGAACGTGAACACGCCGACGCGGCCTCGGGCTGCGGAACGCGCGAAGGCAGACCGCCGCGACCGGCGGTACTGGGGCGACATTGAACCGCCGAAGTCGAAGGTCGAGTTTTTCAACGCGGTCACGACTGCATCGGCTGACAGCGACGCGACGGTCGCCACGATCCGCATGTACGGCCCGATCGACTCGTGGGGTGGCTGGTGGGGGATCTCCACCGAGGACGTCGCCCGGGTGCTCGACGCGCTTCCCGCTTCTGTGGAGCAGATCATCCTGCGCATCAACTCGCCTGGCGGTGAGGTGTGGGAGGCGATGGCGATCCTGAACATGCTCGGCGCGCACCGCGCGGAGGTCACTGCTGTAGTGGACGGGCTGGCAGCGTCGGCCGCGTCGTTCATCGCCGCGTCTTGCCCAGAGACGGTGATGAGCCCCGGCAGTCAGATGATGATTCATTCGCCGTCGTCGATCGCGTGGGGCAACGCCGCCGAGATGCGGAAGACCGCCGATTTCCTCGACAAGCTGCAGCAGTCGATGGTCGAGGTCTACGCCGAGAAGGCCGGAGAGAAGGACTGGGCGTCGCTGCTCGAGGCAGAGACGTGGCTGACCGCGGCGGATGCGGTGGAGCTTGGCCTCGCGGACCGTGTGGACACCGTGCCGGACGCCGGTACCGCGGCGACCGTCGGCGACCAGGAAGACGAGGCGGACATCCTCATCTTCGCCCCTGAGGACACGGTCACCGACCGGATTCGTGCTGCCGCGGCGTCCGCGCGTGAGACGGCCCCGAAGCCCCCGAGCTCGACCGAGCCGGGTACCCCCAACCGAAAGGAGACCGTCGTGGCACACGACGACCCCCAGGCTGGCGTCAGTGAGCGGCTCGGCGTGACCGATGCCGAAGCCGCGGTGGAGACGGCACCGGCCGCCGCCGCGACGATCGAGACGCCGACCAGCACCACCCCCGCACCGTCTGCCGGGCTGCCGGAGGGGCTCGTCGCGATCGACGCGACGGTCCTCGCGCAGCTGCAGGACAACGCCCGCCAGGGTGCCGAGGCGCGGGCCGAGCAGGACCGGGTGCGCCGCGACGGCATTATCGCGTCCGCGCTGCAGACCGGTCGTATCACCGCGGAGTCGCGCGACGTGTGGCGTGCGCGGCTCGACAAGGACGAGGAGGGCTTCGCCGAAGTCCTCGCCAGCCTCCCCGAGAACACGGTGCCGGTCGAGGAGATCGGGCACGCCATCGCGTCGGTTGAGTCCGACGACGCCTACCCCGCGCACTGGAAGCGCTGAAAGGAGCCATCATGGCCAACGAATGCATCCCGGCCTTCCGGCCCGGGGACGACATTACCGCCACCGCTGGCGGTGCGATCACCGGTAAGACGTTCGTCGACATCTCGGCTGCGCTGAATGTCGCGACCGGCACCCCGATCACGGTGGTCACCGCGACCGCCGCCGGCCTCTCGATCGGTGTCGCGTCGCGTGACACCGCGTCGGGCGGCAAGCTCCACGTCGTCCGCGGCAAGGGCTCGATCGTTCCCGTCACTGCTGGCGGCACGATCGCGGTCGGCGCCGAGGTCGAGGTCGGTTCCAACGGTCGTGCCGTCACGATCGCTTCTGGCAAGGCCCGTGGCCGTGCCGTGTCGGCCGGAACGTCCGGTAACGACGTCTTCATCGAGCTCTACTGAGAAGGGGGAGCACACACCATGGCAACACAGAACGCCGCGGCATACCCGCTCGCTGCGCCCACGGTCAACGGCTCCACCATCACGGTGGAGCAGATGCTGGCCGAGCCGACGCGCATCACCCGGTACCTGTCAGACATCACCCTCCGCAACTACATCTCGCCGCTGTTCTTCTCGAGCCCCGGCGGGGTCACGGGCGGGGCGGTCATTTACGACCAGCTGACGCTCAACGACCTGTTCCCGACCCGTGACGTACAGGAGGTCGCCCCCGGTGGCGAGTTCCCGATCGTCACCTCGGAGAACGGGGAGCCGAAGGTCGCGGCGGTCGAGAAGCACGGTGGCAAGTTCTTCGTCACCGACGAGGCACGCGACCGCAACGACGGCGGCGTGATCCAGCGTGAGGGCCGCAAGCTCATCAATGCGCTGATCCGCCGTCAGGACGCTCGCGCGATCGCGGTCGTGGACGCGGCGCTGTCGGGTCTCGGCTCGCAGACCGTCACCGGCGTGAACTGGAACTCCGTGGTCACCGCTGGCACCTCGGCGTCTTCCGCGTCGGCGTACCCCGCCGCGGACTTCGCGAAGGTGCAGCTCCTCGCGGACCAGCAGGAGCTGGGCGTCGAGATCGACACCTGGGTGCTGAACCCGGCCCAGCTCGCGCAGCTGCGTCTCGTCTACGGCTCGGACTTCGAGGCCGTGGCCGCGTCGTATGGGCTCACCTTCCAGGCGTCGAACCGTGTCACCGCGGGTACGGCGTACGCGATCGAGTCTGGCGAGGTCGGCGAGCAGCGGTTCGAGAAGCCACTGTCGACCGAGACGTGGCGGGAGCCGGAGTCGCAGCGCACGTGGGTGCAGACCGACGCGCGTTTCGTCCAGGTGGTCACGAACCCGTACTCGGTGTTCAAGGTCACCGGGCTCGCGGGCTGATGGCCGCCCGGACGATCGCGACCGGGATCGGCACGTACCAGAACCCGGCCGGCGTGTGGACGTTCGGTCAGCTCGGCGACGAGGTCGACGTGCACGAGGACGACCTGGAACGGTTCGACCGTCTCAACGTCATCCAGGGCGCGGAGCCCGAGCAGAAGCCCGGGCCCGTCGAGGGTCCGGCTGTCCCGGAGGGTGACCCCTCCGAGGAGTGGACCGTGAAGGAGCTCGAGGCGTACGCGTCCGAGCACGGCGTCGACCTGAGCGACGCGAAGAACAAGGCCGACAAGCTCGCCGCGGTCACCGCGGCTGCTTCGGCCTGATACGAAAGGGGGCGGTGGAGTGATCGACCAGAGCGACTTCCCCGAAGTCGATGAGAACGTGGCGCGGCGGCTGCTTGTCGCGGCGCGCTCCATCGCCCCCTGCATCGACTCGTTCCAGAACGGGTCGGACGAGTGGCTGAACGCGATCGCGATCCTGAAGGGCGTGCTCGCTGAAGCACCGGCTCCGGGGTCGCGGCGGGTCCGCGCGCAGCGGATCGGTTCGGCGTCCGTGGACTACTGGGACGCGAACACGTGGTCCCGGGAGGACCGGGCGGCGCTGCGGTCGCTGTGTGCGTCGGCGGCTCCGCTGGGCCTGCCGCGCGGCAGCTTCCCAACTGAGCGGCCTCTGAGCCGCATGTGGCCGGAGACGTACGGGTCATGAGCGGCATGAGCTTCCCGCACGGCCGCACCGTGTGCCGGCTGCGCGCCGGCATGGTCACAGACCCGTACAACCCGGATGTTCAGATCCCGGGCGACTGGGACAACCCGGACGTGCTCACCATCCCGGGCGCGTTCATCGCTCAGACATCCACGTCGATGCTCGGCGACGCGACCCGCGAACAGGCGCTCGAGTCGAAGTCGCTGTTCTGCGACGCCGACGTGGACGTGCGGAAGGGCGACCGCATCCGTGACGGCGATCCTGGCGGCCCGGTCTACAGCATCGACGGCATCCCGCCGGCGGCAGACACGAACCCATGGACCAACTGGACACCGCCGCGCGAGATCCCACTGACGAGAGCGGTCGGCTGACCGCTGAACGGAGGTCCTCATGGCACGCAACGGGGGTACCTCGTTCGAGCCGAACCAGCAGTGGTTCGACACCATCCTCCGCAGCGGCCCGGTGCAGGCGATCACGGACGCGGCCGCCGCCCGGGCTATGGCGAACATGACGGCCAATGCGCCGGTCGATTCCGGTGAGTACCGCGACGGATTCCACATCGAGCATCGCGACTCCCGATATCGGCGGGTCACACGCGTCGTGAACGACGACCCGAAGACGCTCATCATCGAGTCGAAGCGGGGCGTGATGGCGCGCGGCCTGAAAGCGACGAAGTCGTGAGGGTCACACCACCCGATCTGGAGGACTGGCTGGCCGGCTACGTGCGCGCACTGGCCGCGTCCGAGGGCATGACCGTGACGGTCGGCAACAAAGAACCCGCCGACCTCGCGCTGCCGCTCAAGCGGCCCGTGATCGTGATCCGGGACGACTCCGGGCCACGCCTCGACATCCCCACGTTCGACCGGTCCATCGGCGCATCGGTCCTGGCTGGGTCGAAGCAGAACGACAAGCCCGCGAACGATCTGGCGCGCTGGCTCGCCGGGGTGCTGTTCGATCTGGATCTGCCGCTCGTGCAGGGCACTCCGATTGCCGCGGTCGTCCCGGATGGCTGCAACGGCCCATATGCGGTGACCGAGGAGCTCGACGTCGCCCGGCGGTACATGACCGCCGAGTACGTCGTCACCGGCTCCTGGTGAGCCGACACCAACCCGATTCACCTGCGGACGCGTCGGCAGCCGACGTGACCGTCCACATGGCCCGGCGCACCGCCTGGCTCTTCCCAACCGAAGGAGAACACAATGGCTGCTGACGAACAGGGCAACGACCTCGGAGCGGTCGGCGTTCCGATCACTGGCATGGCCGCGTTCGCTCCGATCCTGGAGGCGAACGTCATCGCGAAGACCGCTCTCGGCGCGTCTCCGCTCGTGCTGCCCGCGGCGTTCAAGCGCCTCGGACTGTACAAGCAGGACGGTGGTCCTGCGCCCACGCGTGAGACTGACGACGCGCTCGAGTTCTTCCAGATCGGCTACACCCTCGCCGGCAACGGCAGCCGTGGTGTGACGATCGGTCTGGCCGAGCAGAACCCGACGGTGCAGGCGCTGCTCGAGGATGCGACGCCGGACGCGAACGGCGTCATCGAGGTGTCGTCCACCCTGCCGGACAACCGTTTCATCCTGCTGGTGGTGACTCGCTACCGCAACGGCATGGAGAAGCGTCAGATCGGTGTCGCGTCGATCACCGCGATCGAGCCGGACCAGCAGGAGCGGGGCTCGGTCGAGGGCGCGAACGTGACGTTCACGTGGCAGGAGCACGACCTGTTCAACGGTGCGCCGTTCTGGCAGTTCGGGCCGGCGGTCCCGGGAACGGTCGAAGAGGGCTGACACCAGACCGGCTGGTCGGGGTGCTATCGGGTCGCCCCGGCCAGCCTCATAACCCGTACCCGAGAACCCCGATGAAGGAGGGCCGCAAATGGCCGCACGCACTACCAAGACCGCCGCCGCCGAGGTGGAAGAGTACGACTTCGACAGTTGGACCGAGGACGACGAGACGAAAGCGATCGAGGCCATCCGGCCCGACGTGCGGTACGTCATCGTCGAGCGCACGTTCGTGGGCCGCTTCGGCGACGGCGAGATCGTGAAGCTCCCGCTGTCGATCAGCCTGAACGACATCGATCGGCTGTCGGCGGAATTCCCGAACCCGGTCGATCAGGTGAAGGAGCTGCTCCGTACGATGGGCGGCGACGCCGCGCTCGAGGTGTTCACCTCGCACGACCTCGCTGAGACGATGGTCCTTGCCGAGAAGTTCTTCAGCGTGTTCTCGCGGATCGCTGGGGCGTCTCTCCCGGAATCCTGAGCGTCGTCCAAACGGTCCGGGAGCACCGCGGCGTGATCGCGCGCACTCTGCGTGAGACGTTCGGTGTGGGGCTCTCGGATCTGGGCGACGCAGTCAGCTGGGGTGAGGCGAAGCTTCTCCTCGAGGAGGCCGCGGCCGACCCGTCTACCGCGTTCGGTGCGGAGCTCGCCGGCTGGGCGTATCCGGCGTCGATGCGCGATCTGTTGTCGCTCGCGGCGCAGATCGGCAATAAGGACGCGTTCAAGAAGGTCACGCCGTGGGCGATGCAGAACCCGCGGGGGCCTGCGCATGGTGCGACATCGGAAGAAGTGGCCGCCGCGCAGGCGGAACTGGATAGCGGCATCGTGTTCGCCGAGTAGGGGGTGCCATGTCGTCCGAGGTCGGTTCGGGGCACGTGTCGATCTTCCCCGTCATGCCGGGGTTCAAGTCGAAAGTCACGAAGGAGACGCAGTCGGCCGGTGCCGCCGGCGCGAAGGCGTTCTCGGGTGGCTTCAAGGGTGCTGGCACGTTGGCTGGGCGTGCGCTTGGTAAGGACCTGAAGTCTGCGCTGTCGTCGCAGGCGGGGGACCTGGGGGCGGCTGAGCTGCGGAAGCTGACCGGTGAGGTGGCGTCCGCGTCGGCGGCGCTCGCGAAGGCGCGGCTGAAGCAGCAGGACGACGCTGGCCGTGTGCGGGTCGCTGAGGCGCGACTGGCTGAGGCGATCGAGAAGTCCGGCGCGGGGTCGTCGCAGGCGATCGCTGCGGAGGAGCGGCTGGCGTCGGTTCGCCGTGTGCACGCCGCGACGACCGATGCTGTGACGGCTGCGTCGCTTCGGCTGAAGGGCGCGCAGGACTCGCTCCGTAAGGCGCAGGATGCCGCCGTCGTGTCGTCGGTCGTGTCGTCGGGCGGTGTGCGGCAGTTGGCGCGCGACTTCCGGGCGGGGCTGACGGACGCGAACGCGGCACGGTCTGCGTTCATTGGCGTTGCGGGGTCGGTCGGCGGTCTGATCCGCGCCGTCTCCGATGTGACGGGGCTTACCCATCTGGGCCGTCTGCTTCGGCTGTCGGCGCAGCAGGCTTACACGTCGTTCACGTCGCTGGCGTCTACGGTCGGTGGCGGTCTCGCCCGCGCATGGTCGGCGACGTCGGGCTGGGCCGCGAACGTCGGCCGCACCGTCGGCGCCGCGCTGGCCCCGGCCGGGCGTGTGGCGGCGAACGTGGGCCGCACTATCGCGACGCCGTTCGTTCAGCTCGGTTCCCGGGTTGCGTCGTGGATGAGCCCGGTCACTACTCAGGTGTCGGGGCTGTTCTCGAAGGTCGCCGCCTCGGCGGGGCCGGCGTTCTCCCGGATCACCGCGAGCGTTCGGAGCTTGGCGGGGCCGCTCGGCGCGGCTGCGTCGTCGTCGTTCCAAACGGTCGTTGATGCGGCCGGGCGTGCGGCGTCCGCGGCGGGGCGTGCGCTCGGCTCCGGCATCCAGTCGGCGGCGACCGCCGGCGTCACGGTTGCCGCTGCCGGGATCGGTGTCGCGTTCGGCAAAGGTCTCGCACGACTCACCTCGATCGATACCGCGCAGGCGAAGCTCCGCGGTCTCGGGAACGACGCCGAGTCTGTTACCGCGATCATGGGCGACGCGCTCGCATCGGTTCGGGGTACGAGCTTCGGTCTCGGCGAGGCGGCGACTGTCGCGGCGTCCGCGGTCGCGGCTGGTATCCGGCCGGGGGAAGCGCTGCAGGGGCATCTGAAGCGGATCGCGAACAACGCGTCCGCCGCGGGCATGTCCATGGAGGAGATGGGCTCCATCTTCAACAAGGCGGCCACGCAGGCGAACGGCGTCCAGAACGACGTCATCAGCCAGCTCGCCGACAAGGGCATCCCGATCTATCAGGCGCTCGCGGACCAGATGGGCGTCACGGCCGGCGAAGTCTTCAAGATGGCCTCCGAGGGCAAGGTCGACTTCGAGACCTTCTCGCGCGCGGCCGAGGCTGCCGCGGGCACGGTCGCGGACGAGATGGGTCGCACGGTCCCGGGTGCTGCGAAGAACTTCTTCGCGGCGATGGGCCGGATCGGCGCGAACGCGCTGCAGGGCATCTACGGCAAGATCGGGCCGCTCATCCAGGCCGCTACCGCGGCGCTCGGCCCGATTGAGGAGCGCGCGAAGGCGTTCGGCGACGTGCTGCTCCGGATCGTGGGTCCGGCGATGGACTGGGTCACGGGCCTGTTCAACCGGATCGCTGAGGGCGGCGCGCTGTTCACGGGTGCCCTGTCGGGCATGAGTGGACTGATCGGACCGCTGGCCGGCGTGCTCGTCGCCATCGGCTCCGGCGGGCTCGCGGGCATCCTCGCGCGGCTCGGCCCGCTCGCGGCAATGCTGGGACCGCTCGGCGGTCTGCTCGGCGCGCTGGCGTCCCCGCTGGGGATCGCGGCCGCCGCGTTCGCCGGTCTCGCGCTCTCCGGCGGGGACCTCGGCGACATCTCGGTCGGGGTCACCGAGCTCGTCGGCAACGTCGTATCGGCTCTGCCGGGGCTGATCTCGACGGTGGTCGGCATCATCCCGACCATCGTCAGCGAGCTGCTCGCGCGGCTGCCGTTGCTGATCTCCCTCGGGGCCGAGCTCATCGGCACGCTCGTGCAAGGCCTCGTCACCGCTGTCCCGATGCTCGCGATGGGCGCGCTCACGCTCCTGCAGGGGCTGATCGGCGCGATCGTGTCGAACCTGCCCGTGATCATCACCACAGCGATTCAGCTCGTCACGACCCTGATTCAGGGGATCGTGCAGGCGGTGCCGATGCTCGTGCAGGCGGCGCTTCAGCTCGTCACCGGGCTGTTGACGGCGATCGTGGCGGCGCTGCCGATGATCATCGAGGGCGGCATCCAGCTGCTCCTCGCGCTCGTGATGGGCATCGTGGGCGCTCTGCCGACGTTGCTGCAGGCGGCGCTCGGCCTCGTGATGGGGCTGCTCGACGCGATCATCTCGAACCTGCCGATGATCATCGATGCCGGTATCCAGCTGCTGCTGTCGCTCGTCACCGGCCTGATCGACGCGCTTCCGCAGTTGATCACCGCGGCGATCGAGCTCGTTCTTCAGCTGGTCGTCGGTCTGCTGACCATGCTGCCGAAGCTGATCGAGGCGGGCATCCAGCTCGTCGTCTCGCTGATCACCGGTCTCGTGAAGGCGATCCCGCAGATCATCGCGATGCTGCCGCAGATCGTGACGGCCATCTGGGACGGGCTCGCGGGGGTCGACTGGCTGGGACTCGGTGCGCAGATCATCCAGGGCATCATCGACGGGTTCTTCTCGATGGTCGGCGCGGTTGGTGACGCGATCGGGTCGGTGGTCGGCGGAATCCTCGACTTCTTCCCGCACTCGCCGGCGAAGAAGGGTCCGCTTTCCGCGCCGGGCTGGCGTCGGCTGAAGTCGTCTGGTGCGGCCACGATGGAGCAGTTCATCGCGGGCGCGGAGGGCAAGTCGTCCGCGTTCGGTGACGCGCTCTCCGATGTGGCTCTGTCGAGCTCGACCAGGCTGCAGGCGCTCGCGAATGTCGGCTCGTCGACGGTCGCGGCTGCGGTTGCTGAGCGGTCTCGCCCGGATTCGACCTCCGCATCTGCCTCTCGTGAGGGGTCGGAGCGGCCCATCTACATGGAGGGTCGGCTGTTCGGCTGGCTGCGTGAGATGGCGAACGGGGAAGCGCGGATCGTGCTGGATGCGTACAAGACGGAGCAGCGGCAGGCGTCCGCTCGCGGGTTCGTGGGGGGTGTCTGATGGTCTCGACTGCGACCTCGTTCGCGGACATGGACCCGTCGCCGCGGGTGCTGCTCGACCTCGACCCTGCCGAGATCGGTACGGCGGACACGGTCACGGTGTGGCAGATCTCGAAGTGGGGTCAGGTGCCGGTCCGGAACGCGGTTCGACGGTCGGTGTCGGGCGGGCTCGTGGTCACGGACTACGAGATCCCGCCCGGCGTCCCGGTGACCTATCGGGTGGAGCGGTTCGACGCGGGCGGGGTCTCGCTCGGGTACGTGCTGAACCTGGCTGCGCAGGTGGATCTGCCGGGTGGGTTCGTTGTCGTGCAGGACCCGCTCGCGCCGGCGAACGCGGTCCTGGTGCGCGCCGAGCGACGCTTCGCGGATGCGCTGACTCGTTCGCGTGCGTCGGCGGTCTATCAGGCGGGCGGGCGAACGTTCGCCATGTCTGGCCCGTACTCCGCATTCCAGCAGCTCTCGCTGCGGTGCGTCACGCAGTCTGACGCTGACCGGGAAACGCTGGCCGAGATCCTGTCGGAGGCGATGATCCTCGTCCGGTCGATGCCGACGACACGACTCCCGGGCGCGTTTTACGCGACCGTCGCGTCGGTCCCGATGATCCCGCACGACGCGCGCCGTGGTGGCGACACCGACGTGTGGGACATCGCCGGGGATCAGCTGTCGCGGCCGGAGCTCGACATCATCGTCGCCGTGTATTCATACGACCGGTTCAAGGCGTATCTGGACACGCTGCATCCGCCGACACCGGGCACGTACAACGACGCCGCGGCGATCTGGTCGACGTACCTGGACGCGATGCGCAACCCGCCGCCCGAAGCATAGGAGGTCCGGATGCATGACGTGTCGGACGAGGTCCGGTCGGTGCTCGAGGACTCGAACGTCGTCTCGTTCACGGTCGCGCAGGCGCAGTACCAGGGCGCTACGAAGGACCTGAACGTGTCGCAGACCGACGGTGACCTGACGTGGGACGCCGACGGCGAGGTCCAGTCGACGGGTTCGTTTGTCGCGGTGGGGTTCGGTGACGAGCTCGTGCCGCGTTCGCGTGACGCGATGCTTGCGCCGTACGGGCAGGAGGTGTCGGTGTCGCGGCTGGTGCAGTTGCGCAACGGCACGGTGACGATCCCGCTCGGGGTGTACCGGATCACGGGCAACGATGGTGGCCGGTTCAATCAGCGGGCGAACATGGTGGTCGACTGGCGGGTGGGCGTCGATCTCGCGGACCGGTTCCGCATGTTGCAGCGGGCGAAGATCATCGATCCGGCGTCCCCGCCGCCGACGGCGACGGTGTTTTCGGAGCTGCAGCGGCTGACGCTGTTCCCGCTGACGCAGGGCCTGACGGATGACACGGTCCCGCCCGGGATGGTGTACGAGGACCGGCTCGCGGCGGTGCGGGATCTGGCTGCGCTGATCGGTGGGAAGCCGCGGATCACCCGGCAGGGTGCGCTGACGGTGCGGCCGGCTGACCGGTGGTTGACGGAGACCGAACCTGACTTCGATATCAGGGGGACGATCTCCTGGGATGAGTCGCAGACGGACGAGTTCTACAACCTCGTATGGGCGCACTCGGATGACGGCAAGTTCTCCGGGTTCGCTCCACTCGACGACGACTCTGACCCACGGTCGGTGAACCGTGCGGGGCCGTCGACGTACGAGCATTCGTCGCCCGTGTACAAGTCGAACGAGGCAGCGCTCAACGGTGCGCAGACGATCCTCCAGCGGCTGCTGAACCGACGCTCTCGGGTCGTGAGCGTCGAGGTCGGCGCGATCGGTCTCCTGCTCGACCTGTCGGACTTCGGGTGGGTTCGTGATCCCGTACAGGGCCGCGCGGTGCTCGGCGAGGTGAAGGGCATCACGATCCCAAACGACCCGACGGCACCGATCCGGGTGCAGTTGATCGTCGCCGAGGACTCAGCCGAGGAGGCGTGATGGATCAGCGTCAGGCGTGGGAGTTGTCCCGGGGTGCGTCGGATACGACCGAGGCGACGGTGCAGGCGATCGACTGGGAGAACGGTCTTGTTGAGGTGAACCTGTCGGGTGTCACGATGCGGATGCCGTGGTTTGGTCCGGCGCCGTGGAAGGGGACGCGGGTTCGTGTGATCACGGCCGGGCTCAAGCCGGTGTGTGCTGCGGTGTACGGGGCGCCGGTCGGTACCGTGCAGTCCACGAGCGGCGGCCGGGCGTCGGTGCTCGGCGATGACGGGGTCGTGTACCGGTACGGGTGGATCGGTGACCCGGGAACGGCGCCGGTGACGGCTGGGCAGCGTGTCCGGCTGGATCATGCGGGGCAGGTCGTGCTGGGCCGGTATTCGGTGACGCCGGATGCGCCGGACTATGTGCCGCCGCCGCCGCCGCCGCCGAGCGCGGCCCGGTCGGCTTGGTTTGACCCGATCTGGACGGGCAACTGGCGTGGGGGTTCGTTCGCGGGTGACGCGATGGAGATCAGCTCGACCCGGATGGCGATGGCCGGCTGGGGGACGCAGATCGCGGACAGCGTCGATGATGCGGCGATCGTGAGCCGCGCCGAGCTGCATCTGCCCGTGGTGTGGGACAAGGTCGCGGGCGTCGCGTCGTCCATGGGTCTGCACGGGTTCAACGGGCGGCCGGGGAGCGCGAGCAACGACAACTTGTCGGGCACGTACAGCGTTCCGGGGAACGCGGGCGTGGTGTCGCTGGTGGGTGGCATCGCGGACGCACTGAAGTCGGGGTCGGCGTTGGGCGTCGGGTTCCGGTCTGGGGCTTTCGGGTGGCGTGAGTACGCCGCCCCACGGATCTACATGGAATGGAGCGTCTGATGGCTGATGCGACGGGTGCGCCGGTCCCTACGGGAACGTCACCGTTCGATGTCCCCGGGGATCTGAAGGATCTCGCCGATCACTTCGGTGATGAAGAGTTCTATTCGGTCGCGTCCGCGTCGAACCTGCCGGCGTCGGGCAACTGGCGCGGCCGGGTGCTGATGGCGCGCGACACGGGCGTGCTGTACGTGTGCACGGCGCTGCCGGGCACGTGGAAGACGGTCACGTCGACGGATGACTCGGGCTGGATCGTGGTCGGGTCCGGCGGCGGGGCGCCGGCGTTCGGCACGGGTTGGTCGGCGGTGTCGGCGTCGGGCTGGTCGGGTGTCCGGTTCCGGCTGAAGAACGGTGTCCTGTTCATCTCGGGCGCGGCGACGAAGTCGTCGTACTCGGGGCTGGGTGACGCGATCTTCACGCTCCCGTCGGGGTTCCGCCCGTCGACGCGGTTCATCGGTGTCGGGTATGGGTCGACGGGTGCGCAGTACGTCGTCGTCGAGGCGACGGGTGTTGTGACTCCGGTGCTGGCGGGTACGTCGCAGTTCAACTTCTCGGCCACGGTGCCGGTCGGGTAAGGGGGCGGTCATGTCTACCTGGGCGGATCGTGAGGCGGAGGTGGCGGCGCTGGTGGCGCGCGCCGCTGACCCGGACGACGACTACGACGGGCACCACGGCACGGATCGTTCCGCGGAGTCGCTCGAGTGGGCGCGGGTGAACGACCCGGAGACGTACGCGCGCGTGATGGCGAAGATCGAGGAGGGCGCGTGATGGACGCACCGTTCACGGCGTATCTGGACACGCCGAACAAGTCGCCTCGGCAGAACGTCGGGCGTCGCGGCGTGGTGCTGCATCACGGCGCACTGACGAGCCTCAACTATCTCCGGCAGTTGGCGATGGGCGCGAAGCAGGTCTCGGCGACGGGCATCTGCAAGGATCGCGATTTCGAGCGGCTGATGGCTGATGGGTGGCGGCCGTGGTCGCTGTCGGACGCCTACTGGGATTCGGCGCTGCGGTCGGTGGAGACGGCGAACGAGTCGACGGCCGGGTGGACGATCTCGGATGAGTCGCATTGGTCGCTCGCGCGCGGTGTGGCGTACTGGGCGCGCGTGGATGGGTTCTGGCCGCATCGTGACGGTGACCCGAAGACGTGGACCGTCATCGGGCATCGCGAGGTGTACAGCATCCACGGCGGGTCGTACGCGACCGCGTGCCCCGGCGGCATGGATCTGAACCTCGTGGTTGCGCGGGCGCAGCAACTCTTGAACTCGCCGGCTGAGCCGGTGATCGACTATGCGCTGCTGCGGCGGCAGAAGGAGGACGACATGTACGTGCGCGGTGTGACCAACCCTCAGGTGTACAAGACGTACACGGACGCGAACGGGCACCCTCGGATGCGGGTGTGTGGCCGGGCGGAGTCGGCGATCGCGAACGCGGGCGGGCTGGTGCTGACGTTCGGCGACGACGCGTCCCTGCTGATGCTCGCCGAGGAGTGCGGTTATGTCCCGGGTGGCGCGAACCCGCTCCCGGTCGTCAAGGCGCAGTAACCCCCAACCTGATCCCTGGGAGGGGTTTCACATGGCCGATCGCGACCCTACGACCGGTGAGCTCGCCGTCTTGCTGAATCAGATCCTCGCGCAGCTGAAGGACGTAGCGACGAAGGAGTTCGTCGAGACGAAGTTCGGGGCGTTCAACGACCGTGTTGCGCGGCTCGAGCGGGATCAGCAGGAGTGGACGAAGACCTCGACGGCGGCGCATGTCGAGCTCGACAAGGACTCGAAGGCACGGCATCAGGAAACTGAGTCGGAGATCGACAAGCTGAAGCTCGAGTTGCACGCCCGGATCGACAAGGTCAAGACCGAGTTCCAGACGTCCGTGCAGGCAATCGTCAGCGAACAGCGCGAGGACCAGAAAGAGATCAAGTCGGTTCGTAACGGTCGCATCACGTCGTGGATCGGGATCGGGATCGCATGGATTGGGACCGTCGCGATGTGGTTCATCCAAGGGACACGCCCATGAAGCGCCTCGACTGGTCATGGTTCAACCGGATCTTCTTCGCTGTGTTTGTCGCCCTCCTGGTGGGGGCGATTGTGTTTCTGGCGTGGCGTCAGACCGTCGCGGGTGAGGAGCGTGCCGCGCTGATTGATGCGTTGGCGCAGTCGCAGGCGCAGTTGCGTGACGAGGGTATTGAGCCGGAAGCTCCGGAGCCTGAGCAGATCGTGGAGGGCATCGTCGGGCCGGCGGGTGCTCGGGGCGAGACGGGCGCTCGTGGTGAGCGTGGCCCGCAGGGTGACGCGGGCATTCCGGGGACGCCCGGGCCGGCGGGCGAGAGCGGCACACCGGGCCCGGCCGGCGCGCGGGGTCCGACCGGTGAGCCGGGGCCGGCTGGCCCGCAGGGCGCACCTGGGCCTGCGGGTCCTCAAGGGCCACCGGGCGCGACAGGAGCACAGGGCGCACCGGGTTCGCCGCCTCTGTCTTGGACGTACACGGACGCTCTCGGGATGCCGTACGTGTGCAGCCGGGTCGAACCGTTCGATCCGGCATCACCGATGTATGCGTGCAGTGTCACTGCACCAACCGAATAGGAGACAGACCATGTCGAAGATCGTTCCCGAACACGTTGTCCTGGCCGCGAAGCGTGGCTTTGTCCGCACCACGGCGCAGGCGTACGCCGCGACGTTGTCGACGGGTCTCCCGTCGGCCGCGGCGATCGTGTCGTTCGTTCAAGATCCGACGGGTTGGGCGCTGGCTGGTGTGACCGTAGGGCTTGCCGTCGTGACGCCGCTGCTGGCGGGTCTCGCGTCGTACCTCTCGATCACGTCGAACGGCATCCCCGCGGAGTACACCGACGACGAACCCAAGCATCGCGCCTGACCCCCCTGACCTGTCGAACATAGGAGTTGCCGTGGCGTTTCCCGAGTACATTCCCGTCCGCCCGGTCTCGATCGGTGGGGCGAGGGTCCTTGAGTCATCCGATCTGCTGAAGGTCCGTGTCACCATCAACGCGTCGAAGTCGCTGGTCTGGGATGCGACTGGGTACCGGTTCGAGAAGCTGAAGGTCGTCTCGACCTCCGAGCTCGGCTCCGAGATCGTGATCAGCTTGCCCCGGACCGACGTGCAGGGCTGGCGTGATCCGGCCGTGAACGCGGTGATCGACGTCACCGAGCCGGGGTCGTTCACGCACCGGTACACCGCGACGGTCGAGTTCCTCGACGCCGCCGACCGGCCTATCGGGGTTCGCCCGGTCACGCTCGGTCCGTTCACGGTGCCCGATGGTGAGGGCGTGATTGACCTGGACAAGACCGTGCCTGTGTCGTCCGTGTCGGGCGAGCTGGTGATGATCCCGGATCTGTGGGGGCAGCTGGTCGTGCAGGCGGAGGCGGCGGCGGTCGAGGCGAAGGGTGCGGTGCTCGATTCGGCCACGTTTGTCGCGGAGCAGATCGGTGACCCGGAGTCGCCTGCCGGCGTGGTGCTATCGAACACGTACGGGTCACGTCTGCGCAGTCTCGCGAACCAGATCGGGACGAAGCTCCGGGCGTGGCCCGGTCGCCTGACCGCCGACGTGCCGACCGTCACAGTCGGCACCGCGGCGACCGTGACGGGCAGGCAGATGCCGTTCCAGTCGGCCGCACGTGAGGTCGTCTCGCGCGGCGCGTGGGACCCCACCTTCAACCGTTGGAAGGTGCAGGGGACCGGCCCGTTCACGGGGTTCGACGCGATCCTCGAAGGGGACACGCTCGAGCTTGAGGTGGTCATGGTCGGGACCTCGTTCACGTACATGGTGCTGGTCGATGATGAGCCGGTCGATGGTGTCTTCACTGCCACCGCTACGAGCAGCGGGTTCCAGTACTTCAAGCTGGCGTTCGGCTCGGTGAAGCATCGACGGGTGACGGTCTACTTCGGCGGCGTCGGCGCCTTCCGATTCCTCACCGTTCCGATGACGCAGAGCATCGAGCCAGCTCCCGCGAAGCCAGTGCTCTGCGTCGTGGGCGACTCGTTCCTCGCAGGCTCGGCGGGCTCGTCATCAACGGACGGGTTCATGTTCTACGTGTGCCTCCAGCTCGGCATCGAGTACACCGGCACCGTGTTCGGCGGCACGGGGTACGCATCGGCGGGGAGCTTCACGAAGTTCGGCGACCCGGCGCGCGTCGCCGCCGCAGCGAAGACGAAGCCCGACGTGCTCGTGTTCGTCGGCAGCGTGAATGACGACGACAAGGCCAACGTTCAGGCGGAGGCAGCAGCGACGTTCGCCGCCTACGCCGCCGCGCTGCCGGGTGTTCCGATGATCGTGTTCGGTCCGCAGCCGTCCGCAGCGGCCACCACGATCGGCGCCGCACGAGCGCAGCGCATCGCCGCGGTGAAGGCCGCGGCGGATGCATCGCCGAGCGTGGTCGCGTTCTTCGACATGGTGGGAACAGGGGCCGGCGTTCCGGCCGCATGGTCGGCGGGCAACTGGGCAGGCGGCAGCGTCGTCACCCACCTCGGTTCGGTGTGGCTAGCCGACTGGGACGCGGACGACACCAGGCCCGACACGCCCGGCTCGGGTGGGTGGAAGCGGGTCACGTACGGATTCGACGGGACGGGTCGAGTCGGAGGCGCGACCGGCAACGGCAACCGGGACGTGAACCTGTACTCCGACCAAGTGCACCCGACCGCGGCGGGGCAGCGAGCCTTCTGGGCCGCATCGCTGCGCGTGCTGACGACGTTCTTTGCACGCCTCGTGGCGGAGGACACCCGGCAGCGCACCCTCTACTGACCATCCCTAACGACCCCAGTACCGGACGCATGAAATCGCCCCGTCTCATCTCTTCGGAGGTGAGGCGGGGCGCTTTCGTCGTGATCGGGTGAAGTTCCTTCGGATCGGGTTGGAGTTGATTGGATCGGCTTGCGCCACGTTGCGCATGACCCGTATGGTGAGTGTCGGTAGCAGTTCCTCCGCGGACCACGCGCCACCTCCGAAAGGCAGCCATGGGCTGCCTTTCGTGTTTCCGCTACGGTGTATGCGTGCTTGTTGCGTATCTCGACGAATTCGGCCATGTCGGGCCGTACATGTCGACCACGCACCGGAAGTTCTGTCATCATCCTGTCTTCGGCTACGCCGGTATTGTGATTCCCGCTGAGAACGTTCGGGCGTTCGGTGCCAAGTTCGAGCGGGTGAAAGAGCGCCAGTTCCGGTCCGAGATCGTCGCATCCGGCGATCATCCGCGACGCTGGGAGAAAAAGGGCTCCGAGATCTTCACGACGGGAGCGTTCGAGCGTTATCCCCAACGTGTCGACTTCATCGCGGACCTCGCTGATTACCTCACGAAGCTCGGTGGCAGGTTGTTCTTCTACGGCGAGGTGAAGCCCATCGGCACCGAGAAGATGACCGGGGAATCTGCGTCGGCTCGAACAACGCAGGTCCTCACGGAAGTTGTTCGCCGCCTGTGTCGGTATGCCGATGGACTCGACAAACATCTCACTGTGCTTCTCGATCAGGGCGGTCCGATGCCCCGTGAGGAGGCCATCACCTCGATGGCCTCGTTCATCTACTCATCTGATCACCCGTCCATGAAACGCATCATCGAAGTGCCTATGCAGTTGGAGAGCCACCGATACGGTGCCATGCAGTTCGCTGACTGGATCTGCGCTATTGCAACGCGTGCGTCTCACTTCCATTTGTCGGACTCGGATGAGTTTTCGTGGGCGCCTCCTGCATTCCGGCAGATCGTGGGCAGGCGGGCGACGCCAGATTCGCGGATTTGGCTGTCCTCGCGGCACATTGGGATCTCGGCGGGCGCACTCGCACACGGGCGTAAGTGGCTGGGTTCAAGTTTCCAGCGACGCGAGTCGGATCACGGCACACACCTGACGCACACCGTTGCTGATGCCCTGCTGCAAGCGCCGGATCGAGCCAGCGCCTGACACCTGGCCGGGTACCACTCGTCCGCGCCGCATGGCGGTGATGTCCGGTCATAACTACGATCCGTGGTGCGGTGGTTGGCTCGTGCCTCGGGATCGAAGCCCGCGTGTCGCTTCCCCGAGGCACGTAGCCCGCCGGGACCCTGCAGTACCCCTCGGATCATGCTCGCGAGGCTGCGACGTACGCGGCGTGCACGGACTCAAGGGCGGGTAGTGACCGGGAGAGTAGCCGGCTGCTACTTGGATCGTGAGCGAGTTTCGAACGCGGAGCCGACTGCTATCCCCGCGGAAAGACCGATCGCGATCCACAGCGCCAGATTGTCCGCCGCGATACCGGCGGCGGTGCCGACCGCCAGGCCGAGAGCTAGGCCGATGCCAACCGCGACGCCTTTCGCTGGCCCCGGTTCCGAGTCGCGGTTATCGTCGTTTGCCATGCGTCGATCCTAGAAAGCGGGAAATGGACGGAGGAGGTTGGTGCACGGAGGGGCTCTTGTAGGTCGCGCGTGGGTGATCTGGGAGACGCGCGGCGGTCGACGGGGCGCCCTACGTTCCCCCGTGCTCGTCCCCGGACCACCGCGCGCCGTATCTCCCCCGGGAGTCCCCTCGACCTCCTGAGGGAGGCTTCGCCGCGACTGAGATGAGTGACATTTCAAATGTAATCCGAAGACGGCGCGATTGGGTGACTTTCCACCTTGGGGGCGACCGTCGGGCCGTACGGGGCGGCCAGTCGTTCACCGGGGCGGCACGCGACTCCGTTACGCGACTATGGTGGGGGTCGACGGTTCTCTCGACCCAGACGGTCGGCTGTCCAACGATTGGGACGGTCTCGTGGGAGAACTAATCTATGACTCGAACGGCAACGCAAGCACGTTCGATGATCGCGTGCTCGCTCACTTGCAAGTTGTGATCATCGACAAGCTGCGGCGTGGGGAGAAGTTCCCGTTCACGTTCCTGGATGAGCACCGCCGTGAGCGGACATTGATGATGTCCCCTGCGGTGCCGCTCCAGTTCGTGTACTCGAGCACACGGGAACCGCAACTGAACGAGGCGTGGTTGCAAAGGCTCGCCCAGTTGGCGGGGACGACCGCCGGTCTGGTGTTGGTGCCCGAGAGCTGAGTGGGGCGGTCCCGATCCGGGAGGCCACCTAGTGCGCCACTCGTTCGCTGGGCTTGACCCGCGGCAGTCGACGAGAACGCCAGCGTCATCGACAACGACTCGGACCACCGCGGGAGCACGCTCTTCGAAGGGTAGCGATGCAGGCTGCTCGCTCTCGGGGCTTGACTACGGCGGGGCGAGAAGTGCGAAAAACGCCGCGTGCACGGCCTCATTTCTGCTACGTGCCCACCTGTCCCTGGAGAGATCGACGCGGCCGTGTCCTCGGTCGTAGCATCCCGGTGTGGCAGGCGGCCCGCGCCATGGGAACCCCGGGCCGCCCGCCCTCACAGTGAGACGCCGTTAGGCCGCGAGCGCGTCCCGCACCCGGTCCAGGCCGGCGGTAGCGGCGGCCACATCGCCGCTGTTGAGCGCACCGAGGAACGCGTCATGCCCCTTGGTGAGCTCGTCGGTGTCGACGGTCTCGGGAAGTTCGCGGCTGCCGAGCCGGACGAGGTACTGGGCGCCGAGGATGGCCTGCCGGAGTGCCTGGTTGTTGGATGCTTCGGTGAGCGCGGCGAACAGGTCGATGTTGGCCCGCGCGGCCTTCTTCCGATCGGAAGCGGTCGCTGCCTTCTGGAACGCGGTGGCCTGCTGCTTCGCGGCCTTCAGGAGGCGTGCCGGGATCTTGCCCCCGGTCTCGTGGAGGATGCCGCGGATGAGCGCGTCCCAGACGAGCCAGTTGTCGCGGACCTGCTCGGGGGAGATGATCGCGACGCGGGTGAAACGGTTGGGCTCGGCTTCAACGACTCCGAGGGTACGCAGACGCTGAAGCGCTTCGCGAACGGGTGTGCGGGAGATACCGAGGTCGCGGGCCAGCGCCACATCGTTGATGCGTTCGCCCGGCTCAAAACGGCCGTTGAGGATCGAGGTCAGGAGTTCGCCGTAGAGGTTCTCTCCGACGGTCATGCGCGACGTTGAGATGTTGATGTCTTTTGCGATCGATTCCAGGGAACTCATGGTGGCCAATATAGCGAGTCCAGTGTGACCGTGATACTGGACTGCTGGAACGCGAGCCATTCGTCCCGGTAGCGGGCCCCTATTGTCGGAATGGGCATACGGTGTGAGCGACGGGAGAGTCGCGAGAACCCTCCGCCTGCCCCGTCCAACAGGGGGCGGCGGTCATCGTGGGGGAGCTGGTATATGGACACGATGAGGTGCCGATCCACTTCGATGACCGGGTGCTGGCGCACCTTCAGGTCGTGATGATCGACAAGATGCGCCGAGGTGAGAAGTTCCCCTTCACGTTCCTCGATTCGCGTCACCGTGAGCGGACCCTGCTGTTCGCGCCGTCGACGCCGGTCCAGTTCGTCTTTTCGGGCAACCGTCACCCGCGACTGAATCAGGGATGGCTGCACCGCCTCGCAGACCGCCGGGGGAGCGTCCGGGTTGCGGATCGTCCCGGAGCCGCCTGAGCCGCGCCACTCGAGACCACCCGTTTCGCTCAGCGGCTCGTAGAGGCGACGTACGCGGCGTGCACAGCCTCTACCGCGGCCCGCAACCGCTCGTACCGTCCGATGGGCCGGCCGCGGAGTTCGGCGGCGTACACGGTCGCCTGTCCGTCCTTCATGATCCTGACGGCACCGTACGGCTGACCCGTCGAGTCGACCATCGTCCACACGCCCGGGGAGCGCTCCTCAGTCGCGAGGAGAGGATGCCAGTCGGTCATGCCCCCATGATGCGGGCCACTCACGACACGGGACTCGTTCGTGTGCATAGATACGATGGCGGGCGTGCATGTCTACATCGACGACTCCGGCGACCCCGGATTCAACTTCACCGGAGGGTCGAGCAGGCACATCGTCATGGCCGCGTGCCTCTTCTTCACGCCGGAAGCGATCGAACGGGCGGCAGACCTCATCAGGGGTTGCAAGGAGCGGAACCGGCACACACGCGAGTTCAAGTACAACAAGACCCGAGACGGCATCCGTTCGTGCTTCTTCGACTGCACCGATGGCGCGGACTATGCCGTACGAGCCATTGTGATTGACAAGACCTCTCTCTACAGTGAGCACCTGCGCAAGAACCCGGCTGACCTAAAGAGCCACGCGATCTATCAGTTGCTCACACACCATGACGGGTTCATTCGGGACGCCAAGATCATCATCGACGGGCAGGACTCCAAGCCGTTCGGGATGAGTGATCAGCGGTACTTCACTGCGAACGTGAACCGGGTGCTTCCCGGCACGGTACGAGCGGTCGAGTTCGTGGATTCGAAGGAGAGCATCCCGGTTCAGCTTGCCGATATGACGGCTGGGGCCGTTCATCGCTTCGTCCGCGAGGACCACAAGCATGACCCGACGCACTTCGAACGCTTCCGCAGCAGGACGTGGCGGCGAAACGGCGGCAGTCTCTGGCGGTTCCGCTGAGCCGGAAATGAAAGGCGGCCCGACGTTCTAGCCCCTTTTGTCGGGGGCACGCGCACCAGTCAGGGTGACTATTCGAACGCCGGGCCTCGGTAGTTGCAGGTTAACACACCCCCACCGACATTTGGGGCAAATCTGCCACACTGTGCGGCGCTCGCGCCACACAGAAGCCCCTCCACGGGCCAATCCAGTTCGGGTCTGGATCGGTCACGTGGAGGGGCAGTTTCGTGTGCTCAGGCGGCGTTGCGCGAGGAGTAGCGGGTGGGAAAGTGGGGCGATCGAATCGGCGTCACGAACGCGGTTCCGTTCGCCGCGGCCCGAACGGCGTCCATCCCGACGTGTAGGTAGCGCTGGGTAGTGGCGAGCGAGGCGTGCCCGAGAAGCTCCTGCACGGCGCGCAGGTCGTTCGTGGCGCGGTAGGCAGCGGTGGCGCCAGCGTGGCGGAGGCTATGCGGGTTCCAGCCGGTCACGCGGGTGATGATCTTCCCGACGGCGGTGGGGTGCATGTGCCCGCCGAAGCGTCCAGGGAAGTAGTAGCCGGACCCCTGTTCGCGCTCGAGCTCGAACAGCACGGGGAGCAGGTCGTCGTTCGCGGGCACGTATCTGGTCTTCCCGCCTTTCCCGGTGACGCGGAGGAGGTCGCCGTGCCGATGGTCTGTACGAAGCGTGGTCAGCTCTGTCAAGCGCAGGCATCCGAAGCGGGCGAGCAGGATCATCGCCTTATGGGGGAGTTCTGCGGTGATGAGCGCGGTCTGCACGTCGTGGTCGGGCGCGACGCGCGGCACGGAAGCGGGAACGGTGATCGGCTCGAGCTCGGCGGAGGGGTCAGTAGGGATGTAACCCTTCCGCTGAGCCCAGCCGAAGAACGACCGGAACGATGAGCGCATCGACTTCCGTGCTTCGGCGGAGTGGGTGGTGCGCCGGGCGGCGAGGAAGCGCACGAGGTCGTCCTCGGTGATGGTGGTGAGGTCGCCGTGAACCGCCCGGAGGCTCTCGATGTGCGCGACACGCATCTTGATGGTTCCGTCCGAACGGTTCGTGGCGAGTAGATGATTGCGGTACGTGGTCAGCATTGATCCCCTCGGTTGAGGCCAGGGTGTACGGGATTCGGAACGCTACTGGTCGTTTCCACTCGGATTCCAGCGGTCATTAATGCCGACTAGATCCGGTCGTATGAAAAGCCTTGGGGTCCCGATCCGTGTTCATCCGCGACGGCGCGACGCGAGCGCGACCACCTGGGCCGGCGTCACACTGGGGGCGGGTCGAGTGCGGACCACGCGTCGATGACGCTCCTGGTCAAGGTCCACGAGGCCGTGTTCTGATGCGGCAGGTCGCGAACCGATAGGTTCTTGGTTCGAGTCCAAGTGGGGGAGCCATCGCCGCTCGACCGGGGAGTCCCGGGCGGGCGGTGTTCTGTTTCCCCGGATCCCGCTGCACGCGGGCGTGCGCCGCACTCATTTGCCGGAGCCGGCGGTGATGCCCTGGACCACGTAGCGCTCGATGCGCATATAGACGATCACGAACGGGATGACGGTGAGCAGCGCCAGCGCCGCCTGAGTCGGATAGTTCGGGATGCCCTCGAGGCCTTGCTGGGTGTACAGCTCGAATGGGAGCGTGCGGTTGCTCGCCGACGTCATGAGGACGAGGACGAGCGTGAACTCGTTCCACGCCTCACGGAAGGCGAGCACGCCGATGGTGATCAGTGCCGGCACCGACAGGGGCATCACAATGAACCGCAACCGCTGCCACAGGTTGGCGCCGTCCACACTCGCCGCCTCCTCGACGTCCACGGGGATCTTCTGGTAGAAGCCGACCAGCAGGAACACGGCGAGCGGGAGCGTCATGCCCGTGTAGACGAGGATGAGGGTGAACAGTTTGTCGATCGCACCCGTTTCCACCGCCAAGCGATACAGCGGCACCATCAGCGCGAGGTTCGGTACCAGTCTCGGGAGAAGGGTGAACAGGAGCAGGAACCCTCGGCCACGGAAATTGAACCGGGCGAAGGCGTACGCCGTGGGAACGGCGATCGCGATCGTCAGGACCGTCGTGCCAGCCCCGACGATCACGCTGTTGCCGAGGCTCGACCAGAACGTGGGCGACTGGAACACCTGCACGTAGGCGTCGAACGACGGACTTGCGGGAAGGATGCCCGGGTTGGCGAACACCTCGCCCCGGGTCTGAAGTGACGCGACGACGGTGACGAAGAACGGCGCGGCGGTCCAGACCACGAGCACGAGCAGCGGCATCACGATGAGCGTCGTGATGGTCGCGCGCCGCACCACCTCTACGGGCGTCCGCTTCCGGGTGACGGTCGGAGCCGGGCGCCCCCAGCCCCGGCGTTGCTCGGCGGTGACGATCGATTCGGTTTCGGTGACGTGGCGAGCGCGTCGGAGGGTGTTCCGGTTCATGTCAGTCCTCCACTCCGTAGCCTCGCGAGACGCGAAGGTAGATCAAGGTGAGCAACGCGTTGAGGACCAGGATGAAGGTGCCGATCGCGAGCGCCTGGTTCTGTTGGAAGCTGATGAACGCCGTCTGGTACATCTCGATCGGCAGGATCTGGGTGCCGCGAAGCGGGCCGCCGCCGGTGAGGGCGAGGACCACGCCGAGGCCGGTCAAGGTCGAGTAGCTCGTCCAGATCATGCTGATCGCGATCTGCGGCGACAGCAGAGGGATCGTGATGTGCCGCGCACGCTGGAAGGGACTGGCGCCGTCGACGAGCGCCGCCTCGAGGTAGGACTTGTCGATCGCCTGCAGGCCCGCGAGCAGCAACAGGATCACCAGCGGCAGATCGCTCCACGTCTGGGCGAAGATGACGACGACCATCGCCAGTGTCGGATCGCTGAGCCACGGAAGCCCGTCGAGGCCGAAGAACATCAGCACCCGGTTGATGAGACCGAAGTCGCCATTGAACAGGATGCGGAACATCACCGCGGCGGCGACGCTCGAGACGATGTACGGCGCGATCGTGATGGCGCGCAGGAACCGCAATGCGCCGAGGGCGCGATTGAGCGCGAAGGCGAACACCAGCCCGAGCACGAGCGTGAGCGCGAGACATCCGAAGACGAAGATGCCGGTCTTTCCGAGCGCGTCCCAGAAACTCGGATCGCTGAACATCTCGACGTAGTTCTGGACGCCCACGAACTCGGTCGCGCCGCCCAGCTCGCGTCGGAAGAAGCTCTGAACGATGCCCCAGATCACCGGATAGGCGAGGATCAGGCTCACCATGATGATCGAGGGCGCAGAGAACAGGTAGGGAATCCACTTATTCCGGCCGATGGCGGTCGAATCGGAGACCGCGGATCTCTTGGGCGGTCGGCCCCTTCTGGACGAGCGGACGGACCGGGTCGTCCTGCCGGGTCCGATCTCGATGGTCGGTTCGTCTGTCACTGCACTCGAAGCGCTCACAGTTGGGTTCCTCTGATCATCGTCGTTCAGGGAGAGCGGGGTCGTTCGTGAGAGTGGTGCCGCATCGCCGGGGTGGAGGTGTTCGGCGAAGCGGCGAGGAGGTGGTGCGGTTCGGTGCGTCGCGTGCGGTCACGCGCCGCACCGAACCGCGCACGGTCAACCCAGCGCGTCCAACTGCGGCTGATACTTCTCCGCCAGTTGCTCGGGTGTCGCGTCGGTGCCCGTGACGATCTCGCCCCAGAGCTGTTCGAGCACCAGCTCGACGTCTCCGGCGTTCAGCGCCGACGGGATGCCGACGCTGTCGAGGTAGCCCTGCTTGATCTCCTCGGTGAGGAACGGCCAGGCTTCGGCGACCTCGGGGGAGTTCAGCGCGGCCTCGTTGCGGGGCGGCACACCGCCCGCGAGGACCTGGGGGATCTGGTAGGCCGGGCTGGAGAGGAACTTGATGAACTCGAAGGCGGCGTCCATCTTCTCTTCGGGCACGCCCGAGCTGATCGACCACATGCGCGAGCTGGTCGGGCGCGCACCCGTCGTGGTTCCGCTCACGCCGGTTTCGATCGGCATGAGGGTCGTGCCCCAGGCGGTGCCGAAGTCGAAGTTGCCGATGTCGACGAAGTCACCGGCGGTGCTGAACCCGTCGATGATCATGCCGCCGCCGGCCACGAATGCGCCGCGGGACTCCGCCTCGCCCCAGGCGATCGCCTGCGGGGGAAGCAGGTCGGCCGCTTGCATGCGCTGGAACCATTCGATGGTGTAGAGGCCGCCAGGCGAGAGCAGGTCAGGGGTTGCGCCGTCGAAGGGGGTTCCCGAGCCGATCAGCACCGTCTTGAACGCCGTCGTGCCTTCACCGGCCAGCGCCTGCACCGTGAACGGGATCTGGTCGGGTCGCGTCGCCTTGAGCGCGACGGTCGCCTCGTAGAGGTCTTCGTACGTCTCGAAGGGGGGCTGCACCCCTGCTTCGGCGAACCACGGCTCGTTGTAATACAGGATGTCGAAGTTCGCGGTGACCGCGGCGCCCATGATCTCGCCATCGCGCGTGGGCTCCTCCCACACGATCGGCAGCACGTCGGCGAATGCCTCCGGGTCGTCTTCCTCGAAGGCTGCCACCTGGTCGTCGATGGGAACCACGAGGCCGGCGTCTTTGTAGGCCTGCAGCAGGAAGATGTCGTCCTGGATGATGTCGGGCAGCGGCTGGCCGGCATCCTTGGCGCGCAGCATCCGCTCGAGGATGTCGTCCGTGTCGACGATCTCTGCCTCGATCTTGATGTCGGGGTTGGCATCGGTGAACACGGCAACCTGTTCGGGTGTCAGGTAGTAGCCGCGGGAGCCCCAGACCGTCAGGGTGGTGGTGTCGGAGTCGGTACTGTCCGCCGCGGCGCAGCCGGCGAGCAGCACGCCGGCGACGCCGACGGGGATCGCGAATCGAGCCAGCCCGCGCCGAAGGGTGCTGCTCGGTGATCGTGTCGTCATTGACAGGTTCCTCTCTGAGTCGCCGCGGGGCGTGTCCCGTGGTGGCATGCGGTGCACAACGGTGAAAGGTATTGCGGTCGCCCACACGTCGTCGTGCGAGCAGGGCTACCCTTTCATAAACTGGGACAGCCCACAATTATTTGGGACAGCAAAATTCCGATGACGGCGGGTCGCCCAGGTTCGGGTCGAAAGTGCGACTTGGCAACGACTATATAATCTGTAGAGTGTAGAATCAATGGAATCGTACGAGCCGGATCGCAGTGGACTGGAGCGCGGCTCCAGACCTTTCGGCGAGCGGGGATGGTGGCGACGGGTCGTCACCCTGCTGCTATCGCAATCCACGCAGAACTTCACGCTCGCCGCACTCGCCCTCCTCCTACCGCTGCTGCGCGAAGACCTCGGCATCTCGTTCACCGAGGCGGGTGCGCTGAGCGTGGTTACCACGGTCGCGTACGCCGCGATGCAGATCCCCGCCGGATACCTCGGCGATCGCTTTGGCGCGCGCCGCATCATGGCGATCGGCCTCATCGGCCTGAACGCGCTGACTCTCGGGGTCGCGCTCGCCCCGAACTTCGCGGTGCTCGTCGCCGTGCTCGCCGTCGTCGGGGGTCTCCGAGCACTCGCGTTCGCGCCTGGGCTCGCGCTCGTGTCGGCTGAGTTCGGTGCCGAACGACGCGCGACGGCCATGAGCCTGTTCCTTGCGTCCGGGTTCGCGACGAACTTGACCGTGTCCATCGTCGCCCCGCTCACCGTCGACGCGCTCGGCTGGCGTGGCGTCATCGCCGTCTTCGGGCTCCTTGGACTGGTCCCCGTCGCCGCCTACCTGTACTGGAGTCGCGGCAGCCGCGGACCCGCCGTCGCGCCCTCACCCGCCACTCGTGGCGAGCTGGCCACCATCCTGAAGCATCCCATCATGTGGTGGTGCGCCATCGTGCAGTTCACCCGCCTGGCCACGACCATGGTGCTGCGATTCTGGCTGCCCACGTATCTCGTGACCGACAAAGGGTTCGAGCTGGGTGCGGCCGCGCTGGTGGTCGCGATCGGCTCGGGGATTTCGGTCATCGCGACCCTCGTGGGCGGCCAGGTCAGCGATCGGCGACAGAATCCGATGCAGGTGATCGTCGTCTCGCTGCTCGCCCTCTCGGGAGGTCTCGTCCTGCTGACGCTCGTGCAGAACCTCGTCGTCGTGATCATCGTCGTCGCCGTCCTCTACCTCTTCGTCCAGACCTACTCAGGACCGCTCTTCGAGGTGCCGCTCATCGTGCTCGGGACGCGGTCGGCTGGCACGATCAATGGCTTCAGCAATCTGTGGGGCAACGTCGGGGGATTGGTCCTCACCTTCACGCTGGGTGTGACGAAAGACGTCACGGGCGGCTTCGATCTGGGATGGCTCATCGTCGCGATCATGTGCGCACTGTCCCTCATCGCGTGCATCCCCATCGCCCGTATCCTTCGGCGCCACCCCCGAGAGAACTGAGAGGCGCACCGCACATGACGACGATCTTCGTTCCGCAACCCATCCCGCCCGCAGCGCTCACCGCGCTCCAGGCACTCGGCGAGGTCCGGCTGTTTCCGCACGTCGATCGTGCCATCACCCGTGAGGAAGTGCTGGCGGGTGTCGAAGGAGCGGACATCCTCTTCGCCATCGGCGGTGTGCCCTACGACGGCGAGGTGTTCGACCGCGCCGGCCGGCCCAGCCTCATCGCCGCCATGCATGTCTGGCCGTACTACGTGGACATTCCCGCTGCGACGGAACGAGGCATCCCCGTCTCCGGCATCGTGGACATGGGCTTGCAGCGCACCACGGCCGAGTTCACGGTGGCGATGATCTTGGGGACGGCCTGGCGGCTGCCCGAGGCCGACCGGTTCCTGCGCGCGGGGCGTTGGATGCAGAACCAGTCCGAAGCGTTCCTCGGGACCCGCCTCTACGGCAAGACGCTCGGCATCGTCGGGCTGGGCGGAGTCGGTACCATGGTCGCCGGCATGATGCGCGCCATCGGCATGTCGGTCCTGTACACGAAACGTGCGCGCTTGAGCCCGGCCGAAGAACTCGCGATCGGCGCCGAGTATCGCGGGATCGAAGACCTCTTTCGCGAAAGCGACGTGGTCGCCGTCACCACTCCGCTCACCGCGCAGACCAAGGGACTGGTCGGGGCGGCCCTGCTCGACCTGCTCAAGCCCGAGGCGTTGCTGATCAACACCTCTCGAGGCGCCGTGCTCGACGAAGCCGCACTCGAGGAACGTCTGCTGACCGGCCGGATCCGCGGCGCGGGTCTCGACGTCTTCGCCTGGGAGGGGAAGCCGGATCCGGGGCCCGGCCCGCGGTTGAAAGCGGCGGAGCACACCGTGCTCACTCCTCACATCGGCAGCGCCGCGCGGGAGACCCGGGAGGCCATGGCGCTGCGAACCGTCGCCAACATCGATGCGCACCTGCACCAGGGACGCGCGATCGATCTGCTCAACCCCGAGGTCTTCGGCGAACCGCCGATCGACATGGAGAGGATCGGATAGGCCATGACTCAGCTGAAGCCGCGGGCGCACACCCCCACGACGCAGGACCGCACCATCCGGTGGGGGATGGTCGGCATCGGTGCGCTCGCCGATCGGTTCATCGCGCCGGGCATCGCCGCGGTCGACGGGTGCGAGCTCACGGCCGTCGTCAGTCGAGACCAAGGGCGCGCCGACGCCTTCGCCGCACGGCATCACGCGCAGCGGGCGTTCAACGACTACCGCGACCTGCTCGACACCGACATCGATGTGGTCTATATCGCCTCACCGAACGGCCTGCACCGCGCACACGCCGTCGCCGCACTCGACGCGGGAAAGCACGTGCTCGTCGACAAGCCGCTCGCGCTCACCATCGATGACGGCGAGGCGATCGTGGCCGCAGCCGACCGAACCGGCCTGCTCGCCGGCGTCGGCTACCAAGCCCGGCACAAGGCGAGCAATGCCGCGGCACGCGCCGCGATGCTCGGCGGACGCATCGGCAGGCTCGCGCACGTGCAGATGTTCGTCGGCGCCGGCAAGGACCTGTTCCCTTTCGGTACCTGGCGTGCCGACCCGGCGCTCGCGGGGGGCGGTACCCTGCTCAACCAGGGCACGCACGCCATCGACCTGCTCGAGTGGGTCACGGGTGAACGCATCTGCGAGGTCACGGCGCTCTCGCAGGCCGATGAGCTCGAGGAGGTCTTCGCCGCCGTCTGCCGACTGGACAGCGGGGCGCTCGCGACCATCGTGTGCGACCAGGTGCAGGCCGGGACGCGTCGTGATTGGATCGCGGTCGGTCACGCCGGCTGGCTCGAAGGGTTCGCGGCGATGGCGGGCGGTGCGGGCGACCGTATGGTCTTGCACGCCGACGGAACGAGCACGGAGCTGGCGTCGTCTCCCGTCGGTGCGTATCAGCAGCAGCTCGCGGACATGGCCGCGGCGATCCGAGGTGACGCGCCGTTGAACGGCGACGCGCGCGACGGCCTGCGGGCGATCGCCGTGGTCGAGGCCCTGTACCGCTCAGCGCGCGAGCATCGCGCGGTGGTCCTCGCCGACGACGATCGGACTGCACTCGCCCAACCGGGCGTTACCGCGCACGCAGGGGGATGAGCTGGACGATCGCCGCGGCGAAACCGACGATTGACGTCGCGATCCACGCCAGCCCGTAGTCGCCGACGGTCAGGGCCAGACCGAACAGGACAGGCCCGAGCAAGCTCCCGGACAGTGTGCTGAAGTGAATGTAGGCGGTCACGGCGCCGGCCTGCTCTGGCTGTTCGCGGACGACCGCCAGGTTGACGAGCCCCGACCAGCCCCACCCCGCCGCGACGCCGAGGATACCGGCGATCGCGAGGAGCAGCGTGCCCTCGACGACGGCCAGCATGGCGTAGCCGACCCCTCCAGCGAGCATGAGCAGACCGGCCGTGATCATCGGATTGCGTGTGCTGTGGTCGGATCGCCATCCGCCGACGAAACGCGCGGCGATGCCGGCCACGCTCGCGACACTCAGGAGCAGACCGGCCACCGCGAGGGTCTCGCCGCTCTCAACAGCGGACTCCACATAGAAGACGCGGAGCCCATTGGCGGCAACGGAGGCGAGGAACGAGGCGATCGTCGCCTGCACCAGGACGGGGGTCATGCGTGCTCGAGGAGCCCGAGACACGGCCGGTGCACCAACCGGTTGGCGAGCGTCAGGTGTCGCGGCCGCGCGCGGGGTATCGGATGCGGCGTGCATCGCACCGGGTCCGCGCGAGAAGAGCAGCGCAAGGACGACGAACGCACTCGAGAGGGCGGCGCCGGCCGCGAAGGCGAGATGCCAATCACCGACCACCGCGATGGCCCCGACGGCGAGACCCGCGAGGAGGGTCGCGGCGGGCAAGGCTGCCTGCTTGATGCCGAGCGCGAGCCCGAGCCGGGTGGTGGGGACATGGCGGGCCATGGCGAGACTCGCCGCGGGTTGGGTGATCCCGTTGACGATGCCGGCCAGGGCCATCGAGCCGGCGACGGCGAGGAGCGAGTCCGCGACCCACGCCATCCACGCCATCGAGAGCGCATTGATCGCGACGCCGGCGAGCAGGGTGCGACGCACGCCGATCCGTTCGACCAGCGCGTATCGCCCCGTGACGAGGGCGACGGTCGAGGCCGTCAGATAGAAGGCCGCCACGGCCAGACCGAGTCCGAGTGCGTCGAATCGGAGGTCGCTGCGCACGACCACGCCGAGCGCACCGAGGAGAAAGGCGGGGAGCACCGAGAGCACGGTCGCCGCGACCCCGACGACGATGACGCCGGTCGGGGAGCGCGAGAGCCCGCCGGCACGCGACCTAGAAATCGATCCCCGCGTACTTGACGTCGAGGTACTCCTCGATACCCTCGCTGCCGCCCTCGCGCCCCAGGCCGCTCGCCTTCATACCTCCGAATGGTGCGGCGGGGTTCGAGACGAGACCCTTGTTCAGCCCGACCATGCCGGTTGAGAGGCGCTCGATGTACGAGAGCGCGCGCCGGTAGTTCTCGGTGAAGACATAGGAGACCAGCCCGTACTCGGTGTCGTTGGC
>Ga0182737_1000507_pt1 | contig 54359 bp, 47 predicted proteins | sample eDN5th30CBELigOP_FD_128878 | JGI IMG/M metagenome (GOLD analysis project Ga0182737, IMG submission 128878) | Enriched Organic Plus compost microbial communities from Emeryville, California, USA - eDNA 5th pass 30_C BE-Lig OP (version 2) (version 2) ...
CTCGATTCTGGTCCGCGCGCTGAAGGAGGAGATCGGCCTGCCGGTGCATTTCCACACCCATGACACCGGCGGCATTGCCGGCGCCTCGATCCTGGCCGCGGCCGAGGCCGGGGTGGATGCGGTGGACTGCGCCATGGACGCCTTTTCCGGCAATACCTCGCAGCCCTGCCTGGGCTCGGTGGTCGAGGCGCTGCGCCACACCGATCGCGACACCGGGCTGGACATCGAGGCGATCCGCCGGATCTCGAACTACTGGGAGGCGGTGCGCGAGCAATATGCCGCCTTCGAGAGCGGGTTGCAGGCCCCGGCCTCGGAGGTCTGGCTGCACGAGATGCCCGGCGGCCAGTTCACCAATCTCAAGGCCCAGGCGCGCTCGCTCGGCCTCGAGGACCGCTGGCACGAGGTCGCCCAAGCCTATGCCGAGGTGAACCGGATGTTCGGCGACATCGTCAAGGTCACGCCCAGTTCCAAGGTGGTGGGCGACATGGCGCTGATGATGGTGGCGCAGGGCCTGACCCGGGCGCAGGTCGAGGATCCGAATGTCGAGGTCTCCTTCCCCGATTCGGTCGTCGACATGATGAAGGGCAACCTGGGCCAGCCGCCCGGGGGCTGGCCCGCGGCCTTGCAGAAGAAGGTCCTGAAGGGCGAGGCACCGCTGACCGCCCGCCCCGGCGCGGCCATGCCGCCGGTGGATATCGAGGCCACCCGCGCCGATCTGATCCGCCAGCTGGAAGGCAAGGCGGTCGATGACGAGGACCTGAACGGCTATCTGATGTATCCCAAGGTCTTCCTCGACTACATGGGCCGGCACCGGCAATACGGGCCGGTGCGGACGCTGCCGACGCGGACCTTCTTCTACGGCATGGAGCCGGGCGAAGAGATCGAGGCCGAGATCGACCCCGGCAAGACCTTGGAGATCCGCCTGCAGACCGTGGGCGAGACCGACGAGAAGGGCGAGGTGAAGGTGTTCTTCGAGCTGAACGGCCAGCCGCGGGTGATCCGGGTGCCGAACCGTCTGGTGAAGTCGCAGACCGCCGCCCGTCCCAAGGCCGACCCGGCGAACGAGGGCCATCTCGGCGCGCCGATGCCCGGCGTCGTCGCCTCGGTCGCGGTCACGCAAGGCCAGAAGGTCAATCCCGGCGACCTGCTGCTGACCATCGAGGCCATGAAGATGGAAACCGGCATCCATGCCGACAAGCCCGGCGTGGTGAAAGCCCTCCACGTCAGGCCGGGAGAGCAGATCGACGCCAAGGATCTCATGGTCGAGATGGAGTGACGACAGGGGCGCCCAAGGGCGCCCCTTCCCGTCGCGAGCCGGCCGGAGAACGAAACTCCGCCCGGCGGCTGGCCAGACGAGCCGCAGGACCGAAGGGGGCCGGTCTAACCGTGGGTTTGTCGGTAGATTTTACCGAACATGTCCCAGTCCTGCTGCACCCGCCTCTCGAAATCCTCGCCCTGCAGAAGCACGGTTTTCAGGCGCATGTCGGCAAGCCGCTGCTGAAGATTCTCGTTTTCGAGAATCCTGGCGAAGGCCTCTTCGAGCTGGACGACAATTTCCGCCGGAATCCCGGCGGGGGCATGCAATCCGTTCCAAAACATCAGATCGTCCAGCCCTTCGATGCCCAGCTCCCTGGAACTCGGCACATCCGGCAGAAAGGCCGACCGTTCGGCCCCGAATGTGCAAAGAGCGCCCAGGCTGTCCTCCTTCAGATAGGGTTCAGCCGAGGCCTCCGCGGCGACCGTCATGTTCACCCGGTCGGCCAGCAGGTCCGTCATGATCGGACCCGTCCCCGCATATTGGGCGGTGATGATCTGCGAACCGACCGCGCGCTGGAACATTTCGAAGGCAAGCTCATTGATCGAACCGATGCCGGGCGCGGCATTGGCAAAGGCCCGAGGATCCGCCTTCGACTGCGCGACGATGTCCTCAAGGCTCATATCCTTGAGCGCGGGACTGGTCAGAAGGATCAGCCGCCCCGTCGCGAACATGACGATATGCTTCAGATCCGTGACCGGGTTGACATCGGCATCCGTCGCACCATGGGGGGTGGCGACGATGAAGGAACTGTTCGACAGCAGCAGCGTATGGCCGTCCGGGGCAGCATTCTTGACGGCGGAATTCGCGATGGCCCCGTTGGCGCCGGGCTTGTTTTCGACGATCACCGGCGTTCCCAGAGCCTCGCTCAGATAGGGAGAGACCAAGCGGGCCACGGTGTCCGTCGCGCCTCCGGGAGCAAAGGCCACGACCAGGCGAATGGGCTTGCTGGGATAGGACGCGGCCAGGGCAGGCGCACCGATGGCCAGCCCTGCTGCGCAAACCAGACCCGAAGCCATGAATTCCCGGCGGTTCATTTCAGATCCTGACATTCTTGTTCCTCCTGCTTCATGCCCGGGAAAAATCCGGCATGGAATTTCCGGCGGCGTTCCTGTTTTGCGAAGCCCATCGTAACGGTGCGCGATGTCCCGCCGCCCATTCGCCAGAAGGCAGGCAAGGACGGTCCGGCAGACATCGGCATTCCCGAAGGCACCGATGCCCGCACCCGGCACAAATGGATCACTGCTTGAGGCCCGCGCGCTCGATCACCTCGGCCCAGGTGGTGGCCTGCTTCTCGATGAAGTCCCGGGCCTCGTCCCCGGCGATACCCACCACCTCGGCACCTTCCTTTTCCATCGCCGCAGCGAAATCGGGATCCTGGGTGCTGGCGACAAGTGCCTCGCTGAGCCGCGCGACGATCGCATCCTCCGTGCCCGAGGGAACCGCAAGCCCAAACCAGTTCGCGGCGGTGAATCCGGGCGCGACGGTCTCCGAGATCGTCGGCACGTCCGGCAGCAGCGGAGATCGCTCTTCGCCGCCATAGGCATAGATCTTCAGCAGCCCCTCCTTGTATTGCGGCAAGACACCAGGCGCGCTGGACATGCTGAGATCGACGCGGTTGGCCATGATATCCACCATGACCGGGCCGCTGCCCTGATAGGGGACGTGGTTGGCCTTGGTGCCGGTCGCCTGAAGAAACATCTCGAATGCGATGTGGTTCAGGACCCCGTTGCCGGAACTGCCGTAAAAATACTTGCCCGGGTTCTCTTTCAACTCGGAGACCACCTCTTCGATGGTATTGGCCGGGTTGCCGGGGCTGCCATAGAGGAAGAAGGCCCCCGAAACCGCGATGCCCACCGGGGTCAGGTCGGTCTTGTAGTCATAGTTCAGATCGCGCCCCAAGGCCGGGGCGGTCACCAGCCCGCTGTCGTGATAAAGCACCGTATAGCCATCCGGGGCCGCGCGGGCGACGAACTCGTTCGCCAGCAGCCCGGCCGCCCCCGCGCGGTTCTCGACGATGACCGGGACTCCCAGCTCCTGCGACAGGCGGGGGGCAAGCTGCCGGGCGGACAAGTCGGCGATGGCGCCGGGGGCGAAGCCCACGATCAGGCGAATGGTCTGGGTCGGATAGTCGCCTTGAGCCTGAACCGGCGCGACCACCGCAAGGGCAGCCATCACGGTTGCTGCAGCAGCGACGGTTCTTGCGGCCATGAAAACGGACCGGATCTTCATTGGTCTCTCCCTGTCTGGATTATCGGGTCGTTGCACCGGAGCCGGGCATCGGATTCCGGCTCTGGCTTTTGAATCCTTGGCCTGCATGCGATGCCGGAGCGGTCAGAACTCTTCCTCGCCCACGGGCAGCAGGGGGGGCTGATGCCTGCGCCTGCGAATCGTGGTCACGACCATCAGCCCCATGACCAGAAGCGTTGCCACAAGCATGCCCAGGCTGATCGGCTGCGTCACGAAGACCGAGAAATCCCCGCGCGACAGGACCAGCGCGCGCCGAAGGTTCTCCTCCATCAGCGGTCCCAGGATGAACCCCAGGAGAAGCGGTGCCGGCGAATATTGCAAAGCCCGCATGGCAAATCCCAGTATCCCGGCAACCAGCAGCAGGCCGACGTCGAAAGAGTTGAACATGACGCTGAGGACGCCGACGCAGACGAAGCCGATGACGGCGGGGAACATGTAGCTGAACGGGATCTGCAACAGGCGCACCCAGACCCCCACCATCGGAATGTTCAGCACCAGCAGCAGCAGGTTGCCGACCCAGAAGCTGGTGATGAGACCCCAGAACATCTGGGGGTGGTCGCGGATCAGGCCCGGCCCAGGCGCGATGCCGTGGATCATCAGCGCACCGAGCATAAGCGCCATCGTCGCGCTGCCGGGAATTCCCAGGGTCAGCGTGGGAATAAAGGACGCTTGCGCCGCGGCATTATTGGCCGATTCAGGTCCCGCGATCCCTTCGACCGCGCCCTTGCCGAACCGGCTCGGGTCCCTCGCGACCCTTTTCTCAAGCGCATAGGAAAGGAACGAGGCCACCGACAGCCCGGTGCCGGGCAGCGCGCCGAAGAACACGCCCAGTCCCGATCCGCGCAGTGTCGGACCCACGCTCCGCCTCACGTCCTCTCGCGTCGGAACCATCGAGCGGAGGGTGACGCGGCTTTGCCTGACATAGCCGTCGCCCTGCTGGATCGCGCTGATGATCTCGGGGAGACCGAACAGCCCCATTGCGATCGCCACGATGCTCAGCCCATCGTAAAGCGAGATCGAGCCGAACGTGAACCGGGCGATGCCGGTTTCGACATCGGCGCCCACCGTCCCCAGCAGCAGGCCAAGAACGATGGTGCTGGCGCTCTTGACCGGCGGATCCTCCGTCATCGAGGATGCGGCGATCAGTCCCAGCAACATTGCCGAGAAGTAATCCGCAGGCCCGAAGGCCAGCGCGAATTGCGAGATGACCCCCGACAGAAGCGTGATCGCGACGATGCCGATGCTGCCGCCGACAAAGGAGGACAGCGCGCAGACCAGCAGCGCCACGCCCGCCCGGCCCTGACGCGCCATCGGGTTGCCGTCGAGGCAGGTGACTGCCGAGGAGGTCGTTCCCGGCAGGTTCAGCAGGATGGCCGCCGTCGAGCCGCCATATTCGGCGCCGTAGAAGATGCCCGCCAGCATGACCAGCGCATGGGTGGGCTCCAGGTAGAAGGTCACCGGCAGCATCATCGAAATCGCCGCCATCGCCCCGATGCCGGGCAGGACCCCGGTGAAGGTGCCCAGGAACACCCCGGCAAAGCAATACATCAGCGCCGCAGGGGTCATGGAGGTGGCAAAACCGGTCGCAAGGTTGGAGATCAGGTTTTCCATCGCGACTACCACCAGACCTTCAGAGGCATTCCAAGCCCCAGGATGAAGATCAGGACATTGAGCGCCGTCGTGACCGCGGCCACGACCAAGGTGGACTTCCAGCTCACGTTGCGGTCGGCAAGACGCGCGAACACCGTCACCGCGAAGATCGTCACCACGAAGCCTGCGCGGTCGATCAGAAGCAGGAACAGAAGGATGCTTCCGAAAATGAACAAAGGCGGACGCCAGTTCAGCGGCCGCCTCTCTGCGGCAATTTCGCTGGGCAGGACGGCGCGCCGCCCCGTCGCCATGGTGATCAGCCCCAGGACGACGAAGATCACGCTGAGGATCCGGGGGAAATAGCCGGGCCCCATCTGGACCGAGGATCCGAAACTGTAACCCGACGCGACATAAAGAGCGCCGAGGCCGATCAGGGACTGGATCGCGCCGCCTATCAGATGCGTGCGGTCCCATCTCATGACCAGTTGCGGGTCCGGCCTGGGATTTTTTGCGCCGTCTTGCTCGGCAATCATCAAGAGTTCCTCCCTCTTTTTCCGGCCCCTGCCGGAGCGCCTGGCACCCTGGCCGGGCGGGCGGCCGGTGAATTCTGCGGCCCGGCCATGGGCTTGAAGCCATCCTGACGAGCCGGAATTATTCCCTTTCCTTCCGACGGCCCGGACAGCCGGAACACGCTCCCGCGCCATTCGTTCACCAGGCCGACTATGGGCCCGGCCCGTTACATCAGCCAATTCAACTGATTTCAGGATGCCTGAAAGTTTTTGACCCCATCCGCTTCCCGATCGCATCCGCGGGCAGCCGCCGCCTGGGACCCCGCCTGCCGGAACTCGGGCGGCTCGAAGGCGGTGATGGCGGGGACCCGGTCGCGGAAGAGTTCGACCTCGACCAGGCAACTGTTGGCGCTTGGACCCTGTGCCAACCCGGAGGTGCCCGCATCGCGGGTCAGCACATTGGGATTGCCATGCTTTTCCAGAGGCATTTCGGCGGCGGGATCGTCGGGATCATACCACGCGCCGGTCGAAAGCTGCACGACGCCCGGCATCAGCGCGTCGGACAGGGTGACGCCCGCCAGACAGGCGCCCCGTCCGTTGAAAACCCGCACCACATCGCCCTCGCGGATTCCGCGCGCGGCGGCATCGCCCGGATGCATCCGCATCGGCTCGCGTCCCCGTATCTTGCTGGCGCGCGAATGGCTGCCGACGTCATACTGGCTGTGCAACCGCGTCTTGGGCTGGTTCGACAGCAGATGCAGGGGATAGTCGCGCGTCTTCTCCGAGCCCAGCCATTCCGACGGCTCCAGCCATGCCGGATGCGCCGGGCAATCCGCATAGCCGAAGCCTTCGATGACCGGGGAATGGATCTCGATCCGGCCCGAAGGCGTGCGCAGGGCATTCGCCTGCGGGTCCGCCCTGAATGCGGCCAGCAAGGGGGGCTGTTCGGCAGCCTCGGGCAGTTCCAGCGGCGCTCCCTGCCAGAAGGTGTCGAAATCGGGCATGTTGACGCCGGATGCCGCGGCCTCGTCGCAGGCAAGACCATAGAGATGGCGCAACCAGCCCTCTTCGTCGCGGCCCTCGGTAAAGGCCCGCCCGCATCCCAGCCGTTCGGCCAGGGCGGCAAAGACGTCGTAATCGGATCGCGCCTCGCCCGCCGGTTCGGCCAGTTTGTGCGAGGGCGAAATGAAGATGTCGCGCGACGAGCAGCCGATATCGTTGCGCTCCAGCGCGGTGGCGACGGGGAAGACGATATCCGCGTGCCGCGTGATCGGGTTCCACCAGGAATCATTGACGATCACCAGTTCGGGCTTCTGCCATGCCCTGCGCAGCCGGTTCAGATCCTGATGGTGGTGGAACGGGTTGCCGCCCGCCCAATAGATCGCGCGAATATCGGGATAGATGCGCGATTGGCCGTTATAGTCATAGGGTTCGCCCGGATGCAGCAGCATGTCGGCGATGCGGGCGACGGGAATGAACTCGTCCACGGGATTCCGGCCCTGTGGCAGCGAGGGCCATTTGACGGCCGCCGCCGGCGCGCCGATCCCGCCGACCGAGGCATAGCCGAAACCGTAGCCGCCGCCCGGCAGGCCGATCTGTCCCAGCATCGCGGCCAGCGTGATCGCCATCCAATAGGGCTGTTCGCCATGGTCGGCGCGTTGCAGCGACCAGGCCATCATGATCATCGTGCGGTGGCGCGGCATGGCGCGGGCAAGCGCGCGGATGCGGTCGGCCGGAACGCCGCAGATGGCCGCCGCCCATTCCGGGGTTTTCGGCGTGCCGTCGGTCCGGCCCAGAAGATAGGCCTCGAAGCGGTCGTATCCGGTGGCATGGCTGTCCAGAAAGGCCCGGTCATGCAGCCCTTCGCTGCCCAGCACATGGGCAAGCCCCAGCATCAGCGCCACATCGGTATTGGGCCGGATCGGCAGCCAGTCGACCTTGTGCGGCCCCTCGATATCGTCGCGGATGGGGCTGATATTGACCAGTCGGGCGCCGTTGCGCTCGGCCTCGGCGACCGAGCCGGGCAGGATATGGCGCAGCAGCCCACCTGCGCTGACCTGTGCGTTCTTCGCGGGAATCCCCCCGAAGGTGATCAGCAGTTCGGTATGTCGGGCGATGTCGCGCAACAGCGTGTGATCCCTGGACAACCCCCGCGCATCCCCGGTGACATGCGGCAGGATGACATCCGCCGCCGCGAAACTGTAGTTCTGGACCGAGCGCGTATAGCCGCCCATCATGTTGAGGAAACGGTGGACCTGGCTTTGCGCATGGTGGAAGCGCCCGGCGCTGGACCAGCCGTAAGAGCCGCCGAAGATCGACCGATTGCCGTGTTCGTCCCTGATCCGGTCAAGATGGCTGGCGGCCAGGTCCAGCGCCTCGTCCCAGGACATCTCGACGAAAGGCTCGGCCCCGCGACCCGGCCCCGTTTTCCCTTCCAGAAAGGAGTGCCGGACCGCGGGCCTCAGGATCCTTGCCGGACTGTGCAGCGCGTCCAGCATCCCCTCGGCAATCGGCGAGGGATCGGGATCATCACCGGCCGGGACCAGACGCGACGGCCGGCCATCGCGCATCTCGGCCCGGTAGATCCCCCAATGGGTCACGGTCAGAAGCCTGTCGGGAATGGGCAGCATCATGTCCTCGATCTCTTCGATTCAGGAACTGTCACAGCAACAGGGCAGGAAACCAAGGGCATCGCAGGCTGATCGCCGCAGCTGTCGCCAGCCCGCCACCGGACATTTCCGCAGCGATAGCACGGCGCGCATCGCCGCCTTCGCAAAAAATTTCAACGCCCCTGAAATATGGTTCGACAGGGAATCGGAATTGGCTGAATGTTTTTCGCTCGCGCTGAATTTATTTGAGTTGTCTGATGCGGGGGGATTGCGGCACGACGGACAGCAGGAATTGATTTGGGCGCGAAATATGGTCAGGCATTTGACGACGGAATGGGATACCGAGGGCTTCCTGCGCGAATTCGCCCCCCTGCCGCTGTCCTGCGTCGTGGACGCAATGTATCGCCTTGGCCTGCCCTGCAGCGTGATGGATCCCGCGATCCGCCAGATGGCCGGACCGCGCATCATCGGCTACGCCCGGACGCTTGGCCGCATTCCCCGTCCACGAAACGCCCCGGACGGGGACGAGGCCGCGCTCTGCGGAGCCAGCCTGGATGCAGTGGTGGATTCGCTCTCGTCGGGCGAGGTGCTGGTCATCGCGACCCAGGATGCTAGCCATATCGGCACTTTCGGCGACAACCTCGCCCTTCGCGCCATGGCGCTGGGGGCGGCGGGCGTCGTGACCGACGGCGCGATCCGCGATTCGGTCGAGATCGAGGCGCTCGGCTTCGGCACCTTTGCGGCAGGCCGCTCGCTCATCCCGTCCGAAGGCAACCTCGTCAGCGTCTCGGTCGATGAACCGGTGATCTGCGGCGGCGTTCGGGTCCAGCCCGGCGATCTGATCCTGGGAGATACCGACGGCATCGTGGTCGTCGGCGAGAAGGACCTCCGAATGGTCTGGATGCGCGCGGTCGAGATCTGCGACGCCGAGCAGGAGATGCAGGAAAGCCTGCGACAGGGGCTCTCCCTGTCGGAAGCCGCGTGCCGCTATCGCCTGCGCTGATGCACGAACAAGGGGTCCCGAGATGATGATTGGCACCCAGCGCCTGCGCTCGAAGCTCGAAGCCGGAGAGCCCGCGCTGGGGACGATGATCAATTTCGACAGCCCCTGGTTCGTGGACATGCTGGCCCTGTCCGGCTTCGATTTCATCATGCTGGACGGCGAGCACGGCATCCTGAACCCGATGCAATGCGAGATCATGCTGCGCACCGCGCAGGCCGGCGGCATGAGCGTCCTGGCGCGCGCGCCGGGCGTGCCTCATGCGATCCAGCACTTCCTGGACATGGGCGCCGAGGGGGTCTTCGTGCCGCATATCCAGTCCGTGCAAGAGGCCGAGGCCGCCGGTGTCGCGATGCGATACCCGCCTGAGGGCAGCCGCGGGCTGACGACCATCACCCGCGTCGCGAATTACGGCATCGACATCGCACCGCGCGACTTCGTGGCGGCGTCCAATGCCCAGATCATTTGCGGCGCGATGGTCGAGACCATAGCCGGCATCGAGGCGGTCGACGCCATCGCCGCCTCGCCCGCCGTCGACGCCGTGCTTATCGGCTCGGGCGATCTGGCGGCCAGCATGGGCCGGCCCGGAGAACGCAAGCATCCCGAGGTGCTTGCCGCCACCCGAAAGGTCACCGAATGCGCCCGCGCCCATGGCAAATGGGTGGCCTGTTCGGCCTCGGATGCCGAAGGTGCACGTCAGGCTTTTGCCGATGGCGCGCATCTGGTGATCTCGCCCCCGATGGCGATGGTCGTGGGGGCGGGGCGGGATTTCGTCAGTCGTGCAAAGCAGGGCTGAAGGCGCCTCTTTTCCACGGATTCAGCATCTCCCCTGAGAGGCGACATCAGAATCGTTTGAATGCTGCTCAAAAATATTGTATGCAATATTTTGTCGAGTAAGCTGCGTTCGGGAGGGGTCCAGGATGGTGCAGGCGGGAAACGGCCTGAAATTGCGGCGGCTTTCGACCCAGGAAAATGTCGCCCTGACGCTGCGCGACGCCATCATCGATGGCGCATTCGCCTTTGGCATGACGCTGAACGAAAAAGCCCTGTGCGAAAGCCTGGGGGTCAGCCGGACGCCGGTGCGCGAAGCCCTGATCGAGCTGCAAGGCCAGAACCTTGTCCAGATCGTCCCGTTTCGGGGCGCCTTCGTCTTTGACATGGACGAAGCCGAATTCGAGGAACTCGGCGACTATCGCGCGATTCTGGAAACCGCCGCGCTTCGGGCGGCGCTGAAATCGGATGCGGCAGGGCTCTGCGCGCAACTGAACGCCCTGCTGGAAGAGATGAAAGCCAGCATCGTCACCAGGAACGGCAAGGCTTACGGCGTTCTGGACACCAGCTTTCACGAAACCATCCTGTCCAGGTCCCGCAACCGGTTCCTGATCGAGGCCTATCGACGTGTCGGCGGCAGGCTTGCGGCTTTGCGCAACCGCATCCAGCACGACGCCGAAACCGTGATGGGATCGCTGAGAAAGCACGAGATGATCGTGCAGGCCAGCGAAGAGGGCGACGTGGACAAGGCAACCGCCCTGCTGGAATCCCATATCGCCAATGGCATGCGGTTCTTTTGCGAGCGGATGGGAAAGTTCCGGGCGAATGCCGCCCGCACATGAAAGCAGGGCCATGCAGCGAAAAATATTCCCTTGTCCCGATGTATTGAGACGGTTTCCTTCCCTTGATAAAGACGATCACTTCTGTCGTTATTACTCCGGAACAACCATCCTGACCGGCACCTCGCAGGGCCCTGGCCAGACTCACAGACAAGCGCGCGCACCATCTGCCGCGCCGCGCCGGCAAAGGAGAAACTGACATGACGACGAGCTTGCCATCGCTGACGGCAGTGCGTGCATTCGAGGCGGCCGCGCGTCACGAAAGCATCACCGAAGCCGCCAATGAGCTATGCGTGACTCCGGCGGCGGTGACACATCAGGTGCGGGCGCTGGAACGCTGGCTGGGCGTCGATCTTTTCATCCGCAAGGGCTCGGCCCTTTGCCTGACCCCGGCGGGCGAGACGTTCTTCGTCGGCTCCAACCAGGCCATCGACCTGATCCGGGCCGTGTCGCAAAAGGTCTCGACCCCGGACAATCGTGTCCGCCTGTCGGTGGTGGCGCCGCCCTCTTTCGCCGCGCAATGGCTGGTCCCCCGGATCGCAAGCTTCCAGTCGACGCGCAAGATCGAACTTTCCGTCTCGATCCGTCCGGTCACGTCGGAAAAAAGCTGGCGGACCAGCGATATCGGCATCGTTTGCAGCGCCGAGACCCCGCCCTTCCTGGAACGCCGCCCCTTCCTGGGCTACCGGATCATCGCCGTTTGCAGCCCCAAGCTGCTGACCGGCCCGAACGCGATCCGCAGCCTGTCCGACCTGCACAAGCACCCTCTGCTGCACGACGAAGGGCTGAAGCAGGTCGACGGCGTGGACTGGAACACCTGGCTGCGCGGTGCCGGGCACGGCCCCATCGACACCAGCGACAGCATCCGCTTCAGCAACAACTTCACCGCCTATCGCTATGCCGCCGACGGACATGGCGTTGCGCTGGCCAAGGATGTTCTGGTCCAAAGCGAATTGGCACGCGGCGAACTGGTCAACCCGTTCGACTATTCCGACCGCAGCAAGCGAACCTACGATTTCGTCTGCACCTCGGCCAATTTCGACCTGAAGCCGGTCGCGCAATTCTGGGCCTGGCTTCAACGCGAAGCGGAGCATTCCGGGACGCTGGTGGCTGCATGAGTCCTGTCCCCGCCTGACGGCGACCAGCCGCCGGGTGGGAGGGTCTGGATCAACCCCCAGCCATGCCCTTGCGCGCGGCATCCACGAAATCGCTGCAGAAGCGCAGCAGATGCGGCAGCATGCCGGTCACCACGACCTTGTAGCCGCGCCGCGCGAATTTCGCCGCATCCTCCGAGGACTGAACCGCGATCGCCGTCGTCACGCCGTGACGCTTGCCGGCTTCCGCCACGCGGGTCACGGCGTCGTCCACCTTCATCGCGGTCTCGGGACCGTAGCCGATATTGGCGGCCAGATCGCCCGTGCCCATCAGCACCATGTCCAGCCCCTCGACTGCCATGATTTCGTCGATATTCTCGACACCCTTCGGCGTTTCCACCAATACCGCAGTCAGGACATGCTCGTTCGCGCTCTGGATCACGCCGGGGCCGCTTCTGCGCGTGAAACCATGCGCCCGGGCATAGAAGGCCAGGCCCCGCACCCCGACCGGCGGATAATGCATTGCCTGAAAGATCCTTTGCACTTCCTCGGCCGTCTCGACCTGCGGCACCAGGATTCCATCCACACCCGCATCCAGCGAACGCATGATGAACTCGCCGCTGTATTCCGGCACCCTGACCATCACCGGCGCCCCCGCCGCATGGGCGGCGCGGGTCATATGGACCACGTCCGAGATGGTGATCGGCCCATGCTCGGCATCGATCACGACGAAATCGAAGCCGGAATAGGCTGCGACCTCGATCAGTTCCGGACTGGGTGCGGGGCAGAACGCTCCCAGAAGTTTCTCACCGTCCAGGATACGCCGGCGAAACCCGGTCCGTTCATTCCGACTGTTCATGTCAAGCCTCTGCGGTTGGAATTTGTTCCTATGGATCACCGTTCTTATAGATGATCCAAGTCAAATAAATTCAATAGAGGGAAGATTTATCCTCCGACTCCATGCTGCAAGCACTCCAGGCAATCCTGCTTTGAAAGATTTTCGCGACAAATAAATTTTGTCCCTGCCTGAGAATTTTTTCCATCCTTGGAAACGGACAGAAGTTAATATGCAAAAGATGCGAAAGGGGAACCGATTCATTCACTTGGAACCATGCTTTTCCAACTGAATGCGCATGAGTCCTGTTTCAAATAACCGGATAAGGCCCACCCCATGAAGCTTATCCATTACCGATGAGGAAACAATGACGGAAATTTCTCGACGCGGCCTGATCGCCGGCAGCCTGGCCGCGGCCTGCCTGTCGGGGACAGGAATGGCTTTCGCCCAATCCTTCCCCTCGAAGCAGTTCACGCTGACATGCGGCTATACGCCCGGAGGGCTGGCCGATATCATCGCCCGTCTGGTTTCGGGCTATCTGGGCCACACCTTCCCCGGCCCGGCCATCGTCGAGAACAGGCCCGGGGCCAATGGCGCGCTTGGCTGGGAAGCGGTGGCGAAACAGCCGGCCGATGGCTATCATCTTCTGGCCTCGACCCAGTCGCAAATCGTGCTGCTTCCGGCGACCACGCCGTCGCTGAACCTCGATCCGATCAAGGGGCTCACGCATATCGGGTTGGTGGGCGAATCGCCCTATCTGCTGTGGGCCAGCTCCCGCTTCGCCGCCGAAACCTTCGACGATCTGATCCGGCTCGGGCAGGCTGGTGACGCACCCATCTTTTACGGCACCAGCGGCATCGGAGGGCAACAGCACCTCGCCTCCGAACTTCTGGCGCTGGAAACGGGGATCAAGATGGATGCGGTCCATTACAAGGGCGGCGGCGCGATGCTGCCCGACCTGATGAGCAACCGCGTGCAGCTGGGCTTCGCGACCCCGGCCCTGGCCATAGGCGCCTACAAGGAAGGGCACATACGGCCCCTGCTGTCGGTGGGCGATGCCGAAGACCCCAACTTCCCCGGCATTCCCGCCTCGACCGAGGTCGGGTTGCCGCGGATGAAAAGCCTGCTCGGCTGGTATGGCATGCAGGGGCCAGCGGGAATCCCCGACGACATCGCCGACGATCTGAACCGGATCATCCAGGATTGCGTGTCTGCGCCCGATATTCTCAAGGCGCTGGAACTCAACATGGTGAACCCGGTCAAGATCTCGCGCCAGGAATTCGCGGACAGGATCACCGAGGAATATGCCACGGTCCAGGAACTGGTGCGCGCGATCGGCTTTGCCACCGGATAGGCGGCCGCCCGACCGCGAGCCCTGTCCGCATATGGTGCAAATCAAAGGCCGAACTCCTGCCGGGGTTCGGCCTTCATTCATGCTGCCGGTATCTGCCATTCCCGCTTGATCTGGTCGGCCATCTTCTCGGCCGCCATCATCACCGGCACGAACATCCCGGCCCGCGGAATCTCGGGGAAGATGGAGGCGTCGATCACGCGCAGCCCCTCGGTCCCGCGCACCCGGCAATCGGGCGTCAGGACGGCATCCGGGTTGCCCTCCGCCCCCATGCGGCAGGTGCCGCAGACATGGTGGGACAGGTTGGCGTGGCGCCGGACGATCTGCTCCAGCCCCTCGGCGTCCTCGGCCAGCGCCCCGGGCTCGATGATCCCGGGCCCGAGGGCAAGCCTGCGGATCAGGCTGCTGGAAAACATGCCCCCGATGATCCCGGCCGCAACCGCATTGGCCGTATTGTGCTTCTGAAGCCTTGCGACCAGTTTCTGGTTCGGCGCAAAGACGGTATTGATGACGCCCCGCGCCTGCGCGCCGGCCAGCAGGCGCAAGGCCAGGGCCAAGCCGTCGCGCATGCGCAGGAAGTCATCGTCGTGACCCAGCAGCGCGAAGTCGATATCGATCTCGGAGGGCAGCCCCTGCTTCCCGGTTATTCGCACATGCCCGGCCGATTTCGGCTGGTAAAGCGCCAGCATCAGCGCGCCGATCTGCCGTCCCAGCGCATGCCATGTCGTCCGGTTGATGGCCAGAAGCCCCATGTCATGCGGCATGCATCCCGGCCGTCCCGAGGACAGCCGCGCGCAAACCTGTCCGATGCTGCGGATATCGGCGCGCTGGCGCGAGGCATCGGGAAGATGAAAGGCGATGTCCAGCTTGGGGTGGTTCTTCAGCCCCTCGCCCACAGCCGGCAGGTCCACCCTGACCGGGATCCCCAGCTTTTTCAGGTGATCGGCCCGCCCGATCCCCGAGCGTTGCAACAGCGCGGGCGTGAATATCCCCCCGCAGGACAGGATCACCTCGCGCGCGAAGATCCGGGCCGTCCCGTCGGGCAGCGCCGCGCGAATGCCAGTCGCGCGCCGGCCCTCGAAGATCAACTCCCGCATCTCGGTATCCGGCAGGATGGTCAGGTTCCGGCGCTGACGGACCTCGGCAGTCAGATAGGCGGTCGAGGTCGGTATCCGGCGTTCCGGCAGATTGGCCATCGGCGGCGCGGCATAGCCATCCTCGAATTCGCCATTGTAGTCGTCCAGCCAGCGATAGCCCTGTTTCTGCAACGCGCCGGCAAGATGCTCCGAAAACGGCGACCAGGCCGAGCGACGCTCGCGCCGGATCATCATCGGTCCGTCCGAGCCGTGAAGGGCGTTGTCGATATCCAGATCCGTCTCGAGCTTGCGGAAATAGGGCAGCACCTCCTGCCATCCCCAGCCGGCGGCCCCGGCTGCCGCCCAGCCGTCGTAATCCTCGGGCTGCCCCCGGAAGGCGAAGGAGCCGTTGATCGCCGAGCCGCCACCGATTCCCCTGCCCTGCGTGAACCGCTTCGTCCGCCGGGCCGGGGCGCTGCGCGCATGCACGGTGATGTCCGCGCTCAGCTCGGACCATGACCGGCCCGCCACCCCATAGGCGATTGGCAACGGGTCCAGAATGTCGGGATGCTCCTCGCCCGGGGGCAGATCGCCGCCCGCCTCGATCAGCGCGATATTCAGTGCCGCATCCTCGGAAAGACGGGCAGCCAGGATGCTGCCGGCGGCGCCCGCGCCGACGATCACGATGTCGAAGCGCGCGCCGTCGATATCGGCGGCGCGGATGGGTTGTCGGTTCGATCCCATGGGTTTCGGCCTCGCCTGACGTTTCAATTGCGAAGCAGGCTCACTTCTCGCTGCCTGTTGGAAGGCAACATGGAGGCAATGCGTTATTATAACAATTGCATTTTTACCATAGATATATAACTAACAGGAATATCACAATTGGAGGAAATCGGATGGATTTCTCATTGCGCCAGATCGTCCATTTCCTTGCGGTCATGGAAACGTCGAGCTTTCTCAGGGCCTCGCTAACAGCGAATGTCACCCAGCCGGCGCTGAGCAAAAGCATCAAGACCCTTGAGGATCGGCTTGGTGTCACGCTGTTCGAGCGGCTTTCCCGCGGCGTGCGCCCCACCCCGCACGGAATCGCGTTCGAGCGTTACGCCCGGCGCATCCTGGTCGATGCCCGGCGCGCGGCGGCCGAAATGGGCGATGTATCGGCCGGCGCTTCGGGGCGGATCATCGCCGGGATCGGCACGCCCTATGTCGAATCCGTGCAGGACGTCCTGGCGACCTTCCGCGACGGCTATCCCGATGCCCGGCTGGAGGTCATCACCGGCTTTGCCGGGCATCTGGGCAAGCTTCTGGCGGAAAACAGGATCGATATCGTGCTGGCGATGTATAACGGCATCCAGCAAGAGGATCGCCGGAACGAGCTTGCCTATGAGCATTGGTCGACGGACGGTTTCATCGGGATATGCCCTGCCGGCCACCCGGTCGAAAACAGGAAGGTCGTCCCCGAGGAGCTTGCCCGTCATCCCTGGGCGATGCCCTTGATCGAGCAATCCGCGATGAGCGCGCTGCATAGCGTATTCTCCTCTGCCGGCATCCGCTTTCCGGTGGTTTCCCTTGCCACCGATTCCATCGAGCTGCTGAAATATGCGGTCATCCGGCAATCCATGCTGAGTGTCGTGCCCGAATTTACCGCAGGCAGCCGCGGTTTCGACGGCATCGGGCGTTTCCGGATTCAAGGTTTCGACTTTCAACGAAACATCGGGATTATCCGGCGGCGGGATTTCGATCTCTCCCCTCTGCACGAGCATTTCCTTGCGCTGACACGGCAGCGTTTCGTCGCTGAAAGCGCCTCACGCAGGGCAGCGATTGCTGCGGCTCCATCATCCTGCTGAAACATCCGCGGCCTTTGCGATGTCGGATTAACGCTGGCGCTGCGCCGCTCATGCCTAAGGGGGGCAGGCATTTTTTCCTACCGAAAGGCCGATGGACAGGAAGACCATCGCCACGCCCAGCACCTGCTGCGCATCCAGCGTCTCTTCCATGACGCCGATGCCAAGAACCAATGCCACCACCGGGCTGAGAAAGGCCAGAACGGAAACCCGGCTGCCCAGCCTCTGCACCCCGCCCACCCAAAGCCAGTAGCTCAGGGCGGTTGCGAACAGCACCAGATAGCCCAGGCCCAAGGTGTTCCGCATGTCCCACTGCGCGGGCAGGCCCTCGACCAGCAAGGCAAAGGGCAGGATCAGGACGCCGCCGATCAGCAATTGCCACGTGGTCATCTGCACCGGCGGCGCAAGATCGCGCCAGCGCTCCATCAGCACGATGCCGAGCGCCATGGACAATGCCGCGCCGATCCCGGCCAGCACGCCGGCCGGGTCGAAGGCGAGGCCGCCGTTCAGCACCATCAGCCCGACGCCGGCCATGCCCAGCACCGCCAATCCGATCTGGCCCATCCTTGGCCGCCGTCCCAGCAGCGGCCAAGCCAGCAGCGCGACCAGCAGCGGCTGGCAGGCGGCCAGAGTCGCGGTGATCCCGCCCGGCAACCGCGCGGCGCTGATCAGCAGCAGCGCGAAGAACAAGCCGATATTGGTCAGCGCCAGGACGGTGACGGGAAACAGGATGCGAAGCGGCGGCAGGCGCCGGACCAGAAGCAGCATCAAGAGCCCGGCCGGCAGCGCCCGCAGGGCAGAGATCAGGATCGGGTGATCCGTCGGCAATGTCTGGACAAAGACGACATAGGTCGTGCCCCAAAGCATCGGCCCGATGGCGGTGCCGATGAAGCGGCCGGCATTCCGGTCAGCCATGCCAATCCTCGCGGTCGGATGATCCTTGCCGGCGCGCCGGGTTCAGCGCGCCAGTTCCGGCGTCCAGTCTCCGGGCTCGGGCTTGCGCGTCAGATAGCTGATCACCATGTCGACCAGATGCGCCTGGCGGTGCTCGATATTCTCGGGGGCGCTCAGTTTCCGGTTGAACAGCATCGACAGCGTGTGCCGGTTCGACAGGTAGAAATAGCCCAGGCCCGAGATCGAGATATACAGCTCGACCGGATCGACGCCCTTGCGGAACACGCCCTGCTCTTCGCCCTGGCGCAGGATCTCGCGCAGGTTTTCCGACAGCCGGTCATACATGCTGCGGATGATCGTGGACTTGGCGATATGCCGGGCGCGATACAGGTTCTCGGTGTTCAGCATCACGATCACGTCGGGTTCTTCGACGAAGACCCGGAAGGTGTTCTCGCACAGCCGGATCATTGCGTTCAGCGGATCGAGCCCGTTGACCGGGACGTCGCTCTGCCGGCGGCGGAGCGTCTCGTAGGTGCGTTCGAGGATGCGGATATACAGATCCTCCTTGCCGCGGAAATAGTGGTAGAGCAGGTTCTTGCTGACCTTGGCCCGGGCCACGATGGCATCCACGCGGGCCCCGTCATAGCCGCGGCGCGCGAATTCCGCCTGCGCTGCCGCCAGGATCTTTTCCTGCGTCCGGATCGCATCCCGGATAGCGGGTTTCTCCGCCATCTGCCCTCCCACCACTTCCATCGAAGGGCCGTTCAGCACGGCTCCCTCTGCCTTTCCGCCACGAAGGGCGCGCAACGCTCGACCGAAACGGCGACCGTTTCGTTGCCGTCGCGCAGCCACCAGTCGAACTTCGAGAACAGCTCGATCTCGAAGGGGCCGTCATAGCCGATCTCGTCGAGAAGCGCCTTGTAAGCCGCGAAGTCGACCACGCCGTCGCCGATCATGCCCCTGTCATGGTATACATCGCGGGTCGGCACAAGCCAGTCGCAGAGATGGAAGGTCAGGATATTTTCCGGCCCCGCCTCGCGCAGCCCCGGCATGAAGCCGGCGTCCCACCAGCAATGATAGGTATCGGCGACGATGCCCGTGCCCTCGCCCAGGCTGCGGCAAAGATCCAGGCAATGCGCGAAGCTGTTGAGGCAGCTGCGATCGGCGGCATACATCGGATGCAGGGGCTCAAGGCCAAGCTTGACCCCCACCTTGCGGGCATGGGGCAACAGCTCTTCCAGCGCCCCGATCACCCGCGACCGCGCCGCCGCCAGATCCTTCTCGCCCGTCGCCAGCCCGCCCGGCACGATCACCAGGCAAGGCGCACCGATCTCGGCGGCGGCATCCAGACGGCGGCGGTTTTCGTCAAGGGCGGCGGCAAAGCCGCCCTTGTCCGCGATATTGACCCAGGCGCTGGTGCAGAGGCAGGGCACGAACAGCCCCGCATCGCGGATCAGCCGGGCGCCCTGCCCGATCCCGGCGGCGTCCAGATATTCCATCCAGACCCCGATCCCGGCGACGCCCTGCCGGGCATAGCCGTTCACCGCCTGCTCGAGGGTCCAGTCGCGCGTGGTGATCTGGTTGATCGCAAAGCGGCGCAGATCGGGCATCAGACCATCTCCGGTTGCAGGTTGCGCAGTTCGGCCGTGGCCTTCTCTTCGATGCGGCCGTCCTCGATCACGACGCGGTAATGCTCGCGGGCGAAGGCCGGGGTGATCTTGCCGTCCAGCGCGTCCTCCAGCACCTGCTCCAGCGGGCGTTGCAGCGGGTCGCCATAGCCGCCGCCCCCGGCCTGTTCGTGCCGGATCACGTCGCCTTTTGCGACATTGCGCGTGACCTTGCTGTCCAGCAGTTCGAACGCGCCGCCGTTCAGGCTTAGCAGGTTGCGCGAGGGTGCTGCCGGATTGCCGCCGAACAGCCCATAGGGCCGATGCTCGTAGCGGTCGGCGCGCAGCTGCAGCACCGCATCCTCGGCCAGCAGGCGATACTGGCGCACCACGCCCAGCCCGCCCCGCTGCCTGCCCGCCCCGCAGGAATCGGTGCGCAGCGAATATTCCTCGATGCGGATCGGATAGGTCGATTCCATCAGCTCGACCGGCATGTTCGACATGTTCTGCGACGGGTTGGTGATCGCGTCGATGCCGTCCTTGGTGGCACGTGCACCCAGGGCGCCGTTGATCATGTCGACCATGACGAAGGGCTGGCGAGTGTCCTTGTCATAGCCGCCCAGGCAGACCACCGAGTTGCCGCCCTCGCCCGCCGCGGCGACGCGCGTCGGCACGATCTTGGCCAGCGCGCCCAGCACGGTATCGACCACGCGATAGCCGGTCAGGGCGCGCGCCGCCACCGGCGCCGGGAAATGCGGGTTCAGGAAGCAGCCCTTGGGGGCCGCGATGTCGATGGCGCGATACATGCCGGAATTGTTCGGCACCTCGCTGTCCAGCGTGCAGCGGATCGCCAGATAGGTCGCGGACTTCACGAAGGACAGGGTCGAGTTGATCGCACCCTTGACCTGTGGCGCGCTGCCGGTGAAATCCACATCCAGATGATCGCCCTTGACGGTGATCGTCACCTTGATCGGGATCGGCGCCGGGTCGAAACCGTCGCCATCGATGTAATCGGTGAACTCGTAGCGGCCATCGGGCCATTTGGCGATCTCGTTGCGGGTCAGACGCTCGCCATAGTCCAGGAAATCGGCAAGGAACCGGTTGAAGGCGGGCGCGCCGTATTTGTCGACGATGCGCAGCAATTCCCGTTCGCCAAGCGCGCAGGTCGCCAGCTGCGCTTCGAGATCGCCGATGACCAGATCGGGCAGGCGCACGTTGCGCTCGATGATCTGGAACACGATGTCGTTGCGGACCCCGCGATCATAAAGCTTCAGCGGCGGCAGGCGCAGCCCTTCTTGGAAGATCTCGGTCGAGTCGCTGGCATTCGAGCCGGGCACGCGGCCACCCACGTCGCAGTGATGGCAGATCACCACCGAAAAGCCGAGATGTTCGTCGCCGTGGAAGATCGGCTTGAACATGAAGATGTCGGGCAGGTGCATGCCGCCGTCATAGGGATCGTTGAAGATGATGACGTCGCCGGGATGCAGGTCGCCCTGGAACCGCGCCAGCAGCGCCTCCATCGCGTCGGGAACGGCCCCCAGATGCAGCGCCACGGTCTTGGCCTGCGCCAGGATGCGGCCCTTGGCGTCGCACATGGTGGTCGAATAATCCAGCACGTCGCGGACGATGGGCGAACGCGCCGTCCGCATCACCGTATAGGCCATGTCGTCCACGATGGATTCGACGGCGCTTTTCAGCACGGCGAAGGTGATCGGGTCATTGGCGGAAATCTCGGCCATGGCTGCGCTCCTTACGAAAGACGGATGTGAAGGTTCAGGAAGTCGTCGCGCTCGACGGTGGCATCCGGCGGCACGACCACGGTCGAGTCGTTCGATTCCAGGACGACCGGGCCGGTCAGCCTGCGCGGCGAGCGGGTGCGGTCATAGACCGGGGTCTCGATCCAGCCGGCATCCTTGCCGAAATAGACCTTGCGCTGCGAGACAGGCCCCGCTTCTTCATGGTCCGGCGCCGAGAGCTTGCGGAAGTCCAGCCGCCCCTGCCGCAACCCGCGGCCGGTCATGCGGATGCCGACCACCTCGACCGCATCGGACGACACATAGCTGTAGATCGAGCGATAGGTTTCCAGGAAATCCTCGCGCACGCGGGCCGGATCGAAAGGCTCGGCGAAGGGAATCGCCAGCGACATTTCCTGGCCGCGGAAGCGCATGTTCGCCTCGGGCAGCAGTTCCATCGCCTCCTCCGGGATGCCTTCCTCGCGCAGGTTGGCGATGGCCTGCCGGCGCAGATCCTCGGTCGCCTCGGCAAGGCGCGCCAGATCGACATCCTCGATCACGCGGCCGATGGGGGCGGTGAAATAACGCTCGATATCGCCCGAAAGCATGCCCATGGCGGTGAAGACGCCGGGGGTGGCCGGAATCAGCAGCTTGTCCATCGACAGGAGCGAGGCGATGGCGGCGGCATGCACGGGGCCCGAGCCGCCGATGGCGACCAGGGTGAAGTCGCGCGGGTCCACCCCCCGCTCCACGGTCACGGCACGGATGGCGCGGGCCATGTTGGCGTTCACCACCTCGCGGATGCCATAGGCGGCATCCTCGGCCTCAAGCCCCAGCGCATCGCCCAGCCGCGCCGCGATGGCGGCCGCCGAGGCGGGTTTGTCCAGATGCCGCGCCCCGCCGGCCAGTTCCTCGGGCAGATAGCCCAGCACGAGGTTCGCATCGGTCACCGTCGGCTGGTCGCCGCCAAGCCCGTAGCAGACCGGCCCCGGATCGGCCCCGGCCGAAACCGGGCCCACCCGGATCAGCCCGGCGCTGTCCAGCGCGGCGATCGAGCCGGCGCCGCTGCCCACCTCGGCCACGTCGACGGTCGGCACGCTCATCATGTAGCCGCCGGCCTTGATGAAGCGCGAGGGCGTCGAGATGCCGGCGCGGAATTCGTATTCGCTGACCCGGCTCAGTTCGCCGCCATTGACCAGCGTGGCCGAGGCGGTGGTGCCGCCCATGTCGAAGATGACCAGGTTTTCCTGGGCCAGCGCCTCGCCCAGACGGGCGCCGCCGACCGCGCCGGCGGCCCGTCCCGAGGAGATGAAGAACACCGGCTTCTCGCAGGCGGTCTCGGCCGAGGCCAGCGCGCCGTTCGAGTTGCTGACCAGCAGCGGCGCGTTCACGCCCAGCCTTTTGATGCCGGTCTGCAGGCGCTCCAGATAGGCGGCCAGAACCGGGCCGACATAGGCGTTCACCACCGTGGTGCTGGTGCGTTCGTATTCCTTGGCCTCGGGCAGGACCGAGACCGAGGTGGTGACCTGGACCTTCGGGAACCGCGCGCGGATCAGTTCCTCGGCGCGCTGTTCGTGGACCGGATTGCGATAGCTGTTCAGGAAGCAGATGGCGATGGATTCCACCCCGGCCTCGACCAGCGCGGCGGCGGCAGCGACGACGCTCGCCTCGTCCAGGGGCGTGATGACGGTGCCGTCGGCGGCGATGCGTTCCTGCGCCTCAAGCCGGTAGCGGCGCGGGATCAGCGGAACGGGCTTGTCCCATTGCAGGTCAAACATGTTCGGCGTGCGCAGCCGGCCGATCTCCAGCACGTCGCGGAATCCCGCCGTGGTGATCAGCCCGGCACGGGCGCCGACCTTTTGCAGCAGCGTGTTCGAGCCGACGGTGGTGCCGTGCACGATCTCGCGCACATCGGCAACCGAGATGCCCGAATCCCGCACCAGGTCAGAGATGCCGGCGATCACCGCCTCCTCGGGCGCGGCGGGGGTCGAGGGCACCTTGGCGTGATAAAGCCGCCCGTCGCCTTCGATCATCACGAGATCGGTGAAGGTGCCGCCGATATCGACGCCGATTCGCGCAGTTCTGGTCGCTGAAGCCGTCATGATTCTCACCCTTATTGGACTAGTTGGTTAGTTTAGTAACATGCAGATTTCCGAACCGACAAGCGATTTTTTATTCCTTATATTTCAATATGTTGAAGTTGATTTTCTCCGGATGCACCAAAGAAACTTGATTATAATTGGACTAGTGGTGCTATTAATACCTTGGAAACAAGAACAGCCGCCGGCGATTCGCCGCAGGCCGCACAACAGGAGAGGACGAATGAGAAAGATGCAGATTTCGCCGTCAGCCGCCGTCGCCGCGCTGCTGATCCTTGCCGGGCCTGCCCTGGCGCAGGACAAGCTGACCGTGCGGCTGGACTTCTCGCCCTGGGGCAGTCACGCCGCCATGCACCTTGCGCAGCAACAGGGCTGGTTCGACGAGGCCGGACTGGACGTGGACGTGCAGGACGGGCGCGGCTCGGGCAATACCTTGCAGCTGGTCAATGCCGGGCAGGCCGATGTCGGCCAGATCCAGCTGGGCCTGATCCCCGCGGCGCGTCAGGGCGGCGCCAAGGTCAAGGGCATCGCCGGCTGGGACCGCCGCACCGATCTTTGCGTGCTGGTCGACAAGGACGCGCCCATCGAGCAGATCGCGGATCTCAAGGGCAAGAAGGTGGTCGTCTTTGCCGCCAGCCCATGGACGCCCTATATCGACACCTTCCTCGCCGCGGGCGGTCTGGACCGCAACAACACCACCATCGAATTCGTCGATGCCTCGGCGCTGTGGGGCACCTATACCTCGGGGCGCGCGGACGCGATGATGTCCACCGTCGCCTCGGCCCTGCCCCTGGCCGAGGCGCAGCGGCCGTCCAAGTGCCTGACCTCGGATTCCGCCGATCTGTATTTCCCCAGCTACGGCCTTGTCGCCTCGGACGACACGATCGAGAACCGGGCGGATGCGCTGAAGAAACTGGTCGAGGTCCAGCAGCGCGCCTGGGCGGAAATCGCCAGCAATCCCGACCTGGGCGTCGAGGCGATGCTGGCCCAGCGCCCCGATGCCATGCTGAACCCGGACGTCCTGCGCGAACAGATCCGCCTGACCGTGGAATATTTCGACACGCCGGCGACCGAAGGCAAGCCGATCGGCTGGCAGGCGGACGAGGATTGGGAAGCCGCGCTGAAGGGCATGGAACGCGCCGGCGTGGTCAACCCCGGCTGGCAGGTCGCCGATTATTTCACCAACGACCTGATCCCGGAATGAGGCGGTGAGCATGAACATGATGGCCGACACCACCCCCGACACCTATCTGCGCATCAGGGGCGCGGGCAAGACCTACCCGTCGCAGCACGGGCCCGTCGTTGCGCTCAGCGACATCAACCTGGACGTGCGCCCGGGCGAGTTCCTCAGCATCGTCGGGCCCAGCGGCTGCGGCAAGAGCACGCTGCTGAAATGCCTGGCCGGGCTGGAAAACATCACCTCGGGCGGCATCACCGTGTCCGGCAAGCCGCTGTCCGGCCCGCCGGATCGCATGGGCGTGGTGTTCCAGCGCGACGTCCTGCTGGACTGGCGCACCATCCTCGACAACGTGCTGTTGCAGGCCGAGTTCCTGGGCCATCCGCGCGAGCAATACCGCGAACGCGCCCTGCAGCTGCTGGAACGCTTCGGGCTCAAGGGCTATGAAAAGCGCCATCCCTGGGAGCTGTCGGGCGGCATGCGGCAGCGCGCCTCGATCTGCCGGGCGCTGCTTTGCGATCCGGACCTTCTGCTGATGGACGAGCCATTCGGCGCGCTGGACGCGATGACCCGCGACGATCTGAACGTCGAGCTGGCCCGGATGTGGCAAGAGACGAACAAGACGGTGATCTTCATCACCCATTCGATTTCCGAGGCGGTCTTCCTGGCCGACCGCGTGGTGATGATGTCGCGCACGCCCGGCCGCATCGTCGATGTGTTCGACGTGGACCTGCCCCGGCCGCGCCCGCTGTCGGTGCGCGAATCCGATGCCTTCGGCGTCTATGCCCAGCGTATCCGCCACCATTTCGCCGAACTGGGAGTGCTCAAGGAATGAAGAACAGCCTCATCGCGAAAATCATGCGGGACAACCGCTCGCTGGACATCGTCCTGGTGCTTCTGGGAACCATCCTGCTGTGGGAACTGGCCGTGCGGCTGTTCAATCCGCCGGCGATCATCCTGCCCGCCCCCTCGGCGATCTGGGCGGCCTTCATGCAAAGCCCTTGGGTGTTCATCCGCAACATGCTTTACACGCTGATGACCACCGGCCTGGCCTTTGCCATTTCCGTGGTGCTGGGTGTGGTCATGGCCGTCGGCATCGTGCAGTCGAAGTTCCTTGAACGCACGGTCTACACGCTGCTCATCGCCATCAACTCGGTTCCCAAGGTGGCGCTGGCGCCGCTGTTCGTGATCTGGCTGGGCACCGGCATGTCCTCGCAACTGGCGGTGGCGGTGATGCTGGCGATCTTTCCCATCGTCATCAACACGGTGCTGGGCCTGCGCTCGGTCGACCCGGACATGCTGAACCTCGCCAAGGCGACGCGGGCCTCGAAATTCGACATCATCTACAAGATCCGGGTGCCGAACGCCCTGCCCTCGCTGTTTTCGGGCATGAAGGTCGGCATCTCCTTCGCGCTGGTCGGCGCCATCGTCGGAGAGTTCGTCGCCGGCGGCCGCGGCCTGGGATTCCTGGTCCTGACCGCGCAGGGCCAGTTCGACACCACGCGGGTCTTCGTCTCGCTGGTGCTCTTGGGGGTGATGGGCACGATCCTGTTCTATGCCGTCGACGTGATGGAACGGATCGCCCTGCCCTGGCACAGCTCGCAACGCCAGCCCAACGCCTGAACCTTTGGGGGCGTCCTGCCCCCTTCTTCCAAGCCGATCCGAAAGGCATTCCATGTCCTCAACCAACCTTCTGTCGGCAGGCGGCCTTGCCACGCCGTTCAGGTCGATCCCCGTCGAGGAGGCGCTGGCGGTGCTGGAGGCGCATTATGGCGTGACCGGCACCCTGCGGCGCCTGGACACCGAAAAGGACGACACCTTCCGGCTGGCCACGCCCAAGGGGGATCGCTTCATCGTCAAGGTCTCGAACCCCGACGAGGATCCTGCCGAACTGTCGCTGCAGACCGATCTGCTGGATCATCTGGCGCGCGTCGATCCCGGCCTGCCGGTGCCGCGCGTGATGCGCAACCGCGACGGCCAGGGCTTCTTCACCATCACCGACAGCCACGGCCAGCCGCGCATGGTGCGGATGCTGACCTATCTGGAGGGCACGCCGCTGGACCGGATCGCCTCGACCGCCGAGGAACGGGCCAGGGTCGGCGCCACCCTGGCACGGTTGCGGCTTGCCATGGCGGATTTCTCGCATCCGCATGACGGCCGCGAAATCGCCTGGGACGTCCAGCACCTGCCGAAGCTCGCCTTCCTGCTGGACGGGGTGACCGATCCCGAACATCGCGCCATGCTGGCCGAAGGGATGGAACGGTTCCACCAGATCGAGGGCAGGCTGAAAGCCTGCCGCCGTCAGGTGCTGCACAATGACTTCAGCCGCTCCAACATCGTCATCGACCGAAACGATCCGGCTTTCGTCACCGGCGTGATCGATTTCGGCGATGCGCTGCGCACTTATATCGTGATCGATCTTTCGACCGCGCTGCTCAATCAACTCGATCCCGAGGGCGGGCCGGCGATGTTCGATCATGGCCGCGACTTGCTGGCCGGCTATCTCGCCGTGGCCGACCTGACCCCGGACGAGCTGGAAGTCCTGCCGCATCTGATCATGGCCCGGGTCATCGCCCGCGCGCTGATCACGACGTGGCGGGCCGGGCAATTCCCGGATAATGAGCCCTATATCATGCGAAACACCCATCAGGGCTGGAAGCAGCTGCACCAGTTTCTCAGCCTGCCGCTGGACGAAATCAGCCGGACATTTGCCCTAGGCGCCGCAAACAGGGCGGCCCGCACGACAGAGGAAGCACGGATATGAATGCGCAGGACAAGCCCCGGATCAACATCGGCATGGTGAACGGCTTCGACCCGGACAACATGGGCAACCTGGATCCGGCGATGCAGGATCTGATCCGCCGGCGCCGGCGCCTGCTGGGTCCCGCCTATCGCCTGATGTATGCCGATCCGGTGCAGATCAGCCGCGCCCTGGGCACCAGGATGTGGGACCGCGACGGCAACGAATATCTGGACGCCTATAACAACGTCGTCTCGGTCGGCCATTGCAACCCGCGCGTGGTCGAGGCGGTGCATCGGCAGATGCAGACGCTCTGCACCCATACCCGCTATGTGCAGGACGAAATCCTGGAATTCGCCGAACAGATCGTGCCGAGCTTCGGCGAACCGATCGAACATATCATGTTCACCTGCACCGGCTCCGAGGCGAACGACCTGGCGCTGCGCATCGCCATGCACCAGACCGGGCGCAAGGGCATCGTCATCACCTCGGAAGCCTATACCGGCAATTCCCATCTGACGGCGGGCCTGTCGCCCTCGCTGGGCAGGAAAAGCCCGCTGGGGCAATGGGTGCGCCGCATATCCACACCCGACTCCTATCGCATGGACCCGTCCGAAATCGGCGCCCGACTGGCCCGGCAGGTCCGGCACGAGATCGACGAGCTGGAACGTCGCGGCGAAGGCATCGCCGCCTTCATCGCGGATTCGCTGTTCTCCTCGGACGGCATCTATGCCCATCCGACCGACATCCTCCAGCAGATCACCGAGGTCGTCCATGCCGCCGGCGGCGTGGTCATCGCCGACGAGGTGCAGGCGGGCTTCGGCCGTTCGGGCGACCGGCTCTGGGGGTTCCAGCGCCACGGCCAGGTGCCGGACATCGTCACCATGGGCAAGCCGATGGGCAACGGCTTTCCGGTCGCGGCGGTCGCGGTGCGCGGCGAGGTGATCGAGCGTTTCGGCAACGAAATGCGCTATTTCAACACCTTCGGCGGCAATACCGTGGCCATCGCGGCGGCGCAGGCGACCTTCGACGTGATCCGCGACGACGGGTTGCAGGAAAACGCCGCCCGGATCGGCGCGATGATCCAGGACGGCTTCCGCGAGATCGCCAAGGAAGACGGGCGCATCGGCGACGTGCGCGGCGCGGGCCTCTATATCGGGGTTGAATTCGTCAGGGACCACGACAGCAAGGAACCGGATTCGGCGACGGCCCTGGCCGTGGTCGACGGCCTGCGGCAGCGACGGGTGCTGATCTCGGCGACCGGCCATCACGCCAATACGCTGAAGATCCGGCCGCCGCTGGTGTTCTCGGAAAGCGACGTGGACCGGCTGCTGACCGAGACGCGCAACGCACTGGCTGCGATCTGACCAAACGCGGCGGCGCGGGCAAGAGGCGCGCGCCGCCGCCGATCAAGGCATGCACAAACCAGCCGCCGAACCGGATTGCAAAGCCGGCGGCTGGCAGGATGAGCTCGCAGACAAAGGGACAGACGAATGATCACCGGCAACACCCGGATCTTCTTCATGCTCGCGGATCCGATCCACCACGTCCGCACCCCCGAGGTGCTGAACCCGTTATTCAGGGCGCGGGACATCGACGCAGTGATGGTGCCGGTCCATTACGCGCCGGCAGACTTCGCCGCCGCCTGGCAGGCGATGAAGCGGATGCGCAACCTGGGCGGCATGGTGGTCAGCGTGCCGCTGAAGGAACAGGCGGCCGAACTGGCGGATCGCGTCGGCGATGAAGCGATGGAGCTTGGCGCCGCGAACACCATCCGCCGGGAAGAGGACGGCACCATGGTGGCCGAGAATTTCGATGGCCGCGGCTTCCTGCAGGGGCTGCTGCAGGGCGGTGCCGATGCCAGAGGACGCGAGGCGCTGCTTCTGGGCGCCGGCGGCGCCAGACGCGCCATTGCCTTCGGCCTTGCCCGCAGCGGGGTGGCCTCGTTGCGGGTGCATGATCCCGACGTGGCCCGCGCGCAATCGCTGGCCGACAGGATCGCCGCAAGCTATCCGCAGTTGCGTGCCACCGCGGGATCGAACGATCTGGAGGGGATCGACCTGCTGGTCAATGCCTCGCCCTGCGGGCTGCACCCGGAAACCGATCCGGCACCGGTCGATCTGTCCCGATTGCGCCCGGACATCCTCGTCGCCGACATCATCATGAAGCCGCGCGAAACCCCGCTGCTGCGCGCCGCGCAGGCGAAGGGCTGCCAGATCCGTTGCGGCGCGCCGATGCTGGACAGCCAGCTTGAACTGATGCTGCAATTCTTCGGCTACTGACCCGGACGACACATGCCTGCCGGTCTCGATACCGTCAGGCGAACAACTGCCGGATCGCGGGGGTTACGGGAATTCCCCGCCCGGCCGCTTCGGAACGCCGCCGGTAGCGGTGGTCACCGGGCAAGCGCGCCATTCCCGCGTCGCGCAGCATCTGCACCAGCCCGGCAACGCGGCGGCCGAACTGATCGTTGCCGCCGCGTTGCGGATCCAGCACGATCAGCAACTGCCCGGTGCGCGGAATCTCGGCCCCCGGCGCCGAGGACATATCCACCTCATGCGAGAAATGCCCGCCGGTCAGCGCCGAGGCGAGCAGCTCGACCATCAGGGACAACAGGGCGCCCTTGTGGCCGCCGAAGGGCAGGATGCCGCCCTCATCCAGGATTTCCGCGGGGTCATCCGTATCCCTGCCCTGCCGCCCGATCCCGGTGCCAAGGGGAACGCGCCGCCCTTCGTCCCGCGCGATGCGCAGATCGCCCTGCGACATCGACGAGGTAGCGAAATCCATCGCGATGGGCAGGCCCCCCTCGACCGGCGTGGCGAAGGCAATCGGATTGGTGCCGAAGACCGGCCGGGCGACGCCCCTCGGCATGACGGCCGGCCCTCCGGTCACCATGGTCAGCGCAACCAGCCCGGCATCGGCCCAGGGCTCGACATCGGGCCAGAGCGCGCTGAAATGATGCGAATTGCGCAGCGCGACGATCGCGGCGCCGCTTTCCCCGATCATGGCCCGGATGTCCTCGCGCGCGGCCTCCAGGGCCGGCTGAGCGAAGCCGTTCATGGCGTCGATGCGCAGATAGGATGCGCCGACACGAGCGATCTGCGGTCGCGCATGGCCGTCCACCCAGCCGCTGCGCAAGGTCGCAAGATAGCCAGGGATGCGAAACACGCCATGGCTGAAGGTGCCGTCGCGCTCGCACGCCGCGCAGTTCCGGGCAAGGATTGCCGCCACCTCTTCCGAGGCGCCCGCCTCCTCCAGCAGGCTTCGCAAGCGCAGGACCAGCAGGTCGAACGGGATATGCGTGGCATTCGGGTCAAGGGCAAAGGTCATCATCTCGTCTCTCGGTCAACCGTCGAACCAGGTGTCGGCAAGCGTGAAGCCCTGGGGATAGGGATCCGTCGGGTCGAGCCCCATCTGATAAAGGCCGGTGATCCAGGCCTGCCCGGCAATGGCGGGGATCACCGCATCGTATTGCGCAAGCCGGGTCAGCCCGTCGATCTGGCAGGTGAAGCGGCTGCCGGTGATCGATTCGTGGATGAAGGTCTCTCCCGGCTTGATCTCGCCGCGGGCATGCATCAGCGCCAGGCGCGCCGAAGAGCCGGTGCCGCAGGGCGAGCGGTCACAGCGTCCGGGCGAGACGACGACCGTATTGCGCGCCACCAGCCGGCCGTTTTCGCGGCGAAGCGGCCCCATGAACTCGGTATTGGTGATCCCCGGCATGTCGGGGTTGCCGGGATAGGCGACCGGCAATTGCTCGACCGCCGCCGCCTTCAGGCGCTGGCCCAGGTCGCAAAGGTCGCGGGCCTCGTGCGGTTCGATGGCAAAGCCCAGGTCGGCCGCCTCGACCATGGCATAGGTCATGCCGCCATAGGCGACATCCATGCGGACCGAGCCCAGGCCGGCGACCTCGACCATGGCGTCCCGGTGATAGCAGAAGGCGGGCTGGTTGACCAAGCGGACGCTCAGCACCTTGCCGTCCCGGCATTCGCAGCGGACCCGGATCAGCCCCGCGGGCGCCTCGAGCACCAGTTCGGTCACCGGCTCAACCATCGGCAGAATGCCGGTTTCCAGCAGGACGGTCGCCACGCAGATCGTGTTCGAGCCGGACATGGCCGGGTATTCCGTCGTCTCGAGGATGACGTAGCCCATCGCCGCTTCCGGGTGGTTGGACGGCAGGATGATGTTGGCATTGTGCCAGACCGCACCGCGCGGCTCGAACAGCACCAGCTTGCGGATCTCGTCCAGGTTGCTTTCAAGCCAGAGCTTCTTGTCGAACATGGTCTGGCCGGGAACCTGCCCGATCCCTCCGGTGATCACCCGGCCGATCTCGCCCTCGCAATGGCTGTCGACGACGTTCAGGGTCCGCTTCCAGCGCATCTCGTTTCCTTTCAGGACAGGTTTCTGACGCGATCCGCAGCTGGGCCGCATGGTCGCCTTGCCGCGCGATGTTCCCCGCCCTGCACGGCTTGGCCCCGACCGGCGGCGATGCGAAAAAAGTGGGTCAACTGCCGACTACGTGTCGCCAACAATATGTCGCCTGAATGTCGGCACCGTCAACGATTCTATGGCGGCAAGATGGAAATTCGCCCTCGCAGGAACAGAACGGAAAAACCCGGCATCAGAATGCCGGGTCAGTCAGGCTCATCGCGGGGATCGGGGTGCCTACTTCCCGACGAAGGAGAAGTTCTGCGAATAGTTTTCCTTCATGAACTCGATGAAGTTGTCGCGGAACTGCCGGGTATGGGCATGGGCCAGCGCATCGGCCCGCTCGACATCCCGCGCCCGGATCGCCTCCAGCATCTCGGTATGCTCGTCCGTCAGCAGATAGCTGTCGTTGCTGCGCTCGATATAGTCGAAATGCAGGTGCAGCATGCGGCGGCCCTGATTCAGCAGCCGCTCGTAGAAGGCGGCCAGATAGGGATTTCGGCCGGCGGTGGCGATGGCCATGTGGAACTGCTTGTTCGCCTCGGACATCAGCAGGTGATTGCCGCTCTTGACCGCCGCCTCGAACTCTTTCTGCCGCGCGGCAATGGCCTTCAGGTCGGCCTCGCTGCGCAATTCGGCGGCCAAGCGTGTGTTCATGCGCTGCGCCAAGTCCAGCGCCTCGACATATTTCGGAAAGCTCAGCACGTCGATCGGCGCCACGATGGTCGAGCGGTTCGACAGCGTCACCACCAGGTCGTCGCCCGACAGGCGGATCAGTGCCTCGCGGATGGGTGAGCGCGACATGCCGAATCGCTCGGCCAATGTCGTCTCGTCCAGAAGTGCCCCCGGCTCCAGGGCCAGGGACAGAATCTCGTCGTGCAAGGTCTGGTAGACAAAGCGCCAGCCCGTCCCCTTGGCATGCCTGATCTCAGCTTCGTCGGCCAAACGCGTTCTCCTGCCGGTGTTTTATGCACCCGATGATAGGGCGACGGCGCCAGTGTTGTCGACACAAAGTTTTTATTGACGTGCCGTCATTGTGTCGGCATGCTGTTTTTATGTCGGCACGTTGTTGACAAGTGGAATGCCGCAAAGACGACAGATTAGCCGTCCAACGATCAGGAGGAGACTGGACATGCTGATGAGGAAAATCTCGAAACCGGCGTCAATCATGGCCTTGGCCATCGCGCTCTCGGCAGGCGTTGCCTCTGCCCAGGAGGCCGGTGGCTACTGGCAGAAGGTTCAAAGTGCCGGCAAGCTGCGCTGCGGCGCCGCCGTCGCCCCGCCCTATGTGATGCGCGATCCGGCAACGGGCGAGTATTCCGGCTTCTACGCCGATCTCTGCCGCGAATTCGCCGCCGTGCTGGAGGTGCAGCCGGAATTCGTCGACACCACCTGGGACAATATCGTGGCCGGGCTTCAGGCCGGGAAGTGGGACATGTCGCTGGCGCTGAACCGCACGCCGGTGCGCGCCATGGCGGTGCAGTTCTCGATCCCGGCGATGGAATACCAGATCTCGCTCGTCTACAACAAGGACAACCCCAAGATCCCGGCGAACCCGGTTTCGGTCGCGGATGTCGACGTGGCCGGCGTCACCATGGCGGTCATGTCCGGGACCGCCCAGGACAAGGCGATCTCGGCGGCGGTCAAGAACGCGACCATCCTGCGCCTGCCCTCGGCCGACGAGACCCGCCTGGCCGTGCAGTCGCGCCGCGCCGACATCATCGTCGACGCCTCGGACACCAACCTGCTGTTCACGCAGGCGAACCCGGACTGGGCGGTCGCCCTGAACCCCGAACCGGCGCTGGCCAAGCAGGGCGTGTCCTTCGGCCTGCCGCTGAGCCTGCGCGCCTCGGACGTGGCCGTCGTGGACATCTTCCTTGAGGAAAAGGTCGCCACCGGCGCCGTCGATGCGCTGATCACCAAGGCGGCCGACGAGGTTCTGGCCGCAAGCGGGAACTGAGACCAACCCCACAAGACATGCAAACAACGAACCGCCGCGGGAGGCGGCGGTTCGCGGAACAGCCATATTCGGGAGAGAGGCTTATGGCGGATATGCAGGACGGGTCTGCGCTGGTCGAGATCCACGACCTTCACAAGAGCTATGGTCCGAACATCCAGGTTCTCAAGGGCCTCAACATCGAGATGATGCCGGGCGAGCGCGTCGTGGTCATCGGCCCCTCGGGCGGCGGCAAGTCGACGCTCTTGCGCGTGGTCATGGGGCTGGAACAGATCCAGGGCGGCGAGATCCGCTTCGGCGGCAAGCCCTATATCTCGACCAAGGGCGGCAAGACCGTCATCGACACCGAGGTGCGCAAGCAGATCGGCATGGTCTTCCAGCATTACACCCTGTTCCCGCATCTGAGCATCATGGAAAACCTGATCCTCGCCCCGCGCAAGGTGAACGGCGAAAGCCGCGCCTCGGCCCGCGAGCGCGGACAGAAGATCCTGGAGCGGTTCGGCCTGGGCGCCAAGGCCGACGCCTATCCCAGCCAGCTGTCGGGCGGCCAGAAGCAGCGCGTCGCCATCGCCCGCGCGCTGATGCTGGACCCGCGGCTGATGCTGTTCGACGAGGTGACCTCGGCGCTCGACCCGGAACTGGTGGCGGAAGTCGAGGCGGTGATCCTGCAGCTGGCCGAACAGGGCATGCCGATGATGATGGTGACCCATGACATGTGGTTTGCCCGCAACGTCGCCAGCCGGGTGATCTTCTGCGCCGGCGGCGTGGTGGTCGAGGACGGCCCGCCCGAGCAGGTGCTGGGCGATCCCAAGGAGGAACGCACCCGCGAATTCATCAACCGCGTCTTCCATATCAAGGCCTGAGGCGCGTCATGGATTACACACTCGACTTGGGAGCGGTCACCCGGAACATGGGCCCGCTCATGGACGGGCTTTGGGTGACGCTGCAGCTGACGCTGGCCGCCAATGTCATCGGCGTCATCGCCGGTTTCGCGCTGGCCCTGCTGACCACCAGCAAGCTTGCCCTCCTGCGCTGGCCGTCGATGCTGTTCGTGGAATTCTTCCGCTGCACCCCGGCCATCGTCCAGATCGTCTGGTTCTTCTATTGCGTGCCGATGATCTTCAACGTGTTCTGGGGCCCGGTCTTCATGGGCATCGTCGCCCTGGGCCTGAACCTGACCGCCTTCAATGCCGAAGCCTATCGCGCCTCGATCCAGGCGGTGCCGCGCGAGCATCTGGATGCCGGCATCGCGCTGGGTCTGTCGCCGACGCAGCGGATCCTGAACATCGTGCTGCCGCAGGCCCTGCGCAATTCGGTGCCGGTGCTCTTGACCAACGGCATCGGCATCTTCCAGCAAAGCGCGCTGGTCGCCATCGTCGGCGTCGCCGACCTGATGTATCAGGGCAAGACGCTGGCCACGGCCACCTATCGCCCGATCGAGACCTTCACGGTCGTCGCCCTGATCTATCTCGCCATCTCCTACCCGGTCGGCCAGTTCGTGAACTGGCTGGAGCGCCGGCAGAGCCATTCGTAAGGGGGACCGATCATGGGTATGACACTGGATTTCTCGATCCTGCTGCGCTTTACCGATGCGCTGGCCATCGGGCTGTGGACCACGATCAAGCTGACCTTGCTGTGCATCGTCCTGGGCACCTCGCTGGGCTTCGTCATCGGCTTGCTGCGCAGCAGCGGCAATGCCTTCGTCCGCGGCCTGCTGGGCCTTTATGTCGAACTGTTCCGGGGCACGCCGGTGCTGATCCAGCTGTTCTGGATCTTCTTCTGCCTGCCGCTGATCCTGGGGGTCGAGTTCTCGAACTTCGTCTCGGCCACCATCGCCCTGACGCTCTATATGGGTGCGATCACCTCCGAGACCTTCCGCGCCTCGCTGCGTTCGGTGGGCCGCGAGCAGATGGATGCCTGCGTGGCGCTTGGCCTGCCGCGTGCGGCACAGATCATGAACGTGATCCTGCCGCAGGCGGTGCTGCGCGCCGTGCCGACGCTGCTGTCGAACGCCGTGTCGCTGTTCAAGGAAAGCGCGCTGGTCTCGGCGGTGGGCATGGCCGACCTGATGTTCATCGGCCAGAACATCTCGAACAACACGGCCCGCCCGGTCGAGGTGCTGACCGTGGTTGCCGGCATCTACTTCGTCATCGCCTTCCCCCTCACGCGGGCCGTCACCGTCGTCGAGCAGAAGCTGCTTCGCAAATTCTCTGCATAATCATCTGAAAAGAAAGGAAACACCATGAAACTGCAAGGTGTCATGCCCGCCCTTGTCACGCCCTTCGACGCGGCCGGCAAGATCGACTTCGCCGCTTTCGAGAAGCTGCTGACCAACCTGCGCGAAGCCGGCGTCTCGGGCTGGGTGCCCTGCGGCTCCTCGGGCGAATACAACTTCATGTCCGACGAGGAACGCGACAGCGTGCTGAAATTCGTCAAGGACTTCGCCAAGCCGGGCGAGATCCTGATCGCCGGCACCAACGCGCCCTCGACCGCCGGCGTCATCGCCAACACGCTGCGCGCCAAGGAAATGGGCTATGATGCCGTGCTGCTGGCGACGCCCTTCTACACCAAACCCACGCAGGCCGAGCTGATCAAGCATTTCCAGACCGTTCTGGAAGCCACCGACATGCCCATCGTGCTTTACAGCTACCCGGACAAGGACGGGATCGAACTGGGCTGGGAGGTGCTGGACGCGCTGGCCGACGATCCGCGCATCATCGGCATCAAGGAAAGCTCGGGCTCGCTGCAGCGCGCCATCGGCATCGCCACCCGCTACAAGGACCGCATCCAGCTGGTCTCGGGCTCGGACGACATCGCGCTGGACTTCATGTTCTGGGGCGCCGACGCCTGGATCTGCGGGCCGGCGAACTGCATGGCCAAGGCGGTCTGCGACCTGGACCGCACCTATCGCTCGGGCGACCTCGACAAGGCGCGCGCGCAGATGGCGACGCTTTATACCGCGATGAACATCCTGGAATCGGGCAAGTTCGTGCAGAAGCTGAAATACGGCTGCGAGATCCAGGGCATGCCGGTCGGCGAATGCCGTGCACCCCTCGGGCCGCTGACGGACGAGGAAAAGGCCGATTTCCGCGCCGCCATGGAGCCGATCCTGAACTGGTAAGCCAACCCGGCCGGGCGGCGGACCCCGCCCGGCCCACGATCAACGGGAGGAGGACAAGCATGGCCACGGTCATCGTCGGCGCGGGCATCATCGGGACAAGCCTTGCCTATGAGCTGCAAAAGCGCGGCCGGCAGGTCATCCTGCTGGACAAGGGCGAGGTCGGGCGCGGCGCCTCCTATGGCAACATGGCCTCGATCGCGGTGACGGAATTCATGCCCGCCTCGCGCCCCTCGGTCTGGAAACAGATCCCCGGCTGGATGCTGGATCCCGAAGGCCCGGTGCGCGTCAGCCCCGCTTACATGCCGAAACTGATCCCTTGGTTCATGCGCTTCATCGCCGCCTCGCGCCCCTCGAAGCTGCGCCAGCTGGAGGCGCAGGGCGCGGCGCTGTGCGCGCGCGTCTACGACGACCTGCTGCCGCTGCTGCGCGAAACGGGCCTTGAGGGCGAGCTGACGGAAGAAGGCTGCCTGTCGCTTTACAGCGACGAGGCCGAATTCCGCGCCGACCGCGAGCATATCGAGATCCTCGAACGCTTCGGCTTTCCGCACCGGCGGCTGACCGGCGCCGAGGCGCGCGAGCTGGAACCGGAGCTGTCGGACAGCATCGGCATCGCCGTGCTGTTCCCGCAGAATCGCAGCCTGCGCGACCCCTATCGGCTGGTCGTCGCCCTTGCCGACCGCTTCGCCGCACTTGGCGGCCGCATCGAGCGCGGCGAGGTCGCCGGCTTCGACCGCAGCGACCGCATCACCGCCGTGCGGCTGACGGACGGCCGCACCATTCCTGCCGATGAGGTGGTGATCTGCGCCGGCGCCCATAGCGCGCGGCTCTCGAAACTGCTGGGCGAGCCGATGCCGCTGGAGACCGAGCGCGGCTATCATACCCAGATCATGGCGCCCGGCATCTCGATGCGGCATTCGATCATCTGGCCCGCCCGCGCCTTCATGGTCACGCCCACCGCGGGCGGCATCCGCGTCGGCGGCACGGTCGAGATGGCGGGGCTGGACGCGCCGCCCGACTATCGGCGCAGCAAGATCACCGTCAAGCGCGCGCGCGAGGCGCTGCCGAACCTGCGTTGCGAGGATTTCTCCGAATGGATGGGCCACCGGCCGGCCTTCCCCGATACCGTGCCGGTCATGTCGGCCTCGGGCAAGGTGCCGGGCGTCTTCTACGCCACCGGCCACGGCCATCTGGGCGTGACCTATGCCGCGACCAATGCCAGGCTGATGGGCGACCTGATCACCGGGGCGCCCCCGCCCATCGACATGCGCCCCTATCGCATCGACCGTTTCTGAGAAAGGAGATCCCATGACCCAGAAGGTTTGTCTGATCACCGGCGGCGGCCGCGGCATGGGTGCCGCCGTCGCGCGCGAGATGCATGGACGCGGCTACCGCCTGGCGCTGATGTCGCCCTCGGAAAGCTGCGAGGCGCTGGCGGCGGAGCTGGGCGGCGTGGCCCGGCGCGGGGTCGCGCAAAGCGCCGAGGACCTGAAGGGCATCGTCGATCTGGCGATGTCCAGCTATGGCCGCATCGATGCGGTGCTGAACCATACCGGCCACCCGCCGAAAGGCGACCTGCTTGAGATCACGGATGAAAACTGGGATCTGGCGAACGACATGATCGTGAAATCGGTCGTCCGCATGGCGCGGCTGGTGACGCCGATCATGCAGGCGCAGGGCGGCGGCTCCATCGTCAACATCACCACCTATGCGGCCTTCGAACCCTCGCTGTGGTTCCCGGCCTCCTGCGTCTATCGCGCCGGGGTGTCGTCCTTCACCAAGCTCTACGCCGACCGCTACGGGCCGGAAAACATCCGCATGAACTGCCTGCTTCCGGGCTTCACCGACAGCCTGGACGTTGAGAAATTCGGCGACCTGACGGCGCTGAAACGCATCGGCAAGGTCGAGGAACAGGCCAAGGCCGCCGCTTTCCTGCTGACCGACGATTCAAGCTACATCACCGGCCAGAGCCTTCGGGTCGATGGCGGTCTGACCCGGCACATGTGAGGAACAAGATGCAGACCAAACTCTATATCAATGGCGAATGGGTGGCCCCGCTCGAGGGCGGGACGCTGCCGGTCATCGACCCGGCGACCGAGGAGGTGTTTCACCACATCCCCGCCGCAACCGCCCCCGATGCCGAGGCCGCCGTCGCCGCCGCGCGCGAGGCTTTCGACAACGGCCCCTGGCCGCGCATGACCGGCGCCGAGCGCGCCAAATACCTGCGCGCCATCGCCCAGGGCATCCGCGACCGGCTGCCGGAACTGGCGCATATCGAGACCCGCGACAACGGCAAGCCGCTGCCCGAATCCGAATGGGATCTGAGCGACGCGGCCGGCTGCTTCGACTTCTACGCGGATCTGGCCGAGGAACTGGACGGCGAGGTCGAGGAGGTGAAGCTGGCCGACGACCGCTTCGCTTCGAAGGCGGTGCGCGAGCCGCTGGGCGTCGCGGTCGCCATCGTGCCCTGGAACTATCCGCTGCTGATGGCCTCGTGGAAGGTCGCCCCGGCGCTGGCCGCGGGCTGCACCATGATCCTGAAACCGGCCGAGACCACCTCGCTGACCGCGCTGGAACTGGGCGCCATCGCCGAGGCGGCGGGCCTGCCCAAGGGGGTGCTGAACATCCTGTCGGGCAAGGGCTCGGTCGTCGGCCAGGCGCTGGTCGAGCATCCGCAGGTCGACAAGGTGGCCTTCACCGGCTCGGGTCCGGTCGGGTCGCGGATCATGGCCACGGGCGCCAAGGACGTGAAGCGCATCAGCCTGGAACTGGGCGGCAAGTCGCCCTTCGTGGTCTTCGCCGACAGCGATATCGAGAAGGCGGTCGAATGGATCATGTTCGGCATCTTCTGGAACCAGGGACAGGTCTGCTCGGCCACCTCGCGCGTGCTGGTCGAGGCGCCGCTTTACCCGCGCCTGCTGGAGCGGCTGGTCGAGGAAGCCGGAAAGATCCGCATCGGCAACGGGCTGGACGAGGGCACCCTGCTTGGCCCGCTGGTCAACAAAAGCCAGTATGAAGACGTGCTGCGCCATATCGACCGCGCCGTCGAACAGGGCGCGACCGTCGCCTGCGGCGGCCGCTACGACGGCTTCGACAAGGGCTTCTGGGTGGCGCCCACCATCCTGACCGACATGGCGCTGGACAGCGACGCCTGGGTCGAGGAGATCTTCGGCCCCGTGGTCTGCATCCGTCCCTTCGACACCGAGGACGAGGCGATCCGGCTGGCCAACGATTCGCGCTTCGGCCTGGCCGCGGCGGTCATGTCCGCCGACGAGGCGCGCTGCGAGCGCGTCGCCCGCGCCTTCCGCGCCGGCATCGTCTGGATCAACTGCAGCCAGCCCACCTTCACCGAGGCGCCCTGGGGAGGCTACAAGCAATCCGGCATCGGCCGCGAACTGGGCCGCTGGGGTCTGGATAACTACCTGGAAACCAAGCAGATCACGAGCTTCGTCAGCGAAGAGCCCTGGGGATGGTATCTGAAATGACCTTCGAGAAATCCCTCGATATCCTGCTGGTGCATTGCCAGGGCGAAAGCGGCAACGTGCTGGTCGGCGGCGCGCCCGAGATTCCGGGCGCCACCATCCTCGACAAGATGAACCATCTCAACGAGGTCGACCCCTCGCTGCGGCTGTTTCTGACGCGCGAGCCGCGGGCGCAGGTGGTCCACACCACCAACCTGCTGCTGGAACCAACCCGGCCCGATGCCGATGCGGGCTTCATCGTCCTGCAGCCGGATCGCGCCCATCCCATGTCCGGCTCGAACTGCATCTGCGTGGTGACGGCGCTGCTGGAAACCGGGCGGGTCAAGATGGTCGAGCCGGAAACCGTGGTGCGGCTGGACACGGCCGCCGGGCTGATCGTGGCGCGCGCGCAATGCGAAAACGGCCGCTGCCTCTCGGTCAGCCTCGACAACGTGCCGGCCTTCGTCCAGCAGCTCGACGTTCCGGTCTCGACCCCGGAATGGGGCACGATCCAGGCCGACATCGCCTTTGGCGGCGTCTTCTACGCCCAGATCGACGTGGACCAGGTCGGCCTGCGCATCGTCCCCGAGGCGGCCCGCGCCCTGGCCGAGGCCGGGACCGAGATCAAGGCGCTGCTGGCCGAGCAGGTCGCGGTCCAGCACCCCGAGATCGCCAGCCTGAACGAGATCGCCTATGTGATGTTCCGCGACTACCAGCCGGACGGCTCGGTCGTGACCTGCACCACGCTGAAGCCGGGCCGGGTCGACCGCTCGCCCTGCGGCACCGGATCGTCGGCCAACCTGGCGGTGCTGCATGCGCGCGGGCTGGCGAAGACCGGCGACAAGCGGCTGTCGCACAGCATCATCGGCGGCACCTTCACCGCCGAGATCCTCGGCGAAACCACCGTCGGCAACCGCCCCGCCGTCCTGCCGCGCATCACCGGACAGGGCTATATCTTCGGCCGCCAGCAATTGCGGCTGGATCCGCAGGATCCGTTTGCGCAGGGCTTTGCCATGTCGGACACCTGGGGTCCGCAGGTGGGCGAGCTGTGACGCTGTCCGGGCAATCCATCCTCGTCACCGGCGCGACCGGCGCCATCGGCCGGGCGATCTGCCACGCGCTGGTGGCCGAGGGGGCGCAGGTCGTCATCCATTACGGCCGCAATCGCGACGCGGCCGAGGCGCTGCTGGCCGCGCTGGACGGCCGGGGCTGGTGCCTTTCGGCCGACCTGTCCGACCCCGCGGCCCCGCAGGCGCTGTGGGACCGGGCCGTGGCGGCGGCGGGCCGGCTGACCGGGCTGGTCAACAATGCCGGCATCCGTTCCGAGGTCGCGGTCGATGCACCGATGGAGGAATGGCAGCGGGTCTGGGCGCAGGAGATGCGGGTCAATTTCCTGTCGGCCGTGGACCTGTCGAAGCTGGCGATCCCGCATTTCCGGCAAAATGGCGGCGGGCGCATCGTCAACATGGCCAGCCGCGCCGGGCAGCGCGGCTATGCCTCGAACGCCATGGCCTATGGCGCCTCCAAGGCCGCGCTGATCAACCTGACCAAATCCATCGCGCAAAGCCACGGCCATGAAGGCGTGACCTCGGTCGCGCTGGCGCCCGGCTGGGTGCGCACCGAAATGGCCGAGGCCTATATCGCCCAGCATGGCGAGGCGGCGGCGCTGGCCGGCATCCCCATTGCCCGGATGGCCGCGCCCGAGGAGATCGGCGAAATCGCCGCCTTCGCCTTCCGTCCCTCGCAGGCGTCGCTGAACGGCGCGGTGCTGGATGTGAACGGCGGCAGCTACCTGAGGTAACACCATGCGTTTCCAGAACAAGACCGTCATCGTCACCGGCGCCGCGGGCGGCATCGGCGCGGCGATCAGCGCCCGCTTCGCCGCCGAGGGCGCGCAGGTCGTCGTCACCGACGTGAACGCCGAAGGCGCCGAGGCGACCGTGGCCGAAATCCTGGCGCAGGGCGGCACGGCGCGCGCGCTGGCCGGCGACATCGCGCAGCCCGAAGGCTGTCGGGCGATCGTCGAGAACGTCATCGCCACCGAGGGCGCCATCGACGTGCTATGCAACAATGCCGGCATCAACCGGCGCGGCAACCTGCTGGCGCTGACGCCCGAGGACTGGCGGCTGTCCTTCGCCATCAATGTCGATGCGATGTTCCACCTGTGCCAAGCCGCCCTGCCCCACATGATCGCGGCGGGCGGCGGCGCCATCGTCAACACCGCCTCGCAATGGGGGCTTCATCCGGCGCCGAACCATATCGCCTATAACGTGACCAAGGCGGCGGTGGCGAGCTTTACCCAGAACCTCGCCCGCGACTATGCGCCCCAGAAGATCCGCGTGAACGCCGTCTGCCCGGGCGAGATCCACACGCCGATGCTGGAGGCGGGGGTCAGGCGCTCGGGCCGCACCATCGCCGACCTTGACCGCCTGGTGCCCTTCGGCCGCATCGGCAAGCCCGAGGAGGTGGCGGCGCTCGTGGCCTTCCTGGCCTCGGACGAGGCCGCCTTCATGTGCGGATCGCTGGTCGAGATTACTGGCGCGCAGGCCGTCGCCTGAGGCAGGACACGAGCCCGGACCCGAGGTCGGCGCGCTTCCCTGCCTCGGTCAAGGAGGCGTTGTTCAGGAAGCCGGGGCAAGGCGCATCTTTGCCGCTGGCGGTGGGGGAAGGCCGATGCGCTCCTCCATCGTTCGGATCAGGGATCGCGATCCACCGGCGCGCAGTTCCAGCACCTGCTTGCCGACAGCGGCATCACCCGCTCGATGGGCGGAGCGGGCCATGTCCGCATGATGGAACGCATCAGGGACGAAGCCCGGTCCGACCTTCTCGGCGGCATCGCGTTCGCCACGCCGGCATGCGCAAGCGGGGAAGCTCGCCAATCCGGACAAAGCCGCCCAACTTCTGCTTTCCGGCTATGCCGTATCGGAAGCTTCCTCTGGTGAACCGCCTCCGGTGGGCGTCCAACGCAGCGGAGATTTTCTTTCCAGCGCGCCGCTGAGATGCTTTCGCATCAGATAGGACGCCTCCAGCACCTCGTTCTGGTCCAGCGCGTCGAGAATTCGCAGATGGTCGGAGCACTGGATGCGGAACCTGTCGCGATCGACATTGGCGCGATATTCCAGCAGGCGCCGCATCCGGTTGATGCGCACCAGCGAGGTGTGCAGGAAAGGATTTCCGGACATGCGCAGCAACTCCTCGTGAAACAGCGAGCCGTTCTCCAGCAGCCGCTCGGCGGGAAGATTGGCGATGTCGGTTTCCAGCATCCGCTCCTGGATACGGCGCTGTTCGGACAGGATCTGGCGGTCGAGCCGGAAGCTGGGCTCCAGCATCCCCGCAGGCTCGATGATCATCCGGAAACGATAGATCTGCTCGAAGGACTCCGGAGTCTTGGCAACCGGCAACAGGCGCCAGCCATAGCCCTGCTTGCGCTCGGCCCAGCCCTCGCGCGAGGCGCGCATCAGGATATCGGTCACCTGCGTGCGGGTCAGGCCATAGCGGTCGCGCAGCATCTGCTCGGTGACATCGGCCTCGATCCGGTCATCGATCCAGTCGTCGGCCAGCCTGTAATAGGCCCGGTTCGCCTCTCGTGGAAGCGGATCGCTGGATTTCAGCACCTCCTGCGGCGCTGCACAGGTGAAAAAGCCGCGATTGGGAATCTGCTCGATGATCTTCTGCTCGCAAAGCAGCGCCAGGGCTTCGCGCACCGGAGAGCGTGAGACCCCGAACTGATCGGCCAGCCCTTGGGTAACGAGCTTCGTCCCCACCGGCAGCTCCTTGCCCAGGATGTCGTCCCGGATGCGGCCGGCCAGGCTGATCACCAGCGGCGTCGGAGCTGGGGAACGGCTGCTTTCCGGTTCGTCTCGCATCGCTTTCCGCCTGCTGCTGTTCATGGCCCTATCCTACAGATGATTTTCTTGACGCACAAATCCAAAATTATGATTGCCTTTATTTTGCAACAAAGCCAATCTGACCGCAGGCCGCCTCGATTCGCAGCGCGGCAGAAGGGAGAAGATGAATGCGTTTCCTCGTCCTGCCGTGCGACGGCATCGGGCCCGAAATTACCAAGGCCACAATGGAAGTTCTCGAGGCGGCCAATGCGCGCTTCGGACTGGGTATCGCCAGCGACTACGAGGATGTTGGGTTCCCCAGCCTGGCGAAATACGGCACGACGCTGCGCGATGAAGTGATCGAAAAAGCCAAAACCTATGACGGGATCATCCTTGGCCCGCAATCGCATATGGACTATCCGCCGCGCGACCAGGGCGGGGTGAACGTCTCGGGCGGGTTCCGCGTCAGGCTGGACCTTTACGCCAATGTGCGCCCGGCGCGGACCCGGCCCTTCCTGCCGGGCAAGAAGATGGACCTGGTCATCATGCGCGAGGCGACCGAGGGCTTCTATCCCGACCGCAACATGTTCAAGGGCCTTGGTGAGTTCATGCCGACCGAGGACGTGGCGCTGTCGGTGCGCAAGCTGACCTCGAAGGCCTGCGAGCGGATCGCCCGCGAAGCGTTCAAGCTGGCCATGCGGCGGGGCAAGAAGGTGACGGCGGTCCACAAGGCCAACAATTTCATCATCACCGACGGCTTCTTCCTCGACTGGGTGCGCAAGGTCCACAAGGACTTCCCCGAAGTCGAGCTGAACGATGTCATCATCGACGCCATGGCCGCGCATCTGGTGCGCGACCCCTCGCGCTACGACGTCATCGTCTCGACCAATTTCTATTCCGACATCATCTCGGATCTGGCCTCGGAACTGTCGGGCAGCCTGGGGCTGGCCGGCTCGATCAACGCCAATGCGGAAACCGGGCTGGTCTGCGCGCAGGCGCAGCACGGATCGGCGCCCGATATCGAGAACCAGAACATCGCCAACCCCTGCTCGCTGATCCTGTCGGTGGCGATGATGCTGAGCTGGCTGGGCGAGCGCAACGGCAACGAGGCGCTGTGCGCCGCCGGGGCCGAGATCGACCGCGCGGTGGATGCCGTGCTGGAAAGGCCGGAAAACCGCACCCGCGATCTGGGCGGCTCGGTCAATACCGACGCCTTCGGCGCGCTGGTCGCGGCCGAGATCGCAAGGCCGGCGGCTTCGTCGGCGGCCTGAGAAAGCACCGGCTTCGCGGGGCCCGGAGGAGGGCTCCGCGAATGATATCGGGCCAGAAGGGGCCCGGAAAGATCGGCAGGCGAGCCGCGCATCGGCGGCAGCGGCATCACCATATCTCGTAATTCAGGGAGGAATGACGATGAAACTCACAAGACGCGCATTCGCGACAGCCGGCTGCGCTCTGGCCCTGGCGGCCGGGGCGGGATGGGCCCAGGATGTTCCTGCAGGCTATCCCGACGACTATGCGCAACTTGTCGAGGCGGCCAAATCGCAGGGAAAGGTGGTGGTCTACACCTCTACCGACATTGCCCAGGCCCAGGCCATGCTGGACGCCTTCACGCAGAAATACGGCATCCAGGTCGAATATAACGACCTGGGCACCAATGGCGCCTATAACCGCGCGATTTCCGAGGCCGCCGCGAACCAGATGGGCGCGGATATCGTCTGGAGTTCCGCCATGGACCTGCAGATGGTGCTGGCCGCCGACGGCTATGCGGAAACCTACGCGTCCCCCGAAACCGGCAACCTGCCGGAATGGGCGGTCTATCAGGACCAGATCTATGCCACCACGGTCGAGCCGATCGGGATCATCTACAATACCGGCGCGATCTCCGAGGAGGAATTCCCCCGGACCCGGGCCGATCTGATCGCCTATCTGAACGAAAACCGGGACAAGCTGCGGGGCAAGGTCGCCACCTTCGACCCGGAAAAAAGCGGCACGGGCTTCCTGCATCACACCAACGACGTCGAGCAGACCGACAATTTCTGGGATCTGGCAAAGGCCTTGGGCGCCGTCGGCGTGCGCACCTATTCCAGCTCCGGTTCGATGCGCGAGACCGTCGTGTCGGGCGAGAATGTCATGTCGATCAACATCATCGGCTCCTACGCGCTGGAATGGGTCCAGGACAGTCCGAACCTGGGCGTCGCCTTCGGCGAGGATTACACCGCCGCCTTCTCGCGTCTTGCGCTGCTGACCAAGGGCGCCCCGCATCCCGACGCCGGCAAGCTGCTGATCGACTTCATGCTTTCGCATGAGGGTCAATCGGCCCTGGCGGCGGGCGGGCTGCCCTCGGTGCGCAGCGACGTGACGACCGGATTGAACATCGACTCGCTCAACGAGCGCGTGGGCGGCAGCCTGAAGCCCATCGCGGTCAGCGAGGACCTGCTGACCTACATGGCGCCGCAAAAGCGCGTGGAGTTCTTCCGCGAGTGGAACGCCTCCATCGGCAAATGATCCTCCCGGGTGCCGTCGCCGTTTGCGCGGCACCCCCTTGCAGGACGAGTAACCAGACATGACCGCCAATTCCATCCTTGCCGCGCGGGCAAGTGCCGGGACCGGGATCCCCGCCCCGCCGCCGAAGATCCGCCATCGCAGCGATGCGGGCCTGTATCGCATCATCGTCATCGGCCTGCTCGCCATCGCCGTCATGGCGCCGGTCGGCCTCATCATCTATCAAAGCTTTCTCGACGGGCCCTTCTTCAGCCCCCGCGCCACGCTGAGCTTCAGCGCCTACAGCTATGTGCTGACCGACCCGATGTTCTGGAAGGCCTTGTGGACGACGACCGTCTTCGCAGTCGGCATGGTCGCGATCGCGGTCCCGCTTGGCGGGCTTTTGGCCTTCCTGCTGACCCGGACCGACATCCGCTTCAAGCGGACGCTGGAAATCCTGGTGCTGGTGCCGATGTTCATCTCGTCCATCGTGCTGGCCTTCGGCTATACCGTCTCGGTCGGGCCGTCGGGCTTCGTGTCGATGTGGATGCGCAGCGTCTTCGGCTTCGTGCCCTGGAACCTCTATTCGCTGCCGGGCATCATCCTGATCGCCGGTCTCAGCCATGTGCCGCATGTCTACCTGTATGTCTCGGCCGCGATGCGCAACCTGCCCTCGGACCTGGAAGAGGCGGCGCGCACCTCGGGCGCCAGCATCTGGCAGGTCTCGCGCGACGTGACCCTGCCGATGGTGCTGCCGGCGCTGATCTTCGCCGCCGCGCTGAACCTGCTCTTGGGTTTCGAGACCTTCGGCATCCCGCTGGTGCTGGGCGATCCGAACGGGATCCTGGTCCTGACCACCTATATCTACAAGCTGACGACGCTGTTCGGCGTGCCGACCTATCAGCTGATGGCGGTGGTCGCGGTGGTGCTGATCCTGATCACCCTGCCGCTGGTCTTCTTCCAGCGCCGACTGCTGCGCAACAGCCGCCGCTATGCCGCGCTTGGCGGCAAGGGCGCCCGGACCACGCGGTTGAAGCTGGGCACGAAGGGCCAGACCATCGCGCTGTCCATCATCGGGCTGTGGCTGTTCGTGTCGGTGGTCCTGCCCATCGGCGGCATCACCGTGCGCGCCTTCGTCAGCGCCTGGGGACAGGGCATCAGCCTGTGGGATCACCTGACGCTGGCCAATTTCGACCGGATGCTCAGCGTGCCCAGCCTCAGCCGGGGGATCGTGAACACGCTGCTGCTCAGCGTGGTGGGCGGGGCCGCGGCGGTGTTCCTCTATCTGCTGATCGGCCTTGCCGGGCATCGCAACACCGGCCACAGCAACACGGTGCTGGACTATATCGTGCTGCTGCCGCGCGCGCTGCCGGGGCTGGTGGTCGGCCTGGCCTTCTTCTGGGTGTTCCTGTTCGTGCCCTTCCTGACCCCGCTGCGCCCGACGCTGATCGCGCTGTTCGTGGCCTATATGATCGTCGGCCTGTCCTATGGCCTGCGTCTGTTGCAGGGCACGCTGATCCAGGTCGCGCCCGAGCTTGAGGAATCCGCCCGCACCACCGGCGCCACCATCGGCCGGACATGGCGCGACGTGGTGATCCCCATCGTGCGTCCCGGCCTGGCCGGCGCATGGGCGCTGATCATGATCATCTTCCTGCGCGAATACGCCACCGGCGTCTATCTGATGGGCGCGGGAACCGAGGTGATCGGCTCGCTCATGGTCACGCTGCTGCAGACCGGGGCGATGGACACGATCGCCGCGCTGGCCTTCATCTCGATCATCATGACCGCCGCCGGTCTGACCCTTGCCCTTCGTCTGGGAGCGAAAATCCATGACTGAACTCATCGTCGAAAATGTCCAGAAATGGCTGGGCGGCCTTCAGATCCTGAAAGGCGCCTCGCTGAAAGGGGAACGCGGCTCGATCGTGGCGCTGCTGGGCGCCTCGGGCTCGGGCAAGACCACGCTCTTGCGCTGCATCGCGGGGCTCGAACAGCCCGAGATCGGCTATATCAAGATCGGCGACAAGATCGCGCTGAACAGCGAGAAAGCCATCCAGCTGCCGCCCGAACAGCGCAATATCGGGCTGGTGTTCCAGTCCTATGCGCTGTGGCCGCACCGCACGGTCAAGGAAAACGTGGGCTACGGGCTGAAGCTGCGCGGCGTGAACGCGGCCGAGATGGGCAGGCGCATCCAGCATATCCTGGACCGCCTTGGCCTCGGCCATCTGGCCGACCGCTATCCCAGCCAGCTTTCGGGCGGGCAGCAGCAGCGGGTGGCCATCTGCCGGGCGCTGGTCTACGAGCCCCGCGTGTTGCTGCTGGACGAGCCGCTGTCGAACCTCGACGCCAAGCTGCGCGAGGAAGCCCGCTACTGGATCCGCAAGCTGATCCTGGACCTGGAGATCTGCGCCATCCTGGTGACGCATGACCAGACCGAGGCGCTGGCCGCGGCCGACCATATCCTGCTGTTGGAAAACGGGCGGATCGTGCAGGACGGCTCTCCGCATGACATCTATACCAACCCGACCAGCTTCTACGCGGCGGATTTCCTTGGCGCGAACAATATCGCGCGCGGCAAGGTGCTGTCGGTGAACGGGCCCCAGGTCCTGCTGGGCGGCGACGGCTGGCAGCTGAACGGGGCGGTGCGCGATCCGGCCGGCCTTGCGCCCGGCGCGGATGCGCAGGCGGTGATCCGGGTCGAACAGATCCGCGTCGCGCAAGAGCCCGGCGCGGGCCGGATCGAGATGCAGCTGGACGACAGCCTCTATCTGGGCGACCGCTGGGAATACCGGCTGCGGCGCGGCGATTTCGCGCTGAAGGCCCACGGGGCGCACAGCCTGCCCGCCGGCCGGGTCTATGCCGACATCTCGCCCGAACATGTCTGGGTGTTCCCGGCACAGGCCGCATGACGTCGCAAGGGCGCGCCTGACCGCGCGTCCGCCATTTTCCCAAGGACCATCCGATGCCGCCCCGTATTGCCCTGATCCACGCCACCCCCATCGCGGTGGACCCGATCCATGCCGCCTTCGCCCGCGACTGGCCCGAGGCCGAGCCCATCGACATCATGGATTACAGCCTCTCGGCCGACCGGGCGGCCGGCGGCGGGATCACCCCGCAACTGACCGAGCGGATCGCGGCGCTGGCCCGCTACGGCGTCAGCACGGGCGCGCGGGCGGTGCTGTTCACCTGTTCCGCCTTCGGCAGCGCCATCGAGGCCGCGGCGGCGGACAGCCCGGTGCCGGTGCTGAAGCCCAACGAGGCGATGTTCCAGTCCGCGATCCGCGCCGGCGGCCGGGTGGCGATGATCTATACCTTCCCGCCCGCCGCCGCCTCGATGGAGGAGGAATTCCGCGACGAGGCCGCCCGGCTGAACCCGGATGCCCGCCTGACCTCGATCCTCGCGCCCGGCGCCATCGAGGCGGTCAGGGCCGGGGATATCGCAACGCATAACCGGCTGGTGGCCGAGGCCGCCAAGGGGCTGACCAGCTTCGACGCGATCACGCTGGCGCATTTTTCGACGACCCATGCGCTGGAGGCGGTTCGGGCGGCGACGGAGATTCCGGTCTTCGCCAGTCCGCCGGCGGCAATCGCAAGGCTGAGAAGCCTTCTGGCCTGAAGAAGTGATCGCGCCGGAGGAGCGCGGCAAAAGCTGTTCGTGGACAATGCGGCGGCGCTCTACGGCATTGGCGCCTGACCGAGCGCAGAGAGGAAAACCATGCTGATCGGGGTGATCGCGGACGATTTTACCGGGGCGAGCGATATCGCCAACACGCTGGCCAAGGGGCATGAGGACAGTCCCGGCCTGCGCGTCGTGCAGTATCTGGGCATTCCCGACCGGCCCGCCGATTCCGACGTCGAGGCCGGGGTGGTGTCGCTGAAAAGCCGCTCGACCCCGGTGGCCGAGGCGGTGCGGGAGTCGCTTGCCGCGCTGGACTGGCTGCTGGCGCAGGGCTGTCGGCAGATCGTGTTCAAATACTGCTCGACCTTCGATTCCACACCTGAGGGCAATATCGGCCCGGTGGCGCAGGCGCTGGCCGAGCGGCTGGGCGCAAGCGGTGTCGTGGTCTGCCCGGCCTTTCCGACGATGGGTCGCACGGTCTATCAGGGGCACCTTTTCGTCAATGACCGCCTGCTGAGCGAAAGCGGGATGCGAGATCACCCCCTGACCCCGATGACCGACCCGGATATCCGCCGCTGGCTGTCCCATCAGGTGCCGGGGCCGGTCGGGCTGGTGCCCGCGCCGGTGGTGCGTCAGGGCGCCGACGCCATCCGGCAGGCGCTGGCCGACAGCGATGCCACGCTGGTCGTGGTCGACGCCATCGACGACTGCGACCTGATGCGCATCGGCCGCGCCGTCGCCGGGGCGCGCCTGGTGACCGGCGGCTCCGGCATCGCGCTTGGCCTTGCGCGCAATTTCCCGGGCGCAGGCCGCTTCGGTGCAGCGGCGGCCCGGGCCAATGACGCGCCGGGCGCGATCCTTGCCGGAAGCTGCTCGGGCATGACGCGCCGCCAGATCGAGGCGCATGGGCGCGACCATCCGGTGCTGGAAATCGACGTCGAGGCGGTGATGCAGGACCGGCTGGGCGTGGATGAGATCGCCGCTTTCCTGCTGGATCGTCCGGACCGCGCCCCTCTGGCCTTTTCTTCGGGCCACCCCGGGCAGGTCGCCGCGATGCAGGCGCGATATGGCCGCGAAGCGGTCGCCGCGCGGCTTGACGCCCTGTTCGGCGACGTCGCCCGCCGCCTGGTCGCCTCGGGCGTTGGCCGGCTGGTGGTTGCGGGGGGCGAGACCTCGGGCGCGGTGGTCTCGGCTTTGGACCTCGGCGCGCTGGAGATCGGAGCCGAGATCGCGCCGGGCGTGCCGGTCCTGACCTCGGCGGAGGGGCTGGCCCTCGCGCTGAAATCCGGCAATTTCGGGGATGAGGATTTCTTCATCCGCGCTCTGGACATGATGAGAGGCAAGGCATGACCGAACAGGAATTGCGCGAAGAACTGGTCCGCCTGTCGCGCTCGCTTTACGAGCGCGGCTTTTCGGTCGGCTCGGCCGGCAATATCAGCGTGGCGCTGCCGGATGGCTGGCTGATGACGCCGACCAATTCCTGCCTGGGTTTCCTTGAGGCCGACCGCATCTCGCGGCTGGACCGGGACTGGAATCATGTCGGCGGCGACAGGCCCTCGAAAGAGGTCTTCCTGCATCGTGCCTTCTATGAGACCCGCCCCGGCACCGGCGCGGTGGTGCATCTGCATTCGACCCATGCGACCGCGCTGTCCTGCCTTGAGGGTCTGGACCCCGAAGATACGATCCCGCCGCTGACCCCCTATGTGGTGATGCGTGTCGGGCGGGTGCCGCTGGTTCCCTATGTCATCCCCGGCGATCCGGCCTCGGGCGAGCTGATCCGGGGGCTGGAGGGCCGGCATCCGGCCGTGCTGCTGGCCAATCACGGCCCGGTCGTCTCGGGCCGCGATCTGCGCTCGGCGGTCTATGCCGCCGAGGAGCTGGAGGAAACCGCGAAACTGGCCGTCCTGCTGGCCGGCCGCAAGGTCCGGCTGCTGAAGGGCGCGGATATCGAGGCGCTGGAAGCGCGCTATGCCGCCGCCATGCGATAGGAGAAGCGAGATGTTCGAAATTCTGGCCCCGACCGGGGAAATCCGCATTGCGATCGCCGTCGGTCCGACCAAATCCGCGGTCTGGACCCGGATTCCCGAGGGCGGGACCGAACCCGAAGGCGTCACCGTCGACCTGGCCCGCCGCATCGGCGAGATCACCGGCCTGCCGGTGCGGCTGGTGCCTTTGTCCAGTTCGGGCGAGATCATCGCCACCGCAGACGACGACATCTGGGATCTGTCCTTCACCCCTGTCGACGCCGCCCGCCGCGAGATCGTGGATTTCGGCCCGGCCTATCATGTCGGGGAAAGCAGCTATCTGGTGCGAGAGACCAGCCCCTTCCTCCGGGCCGAGGATCTGCATCGCCCCGGCGTCAGGATCATGGGCGTGGCCGAAACCGCGACCATCCGTTCCGCACAGAAGGCGGCAGCGGGCGCGCAGGTGACGGGCGCGGCCGCCCTGCCCCAGGCGGTCGCGGCGTTCGAGGCCGGGGAATGCGACGCTTTGGCGCTTGGCCGGCTTGCGCTCGACGATCTGGTGCGGCGTCTGCCGGGCACCCGTGTCACCGAAGGCAATTTCCACGTCGCAGAAACCGCGATTGCCGTTCCCAAGGGGCGTCCCGAGGCTCTGGCCGCCGCCAGCGAATTGATCGTACGGATGAAGGCGGACGGCACGGTGGCCGACAGTTTCCGGCGGCATGGCATGGCGGATGCGGTCATCCCGGAATGAGCCGTCCGGGTCAACGCTGCAGAAAGGTCCGGAGACAATGAGCATGTCACACAGGGAAACACCGGGATCATGTCGTGCCGAAATCCGCAGGACGATCACGTCCCCCGGCGGCCTGCCGCGCTTTGCGACATGAGCCGGCTGCCGGCTTATATTGCCCATCTGCATGGCGGCTTGCCGTTGGCCGGGCGACCGGGTGCGGCAGGGCGCGTCGGCTTTGACGCCGTCGAACGTCCGGACCGCTGCGACATTCCGGCGCCCGAACCGCATGAGCAGTCCGACATGTTGCGGCAGGACAAGAAAATCATCGACCTGCCCGCCGCCGCAGGAGCCGACCTGATCCGCCTGCCGCATATCCATCGCCTGCTGCTGGAAAACGTGCTCCGCAATGCGCCCGATCCGCAGGCCGCCCGTGCCGCGATCCTCGCCTGGCTGGAAACCGGCCGCTCGGAAGCCGAGACCCCCTTCCTGCCCGGCCGCGTGCTGATGCACGACACCACCTGCGGCCCGGCGCTGGTCGATATCGCCGCCATGCGCTCGGCCCTGGCCGAGGCCGGGCACGATCCGCAGCTTCTGAACCCGGTGCTGCCGGTCGATGTCTCGACCGATCATTCGCTGGCGGTGGACGCCTATGCCGCGCCCGGCGCCATGGCCCGCAATATCCGGAACGAATACCGCCGCAATGCCGAGCGTTACCGCTTCATGAAATGGGCCACGAACAGCCTGGCGAATTTTCGCGCCCACCCGCCGGGGACCGGCATCATGCACACGCTGAACCTGGAACGGCTGGCGATGGTGGTGACGGAACGCGACGGCTGGATCATGCCCGACACGCTGATCGGCACCGACAGCCATACGCCGATGATCAACGGCATCGGCGTGCTGGCCTGGGGCGTCGGCGGGATCGAGGCGGAAAGCGTGATGTTCGGCATGCCGGTAATGCTGCGCGTGCCCGAGGTGGTGGGCGTGCGGCTGACCGGGCGGCTGCGCGAGGGCGTGACCGCCACCGATCTGGCGCTGACCGTCACGGAACGGCTGCGCCGCATCGATCTGGCCGACCGTTTCGTCGAGTTCTTCGGGCCCGGCGTCTCGGCGCTCTCGGCCGGGGATCGCGCGGTCGTCGCCAACATGACGCCGGAATTCGGCGGCAATTCCGGCTTCTTCCCGGTCGATCAGGCGACTATCACCTATCTGCGCCAGACCGGCCGCACGCCCGACCATTGCGCGCTGGTCGAGGAATATTGCCGCCGTCAGGGCCTATGGTTCGATCCAAGCCAGAGCCCGGTCTTCACCGAGGTGATCGACCTGGACCTGGGCGCGGTCGAGGTCAGCGTCGCCGGCCCCCGCCGGCCGCAGGACCGCATCCCGGCCTCGGCCACGGCGCAGGCCACGGCGGCGATGCGCGGCCATGCGCCCCTTCCCGCCCCGC